>Ga0164292_10003208_pt1 | contig 13368 bp, 13 predicted proteins | sample GEODES117metaG_FD_111486 | JGI IMG/M metagenome (GOLD analysis project Ga0164292, IMG submission 111486) | Eutrophic lake water microbial communities from Lake Mendota, Wisconsin, USA - GEODES117 metaG | ecosystem: Environmental > Aquatic > Freshwater > Lake | place: USA: Lake Mendota... | reverse complement strand
CTTTATATTGAGTATACCGATGATATTGTCCAGATTTTCCTGATAGACCGGCATTCGGCTGAAACGCATTTCCCTGATAATAGCAATGAGTTTATGGAATGTGGTATCTGCATCAATACCCACCATATCCATTCTGGGCTTCATGATTTGCCTTACCTGTATCTGTGCGATGTTAACAATGCCTTTTAAAATGTCTTTTTCCTGCTGAGCATCATCGGGATCAGAGGCCATGTCAATGGCGTGACTTAATTCCTGTGGGGTTAATTCCGGCGTTCGCTGTTTGATTTTTTTCTCAATGAGTCCGCTCATTTTTACCAATAATCCGGTGAAAGGCCACAATAAAAACATGAAGGCACGCATGGGATAACTGAGGAAATTGGCAGAGCGCCTGTAGTGCTGGGTAGCATACACCTTGGGCATTAACTCGGCAAAAATTAATATGATCAGGGTAACGAGGATAGCATCAATCAAAAATCTCAGCAAGGGTTTGTTTTCTAAGTCAAAGATGGTTTCGTTAAAAAGGGTTGAAACCACTACAAAAGCAACCATTCCCAAGCTATTCAGCACCAGAATGGTGGCTAGCAGATGCTTTGGATAGGCCAGCAAATGAAGGATGTTTTTCGCCGATTGTTGTTTTGAAGTGCGCAAATCTTCAAGGTCGCTTTCACGATGACTGAAAAAGGCATTTTCTGATGCAGCGCAAATGGCAGTAACAAGCAAACAGGCCAGCATAACCAATACAAGGCCAATAAGGCCCGGTATTTCTGCATTGTCTACCGGTCGCAGAATTCCGGTTAAAACGCTCATGACAGCAGGGCCGGGGTCATCCATCTATTGCTTTTTTCGGTTTAAAAAGGTAAATCATCTTTGTACTCCGGGCCTTCAGGCAAACCCGCACTGCGATTTTCCGATTCTTTGAAACCGGTTTCCTGCTCACTTACCATGTTTCTTGTGTTGGATTCTTCGTCCTCGTTCTTATTTAGTCCGCCCATGGTCTGCATTTGCAATACGCGTATCTTTTTAATTTGTTTTTCTACCCCTTCGGCATCCGTGTATTTATCTGTCCTGATTTTACCTTCAACGTATATAATATTTCCTTTTCTTAAATAATTTTCAGCAAGACGGGCATGGTTGTCCCATAATTCAAGATTGTGCCATTCCGTGTTTTCCATTTTTTGACCATCTTTCGTGTAATAGTCATTGGTGGCGAGCGTAATATTAGCCACCACACGTCCATTGTCAAGATGCCTTACCACAGGATCTTTACCTAGTCTACCTAATAAAATTACCTTGTTAATCATATTATAAAATTAATTTACCTCTGTCAAAAATCGATACATCAGCTTATGAACCGGAAATTGATAAATTTCCGAAACGCTTATTTTTATTTTGTTCTTCAATTTCTCTTCTACAATATTAGCTTCTTTGCATGAGAATTGCCAAAGTGTAGCAAAAATAGTTTGGTGGGTGAGCTGATGTTTGAAAGTTCTGGGTTCATGCATAATAGTCTCAGCTGAATTTGCAAACCATTCATGGAAAGGGTTTGGTTGTAGTTTGTTGCCGTTACCGGTCGTATTAGGGAATTCGTAAAGGCCTTTCCATATGCCATTATCGGGTCGTTTTTCAATCCAGGTATGATTTTCGCTTTCAATGAACAGATAGTCCATATATATCGGTTTTGGTGCTTTTTTGGCAATCTTCACAGGTAACATTTCCTGCAGATTCTCGGAAAATGCAATGCAATTTTCCTTAAGCGGACATTCAGCACAAGAAGGGGAGGTGGGTTTGCATACCAGCGCTCCCAGTTCTATCATGGCCTGATTGAAAAGTGCCGGTGGGCAATCTCTCATTTCATCCAGCAACAAACTTTCAATTAATTGATCAGACTTTTGCGTCCCAATCGGGTCATCTAATCCAAAAAACCTGGCAGCAACCCTCCTCACGTTGCCATCCACAGCCGGCATTTTAATGTTAAAGGCAAAACTGCCAATGGCAGCGGCTGTGTAGTTCCCAATACCCGGTAAAAGTCTTAATTCTGCAATGTTGGAGGGAAATCGCCCCTGATGTTTGCGCATGATTATTTGGGCGGTTTTCATCATGTTTCTGGCACGGCTGTAATAGCCCAAACCCTGCCAAACCTTCAAAACAGCGTCTTCGGGCGCCTCGGCTAACGATTTTATGGTAGGAAAGTTTGTAATGAAATTGTAATAAAATGGCAAGCCCTGTGCAACCCTTGTTTGTTGTAATATTATCTCTGAAACCCATATATGATAAGGGTTTAAGGTCTCTCTCCAGGGTAGTTTTCTGGCGTTTTTTTCATACCATACCAAGAGTCTACATTCCATTCTTGTCATATTTATGTGAAATTTTGTTTGGTTATGGTTTTTATTTGCTCAAACAAATTTCCCCCCAACATAAAATAAGAAATGACAAAATCAGAAATCGTGAATGAGATTGCAGTCCGCACAGGACTTGAGAAGACGGCCATTGCTGATACCATCGACAATTTATTTGTGGTTGTGAAGAACGCTATGGTTGGTGGAAACAACATCTATCTGAGAGGATTTGGAACTTTTGAATTGAAACTTCGTAAAACCAAAGTGGCCCGCAATATAAAGCGAAATACCAGTTTGGTGGTACCGGCACATTATGTTGCCAGATTCAAGCCTGCCAAAGAATTTGCCGGCCAGGTTAAGGAGAGCAAGGAGCTATCCAAAAGGGTTTCCGGCAAGTAATTGCCATAAATAGAAACCTGAGGGTTATTTTTGCTGCGTGGAAATGAAACCCCGCGCCCTGTGGCCTTTTGTCTTATTGGCAGTAATATTTGCCTTGCTGTATTTGCCAAAATACAAGACATCTTCCGGTACGTTGCCTTCGGCTAAAGACGGCCCGGCAGGCGCACAAACATTGCCACAGGAAGCCATTGAAAAAGAGGATTTTTTCAATGCGCTTTTTACTCGATCACGTCCGCCGGAATGGATGGGAAAGCTGCTGTTTATGCCCCTGTCTGAAACATCTCAGGATACATTGCAAAAGGCACTGAAATGGGCAAATGAAACCTCGAATGCACCTCTGGTAAGTTATTTGCAAAGTTTATTGGCCGAAAAACAAGGTGGTGAGGATAATTTGACAACGGCTGCGCGTACCCTGATTTTTGCTGCATCGGAAAGTTTGGATAATCCCGTAGTGGCGGCTTATCTTTTTCAACAAGGCAAACGGCTGCTGGATACTGTGCTGAAATCCAGTCCCAATAACATTCCTGCACGTAATGCACTCATTGTGTTCCAAAGCGAATATGAGAATCAGCCGATGAAGTTTTTAGGTACCCTCAGGGAAACCATAGCCCTGGATAGCAATAATCTGGAAACCCGTTTTCTACGCCTGAATTTGCTCAGAAAATCAGCCCAGTGGAAAAAAGCTGCTGAGGAATGCCAAAAATTAATATCTTTGCAACCCCAAAACCCTGCGTGGTACTTCCAGGCAAGTGACATCTACGGGTTCATGGGGGATTCCGTCAATGCCAAGGTTTACCTGAATCTGGCGGTTAAAGTACAAAACAGTAATAAAACTAAGTAGATATGCCAAGCGGTAAAAAAAGAAAACGTCATAAAATTGCGACTCACAAGCGTAAGAAGCGCCTTCGCAAAAACAGACACAAAAAGAAATAATTATCCGAACTAAGGTAAACCCCACCCTTGTCAAACGAATTAGTCATTCACAAAAATTCGTCAGGGATTGAAATAGCCTTAATCAGCGGAAAAAAACTTATCGAGTTTCATAAGGAATCTTCGGGTTCCTCGTTTCAGGTCGGTAATTTTTATCTGGCAAAGGTCAAGAAAATTTCTCCAACCCTGAATGCCGCCTTTGTAGATGTAGGTGCGGAAAGGGATGCATTTCTAACCTATTTTGACCTGGGGCCCAATGTGCTTTCGGTAAAAAAGTTTACCCATCTGGTTCAGCATGGCAACATGCAGCAGGCGGATTTGGAGCGGTTCACGCTTGAGCCCCAAACGGTCAAAACCGGTAAAATAGGGCAGGTATTAAAAGTGGGTGACCGAATTTTGGTGCAGGTGCTTAAAGAGCCCATGTCTACCAAAGGCCCCAAAGTCACCTGCGATATTAGTCTGGCAGGCCGCTATTTTGTGCTGGTTCCTTTCTCCAATAACATATCAATCAGCAAAAAAATCGGTAGCCCTTCCGAGAAGAAACGCCTTCGCGATCTGGCCGCTTCCCTGAAAACGGAAAATTTTGGTGTTATTATCCGAACGGTTAGTGAAGGCATCGAAATTGAAGAACTTGACCGCGACCTAAGGGGGTTAATCAAAAAATGGGATGAACTGAAAAACAACCTTAAACAGGCCAAAATTACCGATTTGGTGCTGGGAGAAGGTAACCGATTGTTCACCCTGCTTCGCGATATACTGAATGATTCATTTACCCAGATTGCGGTGGATGATCAGTCCTTACTTCAGGACCTCAAAACCTATCTGCAGCGTATATCTCCCGGCAGTGAGAAAATCCTCAAGCTTCATCAAGGCAAAAACCACATTTTTGATCAGTTTCAGATAAACCGTGCCATCAAAAGTTCTTTCGGAAAAAGTGTTACTTTCAGTGGTGGCGCCTATCTGGTTATTGAACACACAGAGGCATTGCATGTGATTGATGTGAATAGCGGGAATACCAGCTTTGATCCGCAAAACCGCGACGAGAACGTATTAAAGGTGAATCTGGAGGCCGTGGATGAGGTGGCACGTCAAATTAGGTTAAGGGATATGGGGGGGATTATTGTGATCGATTTCATCGACATGAAGGACCCCAAAAAGCGCAACGAACTGCATTCTGCGCTGCGCACGGCCATGAAAACAGACCGTGCCAAGCATACCATCCTGCCCATGAGTAAGTTCGGACTTGTGCAGATTACTCGCGAAAGGGTTAGACCGGCCATGGAAATTGTGACTAACGAAGTTTGTCCTTCCTGTAACGGAACCGGCCGGATGGAGAGCAGCGTGCAATTGCTTAACCGTTTGGAAAACACAGTGGCTTATCTGTGGGATAATATGAACCACAAGCATCTGAAATTAAAAGCCCACCCGCTGGTTATCAATTATATTAAACAGGGAATCATCAGCATTCGCCTACAATGGTGGTTCAAGCACAAACGTTGGCTGAAGCTGGAAGCGGCCCCGAATTATGGATTGTCCAGACTTGAATTTTTCGATGAAGCCGGCCATCCGATTGTAGGGGAATAACAGTCCATTGGACACCGTGCAAAAATCGTAATTTTACTGCACTGCTCCGGATATAACTTTGCACTCTTTATGAAACGCACCACTGTTACTGCTGCTTTGCCTTATGCCAACGGGCCCGTTCACATTGGCCATGTGGCCGGAGTATACCTTCCGGCAGATATTTATGTGCGTTACCTCAGAAACTGTGGCCGCGATGTGATTTTTATCTGTGGTAGCGATGAACACGGGGTGCCGATCACCCTCAGGGCTCGTAAAGAAGGAATAACACCCCAGGAAGTGGTGGACCGCTACCATAATATCATAGGTAAAAGTTTCAAGGATTTTGGTATCAGCTTTGATATCTATAGCCGCACCAGCAACGAAATACACAAGCAAACAGCGCGCGAGTTTTTTGCCGATTTATATGCCAAAAAAGTTTTTACGGAAGAAGTAACCGAACAATATTATGACCCGGAAGCAAAGCAGTTCCTTGCAGACCGCTACATCGTGGGTACTTGCCCCGTTTGCGCAAACGAAAACGCCTACGGCGATCAGTGCGAACAATGTGGCAGTACGCTAAGTCCTTCTGAACTGAAAAACCCCAAAAGCGCCCTCAGCGGTGCCCCGCCCATACTCAGGCCTACTTGCAACTGGTTTTTGCCCTTGGATGCGCTACAAAGTGCATTTCTGAATGATTACATCGCGGGCAATACCCATTGGAAATCGAATGTGCTCGGGCAGTGCAAAAGCTGGCTTAATGAGGGCCTCAAACCCCGCGCCATGACCCGGGATCTGGACTGGGGGGTAACCCTCCCTGATTTGCCCGGTCATGAAGCCGCCGATCTGGCAGGTAAGGTGTTGTATGTGTGGTTTGAAGCTCCCATCGGCTACATCAGTGCCACCCGCGAACTGCGCCCGAATGACTGGCAGGAATGGTGGAAAGGCGATACCCGGCTGGTCCATTTTATTGGCAAAGACAATATTGTTTTTCACTGCATCATTTTTCCTGCCATGTTGCACCTTCGTGGCGATGGATTTGTGATTCCGCAGGATGTGCCCGCCAATGAATTTTTAAACCTGGAAGGGAAGAAAATCAGTACCAGTCGCAACTGGGCCGTATGGCTGGATGAGTATCTGCAGGAATTGCCCGGCAAGCAGGACGAATTGCGCTATGTACTTTGCAGCATTGCCCCCGAGACCAAAGACAGTGAATTTACCTGGAAGGACTATCAGGCAAGGGTAAATAACGAACTGGTAGCCATTTTGGGCAATTTTGCCAATAGAGTAGCTGTACTGAGCCAAAAATATTATGAGGGTAAAGCGCCTGCGTTCTCAGAGGCCCACTTTGCCCAACAGATTGGGCAGGTGCGAAAGGAGCTTTCCGACTTGCAAAAAGAGTTGTGCCTGGCCACCGAAGAATACCGTTTTAGGGATGGACTTGGTGCGCTCATGAATATGGCGCGTGCCGGCAATAAGTTTTTAGCCGAAACCGAGCCCTGGAAACTACAAAAAACCGATCCGGAAGCTACGGCGACGGCCATGGCCTTTGCGCTGGAAATACTGGCCAACATAGCCATTGCCTGTGAACCGTATTTGCCTCATACCCACGAAAAACTTTGCGCTCAGCTAAACCTATTGCCCCTGGAGTTTATGGTTAGGGAATTCTGGAATGAGGGTAAATTGCTGAAACCATTTTCGGAAGGGCATCCGCTGGGTGAGCCCGGTCTGCTTTTCACCAAAATCGAAGACGAACAGATAGCCGTTCAATGGCAAAAACTGCAGGATAAATCAATGGAAAATAACATCACCGCACCCGCACAGGAAGAATCGGCTACGAAGCAGGAGATTACGTATGATGACTTTGCGAAACTGGATTTGCGCATCGCTCAGATTATAACCGCTGAAAAAGTGGAAAAGGCAGATAAATTGCTGAAGCTGACCCTCAGTGTGGGCGCGGAGGAGCGCACTGTGGTGAGCGGTATCGCCCAGCATTTTATGCCCGAAGCCATTGTGGGTAAACAGGTGCTTTTTCTGGCCAATCTGGCTCCGAGAAAAATGCGTGGAATCGAAAGCCAGGGAATGATTCTGATGGCAGAAGATGCGGATGGAAAGCTTGTGTTTGTATCGCCGGCGGAGGCCGTTCAGACGGGCAGTTCAGTTAGTTAGCACTGGCCACGGAAGGTGTCAGATAATCACGGTAGTTGTAGGTGTTTGCACCCTGCAATTTAAAATCCGTCAGCCATTTTTCTTCTGTTAGCAGCGCTTTTTTGCATGGTAATACGTATTTATCGTATTGGCTTACAAAGTTTTGCCAAACATCACATTGGTTGTTAATGCAAATTTGTTGCGCCTCCAGGTTAACTTTTTTAAATTCATCGTCAATCAGTGTAAACGCCAGTCTGAGATTGTTGTTTTCCATGATTTTGTTATAGATTTCACGGCGGTTCTGATGGGTATAATGTAAATACCATGCGGTAAAGAGCCGGAATTCATACCAGGCGAAATAGGTTTTTCCGGTTTCCTTCATCTGCATTTCGGCCTGCAGAGGTTTTCCTTCATTAATTAGCTTTTTTGTAGTTAGCAGACAAGCCCTGGTGCCGTTCATGTAGGCCGAGAATTCGTCCATGATTCCGTAAATACCACTCAAATTGGCGGATACGCTTGATCCTTTGGATACATAGGTGCTGTAGCGAAATATTTGTGATGCCAAATCTTTGGGGATATACCGGCTGAACTCCTCTGACTTGCAGATTTCTGTTTCATTCACCGGTATAACGATTCCCGGAATAATCAGATAGCGATTATAATTGAACTTGTGCACCGATTCGTGTATGACCGTATTCAAATCGTCAAAAAGCGCCTCCTCGCTGGTGTCCTTATTCCATGGCACCAATTGACCGTTGATATAGGTAGCATATTGTCCCGGTCCACAGTAATTATCTTGCAAGATGGTCTGATAACCGGGTGCGTAATGTTGTGCAGTATGGATGAAGTACCTTTTGGCGTTCTCTATTGCATCGGGATTTTCAAGTTTTTTTTCGGATTTGATTTGCGTATTAACGGCACTCTCCTCAGTTTTTTGGGTTAAAGGATTGAAGTTCCAGGGTTTATCAAAATCATCATTTTGGACGGTAAAGTAGTCAGGAGAACCGCCTATTATGCCTTTCAAGGGTTTGAGGTAGATTCCCTTTTTGCCTTTTAACACTGACTTTTGGGTAAGCGGATTGAATCCATGCTTTTTTTCGGTGGAAATGAACCTGATTTTTTTGTGACCTTTGAAAATACCTGTGTCGCGCTGAATGCGGTTGGGTTTGTAACGACAAAAATTATAGGTATGGTCGGGATATAATTTCAGCACATTCAAACTTTTTTTGGAAGTTTTTTGCGTGTAAATGCCGGGCTTGAGATTTTCCGGTGTCGGGTGGGCTGAGGTGTTGACCAGCAATACAATGGCGATGATGTTCATAATGCATGATTTTAAATGTTGATTTAACAGAACGGGCTTCTTTTGGATAACGAACAATAGCTAAAGAATATTGGCTCAAAATGAAATCCTGTGGTAAATTGAGGAATTTACTTGCAAAAGTTCCGAAGATTTTATAGATTTGCACCCCCAATCAAGGATTGACATGACCAAGCGTACCTACCAACCTTCGAAAACCAAGCGCAGAAACCGTCACGGATTCCGCAAGCGCATGAGCTCAGCAAACGGCCAACGCGTACTGGCTGCGCGCCGCGCCAGGGGCCGTCACAAACTCACTACCTCCGACGAAAGAGGCCACAAGGGTTAATGATCGAAAGGACGGTGCAGATTGACACCTCCAACGCCGCTGCAACGATACAAACTGCCCAGAAATAAAATTCTGCGCAGTCAAAAAGCCATTACCGGGTTATTTCAGCCCGGTTTTTTTGTTAGCAGCTACCCGCTTCGTATCAATTATCAGTTTATTAACAGACAAGCAGGTGATGCCGAGGTTTTGGTGCTATTCAGCGTAAGCAAAAGAAGATTTAAAAAGGCCACACAGCGCAATCGCATTAAACGCCTCATGCGCGAAGTTTACCGGCTGAATCAGCAGCAACTGCAAGCATTAAACATTCCTCAAGACCGTCAACTGACCATGGCGTTGATTTACACCGGGCAGGAACTTCTGACTTTTCAGGTGATCAAATCCGCGTTTTTGCTGTGCATTCAAAAAATGGAGAGGAAAATAAATCATGCGTAGGGTGGCCGTTTTTTTTATTCGGATATACCAGTACGTGCTTAGCCCGCTATTCCCCAAAAGCTGTCGTTATGAGCCATCCTGCAGTGAATACGGGGTGCAGGCGTTTAAGAAACATGGTTTTTTTAAGGGATTTAAACTCACGGCTAAACGCATCGGACGTTGTCATCCCTGGGGTGGAAGCGGATATGATCCGGTTCCCTAATCGAATATTCCGATTTTCCTTTGAAATATCAAGTATTTCCCCTATTTTTGCACCCCCTAAAAAAGCACTTTTACAATGAACCACAATCAGTATGAAACCGTGATCATTTTAACACCCGTGCTCTCTGAACAACAGATGAAAGATGCTGTTAAAGGCTACAGAGAGCTGATCACAGGTAACGGTGGGGAGATGGTCCACGAAGAAAACTGGGGCCTGACCAAATTAGCCTATCCCATCGACAAAAAAGGCACGGGATTTTATCATTTGTTTGAATTCAAAGCCAATCCTGAGTTCATCAAAACCTTCGAACTGGCATTCCGCCGTGACGAGCGCATCATGCGCTACCTCACCGTGAGACTGGACAAGTGGGGTGTTGATTACAACGACAGGAAGCGCAAAGGTGAATTCAACCAACCTAAAACTGTAGCTGTAGAGGAGGCCGCATCATGAGCAAAGAAGTAAACTTTATCTTCAACCAGACACCCCAGGTGTTGCAGAAGAAAAAATACTGCCGCTTCAAGAAGCATGGTATTCGCTACATCGACTACAAAGACAAAGACTTTCTGCTGAAGTTTGTGAACGAGCAGGGCAAAATTCTTCCCCGCCGCATCACTGGTACTTCACTCAAGTTTCAACGTAAAATTTCCGTAGCTATTAAGCGCGCAAGACACTTGTCTCTGTTGCCTTTCGTGGCTGACGGCCTAAAATAAGAAGGAGGAGAAAATCATGAAAATCATCCTGACACAAGACGTGAAAAACCTGGGCCACAAAGACGATGTGGTAGTAGTAAAAGACGGCTACGGACGCAATTACCTCATCCCCAAAGGCATGGCCAAACTGGCTACCGACGGCGCGATGAAAATGCTGGCCGAAGACATCCGTCAGCGCGCATTTAAAGTAGAAAAGCTGCGCAAAGATGCCGAGCAAATCTCTGCCAAATTGAATGGCGCTTCTGTTACCGTGAAAACCAAAGCCGGCGCTTCCGGCAAGATTTTCGGATCAGTTACCGGTCTGCAGATTGCCAACGCACTGAAAGAACAGGGTTATGACGTAGATCGCCGTAAAATTGCGGTTGACGACATCAAAAACCTGGGAACCTACACTGCCGATATCAACCTGTTTAAAGATATCACCGCTGCTATTACTGTAGAGGTAGTTGCAGAGTAAGGTTTTTTAAAACGAACATTGAAAAGCCGCCTTATGGCGGCTTTTTTTATGGTTAAAAGCATGTCTAAATGTTGTAGCCAAATTTGAACTGTTAGCCCTATTTTTGCACCTTTATGTGGGATCGCATAGCAACCTATATTCTTAAAAACCGCAATTTTTTTGTTATACTCATCCTCGCATTTGCCGGGGCTGCCGGATATTTTGCCACCAAGGCCGAAATGGCCTATGATATGCAAAAACTGGTACCCCAGGATGACCCTGAGTACAAGGCCTACATGGCTTTCAAAAAAACCTTTGGCGAAGATGGCAATAAGGTGGTTATCGGGTTTAAGCACAAAGACATTTTCTCCCTCCCACTCTATCAGGATTACTATAAACTATGTGATGATATTCAAAAGCAGGCCGGTGTTATGGATCTGCTGTCGCCGGCACGGGTGTTTAACCTGGTGATAGACACCACCACGGATATGTATGCCGTGCAGCCGCTTTTGGCCCGCATGCCGCAATCACAGCAGGAGCTTGATAGTGTATCAGCCAAATTCAAATCCCTCAAATTCTATGAAGGATTGCTCTATAACGATACAGCGCATGTGGCACTGATGGTGATTTCTCTGAATGACAGCACACTTAACAGCAAAGGCCGAATCACCCTCATTCGGAATATAGAAAAGCGCTGCGAGGCATTTGGCGTAAAACACGGCATAGAAATGCGCTACAGTGGACTGCCGTTTATTCGTACGGAATTTGCCACCAAGGTAAAGAGCGAAATTGTGTTGTTTACCATTATCGCATTTGCGGTAACAGCTTTGCTCATTCTGGGGTTTTTCCGCAGCATCAGCACCCTGGCCATTTCCCTGTTTTTCATCGCCATTGGCGTGGTTACCATGCTATCTGTGGCAGGTTTGCTTGGCTATAAACTCACCATGCTCACCGGAACCCTCCCGCCGTTGCTGGTGGTGATTGGGGTGCAAAATACCATTTACCTCATTAATAAATACCATGAGGAATACCGCAGACACGGCAATAAAGCGCGTGCGCTCACCCGCATTATTTCGCGTATTGGGGTGGCCACTTTCCTCATCAACTTTACCACTGCTGTTGGCTTCGGGACGTTTTATTTTACCAAAACCATGATGCTGGAGCAGTTTGGTGTGGTGGCATTTATTACCATCAACATCATTTTCTTCATCAACATTATCGGTATTCCGGTTTTGTACAGTTACCTGCCGGCTCCAACAGAAAAGCAAACCGCCCATCTGGACAATAAAAATGTCAATAATTTCCTCAATTGGGTGAGATTTAATGCGTTTAACCGCAAGCGGTCCATTTATTTCTGGAGCATTGCCTTTACCGTATTAAGTAGCATTTATATCGTCCGATTGAGGCCTCTGGCCTTTATCCTGGATGATGTACCCAAATCCAGCAAAATATACAGAGACTTGGTCTTTTTTCAGCAGAATTTTCGTGGGGTGATGCCTTTTGAAATCCTAATTACCTGTCATACTGAGGGTGGAGCAAACTCCGCTGAAGCACTCAATAAGGCCTCCAGACTGCAGAAATCCCTGCGACGTTATGAAGAATTCAGCAAGCCCATGAGTCTGGTGGAAATGGTGAGTTTTGCCAATCAGGCCTACAATGGGGGCGATGAGCGCCAATACCGTGTGCCCAAAGCCACCGATCTGGGTGACATTTCAACCCGTATGCCCACCCCGGTACCCGGCAAAAAAAGCATTGTGAATGGCATGATTGATACATCATTGACCAAACTTCGAATCAGTTACCAAATGGCCGATGTGGGCTCTATTCGCATGGATAGTATCAGCAGCCAGGTGAAAACCATCGCCGGTAAAATCTTTCCTGAAGAACAATATGAAGTTAAAATCACAGGCACTTCTGCCATATTCCTGCAAGGTAACCGATACCTGTATGACAGTCTTATCAGCAGCACCCTGTGGAGTTTGCTGATTATCAGTCTTACCATGGGATTGCTGTTTCCCAGCATCAAGATGATTATCATTTCTGTCATTCCCAACGTTTTGCCGTTGCTCATAACTGCAGGTTTGATGGGTTTCCTGAATATTCCCCTGAAACCCAGTACCATACTGGTTTTCAGTATCGCCTTTGGTATAACCATCGATGCAACAACCCATTTTATGAGCACATTCCGACGAGAGTTACTGCATACCAAAAAATCGCTTCGTGAAGCACTCAGTCATACCATCATGGAAGTGGGCCTGAGTATGATTTATACCATGGTGGCGCTATTTGCCGGGTATATGATTTTCATGTTCAGCCGTTTCGAAGGCACACAGGCCCTGGGATGGCTTACGGCAGTTACCTTGCTTTCCGGTCTGGTGGCGAATTTATTCTTGCTGCCTGCACTGATTCTTACATTTGAAAAAGGCCTCAACCCCAAAGAGGAACTGAAAGAAACGGTAATAGAGCTACCCGACGAAACGGAGGATTAATTTTTAGAAACCAATAGGTTGCAGCCCCGCACTTCGCTTTGGTCGTGGCGTCCCAGTACTTCAAAGCTGCCGTCATCGTG
>Ga0164292_10003206_pt1 | contig 13375 bp, 8 predicted proteins | sample GEODES117metaG_FD_111486 | JGI IMG/M metagenome (GOLD analysis project Ga0164292, IMG submission 111486) | Eutrophic lake water microbial communities from Lake Mendota, Wisconsin, USA - GEODES117 metaG | ecosystem: Environmental > Aquatic > Freshwater > Lake | place: USA: Lake Mendota, Wisconsin... | reverse complement strand
TTTTGAGGCCTTGCCGGTGAGTACGATCGCCTCCGTCCCGGGCGAGAGCTCTTTGCACCGCTCAATCACTTGAATGCCGTTGAGCCCCGGCATGTCCAGGTCGACAACGATGCAATCAAAGATGTTCTTTTCGATCGCCGCCACGGCCGTTGGCCCATCCGGACAGACCGTCACCGTGAAGCCCATCCGCGGCAATTCATCGGCGATCAGCTCCTGCAGGGGAACTTCGTCGTCGGCAAACAAAATGTGGAGTGGCTTAGGCTGCGAGGCCCGCTGACTGTTTCTGCTCATGTGCTTTCAAGGGCAAAGTAATGGTAAACGTGCTCCCCTTGCCGGGGCCTTCGCTGAAGGGCTCAATTCTCCCTCCATGCTCTTCAATGATGCGATAGGTAATCGAAAGTCCCAAGCCGGTTCCCTGGCCATCGCGACGACGGGTATAAAACGGTTCGAACAGATGCTGCAGGACTTCATCAGACATGCCGCAACCATCGTCCCGCACGACGATACTGACCTGTTGCGACGTGCTTGCCAAACTGACCCGCACTTTGCCTCCGTCATCCATGCTATCGAGAGCATTGGTGATCAGATTCAACATGACCTGCTTCATTTCCTGAGGGTTCACGGCCACCGTCAAGAGTCGCCCGGGATCGAATTCAATGGTGCGTCTCCGGTACTTCCCCAACGTCCGGACCATGTCGATTACTGATTGAATCAATTCCTGCAACTGGGTCGGCACCTTTTTCGCATCACCCAGTCGGGAGAAATCGAGCAACCCGCCTGTGATCCCCTTGCAGCGAAACGCCTCGTCCTGAATCCGCCGGAGGTACTTGCGCATCTGATTGATTTCAGCTTGTCGCTCCTCGGCCGGCTTGTCAGCGTCCGGATCGAGAATGTCCTCCAGTCGCGACTCCAGCGATTCGGCCGACCAGGCAATGGTCGCCAACGGATTGTTGATCTCATGCGCCACGCCGGCTGCCAGAAATCCGACGCTGGCCATCTGCTCGCTCCGCACGACCTCGCGGGTGCGCTGTTGCACTTGCCCATTCAAGTCCTGCTGGATTGACTGGAAATTCGCAGTCATCGCATTGAAGCAGTCTGCCAATTCGGACATTTCATCCTCAGAATCGAGCGTCGTGCGGTGATCATAGTTGCCTCCGGCCACTTGCCGCGAACCTTCAATCAGCCGGCCGAGGGGGAGAAAAATCCGCTTGCGAAAAACAATCACCAGGTAACTGAGCAGTCCCAACGCCAAAACGGGCATGACAAAACTGAGAAACAGCAGGCCGTGGTATTCGCCCCGTGCTTCCTCGGCAAACGCATCCATCCGTTCTTTCATCAGCGTCGGCAGCCGATTGGTCTCAGCCTGCAAGGAGTCGAGTTCCAACTCCAACTCAGCCGCGTGCTGCATGCTGCCGAAATCCCACTCCCGCATTTCTATCAAACGGTAAATCTGCTGCAGCGAACGCCGCAACTTGACAACCACCTGCCGTTCCTGGGTGGTGTCCGCAATTCGCGGATCACTGGTGTCACTGGTCACCAGTTGCTCTTCGTATTCATTCAGTGCCGACTCAACCGAGCCGAGATTGCTTTTGAATTGAAATCGGGGAAAGTCCAAGGGCGAGGGAGCCCGTTCGCGTTCACCGTAATGAAATGCGGAACACTTGAAAAATGAGGAACGCAGCCGCCCGATCTCATTACTCAAATCGGCGGCCAAGGGAAGTTCCGTAGCTCGACCCCGAATGTTTTTCGAGAGTTTGCGAAACTTGAGCACACCCTGAACCGAAGCGAGCGAAAGAAACGCCACGATCACGCAGAGCAGGCCCACGCCCCAATACATCAGAGATTTGATTTTGGTCCGGACCAACAGCATCGGCTTGTTACCACTCGCGACAGTCGCCGGCGCACCGAAACACGAATTCTCAATTCGCAGTTCCGCTTGCGCACCCTTTGCAGGCAGGATTGAGGAAGTCCACATCGAGCTAGCCGACTCAGCGGCCCAGCCAGCTCGGTGGCGGCGGGACTGTAGCAATTTCCCGACTGGCTCGAAATGGCATTCACCGACAAGCCGGGCGGACTAGGCAAGCCGGGCAAAGCGAGGTGATTCGTTGCGACAGGTTTTTCCCGACTCCCAAACCGAGGGCTTGGGCGAAGCCCGATAGAGTTGCCGAACCGGGCCAGAGCCAAACTCGGCTGAGAGTCTGACGACGAAGCAGGACCCGGGGCGGACAGGAAAAATCCGCTCCGAGAGCGAACGCCCCCGCCATTCAATCCCGCCCCCTTCAATCGCACTTTGCTCTTCGGCTGTCCCCGCCGAGCCCGCTCGGGAAACCTTCCCGCGGCAGTGCGGCAGCGATTTTTCTGTGAGTCTCGGGCTGTTTTCGGGGCACTTCCCACCCCCTGCTTGCCTACTTTCCCTACGTCAATTATCTGTAATTGTGTTCACTAATATACAGTCAACCAACTGAACCGCCGACCAAAGGTGTCAGCGGGCTATACGAAAACACTCCCCAGCCTGCCTAACCGTTAACAACCAACAACTCCTCTTCCTCTCATGTCCAACCACTCCGAACTGCTGCATCGCCTCCGCGAGGAAATCCGACAGGTAGAAACTGCTGGTCGGGCCGCCTTGTATGACCAGCACGTCATCAGTGGCGGAGTCGCCGCACTGGACCAACTCCTTCCGGAAGGTGGTTACGCACCGGGTTCACTGGTCGAGTGGCTCGCTCCGGTCGCCGGCTGCGGCGCCGAATTGCTCGGCTTGCTACTGGCTCGCTCGGCAGCAGCAGGCTCCGCAGTATTAGGCACGGCAGCTGGTTCGCTTGCTCCCGCTCACGGGGCCACTCACGGGGCCACTCACGGGGCCGCTTCCGGGGCCGCTCACGGAGCTACTCACGGAGCTACTCACGGGACCACTCGGCGCGAATCGACAACGAGAAGTTCTGGGGGGCGAGATTCCAAGGCGCGAGAGCCGGGAGTGATCGTGATTGCCGATCCGCGGCGGGACTTCTATGCCCCAGCTGCGGTCCGCCTCGGCTTGCGGCCCGACCAGCTGATTCTGCTGCAACATCCCCGCGAGGAGGAACTCTACTGGGCGATCGAGCAGGCGCTCCGCTGTCCGGCAGTCGCAGCTGTCTACGCCGCCGCCGATCTCAGCAGCACGACACGCCAATCGTTTCTCGGCAGCAATCTGGACCAGCGTTGGCTGCGACGATTCCAGCTGGCTGCCGAACAAGGCGGTGGCCTGGGGATTTTTATCCGACCAGTTCGCGTTGCTGGCCGCCCCACTTGGGCTGACCTGCAATGGCGTGTCGCGATTGACCCGACTTCACTCCACAGTCACGAATCCAGAACTTCCCCGGCCAAGATGCGCCTGCATGAGGCCAACAATACGCCCTTGCATGAGGCTCACGTGCCTCTGCAAGTTGAGTTGCTGCGGTGTCGCGGCCAAACTTCGGGGCATGCAGTGGCCCTGCAACTGAACCTGCAGACTGGCGAAGCTCGCCGCCGCCAAGTCTCACTGCCTCCCCTGCCCTGTCCTCCACGAAAACTTTCCGCCGGCTGATCGCCAACCGCTCTCATGCAACACAAAAAATCGAATCGCGTTGGCCAGGCTTTGCTCGCCGCAGTCAGCCGCCAGCCCCCTTCTGTGGCAGCTGCGGAGACGGGCACGTCGGCAGCCGTTGCGGCAGGACCAACGGCGGTCTCTGGCTCTGCGTCAACACCAGCGCCTTCCACGGAGCAAGGCGAGTTGGTCGCCGAGCCGCTTTCCCGGTTTGGCTTCCGTCAGCAATTGCCGCGTGGGGCAACCCCAGTTCCGCGGCGCACTGCCTGCATCGCACTTCCCAACTGGCCGATTCAGCGGCTGGTCGTCAGCGCACCCGTCTATCGCCGCGCGCCGCTGGTGCTGTTCACCGAGACCGGCAACCGGGGACAACTGGTGACGGCAGCTTCCCCCCGAGCCCAACTCAGCGGTGTGCGGATCGGCATGCCGCTGGCCGAAGCCAAGTCGTTGCTCCGCCGCAGTGCGGCAGGCCATGCAGCCATGGTCTCTGGTTCTACCGCGGCCAGCCCCACATTTCTCCCGGCCCAGCCACAAACCGATCGGCAGGAACTCGCCGCTCTGGCCCGATCGCTGCAGGACTTCAGCCCCCGGGTCGGCACGCTCTCGGCTCCCGGCCACGGAGGCGAGCCCCAATTCGCCATCTGGCTCGATCTGACCGGTGTCGCTCATCTGTTTGGCGACCACCCCGGTGCGGAGTGGAACCTCCTCTGCCGCGTGCGCGATCGGCTCGCCACAGCAGGTTATCTGGCGACGGCTGCGGTCGCCGATACGCCCGGTGCAGCATGGGCCCTGGCATGTTACGGCCGCCCGCGAAGAGGGACTGGCGGGACGACGGGGACGGTCTCGCCCCCCAACATTCCCGCACCCGACGAGAGCGAAAATCCTCTTTGGCGGTTGCCCGTTTTGGAACCAATGATTGCTCCGCTCAGCTCAGAGTGGACACTGCTCGATCCGCTACCGCCAATCGCCTTGCGACTCGACCCACTCCTTTGCCTCACTTTGGGGCAACTCGGCATCACCCGCATCGGTCAACTCCGGCAACTGCCCCGAGCCAGCCTGCAGGCGCGATTCGGTCCACAACTCGGCCGCCGCCTGGACGAGGTCGCCGGGGTAGCTACCGAGATCTGGACGCCCCTCGACGAGTCACTCGACTTTACGCTCACCGCAACCTTTGATTTTCCCCTCCGCGACTTGGCCACCATTGAAGTCGTGATCGAACGGCAGCTCGACCAACTCTGCGCTCGGCTGCGGCCTCTGCAGCGAGGGGCATTGCAATGGCAAATCGCGCTCCACGGCGAGTCCGGTGGAGGTCTTCCGAGATCCCCGAGCGGGCAGGCTGAATTGGAGCAGCAGTCAACTTCCACAGCCGAATTTGCCGAGCCTTGGCACGTCGCCCGGCTGGTGATCAATCTCTTTCAGCCTACGGCAACAGTGGCCCATGTGATGCAGCTGATCGCCCTGCAACTGGAGCAGCAGCGCGACCTCGATCTCGAGGCAACTCCGGTCTGGGAAGTCTCGGTCCGCGCGGCCCGCTGCGTACTGCTTGCGGAAAAACAACGCCTGCTGTTCGATGACGACCCGCGGCTGGATCACCAGGCACTTTCCCAGCTACTCGATCGACTGGCAGTACGCCTGGGGCCTGAGCGGATCGTTCGCCCTGTACCCGTCTCGGGCGCGCAGCCCGAATTCGCCTGTCGCCCTCACGTTCTGGTCGGCAACGATCAAGCGCCGCCGCGGGTGGTGGCTCCCCGCCGGGAACACGCAGCCATCTCCCGTCCAGTGCGATTGCTCCAGCCTCCCTCGCCGTTGGCTGTCACAGCCGATGTCACCACCGGCGCTCCGCAGCAACTCCATCACAGTCGCTGGCGAGCCCAAGTCCTCGCCGCCTGGGGCCCCGAGCGGATTGAGACCGGCTGGTGGCGCGGACGGCTGATCAGCCGCGACTACTGGCGAGTGCAAACCAGCGCCGGCCAGCTGCTCTGGGTCTATCAAGACCAAGCCAACCAGCAATGGTTCCTCCACGGCACGTTTTAAAGTCACCTTCCCCATTCCACGCAAGTCACCACAGACCGCTCGCTTCCCCTGTCAGGCGCAGCGCACTCGCGCTGCCGAACCGGGGGCTGGCGCGAAGCCCGGCTGAGCAAGACCAACATCCCCCTTTCCCCATCTCGCCCCCCTAACAACCAACAACTAACAACTCCCTCTTCCCCCAACTCTTCCTCGCAACTAACAACTAACAACCCTCCCATGTACGCCGAGCTTCACTGTCGCACCAACTACTCATTCCTCACTGGCGCGTCGCATGCGGACGAGTTGGTCGACCGGGCGATTGAGCTCGGATATCGCGGCTTGGCGATCACCGATGAGAATACGCTGGCGGGAGTCGTCCGCGCGTTTGCAGCCGCGCGAACCGCAACCCAAGCCAGACCGGAGCTCAACTTCACGCTCTTGATCGGCGCGGAGCTGACGTTCAACGACGCTCCGCCGCTGGTAGTCTGGGCTGCCGACCGAGGCGGTTATGGAAATCTCTGCCGGTTGCTCACGCTCGGCCGCTGTCGTGCTCCCAAAGGAGAGTGCTGGCTCAGCTGGGATGACTTTGCCGCGCATCATGTCGGACTGGTTGCCGGAATCGCGCCGGGGTTGGCCGAGGATCGCTGGCCACTGGCTCACCTTACCCCCGGGCACAAAAGTTATGAGTGGTATGAGCCAGCCTTGGCTGCGCGGGCGGCGATGCTGCAACGGGGAGGGCAACAGCCGGATCTGGAGCCGCTGCGCCGCTGTGCCGACCTGCTGGGCGATCGGGCTTATTTGCTCGGGGAACTGTACCGCGGAGTCGACGATGGTGCGCGGCTGGGGCAACTTGGTGAACTTTCCCGCACGAGCGGCTTGCCCCTGCTCGCAACCGGCGATGTGCTGTATCACGACCGGGCGAGGATGCCGCTGCATGATGTGCTCACGGCGACCAGGCACCAGACGACTGTCGCCGCAGCGGGCTCGCTCCTGCAACCGAACGCGGAACGACATCTCCGCCCATTGAGCGAATTGCAGCGACAGTTTGCCACCGTCCCGGGAGCGTTGGCCCGGACACTGGAAGTGGCAGAGCGATGCCGTTTTCGCCTGGATGAACTGCGGTACGAATATCCCGAAGAACTCGCTCCCGCCGGACAGACACCGCTGGAATATCTCCGCGAACTGGTTTGGCAGGGAGCCGCGCGCCGCTACCCCCAAGGCCTGAGCCCGAAAGTCCAGAGATTGCTCGAACATGAACTCCAGCTGATCGAGGAACTTCACTACGAGGCCTACTTTCTCACGGTTTGGGATCTGGTTCGGTTTGCCCGCTCGCGGGGAATTCTCTGCCAGGGGCGCGGGTCGGCTGCCAATTCCGCCGTCTGTTACGTCCTCGGTGTGACCAGTGTCGATCCGGATACCAGCGACCTGTTGTTCGAGCGATTCATCAGCCGCGAGCGCAACGAGGCTCCGGATATCGACGTCGATTTTGAACACGAACGCCGCGAAGAAGTGCTTCAGTATCTGTATCAGAAGTACGGCCGCCATCGCGCGGGACTTGCTGCGGCCGTCATCACCTACCGCAGCCGCAGCGCGATTCGCGACGTGGGCAAGGCATTGGGCTTGTCGCTCGACCGGGTCGACGCCCTCGCCAAACAGGTAGACGGTCACCAAAACGTCGAAGATCTTCCCGCCCGCTGTCAGGCAGTGGGACTCGATCCCCAATCCCGGGTTGGCCGGCAACTCTGCCTGTTGGTGGACCAGTTGCTCGGCTTCCCCCGACATCTGTCCCAACATGTTGGCGGGATGGTCATGACTCGGGGATACCTGAATGAGTTGGTGCCTATCGAGAATGCAGCCATGGACGGCCGCACCGTCATTCAATGGGACAAAGAGGACCTCGAAGAACTCGGCCTGCTCAAGGTCGACTGCCTCTGCCTCGGCATGCTCTCGGCAATCCGGCGATGCTTTGCCCTCGTCGAACAGCATTTCGGGCGGCAACTGACTTTGGCCAACGTACCCGGGGAAGATCCGGCGGTTTACGACATGATCTGTGCGGCGGATACCGTGGGCGTGTTCCAGATCGAAAGCCGGGGGCAAATGAGCATGCTGCCCAGGCTGCGGCCACGCTGCTGGTACGACCTCGTGATTGAGGTCGCCATTGTTCGCCCCGGACCGATCCAGGGAAATATGGTGCACCCCTACCTGCGACGGAGAAACGGCGACGAACTGGTCACCTATCCCAACCAGGAAATTCGAGCGGTTCTGGAGCGCACTCTGGGCGTACCGATCTTCCAGGAGCAGGCCATGAAGCTGGCCATTGTGGCAGCCGGCTTCACGCCAGGTGAGGCCGACCAGCTTCGCCGCGCCATGGGCGCCTGGCGCAAGACCGGAGTGATCGAACGGTTCCGCACCAAGCTGTTGGAAGGAATGCGCAGCCGCGGGCTATCCGAAGAATTTGCCGAGCAAGTGTTTCGCCAGATTCGGGGCTTTGGCGAGTACGGATTTCCTGAATCCCACGCCGCCAGCTTCGCCCTGCTGGTGTACGTTTCGGCGTGGCTGAAGCATTACTACCCCGCCGCCTTCACAGCCGCGTTGCTCAATTCCCAACCGATGGGATTCTATGCACCGGCACAACTGGTCACCTGCGCCCGTCGCCACGGAGTCGAGATTCGCCCGCCGGATGTGAATTACAGCAACTGGGACGCCACACTGGAGCCAACCGGGGAATCGGCCGACCGGGAATCGACGGGCAACTGGGCCTTGCGCTTGGGACTCCGCCAAATCGCCGGACTTTCGGCCCACGCTGCTGAAGCCATCATGGTCGCCCGCACTCGACAGGGTCCGTTCACAGCCATTGCCGAATTCGCGACACGCTGCGGCCTGGGGCAAGCGATCATCGCACTGCTGAGCGAGGCCGATGCGTTTGCCTCGCTGCGTCAGGATCGGCGCACGGCACTTTGGCAGGCCTTGGGCCAGGAACGGCGACCGCTGGAGCAACCACTTTTTGAATCGCTCAGCCAAACCGACGACGAGATCGCAGAACTGCTCCCGCGGCTTAGTGAACCAGAAGAGGTCTCAGCCGACTATCAGTCCGTCGGCCTGACGCTGCGCGCCCATCCGCTCGCCTTTTGTCGGTCGCGGCTGGACGAGCTGCGAGTCACTCGCGCGGCAGACTTGGCCACTGCGATTGACGGGAGACAATGCCGCGTCGCCGGGCTGGTAATCCTGCGGCAGCGACCAGCCACGGCGAAGGGAATCACCTTCGTGACACTCGAGGACGAGACCGGTACAGCCAATCTCGTCGTCAAACCTGAGATTTGGCAGCGGTTCTATCAAATCTGCCGCACTTCCAGTGCCTGGTTGGCGCATGGCAAACTCGAACGTCGCAGCGGCGTGATCCACGTCGTAGTCAATCGACTCGAAGACCTCACCGTCGCTCCGCTTCCCAATCGGATCCACTCCCGAGACTTCCGGTAAAGCAGGAAAACACCGAAAGGAACTCAAAAGAAAAAAACGGGGAACGCTGTTCGGTCAAGCGAGTCAGTTCACACGTTCCCAGTCTTCCCCGCAAACCGACCATTCCGAGCCAGCCTGATCACGACCGGCCCGCGCTAGCGAAGCTACCGCAAAACGCGACTCGATGGGACAGGATTGTCGCAAGCTTCGCTCCACGACCTGACTCTGGATTTTCCATCCCCGAATGCCAAGCAGCAGTTCTTCTCCCCTGGCCTTTCTCATTCCCCTAATTTCAGGTCCACCCAGACCAGACGGTGATCAGAGCAGTCGACGAGCTTGAATTCGGGCTGATCAGCTGCCGGCCAATAGACGCCACTTCCCTGAACCTGTAATTCCTTGCAAGGGAGCACGTAATCGATGCGCAGGTTGCCAACGTTGCGATCGCCAAAGTCTCCCGTATCGAGGGCCGGGTCGCCTTTGTGTTTGGCATTCATTTGCCCTTGCTTCCCGGCTTGCTCCGTCCCCCCAGCGCTCTTGGGCTGCGGATCCTGAATCCGGGGATGCTCCAGCAGTCGAACCGTCGGCCGGTCGCGACTATCTCCATCTTGCGGGTCGGCATTGAGGTCACCAGCAATCACAAACAGGTCGCTCTGCTTGAGACCGCCTTTTTTCCCAGCATCGTCGTAGATAAAGTCCGCTCCAGAAACGTATTCGGCCCAGAACCGAATCTCGTCATGATTTCTGGCGCCGTTCCGATCGTCGGCTCCGTCGAAGACTGGAGGCGTCGGGTGGCAAACCAGAAAATGTACGGTCTGTTCTCCAATTTTTATCGGCACGTCCCAGTGGCTTTTGGAGGACAGCCGAAAGGCCTTGGTCGTCGCCTCGTCGTACCAGGGCTGGGATGTTTTGGGATCGACCGGCACCAACGCGCCGGGCAGGTCTTTCCAAAGAAACTTTTGAAAGGTCCTCAATTGAGCATCATCGATTGGGTACTTGGAGAGCACCAACATGCCATACTGCCCGGGATGCCGACCAAACCCGAAGGCATCATCGGGCGTGCCCGTCTTGCCATCTCGGTTAAGGTCAAAACCTGAATCAATCCCGGTGTTGGATTCAGCGGAAAACGCATGGGGATAACTGACAGGAGCTTGTCCGTTCTGACCTTTCTCCAAGTAATTCTCCCGCAACAACCGGGCCGCCTCACCGCTGGGGTCAAAGTCAAACTCGTTTAACAGGAGCACGTCCGGATTAACTCGCTGGATGACCTCCGCTACCTTCTTCAGGGTGGGGTGATTCGGCTTCCGCAGGTCTTCGACCAACTTGCCCTTAGCATCGCGATAAAGAGAACAATTGAACGTCGCGAACCGCACGCCATTCCTCGGCTGGTCCAAGCTTTGACCACTCGCTGGCAGAACCATTGCAAACAGGAACAAACTGATCAGCAGGATGCGTGAAAGCATGACAGGACTCTGAGAACGAGACGGTATTCGGGGAAAAGACGGGGCCAGTGAGAGGGACGTTTCCAAAGGCTCTCCAGCGGGGACTCCAGAGAGCCCCACAGAAGCCAGCTGGAAATCATCGCCACCGACCGAAGCTGGGTGAAAATTATCACCCTGAGGCCCGCTCAATGGCAACCAGCCTCGTTTTCCCTCACGATAGGCAATTTTGGCAGACTGGGCTATGATTTAGGGAGTGAATGGGCCCGGCCACCTCCAGCCGGAATTCGCCGCTGACAACGGCCATTGAAATCGCCAATTTGGCTTGATTTCCCGCTGAAGGTTTGACGATTCGACGCGGGAAAATGCGCTCTCTCCAACCATCCTTGGGAAGCGCGAGTCATCGCCCCCGGCCAGCTCCAACTGCAAACTGACCCGTTTGTGAAATACTGATGAAACTGAAAACGATTGGACCGGGCGCGGCTGTCATTCCCGGAACCAAACCGAAGTGTGTCTTGTTCGACAACGTCCACGTCATGGCCCGACATGTGGCGCAAATCGTGGCAGCCGTCATTCGCGAGCGGAATTCACTGGGACAGCAGGCGGTCCTCGGCTTGCCCGCTGGCTCAACGCCTTTGAGCGTTTACCGTGAACTGATCCGCATGCACCGCGATGAAGGACTCGACTTCTCGCGCGTCGTCACTTTTAATCTCGACGAGTACTACGGAATCACTCGCCAGACGCTGCAAAGTTATCGCCGCTGGATCCTCGAGCACTTTCTCAATCATGTAAACATCCCCGATGAGAACATCCATATTCCGGATGGCACCATCGCCCCGGAAGATGTTCCTGCCTTTTGCCAAAACTTCGAAGCGGCAATTGCCCGCGCCGGCGGACTTGATTTGGTTCTTTTGGGCATTGGCAGTAATGGACACATTGGCTTTAACGAGCCATTCAGCAGTCCGGACAGCCGCACTCGGCTGGTGCAACTCGATCCAGCCTCTCGGAGAACGGCTGCCAGTGATTTCTTTGGACTGGAAAACGTTCCCTCTCAGGCGCTGACGATGGGACTCGGGACGATTCTGCAGGCCCGCAAAGTCCTGCTGATGGCCTTGGGAGAACACAAAGCGCGGATCGTCAAGGAGACGGCAGAAGGGACGCTGAACCCAAAGATTCCGGCCAGCAACCTGAAGAACCATCCCGACGCCGTCATGATGCTGGATGAAGCCGCCGCCAGCGAACTGACGGCTCGCAAGACTCCGTGGAAACTCGGCAGCGTCGAGTGGGACGAAAAGCTGATTCGCCGGGCAGTCCTCTGGCTCAGCAAGGAAACCGGCAAAGCGCTGCTCAAACTCGACGACGACGCCTTCCGCGAACATGGCTTGCATGAACTGCTGCGCAAACGCGGTCCGGCCCAAACGATTTGCCACGAAGTCTTTCAATTGATGCTCCAGACCATCAATTACCATCCCGCCGGGATCGAAGGTCCGAAGAAAGTAATTTGCTTCAGCCCCCATCCCGATGATGACGTGATCAGCATGGGCGGAACGCTGATCCGTCTCAATCAAGACGGTCATGAAGTCCACATCGCTTACATGACCAGCGGCAACATCGCCGTCTTTGACCACGATGCCCAACGCGTCGCGGACTTCGTGACCGAGTACAACCGGATGTTCAATATCGAGAACGATCGAACCCGAGCAGTCGAATCGCTCGTCAACGACGCCCTGCGAAAAAAATCGGCCGGCGAGCCGGATGTCGACGCGGTCCGCCAAATCAAGGCGCTCATCCGCTGGAGCGAAGCCAAAAGCGGAGCGGTAAAAGTCGGCTGCAAGGAAGAGCATTGCCACTTCCTCGACTTGCCTTTTTATCGAACCGGGACTATCGACAAGAACCCCTGGGGCCCGGAAGACGTCAAAATCATCTCCGAATTGATTCGCCGAATCCAACCCGATCAAATCTACATGGCCGGAGATCTATCCGACCCTCACGGCACTCACCGGGTTTGCGCTGAGGCCATTTTCCAAAGCCTGTATGAGCTCCAGGACCAGCACAACCTCGCTCCGGAAGTCCTCCTCTACCGCGGAGCCTGGCAGGAGTATGAACTTCATGAGATCGATGTCGCCGTGCCACTCAGCCCCAGCGATGTGGCCCTGAAAAAGAAGGCGATTTTCATGCACGAGAGCCAAAAAGACGAAGCCTTGTTCCCGGGCAGCGACCCGCGTGAATTTTGGCAGCGGGCGGTCGACAGAAACACGAATACGGCCAACCAGTACAACTTGATCGGGCTCCCTGAGTACTACGCCATGGAAGCTCTCCTGCGTTGGAACGGCGTGCCCATCTAGCCGGACTTCCGCCAGAACCCAGATGCGTTCCATCTGCCGAAAGGCCCCCCGCCGCAGGCAAAGCGGAAAGCCGCAGGCAGTGGTAAGGTTTAATACCAAGGGTGCCCACACCAAAACCACAGATGCCCCATTGCACTGCTGCCCTACTGAACAGGGCACGACGCAAGCGGCAAGTCCTCTGTCCAGCCCAACCTCGCAAGGACTGGTGTGCGCCCGATTGAGTCAACTTGAGCCCAGTCGGATCTCCGGGAGGTTACCCGGTCAACTCGTCAATTTCCCGCGTGGCGATTCCAGTTCAGCTTGCTGCGAATCTCTTCCTTCAAATGACTCACCACCGAATCACGGTCAGTGGTGGCCAGAATGTCTTTGACAACCTGTTTAGCGGATTGGGGCCCCCACGACCCCCCATGCTCGAAATAGTGTTGCGCGGCTCGGCCGATGATGTACGACGAAAATCCGGCGGCAGCTCCTTGGGGGATGATCGTCAACGCCGTCCCCAGTGTTGCAGTCAATCCCTTAAATAGACTTGCACCCCAGTTCGTCAATTCGCCCAACGCAAACACTCC
>Ga0164292_10003204_pt1 | contig 13377 bp, 12 predicted proteins | sample GEODES117metaG_FD_111486 | JGI IMG/M metagenome (GOLD analysis project Ga0164292, IMG submission 111486) | Eutrophic lake water microbial communities from Lake Mendota, Wisconsin, USA - GEODES117 metaG | ecosystem: Environmental > Aquatic > Freshwater > Lake | place: USA: Lake Mendota... | reverse complement strand
TCCAGATCAAAATCGGCTCCGGTCAGGTAGCGCTTATCGGTGCCTTCGTGCACGATGCGAAATGGAACCTTGCGGTCGGGGTCGTGCAGGAAGACGGTGTTCAGTCGCGCGATCGAACCCTGGGCCCAGTCGATGCGGTAGTGCGACAAGAACAGCGCCGCATCGGGCGAGTTGGCCTTGGAGCCGAAGCCATTGTCGGTGACCACCCAAAAGCTGCCATCGGGCATGTGCTTGATGCCCGAGTGGCCCTGTACCGGTTGTCCGGCAAACGGCAATTTCAGGCCTGTGGGCCGTCCGGCCGATCGGCCTTCGGATGTGCCGATGGCCTCGATGCGCGTCGGGCCGTTGGCGAATTTGCCCGAGACACGCAGGTCGCTGGGCGCATCGGCCGGTGGGGCAATGAAGCTGGCAGCGGGCAGCACGGCGTGACCGGCGAGGCGGGCTGGGAATTCCTGCTGAGCAGACACGTGTAGGCAGAAGGTGCTGGCAAGGGCCAGGGCAAGCAGAGGAAGGCGCACAGAAAGCTCCTGAAGTTGAACGCGATTGGAGCGTAAGCAGGGTCGGTGAATCTTTTGTGTCAGCGCCTCGAGCGCTGCCAGTCGCTTGAGACGTCCTTTCGGATGAGCTGCTCAAGCCGGCCCACTCACGCCCAAAAATGTGGGTGTCACCAGTCAATCGTCGCTCGTTTAAGCGCCAGCGCAATTTCGGTGTCCCCGCGGCCACGGCCAAGGACAGCCTCACGGATCCAGACTCGCGCATCATGAAGCGCGCAGGCGGTTCCTTTGGCGACTGCTTTAGCACCCAGACGGTCGTGGATGAGGCTGCGCACATCGCCGTTGCAGCCGAAGTGGTCCATACCAGCTCCTATGTCCGGAAAGGACCCAAAGTACCCGATCCGCTTGAGGCCTCCCACTGCCGGTAGACCAATACAACGGCCACGGCGGGCCTAGAGCAGGCCAGCACACTCAGAGGGCGGATCGTGCCGTCTGCCGTGCTCGATGAGGGCGGTCAAAAAATCGGACGGGTCGGTGCAATCACGCAGCTGCTCGAGGTGATCTCCTCGCCTTCCGGAACCGGGGTGCGCGGCTTTCCGACCGGGCCCGGTGCCAACGGAGAGGTTGACAACATGGATCTGCTGGCCACGCAGTTACAGCCGGTCATCGACGATTTGATCGCCCAGGGCGTTAACCAGATCATTCTGATGCCGCATCTGCAAGTGCTTGCCAATGAGAGGTTGCTGGCCACCAAGCTGTCGGGCGTCGACATCATTTTGGCTGCTGGCTCCGACACCCGCCTGGGCGATGCCAACAACACGGCGGCCTTCGGGTTGACCAGTAACAGCCTGTTTGGCGTCTAAGCCCTGCTTGCCACGGTAATCCTTTCGCGGGGGCCACCGGGGTCACAGCGCTCGCCGCCAGAGCGCCCTTGGTGACTTGACGCTCAGCCCGGCAAGCGCATCAAGGGCTCTCCCATGCGGATGGTGCGGCCGTTGGTGATGCCTTCGGCCAGCACAAAGCCGGCCGGTGCGAGCACGATGATGGTTGAGCCATGCTCGAACCAGCCGAGTTCCTCGCCCTTTCTGCAGGTGGCTGCGCAGGGCATTTCGTTGGGTCCCTTAAAGCGCAGGTGCAGCCTGACATCGAGGAAGTGCAGACGGATGCTGGCCACCAAGATGGCGGCCACCGGCACCAGAGCGATCGGATGGCCGCCGTTGTGCAGACGCATGCGGATCACCGCGCGCTCGTTGCGGCAAAACAGCTTTTCCACACGGGCGAGCGCCACCGGGTTGACATTCCAGGTGTCGCCACTGATGTAGGTGACGTGGTCCACCTGCGCATCGTGCGGCGCATGAAAGCGGTGGTACATCGCCGAGGTCAGGCGCAAGGTCACGTAGGTGCCGCCGCGAAAACGCTCGATGTCCTGGCTGGGGCCACACAGCTCCCGCAAGGTATAGCTCAAGCCCTTGGCTTGCAGCAAGAGCGCGTCTTCGATGCGGCCGCAGGCACCGATGATGCCCTCGCTCGGGCTGCTGAGTACGGCCGGGTCGGCGTCAATGGGCCGGGCACCGGGCCGCAGCTCGCGGGTGAAACAGGCGTGAAGGCTCTTGAACTGCTGCTGCCGCGCCTCGCTGAGATCGAGGTCTGTGAACAGGCGCCACACACCGATCGACAAGCGGGTCAGCCAGGGGCTTTCGATACGGCTGAACCAGCCCATGAAGTGGGTCAGCAGCTTGCGCGGCACCCGGTTGGTGAGCAGGAAATTCAGATCTTCCCGGGCCAAGGCGCGTCGCAGTGGGGAACTTTTCATCGCAAAGAGGGCTTTCATCAAGGTTTCAAATTTGAACGTTATAAAGCGATGACTCACTGATGGAGATCGCGAGATGAACGAACAATTGGTGTTGCCCGTCACCGCCCTGGGCTTGCTGATGTGGCTGCTGCCCAAGGCCAAGCGCCGCCTCGAGCTGTCCCGGGCCAAACACCGCTCGCTGGCCGGTCACTCGCGCATGGCCAAGCGCGTGGCCTCGCTGATCCCCGGTTATGCCTACAACGAAGATGAGTTCTTCGCCTCCGATGGCGCCTCGGCCCAATGGGTGGCCCGCCGACGCACCGCCTTTGCCCAGCTGTGCGCGCAATTTGCCAGCCGTTACCCCAAGACCGCAGCCATGACGGCGCAGGCGCGCGGTGGCCTGCCCGATCTGCAATTTACCGGCAGCTACCGGGTTCCCTACCAATACGGCACCTATTTGCGCCAGCATCTGGTGATGGGCAGCTTTCTGAGCGCCTCCCACGATGTCTTCGTGCATGACCTCGATGGCAACACGTTTTATGACCTCACCGGCTCTTATGGCGTCAACCTGCTGGGCTACGACTTCTACAAGGACTGCATCGCCGAGGGCGCCGCTCTCGTGCAAAAGCTCGGTCCAGTCCTGGGCGCCTACCACCCCTGCGTGCTCGAGAACGTCCAATCGCTGCAGCGCATATCGGGCCTGGAGGAGGTGACCTTTCACATGTCGGGCACTGAAGCGGTGATGCAGGCCGTGCGACTGGCGCGGTACCACACCGGCCGCTCGCACCTGGTGCGCTTTGCCGGCGCTTACCATGGCTGGTGGGAAGACGTGCAGCCCGGCCCCGGAAACCCGCTGCCGCCGCGCGAGACTTACACCCTGGCCGACATGAGCGAGCGCAGCTTGCAGGTGCTGCGTAGCCGGCGCGACATTGCCTGTGTACTGATCAACCCCTTGCAGGCACTGCATCCCAACAGCAGCGCACCGGGCGACTCCTCGCTGGTCGACAGCAGCCGCAAGGCGCATTTCGATCGCCAGGCCTACGCCCAGTGGCTGACTCAGCTGCGCCAGGTCTGCAGCGAGCGCGGCATTGCTCTGATCTTTGACGAGGTATTCGTCGGCTTTCGCCTGGCACCGGGCGGCGCGCAAGAGTACTTTGGCGTGCAGGCTGACATGGTCACCTATGGCAAAACCCTGGGCGGCGGCCTGCCGGTGGGCGTGGTGTGCGGCAAGAGCCGCTGGATGAAGCGCTTTCGCGAAGACCGGCCGGCTGACATCTGCTTTGCCCGTGGCACCTTCAACGCCCACCCCTATGTGATGGGGGCGATGCACGCCTTTCTGAACCGACTCGAAACACCGCAGGTGGCGGCCCTGTACGAGGGCCTGGATGCGCGCTGGAGTGCGCGGGCGCAGAGCCTGAACGCGCGACTGGAGCAAGCCCGACTGCCGGTACGCGTCGAAGCGATGTCGACGATCTGGACCGTGACCTACACCGAGCCTTCGCGTTACAACTGGATGTTCCAGTTTTACCTTCGCGAACAGGGTCTGGCCCTGAGCTGGGTAGGCAGCGGGCGCCTGATCTTCAGCTTGAACTATGACGATGCACACTTCGAGGCCGTCGCACAAAGATTTGTCGCTGCCGCAACCGCGATGCGCGAGGCGGGATGGTGGCATGGCGATCCGCAATTGAGCAACCGCTCGATCAAGCGCTCCATCTTCAGGGAAATGCTCGCCAGGCGCTAAAAGCCTGGTGGCCGCCCACTCTATATGAGTTGGGCAGCCTTCATGGAGCGTCCAGCTCATGCCGTCAATGGCGGGGCACATGCTCCATCGGGTCGATGAGCTGGCCGCGCAGCAAGTACCAAGGTGCCTTGTAGTACAGCGCGATGTCGTGAAACGGATCGGTGATGATCTTGAAAGCCCAGGCCAGGCCGGTGACCAGGCTCTTTTGCCACCACAACTGGCCGACGCGAAACACCAGGCCCGCCACACCCAGCGCAAGCCAAGCCATTCCCACATCATGCAGGTAAGCGTAAAGACCCACGGCCGGCTCGATCAGCCCAAAGACTGAGGGCTCGAGCCAGAGCACACCGGGGATGAGGATCCAGGCGCCCATGAGCACGATCTTGCGACGGATGTTGTAGCCGATCTTGATCTCTTCCTTATAGGCATCGGTGGCCTGATTGACCTCGTCGTAGCCGCGCGGCTCAAAGAAGAAGTGGCCGGCCTGGCGGCTGACCATAGAGATGCACCAGGCCACGATCGCCGCCCAGGCAGGATCGATGAACAGCAAGCCATAAGCAATCACAAAACTAATGGCACTGAGAAGATGCAGCGCCTGGTTGATGCGGCTGTGGTGATAGTAACGATGGTCATCCCAGCGCTGAACGGCAAGTTCCTCAAAGATATGTCTCACGTCTGCTCCTGCAATAGAGGGCCGCCTCTCGGCCTCGAGGCTCATATGGTTGCCCGACTGCATGAAGATGTTGTGACAGTGTGGGCGACGCGCCACGCAAGCCGGCCTGCGACGCACAGACGGGTCATGCCAGACGGTTTGTCACAGAATCGATACAAACGCCTGTCACCATCTTCCCATGCCAAACCAAGTCGATCCGTCGGGCGACAGCTTCCAGATTGAAGAGCTGCGCGGCGCCAGCCCGAGCCTGCGCATTGCCGTGGTCACGGAAACCTATCCCCCAGAGATCAACGGCGTGGCGGTCACGCTTGCCAAAGTGGTGGAGGGTCTGCGCGAGCGCAACCACAGCTTGCAGCTGATCCGGCCGGTCCAGCCCTTCTTCGACAAGCAGCGCAGCGCTGACGCCGATGAGGTTCTCACTGCGGGACTGCCGATCCCGCGCTACCCTGGCCTGCGCATGGGCATGCCATCTAAAAAACTGCTGGTGAAACACTGGTCACTGCAGCGACCCGATATCGTGCACATCGCAACAGAAGGGCCGCTGGGATGGTCGGCGCTCAATGCGGCGCGCGCGCTCAAGCTGCCAGTGAGCACCGACTTTCGGACCAACTTTCATGCCTACAGCGGCCACTACGGCGCGGGTTGGTTGCATCGAACCATCCTGCGCTACCTGCGCAAGTTCCACAACAACGCGTCGTGCACCACGGTACCGACGCAGGCACTGGCCAGTGAGCTGCAGTCTTGGGGCTTTGAGCGCTTGACCGTGGTGGCGCGTGGTGTCGACACCGAGCGCTTTAGCCCCGGGCACCGCAGCCCCAACTTGCGTGCTGACTGGGGTGCGGAGCCAGGCGATCCAGTGGCCCTTTATGTCGGTCGCTTGGCTTCGGAGAAAAACCTAGGTCTGCTGGTGCGCGCCTATCTGGTGATGCGCCAGACCGAGCCACGCATGCGGTTGGTCGTTGTCGGCGACGGGCCCGAGAGGGCGTCGCTGGCGGCCGCCTGCCCACAAGCGCACTTTGCGGGCATGCAAACCGGCGTCGAGCTCGCTCGCCATTACGCCTCGGCTGATCTTTTTGTCTTCCCGAGCCTGTCCGAGACATTTGGCAACGTCACGATCGAGGCCATGGCCAGCGGATTGCCGGTGCTGGCCTATGACCATGCGGCCGCCTCCGAGCTGCTGAGCAACGGCCAAGGCGGCGTAGCCATTGCTGTAGGCCAGGAAGAGCACTTCATGGCGCAGGCCGGCGCCCTGTGCAGCGATCCGTCGCGGCGACTGCTCCTGAGCCAGCAGGCGCGCCAAATTGCCTTGGGCCGCAGCTGGGAGAGCATCGTCACCCGCTTTGAGGCCCTGCTGCGTGCCACAGTCGCAGCTCACCTGCACGGCGGTATCAAGACGCCCCATCGGCCGGGCGCCAGCGCATCAGCAGCCACATCAATACGCTGACTGCCAGACCAGAGCCCCAGAGCAGACCCAACACCGGCACATCCAGGTGCACCAGGGCCGCATAAAGGGCCAGGCCCAGCAGGACTCCAGAGTTTTCATTGAAGCCTTGCACCGCGATCGATCGTCCGGCGGTCAGCACCGCGGCGCCCCGATGCTGTAGCAGCGCGTTCAAGGGGACGACCATCCAGCCGCCCAGCGCGCCGGCCGCCACCAGCACCGGCACGGCCATCCAGACGCTATGGCACAGTGCCAGCAGCGGCATCATCAGCCCCAAGGCCAGGCCCGTGGGCAAGGTAGCCCGGGCGCCCTGCAACGTGACCCAGCGGCTGGCTGCGCAAGCGCCGATGACCACGCCCACCGCGATCGCCGCCTGCAAATAGGCCGCCTGACTCAGAGGCAGACCCAGCGCGTGCTGGGCCCAGCGCAGCACCAGAAACTGCAGGCAGGCGCCCACACTCCAAAACAGGGCGGTGACGGCCAACGACAAGCCGCCGAGCCGGTCGCGCCACAGGGCCCGGTTGTCGCGCCAGAAGGCCCGGCACAAGTCCAAGGGATGGCTGCCGCCGTGCGGATAGACGGCCGCGCTGCGCGGCACGCCCAGATTGAGCAGGCCAGCGAAGATGTAGAGCCCAAGCAGCAACAACAGGGGCAGGCCGAGGTGGGCCAGAGCTGTGCCCGCAGTGGGCAAGCCCTGTCCAAGGCTTGTCGCGAGCGCCGATTGCGTCAGCCCCGCACTGACCAGCACCCCGCCCAGCACCACACCGAACAAAGCGGCACTGACCACACTGACCTCGATCCAGGCGTTGGCGCGCACCAGCAGCTTGGGAGCCACCAACTCGGTGACCAGACCGTATTTAGCCGGCGCATAGGCCGCCGCGCCCAGACCCACCAGCGCGTAAGACACAACCGGATCAATCCCAAAGAGCAGCAGGGCCGCACCCAGAAACTTGACCAGATTCATCCAGGCCATGAGCCTGGCCTTCGGTACTGCGTCGGCCAGGGGGCCAACAAAGGGCGCGAGCACAACGTAGAACGCAATGAACACCCACTTGAGCAAAGGCGTCCACCAGGCGGCGAACTGCAGCGCATCGAGCGCAGCAATCGTCAGGATCAGCAGGGCGTTGTCGGCCAAGGCCGACACAAATTGCGCAGCAATCAACAACATGAAACCTGACGGCATGGACCGCCAAGTGTCAAGGCCGGACATGTCAAGCCCGTGACGCAAGGCAGCGTGCGCCGGGCGCCTGCCTGGCACCACAGACACGCACATGCCACTGAACTGACACAGCTGCGTCACATCACCGCGACACACTACCTGCCATCGCGCAAACGAGCTCGCACCACACTCCAAATCGCAATCGAAATAGGGGCGAAGACCATGGCACAAAAAGGTTCACAAGATGCGTAGGCACTTTGATGCCGATACGCCCGACTTCCTGAGCGACGCTTCGGACAGTGCCGCTCACTGCCCCAAACGCCGCTACCGCGCCGTCTTCATCTCCGACATTCATCTGGGCACCCCAGGGTGTCAGGCAGGCGCGCTGCTGGACTTTCTCAAACACCATGAGAGCGACTCGCTCTACCTGGTCGGTGACATCATCGACGGCTGGCAGTTGCGTCGGCGCTGGTACTGGCCACAGGCGCACAACGATGTGGTCCAAAAGCTGCTCAAGCGGGTGCGCAAGGGTTGCCGCGTGATCTATGTGCCGGGCAATCATGATGAATTTGCCCGCCACTTTCTAGGCCACCATTTCGGCGGCATCGAAGTCATGGACGAGGCGGTGCATGTGACGGCCGATGGCCGACGCCTATGGGTCATTCACGGCGACTACTTCGATGCCGTGGTACAGTGCGCAAAATGGCTGGCCTATCTGGGCGATTCACTTTACGACCTGTCACTGCGGCTCAACCGCCACCTCAACTCCATGCGCGCGCGCCTGGGCATGCCCTACTGGTCGCTGTCGCAATACCTCAAGCACAAGGTCAAGAAGGCACTCAATTTCATCACCGCCTACGAGGAAGCCGTCGCGTCCGAGGCCAAGCGCCGGGGCCACGATGGGGTGGTGTGTGGACACATCCACCGCGCCGAAATGCGCGACATCAATGGCGTGGTGTACTGCAACGACGGCGACTGGGTCGAAAGCCGCACCGCCCTGGTCGAGCACTTCGATGGACGCCTGGAGATCGTGGCCTGGATGCCCGGGGCCAATCCCGAAACCCACCCCGATACCGTCGGGCCGCTGCAAACCGACCCGCAGGTCGTCATGGCCACGCTCGCACCCCATCTGCAAGCTGCCCCGCAGGCCAGCGAAGCGCTGCGATGAAGCTGGCCTTGCTCACCGATGCGTGGCAGCCGCAAGTCAATGGCGTGGTGACCACGCTGGTCGAGTTGGTGCGCGAGATGCGCCAGCGCGGCCACGAGGTGCTGGTGATTCACCCAGGCCTGTTCAAGACCCGCCCCTGCCCCGGCTACGCGGGCATAGACCTGGCCGTCCAGCCCGGTCGCAGTTTGCCAGGCTTGCTGGAAAGCTTCGCGCCCGATTGCATCCACCTGGCCACAGAAGGTCCGATCGGCTGGGCCGCGCGCTCCTACTGCCGCAAGAAGGGGTTGCGCTTTACCACCGCCTTTCACACCCGCTTTCCTGAGATTCTTCAAGCCGCGTTGCGCATCCCACTGAGCTGGGGCTACGCTTTGTTCCGTCACTTCCACCGGGCATCGGCCGGGGTCATGGTCCCGACCGAGGGCATGCTCAATCTGCTCAAGGCGCGCCGCTTCGAGCGGCTGCTGCCTTGGACCCACGGGGTCGACCTCTCGCTGTTTCCCTACCGTGCGCAGACACAGCCGTGTGACCTGCTCGGCCGGCTCAGCGAGCCCGTGTTTCTGTACGTAGGCCGGATCTCATATGAGAAAAACATCCAGGCCTTTCTGGATCTGACCCTGCCGGGCACCAAGGTGGTGTGCGGTGTCGGGCCGCTCGAGGAGGGCCTGCGCGCACGCTATCCACAGGTGCGCTGGCTGGGCGTGCTGCCCAGGGCCAAACTGGCCGAGGTCTATGCGGCGGCCGATGTCTTTGTCTTTCCCAGTCGTCACGAAACCTTCGGCCTGGTCATGCTTGAGGCGATGGCCTGCGGCACGCCGGTGGCCGCCTATCCGGTTGACGGACCCCTCGAAGTGGTGGGCCGCAATGAGCAAGGTGGCGTGCTCACTGAAGACCTGCAGCGTGCCTGCCTGCAAGCCTTGGAGTTGCCCCGAGCCAGCGCCCGTGAGCGCGCCACAGCCTTCGAGTGGGGGCATGCCGCCTCACGCTTCGAAGCCCATCTGGTGCCAGCGCGCGGCCTTGGGGTGGCGCAACAGCCCGCGGTCACCACCGGCTTGTGAGGGCGCCGCCTCGCCCGCCAACCGTCCGTTACAGCCCATGGGGGTGACAGCTAAGGCCGCTTTGGAAACCGCCTTGAACCAACGATCAAGCCATCGACTGACACGGCGCTGCGCGCCTCGCGATGACACAGGGGCGTTGTTACTGCACCGCCCCGTCATTGCGAGGAACGAAGCAATCCAAGGAGCCGCGCGACCGCGCACCCGCGCTGCTGCTTGCCCGTCAGCACCCGAACGCATCCCCACGCGAACGGTGCTGCATCTTGCAAATGGTGCGCGTTCCTAAAGAACTTAAACCCTCATGAACATTTCCATCTTCGGCGCCGGCTATGTGGGCCTGGTCACCGGTGCCTGCCTGGCCGACGTGGGCCACAAGGTGCTGTGCATCGACTTGAACGTCACCAAGATTGAGCAACTGCGCCAAGGGCGTATTCCGATCTGGGAGCCCGGCCTGGAGGCCGTCGTGGCACGCAATGTTGCTGAAGGCCGTCTGCTGTTTTCTACCAAGGCCGCCGATGCGGCTGCGCACGGCTCGATCGTCTTCGTGGCGGTGGGTACGCCCCCGGATGAAGACGGTTCGGCCGACCTGCAGTATGTCCTGGCCGTGGCCCAAAGCATCGCGCAGCATATGCAGGGCTATCAGCTCATCGTGAGTAAGTCCACCGTCCCCGTCGGAACGGCCGATAAGATCCGCCAACAGGTGAGCACCATCCTCGCAAAGCGCGGGCTTGATCTGCCCTATGACGTGGTCTCCAACCCCGAGTTTCTCAAGGAAGGCTCGGCCGTGGCCGACTTCCAGAAGCCCGACCGGATCATCGTGGGCACCGACTCACCGTACGCACGCGAGCTGATGACCGAGCTTTACGAGCCGTTTAACCGCAACCACCAGAGAACACTGTTCATGGATGTGCGCAGCGCCGAATTGACCAAGTACGCCAGCAACGCCATGCTGGCTGCGCGCATCAGCTTCATGAACGAGGTGGCCAATATGGCCGAGCGGCTGGGCGCCAACATCGAAGAGGTGCGCAAAGGCATGGGCGCTGATCCGCGTATTGGCTACCAGTTCATCTACCCGGGCTGCGGCTACGGCGGCAGCTGCTTTCCCAAAGACGTGCGCGCCCTCGAGCGGCTAGCGCACGAAGTGGGCTACGAGGCGCAGCTGCTCGCCTCGATCGAGGCGGTCAACCAGCGCCAAAAGCAGCGCCTGTTTGACAAGCTGGTCGCACAGCTCGGTGGCGAGCAAGCCCTGCGCGGCCAAACCGTGGCCCTTTGGGGCCTGGCGTTCAAGCCCAACACCGACGACATGCGCGAGGCCCCCAGCCGCGTGCTGATGGAGTCGCTGTGGCGGGCCGGCGCGCGGGTGCAGGCCTTCGACCCGGTGGCCATGAAGGAAGCCGCACAGATCTACGGCCAGCGCCCCGACCTGGTGCTGACCAGTGACAAGTACGCGGCCCTGCAAGGAGCACAGGCGCTGCTCATCTGCACCGAATGGCAGCAGTTTCGCGCACCCGACTTCGAAGAGATGGCCGGCCGCATGGCGCAGCGCCTGATCGTCGACGGCCGCAATTTGTACTCACCGGACAAGCTGCGCGCCGAGGGCTGGACTTATCTTTCCATCGGCCGGGCGTGAGAAGCGGCAGGCAGGAGAACAGAGGCCACAGCGGCTGGCCCCGCCTACTTGACCAGCGCCTGCACCGCCTTAAAAGCCGGGTGGCTGGCCGTGCGCAGCCATTCGAAGGCCACCATCTCGGTGCTCACCAGTTCGGCGCCTGCGCCGGCCAGCCGGTCAAAGGCGGCGTCACGGTTGCGCTCGGTGCGTGAGCTGCAAGCATCGGTGACCACCCAGACTTCAAACTCTTCCTGCAGCAACTCAAGCGCAGTTTGCATCAGGCAAATATGGGCTTCGCAACCGGCGATCACCACCGCCGAGCGTCCCTCTTCGGGTTCGGCATTTTTTTGCAGGTGGCGCGGCAGACTGCGGGCGTTGCCCCCGCTCTTGCGCACCGGCGGGCGCAGTGCGTTGGCCAGCCCGTCGGGCACGGCACTGAAATGCATTTTGGACAGCTCGCGGGCGCCCGCTTCTTGCAAAGCCGCCTGCAGCTCGGGCGCCTGAGCGCCCAATTTGTCTGGGTTCTGGGCGGTGGCCCAGACGGGCACCTGCATCAGCTGGGCCATGCGGGCCAGGCGCACCGCATTGGCCAGTACCGCCGCACTGTCGTGCATCACGGGCATCAGGCGCAGCTGGTAATCGACCAGCACCAGCTGGCATTCGTCGGCATCCATCAACATCGCAACGCTCTCCTGCACCATTGAAGAAGGCCGCATTATCGGCCGCATGGCCACTGCCCTCACATTCCTACAATGGACAACCACCTTTGGGAGAGCCCCGCATGATCGTCGAGCGGATCTGGACCGGCAACAGCCTGCGCAACTACAACTACCTGATCGCTTGCCCCGACAGCGGGCAGGCACTGGCCATTGATCCGCTGGATGCCGAAAAATGTCTGAACACGGCCAAAGTCAAGGGCTGGCAGATCACCCAGGTGCTCAACACCCATGAGCACCATGACCACGTGGGCGGCAACGCAGCCGTGGTGGCCGCCACCGGCGCCCAGGTGATCGCGCACCACAAGGCCGCGGGCAAGATCGACGGGGTCGACCGCGGCGTGGGGGCGGGCGATGTGATCCGGGTCGGCCGTCACATCGAGCTGCAGTGTCTGGACACGCCGGGCCACACGATGTGCCACATCTGCCTGTTTGCGCACACCGACGAGCCGGCGCTGTTTTCGGGCGACACGCTGTTCAATGCCGGCGCGGGCAATGTGCACCACGGCGGCAGCGTCGACGCGCTGTTTGACACCTTCGAAGAGCAGCTGGCGCGCCTGCCCGAAGCCACCCGGCTCTTTCCGGGGCACGATTACCTCGAAAACAACCTGCGCTTCACGCTCGATCGAGAGCCGGATAACGCGGCCGCTCAAGCCAGGCTGGCAGCACCCCACGATCCGCAGCAGGCCGCACCGACCACCTTGGCGCAAGAGCGGCAGCACAACACCTTCATGCGCCTGGACAGCCCCAGCCTGATCGCCATCTTGCGCAAGAGCTTCCCCGATCTGCCCGACCACCCCGATCGGCGCACCGTGTTTGCCAAGCTGCGAGAGCTGCGCAACCGCTGGTAGGGCCGTCTGGCCACGCGGCCCTCGCAACCGGCCCAGCGCAGGTTTTACTGCATCGCCACGCGCAAGCGCGCCACGCCTTCTTCGATCTTGGCCAGATCGGCAGTGGCAAAACTCAGTCGCAGAGTCGCGCTGTCGGGGTTCTGTGCAAAAAAGGGCGCGCCCGGGACAAAGGCCACGCCCTGCTCGATCGCCTTCTTGGCGAATTCGCCAGCGTGTTGGACACGGCCGCCAGCACCGGTCAGACGCGCCCAGAAGAACAAGCCGCCCTGGGGCTGGGTAAAGCTCAGGGCGTCGCCAAGTTCGCGCGCAAGCGCCGCGCCCATGGCCCGCGCACGCTCGGCGTAGACCTTGCGCACCTGCGCCAGCGTGGCCGGCATGCGGCCCGACTCCAGGTAATGCGCAGCCGTGACCTGGGCGAAGGTGCTGGTGTGCGCATCGCTGAACTGCTTGCACATGGTGGCACGGGCGAGCAGCTCGGCCGGCGCCAGCAGCCAGCCCACGCGCAGGCCCGGGCTGAGCACCTTCGAAAGGCTGCCGCAATAGGCCAAAAAGTCGCGACTCCCGGGCACCTGCTCGGACAGCGCCAGCAGGCTGGGCGGCGGGGGCTCACCGAAGTACAAGTCGCCGTAGGGGTCGTCCTCCACCACCAGCACCTGGTGCTTGGCCGCCAGCTCGAGCACG
>Ga0164292_10003203_pt1 | contig 13379 bp, 14 predicted proteins | sample GEODES117metaG_FD_111486 | JGI IMG/M metagenome (GOLD analysis project Ga0164292, IMG submission 111486) | Eutrophic lake water microbial communities from Lake Mendota, Wisconsin, USA - GEODES117 metaG | ecosystem: Environmental > Aquatic > Freshwater > Lake | place: USA: Lake Mendota... | reverse complement strand
ATCGTATGGGCCTCATCACCTATCCCGCGAGCGCAGGCGATGCCGACAGCGTATTTGAAGCCGCATTGGAAGCAGGCGCGGAAGATGTAGAGTCGAGCGAAGACGAACACAGCATCTGGACAAGCATGGATGCACTGCACGAAGTCGCCAAAGCACTTGAAGCTTCGCTGGGCGAAGCAGAAAGCGCAAAGCTTGCGTGGAAGCCGCAGCTTTTGGTCGAAGTGGATGAAGCCAATGCCGCGACCTTGCTGAAGATGATCGACGCGTTGGAAGACGATGACGATGTCCAAACCGTCTGGGGCAATTACGACGTGTCCGATGAGGTCATGGCGAAGCTGGGATGATTATATTGGGATTAGACCCCGGCCTTGGAACAACAGGCTGGGGCGTTATCCGTAAGGAAGGCAATCGGCTTTCCCATATCGACAATGGCGAGATTGTAACCGACGCCAAGTTACCGCTGGCGAACCGCCTTGTGCTTTTGGACGAAAAACTGCGCGCAGTGCTCGATCACTTTCGTCCCGATTATGCTGCGGTCGAAGAGGTGTTCGTCAACAAAAACCCGCAATCGACGCTGAAGCTTGGGCAGGCGCGCGGCGTGGTGCTGTTGGGGGCGGCACGCAACCGCACACCCGTCACCGAATATGCCGCGCGGCTTGTAAAAAAATCTGTCGTTGGCACTGGCAAAGCGGAAAAGGAGCAGGTGCAAGCCATGCTGCGTATCCTTCTGCCGGGTTTGAAGCTGGCTGGTCCCGACGCGGCCGATGCGTTGGCAGTGGCCATCACACATGCGCATCATGTCCGGCTTTGATCGGTTTTCGTCGAGAAAAAGCTCTCCTGTTCCCACGATGTTCTCTTTTGCTTGCCGATTTCAAATCGAACAGCTAACCCGCACCGATGATTGCAAAGCTTTATGGCCGGATTGACGAAACGGGCGTTGACCATCTGGTGATTGACGTCAACGGCGTTGGTTATCTGGTGCAAGCAAGCGCGCGGACTTTATCCGCCTTGGGCAAGACAGACGATTTCGCCACCGTCTTCACCGAAATGCAAGTGTCCGAAAACGACATGCGCCTGATCGGCTTTGCCACCCGCGAAGAACGCGACTGGTTCCGCCTGTTAACGGGCGTGCAAGGTGTCGGCGGCAAGGTTGGCCTTGCCATATTGTCCGCGATTGAACCCGCTGACCTCGCCCTCGCCATCGGCAGCGGCGACGCAGCCATGGTCGCGCGCGCCAATGGCGTCGGACCCAAATTGGCCAGTCGCATCGTCAATGAATTGAAGGACAAGGTTGGCGCGCTTGCCGGCATCGGCGGCGGTGCAAAGTTAATGGCCACAGGCGCTGCCAGTGGCAACCACACGCAAGACGCGATGTCCGCGCTTGCTAACCTCGGCTTCAAACCCGGCGAAGCTGGCAATGCCGTGGCGCAAGCCGTCGAAGAACTCGGCCCAGATGCGACCTTGGATGCGCTGGTCCGGCTTGCGTTGAAAAGGGCTTCGCGGTGAGTTTAGCCCCTGCCTCCTTTACCCGTCACCCTGACCTTGTTTCAGGGTCCATCGGGCAACTATTCCTGCGCTATCGGCGGCAAACCCAGCCCAACCGCCAAATCAACCCAATGCGGATTTCCTTCATTGATCAAATTGATTTTCCAAGCGCGGTGCCAGTTCTTCAACTGTTTTTCCCGCGCAATCGCGGCCTCCATGGTGCCGAAAAATTCAAAATGCACCAGCCGGTATATTCCATATTTGGAAGCATGTCCTGGTGTCATACCGCCCCGATGTTGCGAAAGCCGCTTCAGGAGGTCAGAGGTAACGCCGACATAAAGCGATCCATAATGCTTGCTTGCAAGTATATATACGCACGGGGTTTTTGCGTCTCTCACGCGCTGGAGAGTGCTACGAAATGGACCCTGAAACAAGTTCAGGGTGACGTAAATTTTCATAAAATGTTCCGTTTGAATTCCCATTCCCGTGCTGTCACCCTGAACTCGTTTCAGGGTCCATCGAGCAATTCAAAACTGACGGTGAAATGCCCGCATGACTGACGACGATCGCCTGACCACACCGGACAAACGGCCGGAAGATATCGACGCCGCTTTGCGGCCTAAAACGCTGAGCGAATTTATCGGACAAGCCGCCGCGCGTGACAATTTGCGCGTGTTTATTGAGGCGGCAAAGGGCCGTGGGCAGCCCTTGGACCATGTGCTGTTCTTTGGTCCGCCGGGGCTTGGCAAGACGACATTGGCGCAAATTGTAGCGAAGGAAATGGGCGTTGGCTTCCGCGCGACATCCGGGCCCGTCATCGCCAAATCGGGCGATCTGGCCGCTTTGCTCACCAATTTGGAAGATGGCGACGTCTTGTTCATTGACGAAATCCACCGGCTCAGCCCCGTGGTTGAGGAAATCCTCTATCCCGCGATGGAGGACCGTGCGCTCGATATCATGATCGGCGAAGGTCCGTCGGCGCGTTCGGTGCGGATTGATTTGCCTGCCTTTACGCTGGTCGGCGCAACCACGCGGCAGGGGTTATTGACCACGCCATTGCGCGACCGCTTTGGCATTCCGGTGCGGCTCAATTTCTACACGCATGCGGAGCTGGAGCTCGTCGTTACCCGCGCTGCGCGGCTTTTGGATCTCGGTATTGCCCCCGATGGCGCGAACGAAATCGCCAAGCGGGCACGCGGCACCCCGCGCATTGCCGGACGCTTGCTGCGCCGTGTGCGGGACTTTGCCAATGTGGCCGGCGAAGCCGTTGTCACCGCCAAAATTGCCGACAGTGCGCTCAACCGGTTGGAGGTCGATGCGCTTGGCCTCGACGCGATGGACCGGCGTTATCTGCATATGATCGCTGACATTTATCGCGGCGGGCCTGTGGGCGTTGAGGCGTTGGCGGCTGGCCTGTCGGAACCGCGTGACACCATTGAGGATGTGGTTGAACCCTATTTGCTACAATTGGGCTTGATTGCACGGACCGCGCGCGGCCGATGCCTCAATGCGCCGGGCTGGAAGCATCTTGGCCTCAACCCGCCCGCCGGGTCACAGGACGGTTTATTTGACGCATAAAGGCATTCCGAATGTCTCAGGCGACCAATTGCGGGCGTACTTGCTAAAAACCCTTCCCGCCGGACTCGACAACGGTTAAGCAAAAAGCGCAATGTCCATGCCCCAACCCTATCAAGGCCATTTTGACGGCACGCGGCACTATTTTGCCGTACGCGTCTATTTTGAAGACACCGATTTTTCCGGCGTGGTCTATCATGCGCGTTATCTGCATTTCATGGAGCGCGCGCGTTCGGACATGCTGGCGTGCGCCGGCATTGATCAGCGGGCCGTTCATGCCGAAGGTCAGGGCGCCTATGCCGTGACAGAGATGCAGATTAAATATCGCAGCGCCGCGCATTTTGATGATGCGTTGGTGATTGTCAGCACCGTAGAGGCGGTCCGCGCCGCAAGCTGCGACATTCATCAAACCGTCATGCGCGGTGACGAGATACTCACCGAGGCGCGGGTGACCGCGGCTTTTGTTTCACCTGAAGGCAAGGCCCGCCGACAACCCGCAACTTGGGTTGCCGCGTTCCAGCCGATAATCCATCGACCCGCAGAATAGGATATCCATGAGCCTGCTTATCGCGACCCAAAATATGGGCTTTTCACCCGTTGATTTGTTTATGGACGCCGACTTGGTGGTCAAATCGGTCATTGTCGGCCTGGCGCTGTCGAGCGTCTGGGTGTGGACCATCATCATCAGCTTCACGATCAAAATGCTTGGCATCAACCGGAAAAGCGAAGCGTTTGAACGCGAATTTTGGGGTAGCTCGGACATTGCCGCTTTCTCCAAGGCCCATGCGCAAAATGAACTGCCCGTGGCTAAGGTTTTCGCGGCGGGCATGGCCGAATGGCGGCTGTCAACTAAGGCCAAAAACATTGACCGCGCCGGAACGCGTGAGCGGCTGGCCACAGCGATGGACGCCACCATTGCAGCAGAAACCGACCGCCTCGCCAATCGCCTGAACTTTCTGGCGACCACGGGCTCGGTTGCGCCGTTCATTGGCCTATTCGGCACCGTATGGGGCATCATGCGCAGCTTTTCTGCGATTGCAGCCGAGCAAAATTCTAGCCTCGCCGTTGTCGCACCGGGTATTGCCGAGGCATTATTTGCTACCGCCATTGGCCTATTCGCCGCCATTCCAGCGGTTATCGCCTATAACCGTTTCTCCCACCGGCTGAACCAATATGAAGCGCGCATGGGCCGATTTGCCGATGGCTTTCACGGCACATTAAGCCGTGAGTTGGAGCTTGAGGTTTAACGATGGCGATGAACACCGCATCGGGCCGTAGCGGCGGCGGACGTGGGCGACGGGGCAGCCGACGTGCACCGATGGCGGACATCAACGTCACGCCCTTTGTTGACGTGATGCTCGTTCTGCTCATCATCTTCATGGTCACCGCCCCCTTGTTGGTGACCGGCGTGCCCGTCGAATTACCGGAAAGCCGTGCCAATGCGCTGGATCAACAGGATGAGCCGATTGAAATTGCGATTGATCGCGACGGCGTGACTTTCATCGACGGCACAGAGGTTGCGCCTGCCGATTTGCCGGCTCGGTTGGGCGAAATCGCCGCGGCCGAAACACCGGGCAAGCCGCGCCAAATCATGCTGCGCGGGGATACCGCGATCAGCTATGGTCAAATGATGCGCGTCATGGGTGAGTTGAACCGCGCGGGGTTAAACAGCGTGAGCTTAGTCACCACTGGTTCATCAAACGACAGCTAAGCAAATGGCAATGGATCGGGCGGAAATTTTGGGATTTGGCGCGGCCGTTGGTGGCCATGCTTTATTGCTGGGCCTATTCGCGCTTGGCCTGATGGCATCCGCACAAACCGCACCTAAGCCACAATCCATTTCCGTTTCGCTTGTGGGTGAAATCGCAGATGTGTCGAGCGCGCCCGATGCGATCCAAGAGGAATCTGCGCCGCCCGCATCCGGCGAGACCGCACCCACCGAACCGCCGCCGACGCCGGCACCCATCATGAAGATCGAAAAGCCGCAGACAAAGCCGGTGCCGAAACCCGTTAAAGCCACAACGGCGAGCGGCAAAGGCACGGCACCTGCAAAGCCCGGCGGACTCAGCCGAAGCTTTGAAGACAGCATCAACAATATTGGCAAAACACCCGGCGCGGGCAAAGCAGTGGGCACGCCAGCCACCAAAACCGCCAGCGAAGTGCGCCGCTCCGTCGGTGTTAGCATCGCCGGCCAAATCCGCAGCCGCGTGCGTGCCTGTGCGCCCACCGGCATCGACATCAACAAGATTGAAACCTTCGTCACGCTCAGCCTAGATATATCGGGCAAATTGACATCCGTGCGTTTTGACAGGCAAACTGGTACAAATGAGAGCAACCAGCCGCAGGCGGGGCCGTTAAAAGATTGCATCCTGCAAGCGGTGCGCGCCGCATCACCTTATGACGGACTTGATCCTGAATATTACGACGTTTGGAAAACCCACGCGCTGCGTTTGCGCGCCACGGGATAAAGGAATGAGAAATATGTCCCTCTTCGCAACGAGCCGGAAACTGACGTCCTTTCTGCTTTTATTCTTGGGCGCGCAGGCCGCAATGGCACAAACGCCGCCGCCTGCAACAGATGAGCCAGAATTGGTCGAATTCGACACGTCAAAAACGCGCTCTATCGCGGTCCCGGCTTTGGTCGCACCATCGCCCGTCGATACGCCAGCCGGCAACAGCGCGGCCCTTGGTCGCCAGATTGCCGAGGTTATTTCCTCTAACCTACGCGCATCGGGGGTGTTTGAAACGCAAGGGCCAAATGGCCTGCGCGCAATTGGTTTGCCCGAAGTCACCGCACCGCAATTTGGGTATTGGAAAGCGCGTCCGGTCGAACAATTGGTGCAAGGCTTTGTCCGCGTGGGCGGCGATGGCAATCTGACCGTTGGTTGTTATCTCTACGATGTCGGTTTTGGCACGGAAACCACACGGCTTGGTTTTAACGTGCCGCCGCGCGACTGGCGTCGAGCTGCGCATAAATGCGCCGATGCTATCTATTCGCGGCTAACCGGCGAACTGCCCTTTTTCGACAGCCGCATTGCCTATATCGCCGAAAGCGGTCCCAAGAATAAGCGGATCAAACGGCTAGCAATCATGGATTCCGATGGGGCAAACCATCGCTTCATCACCAATGGTCAATCGACCGCGCTGACACCGCGTTTCTCGCCCAATTATAAATCGATCCTGTATTTATCTTATGTCGACGGAAACCCACGTATCTACGTCTATGATATTGATAGCGGGCGTCAGCGTCTGATTACCCAGTCTAATGGCCCCACATTCGCCCCACGTTGGTCCCCCGATGGCCAGACGATACTCTATTCGATGGCGGTTTCGGGAAATACCGATGTCTACAAAATTTCGGCGAGCGGCAACGGTACGCCGGTCAAGCTTACCAGCTCGCCCGGCATTGATGTCGGCGGCAGCTTTTCGCCCGATGGCCGTCAGATCGTCTTTGAAAGCGATCGTTCGGGCAGCCAGCAAATCTACGTGATGAACGCCGACGGCAGCGACCAGCGCCGGATCAGCTTTGGCGGGGGCCGTTATGCCACACCTGAATGGAGCCCACGCGCTGACTTGATTGCGTTTACACGCATCGCGGGCGACTTCCGCGTCGGCACGATGCGTCCCGATGGATCGGGCGAAAGGCTGCTGACCAATAGCTGGCAGGACGAGGCGCCGACATGGGCACCCAATGGCCGTGTTATCCAATTCTTCCGTACGGCCAAAGGAAGTGGTAAAACAGGTATCTGGCAAGTTGATCTTACCGGATCCAACGAACGCCAATTGCCGACGCCTGTCGATGGTTCCGACCCGGCATGGGGACCTGTATTGCCGTAACAACATTAGCTCTGCTATATCCCGACCATCTGTCGGGCCAAGTTTAAGGAGAAGATCATGACGAAGAATACTATCAAAATGGCCGCCCTTTTGTTGGTTTCGACCGCGCTTGTTGCTGGCTGCGGTGAGAAAAAGGTCGAAAACTTGCCACCCGTCGCCGAAGGCACCGATTACGGCCAAACGCCAACGGACCCGAATCCGGTTAGCGCTAGCCAGATCATACCCGGCAGTCAGGAAGATTTCTTGCAACAGGTTGGCCAGTTCGGCGACCGCATCTTGTTTGAAACCGACCGCTTTAACGTTGATGCCGAAGATCAGGCGACACTGCAGCGTCAGGCGCAATGGTTGGCACAATATCCGAACACGCGCATCACCGTCGAGGGTCATGCCGATGAACGCGGCACACGCGATTACAACTTGGCTTTGGGTGAGCGCCGCGCGAACGCCGCAAAGAATTTCCTCGTTTCCATCGGTGTCGATGCTAGCCGTATTCAGACCGTCAGCTATGGCAAAGAACGGCCATCGGCCTTGGGATCAGATGAGCAAGCCTGGGCGCAAAACCGTCGCGCGGTGACCGTCACCGTTCGATAAAAAAACCAGCCTAGTTGGCATGCGTCGGTTGGCTGCAGTCAGCCGCCGACGCGCCTCCCTCTTTAGTCGCCATTGTCGTTCGCCGAACGATGGGTTCCTGTTGTCGAATGGGCCATTCAAGCTTGCAGTCTGGCGCTAGGCATGACAGCCTGTAACCTAATGAAAATGGCAGGGGGCCAATCCGTGAAAAATTACATTAAATCTGTCTTGCTGCTGAGCGCGGCGATCCTACCGACGAGCGCATTTGCCCAAGCAAAAGCCGCTACCGATGACAAAGCCCCGAAATGGGATGTCGCGGCGCCTCCGGGTCTGACCGTGCGTCAGATTAACATCGATACCGATGAAGGTTCATGGATGAACCTCGACGTCAGCCCCGATGGCAAGACGATTGCGTTCGATCTGCTCGGCGATATTTACACTATTCCAGTCACGGGCGGCACGCCCACCCGCATATCCGAAGGCCTGCCCTTTGAAACGCAGCCGCGTTTTTCGCCCGACGGAAACCGCATTGCCTTTACCTCCGATCGCGGCGGTGGCGACAATATCTGGATCATGAACCGCGACGGTTCGGACAAAAGACAATTGAGCAAAGAGGATTTCCGTTTGCTCAATCAGCCGAGCTGGAGCCCCGATGGCCGTTTCATTGCCGCCAAAAAGCATTTCACCACGGGCCGCTCGCTCGGCACAGGCGAAGTGTGGCTGTACCATGTGTCGGGCGGCGCCGGCGTCTTGTTGGTCAAGCGTCCGAATGAGCAGCACCAGAAGGAACTGGGCGAACCCATTTTCGCGCCCGATGGCAAGCATATTTATTATACGCGCAACATCACGCCCGGTCCGATTTTCCAATATGCGCAGGATTCGAACGGCCAGATTTTCGATATTGAAAGCTATAACATCGAAACCGGCAAAACCGAAACTGCCGTGGCGGGCGTCGGTGGTTCAGTCCGCCCAACCCCGTCACCCGACGGCCAAAAAATCGCCTTTGTCCGCCGCGAGCGGACTCAGTCGAAGCTGTATGTGAAGGACCTCAGCACCGGCGAAGAACGCAAAATTTATGATGCGCTGGACCAAGATGTGCAGGAAACTTGGGCCGTCACCGGCGTCTATCCCAACATGGATTGGTCGCCCGATAGCAAGTCCATCTATTTCTGGGCCGGTGGTAAAATCCGCAAGGTCGATTGGCCCAGCGGCGCATCCAGCGTCATCCCATTCCGTATTTCGGACACGCGCGATATCATTGACCCGCCACGCCCAGCAGTCGAAGTCGCACCGGCGAGCTTCGAAACCAAAATGCCGCGCGGCCCTGTGACATCGCCAGACGGCCGGACTGTGCTGTTCGAAACCATGGGCAAATTATGGGTCAAGCCAGCCACCGGTGGTACCGCGCGGCGCTTAACCGCGTCCGATACCGGTATGGAGGCCTATCCGACTTGGTCACGTGACGGCAAAACCATCGCTTATGTCCATTGGACCGATAAGGGTCTTGGCAACATCCACACCATCAGTGCAAACGGTGGCACGCCCAAAAAGGCAACGGCGCAGTCCGGCCATTATGCCCGCCCGCGTTTCTCCCCCGATGGCAAGACTATCGTCTTTGAAAGGCAAGAAGGCGGCGGATTGACATCGCCATTGCGTTCCGACCAATCGGGCATTTACCGTATGCCTGCAACAGGCGGCCCCGCCACCCGCATCACATCGGCAGGAACCACGCCGCATTTCGGCGCGTCTAACGACCGAGTGTTTTATACAGAATCGGGCGCGAACAAGCGTATTCTCGTCAGCGTGGACATGAATGGCGAAGCCAAGCGCAACCATGCGAGCGGCGAGTTGACCACCATTTATGAAGTGTCGCCCAACGGCCATAACTTTGCCTTCCGCCAAAATTATGAAGCCTTTGTCATGCCGCTCATGCCGGGCACGCAGGACGTGACCGCTTCATCATCGGGCAGCGCACTTCCAGTTGTAAAAGTCAGCAGCGGCGGCGCCGATTACATGCATTGGAGCCGCAATGGCGATGCCCTGCATTGGGCGATTGGGCCGACCTTATTTTCGGCGCAAACCAATGCTTTTTATCCCAGTGGCCCGCTGGCCAAGGATGCAAAGCCGGTAAAATTCGCACCGCCCAAGCAAGGCGTTTCGCTCTCCATCACTGTGCAGTCCGATCGTCCAACTGGCGTCGTTGCCTTCACCGGCGCACGTGTTGTCACCATGGCGGACAAGAGCGGCGGCATAATCGACAATGCCGTAATCTTGGTTGAAAATGACCGGATTAAGGCTGTTGGCAAGGCGGGCGACTTCGCCATTCCTGCGGGCGCAAAGACCGTTGACGTCGCAGGCAAGACGATCATTCCCGGCCTTGTCGATGCCCATGCGCATGGTCCGCATGGCGTGGACGAAATGACCCCGCAGCAAAATTGGGTGAATATGCTCAACCTCGCGATGGGCATTACCACGCGCCATGATCCATCGAGCAGCGCCGCCACCGTATTCCCGGCGGTGGAAATGCAGCGGGCCGGCCTGTTGCTTGGGCCACGCTCCTTCTCCACTGGTGAGATTGTCTATGGTGCCAAATCCGCAGACGTCTATGCCGAAATCAATGGTCTGGACGATGCGCTGGCGCATGTTCGGCGGTTGAAAGCGCAAGGTGCGCATAGCGTCAAAAACTACAATCAGCCGCGCCGCGAACAGCGGCAGCAAGTGGTGGCCGCCGCGCTGCAGGAAAATATGCGTTCGGTCGCCGAAGGCGGTTCGCTGTTCGGTATGGACATGAACCTGATCGCTGATGGCAACACCACCGTCGAACATAATGTCCCGCTCGACATCTTCTATGATGACGTGCTGCAATTCTTCTCCAAGTCGAAGGTGGGGTATACGCCGACGCTGGTGGTGACCTATGGCGGCCCTGCGGGCGACCCTTATTGGCGTGCGCACACCGATGTCTTCCGGCATCCCTTAATGGCCAAGCATTATCCGCCAGCCGAGCTTGCGGCCAATAATGCCCGCCGCGAAATTGCGCCGGAAGAGGATTATGTCGACGACAATAGCGCGCGCGAGGCACATAAGCTTGCCAAGCTGGGCGTTCCTGTCTCCATCGGCGCGCATGGCCAAGAAGCTGGCATTGCCGCGCATTGGGAGCTTTGGTCCTTCGTCCGTGGCGGCATGTCGCCCATCGAAGCACTCGCCGCTGGCACCATCGAGTCCGCACGTTCGCTGGGCTATGACAAGGATGTAGGGTCCATCGCCGCAGGCAAGCTTGCCGATCTCGTTATCCTCAATGCCGACCCAAGCGTGGATATCCGCAATTCGGATAAGGTCGCGAAAGTCATGATCGGTGGCCGTCTATATGACGCAGCCACCTTGAATGAAGAGGTTACCGGCACGCGCAAGCGGTTGCCTTATTATTGGGAATAAAATTATCCCGGTGAGTATAATTTTCTGGCCCGGGCGAACAATCCCGGGCTGGGATCTTTTGGATATCAGGCCGCGTCCTTGGCGGCACGGCGGGCGGCAAGTTCCTCCACCGACTTCGCACGCATGAACGGGTTGGTTGCGCGTTCCAAAGCAATCGTCGTCGGCACCGTCGGCACACCACGATCGCGCAACGCAATAACATCGGCCAGACGCGCGGCAAGGTCGGCATTGTCCGGCTCGACCGTCACCGCAAAACGGGCGTTGCTGAGCGTATATTCATGCGCGCAATAAATTGCGGTATCGTCGCCCAAAGCCTCCAGCTTGCGCATATTGTCATACATCTGCGCCGCGGTGCCTTCGAACAGTCGGCCACAGCCCATCGCGAACAACGTATCACCGACAAAGGCGGCTTGCGCGGTTGCGAAATGATAGGCGATATGCCCTGCGGTATGGGCGGGCACGTCGATTACGTTCGCGCGCAATGCGCCCAACTGGACGATATCGCCGCCGCGCACCTGCACGTCCAGCGTCGGTATCCGCTCGGCTTCGCCTGCAGGCCCCGTGATGACGCAGCCCGTCGCGGCCTTAATCTCTGCATTGCCGCCGACATGGTCGGGATGCCAATGCGTGTTCCAAATCTGCGTGATCGTCCACCCGCGCACGTCCGCCGCCGCCAAGACAGGGGGTGCAACCGCCGGATCGACGACCAAAGTCTCACCGCTTTGCGCCTCATGCACCAGCCAGACATAATTGTCCGACAGCACCGGGACCCGAACAATCTCCAGCATCGTCACCACACCCCAATATTGGGCCTGCTGACCCATGGTTCCGCAGGCGGAAGATTGCCCTCTTGCAGCAGTTCAATCGAGATGCCGTCGGGCGTCCGCACAAAGGCCATATGCCCGTCGCGCGGTGGGCGATTAATAGTCACCCCTGCATCCATCAGCCGCTGACAAGTCGCGTAAATATCGTCGACGCGATAGGCCAAATGGCCAAAATTGCGTCCGCCGTCATATGCCTCCGGCGCGCTGCCATCGGCCGGCGGCCAGTTGTATGTTAACTCCACCTCAGCAAGCCCAGCCTGCCCTGGTGCCGCCAAAAAGATCAAGGTGAAGCGGCCTGCCTCACTTTCGAAACGGCGCACTTCCTCCAGACCGATCAGCTTGAAAAAAGCGACCGTTGCATCGGGGTCGGTGACGCGGATCATGCTGTGTAGATAGCGTGTCGGCATTTTCATTCCATTCACAAAAAGTGGTCTATTGGACATAGCCATGAACCGTGACCGCTGTCCACACAAGGTCGGGAAACACCCGCCCCAATTATCTAGATTGCGCCTCATCCTTCGCGGCGGGCGTCGCCGTCGCCGCTAAAGCCGCAAGCTGTGCCGTTGCGGTCACCGCTTGGCGGCTATTGGGTCCGATCTTAATGACCTGTTCCCATTGCTTGCGCGCGGTGTTGTCGTCGCCAGCGGTAATGGCGATATTGCCCGCCTCTAACGCCACCGCCGGATCGCTGGGCAGCAACGCGGCCGCGGTTTGAATAAAGGCCAGCGCATCGGGCAATTTGTTCAATCGCCGGGCCAAGGTCGCCGACAACAACCATGCCGCGCCATTTTCAGGCGCCAACTGCCGCGCTGTGGCCAAGGCGGCCTCCCCATCGGCATTTTTGCCCAAGGCGACCAGCGCACGCGCGCGGTCCACTTCGCTATCCGCGCGTTCAACATTATCGAGAGCTTTAGACGCGAGCGCTTTGTCCAGCGCATCCACGGCGACATCTGCCTGCCCTGCGGCAATCGCGGCATTGCCCGCTTGTGCCCAGAAACGCGCGGCGCGCGGGTCGCCTTTGGCTTGCGCCAAAGTGGCTGCCTCGGTCAGCATCGGCACCGCAAGGTCAAATTTAAAATCGGTCGCCAGCGCAAAGCCATGGCAGGCACGCGCCAAATAGCCGCCCTTTTGCTGCGCCCATAAGCTGGCACTCGAAATCGCCGAAGCGGGATCTTTACTGGCCAGCGTTAGACATTCGCTGAACTGGACTTCGTCCAAAGTCGGAAGCGGTTGTGCTGCGGCGGGCGTTGCGGCCTGAAGGAGGAAGAGGGGAAAGAGAAGCATATGGGATCCTAAAAAAGGCCGTCACCCTGAACTTGTTTCAGGGTCCATTGACCAACCTGAACTGCCGGTCGCGTGGCACGATGGATGCTGAAACGAGTTCAGCATGACGGGTTATATCCTAATAGACCTTGCCAACTTGCCAACAACATCGATCAGCAAGGCAATATCCTGATGCCGTGACAGCCGGTGGTCGCCATCCTTTAACAATATCGTCTGCACATCGGATGAACGCAGCGCAGCTGCGAGCTTCAACGACGTCTCCCACGGCACGTCGGGGTCGTTTTGCCCGTGGATCAACCGCACGGGGCAATCGATGCCGACCACGCCCGTCAGCCGCAGGTTGCTTTGCCCCGATTGCCAAAAATCTTGGGT
>Ga0164292_10003202_pt1 | contig 13379 bp, 9 predicted proteins | sample GEODES117metaG_FD_111486 | JGI IMG/M metagenome (GOLD analysis project Ga0164292, IMG submission 111486) | Eutrophic lake water microbial communities from Lake Mendota, Wisconsin, USA - GEODES117 metaG | ecosystem: Environmental > Aquatic > Freshwater > Lake | place: USA: Lake Mendota, Wisconsin... | reverse complement strand
TGATGAAGGATCAGGTGGATGCGCTGACGGCGAGCGGGGTGCCGGCGACGCTGTTGAATTCTTCGGTGCAGGGGGCGGAGGCGAGTCGGCGACGGGCGGGGCTGGTGCAGGGGGACTACAAGCTGCTGTATGCGGCGCCGGAGCGGATCATGACGGAGGGTTTTCTGAGGGAGCTGCGGGAGTGGAATGTGACGGCGATCGCGGTGGATGAGGCGCATTGCATCAGTGAGTGGGGGCATGACTTCAGGCCGGAGTATCGGCAGTTGGCGCAGCTTCGGCAGCATTTGCCCGGGGTGGCGTTTTTGGCGCTGACGGCGACGGCGACGGAGCAGGTGAGGGGGGATATTGTGAGGCAGTTGAGGTTGGAGGAGCCGGAGGTGTATTTGGCGAGTTTCAACAGGCCGAACCTGAGTTACACGATTCTGCCGAAGGATAAGGCGACGCGGCAGGTGTATGAGTTCATCCGGGAGCGGCCGAATGATGCGGGGATCGTGTATGTGCAGTCGAGGAAGTCGGCGGAGTCGATCGCGGCGGCGCTATGCGCGGAGGGGATATCGGCGGTGGCGTATCATGCGGGGTTGCAGCCGGAGGAGCGGGCGGCGAATCAGGAGGCGTTTTTGCGGGATGAGGCGCGGGTGGTGTGTGCGACGATTGCGTTTGGGATGGGGATCAACAAGCCGGATGTGCGGTTTGTGATTCACGCGGATTTGCCAAAGAACATTGAGGGGTATTATCAGGAGACGGGGCGTGCGGGGCGGGATGGGTTGCCGGCGGATTGTTTGCTGCTGTTTTCACGGGGGGATTTGGTGAAGAACCTCAAATTCTTGGATGAGATGACGGATGCGAAGGCGGCGGAGGTGGCGGCGAGGCAGATGCGGCAGATGGCGGATTATGCGGAGGGGACGGAGTGCCGGCGGGCATCGTTGTTGGATTATTTTGGTGAGCGGTGGCCGGGGGACAACTGCGGGTCGTGTGATATTTGTTTGCAGCCGAGGGAGGAGTGGGATGCAACGACGCAGGCGCAGAAGCTGTTGAGTTGTTTGTTTCGGATCAAGCAGAAGAGCGGTTTTGCGACGGGGTTGAACCATGCGATTGAGGTGCTGACGGGTGCGAATACGGAGAAGGTAAGGAAGTGGTATCACGATCAGTTGAGCACGTATGGCATTGGGAAGGATGTGTCGCGAACGGAGTGGGCGATGCTGGGGCGGCAGTTGATGAGGTTGGGGCTGATCGAGGCGAGTCAGGATAACTTTCAAACGGTGACGGTGACGCGGAGTGGGATGGCGGCGTTGATGAATCGGACGCCGATTTTGCTGACGCGATCTCCGGCGGTGGCGGCGGTGAGTTCGAGTGCGGCGAAGGTGTCGCGGGCGGGGAATTTGCCGTGTGACGAGGGGTTGTTCGGGGAATTGCGGAAGCTGAGAAAGGGGTTGGCGGATGCGAAGGGGGTGCCGCCGTATGTGGTGTTTGGGGATATCAGTTTGCGGGAGATGGCGCGGAGTTATCCGCAGGATGAACTGGCGTTTCTGGCGATCCCCGGGGTGGGGAGGCAGAAGCATGCGGACTATGGGGAGGCGTTTTTGGGGGCGATCAGGGAGTGGCTGGCGGGAAATGAGAGGCAGCGGTTTGAGGCAGTGAAGGCGCCGCCGCCTGCGCCGAAGATGAAGAGTGAAGGGGCGATGAATGGGTCGGCGCTGGAGTCACTGAGAGCGTTTCAGTCTGGGAAGTCGGTGGGGGAGGTGGCGATGGATCGCGACCTGTCACAAGGGACGGTGGCGCAGCATTTGGCGATGGCGATTGAGAGTGGGGATTTGAAGGCGGAGCCGCGGGATTTTTACACGGAGGAGGAGGAGCGGTTGATCGATGCGGCGGCGGCGGAGCATGGTTTTGAGCGACTGGGGCCGCTGCATGAGGCACTGGGTGGTGCGGTGACGTATGACAAGCTGCATGTGTATCGGGCGTTCAAGCAGCGGAAGTGAGGGGATATTCAGGGGGTGCCGGGGAGGTCACCGGCGATGATGTCTTCTTCGGTGGTGTCGCCATGAACGCCTTCGGCGATGACGCGGTTGGTGATGTCTTCGAGGTAATTGCGGAGGGTGGTGCTGAGGTCGAGGTATTGAGGCCAGAGGGTTTCGTTAACGAAGGAGCGGGGGACTCGGACCATGACGGTGGTGCGGCGCTGGCGGGCGTAACGGTAGGGTTTGAGGCCATAACGACGGAGCAGGGCTATGAAGAGTTTCTTTGACCAGTCGTCGTTGAGTTTGAAGCGATACTCGATGGCTTTTTCGAGGCGCTCGACTTCTGAGAGGCGGCGTTTGATGCGAGCGATGGCGTCGGCGGCGGCTTCGCGTTCGCCGGGGGTGGTGGCACCGGCATGGAGGCGCTCGATTTTGCGGAGTTTGTCGATGAGGTCCTGTTCCTGCATGGGGTGTCATTGTGGCGTATTTGAGGCCTAGGTCACGGGCAAATGGCGGATGCTTGCGCGTACAGAATTTTTTGGTAAAGGTGGGGCAAGAGGAGATGGCGGAACCGAATCCCATTGCTGAAGATTTGAATCATTTGAAGGGACTGTTGAAACAGGGCCTCGCGGGGGAAGTGACGTCTGCGACGGACTTGCGGATTTTGAATTTGGCCTGCGGGCGATGTGACGAGGCGGAGACGTTGGTCGAGGTGGGGCGGGAATTGACGGGGGGCAAGGGGGCGGTGGAGATGGTGGGCGCGGACATTCGGATTCGGGAGATTCGGCAGGCGCGGGAGCGGCACGCGCATTTGCCGGCGGAGTTTTTGATCGAGGATGCGTCTCAGCTTTCGCGGAACAAGGCGCTGGGGGAGGATTTTGGGGTGGTGTTTTTGAGGCATCAGAATTTTTGGCACGGGCAGGAGCTGTGGAAGAAGATCTTCGACCAGGGGATCGCGAAATTGCGGCCGGATGGGAAGCTGGTGATCACGAGTTACTTTGATGTGGAGCATCGACTGGCGCTGGAGGCGTTGCAGAAGATGGGGTTGGAGGTGGTGAGCAATCGGCGGAATCGGGCGTCGCGAGCTTTGAATGATGCGCCAGGGAAGTCGGTGGATCGATGGGTGGCGGTGTTGCGGCGGAAGGAGTGATGGCGCAATGAAGGAGAAAGATGCGGGTGCTTGCCCTGGGGGAATGAGGGGGTATGATGCGGTTCCCGATGGTTCGGGAGAAGTGCAATGGCCGCTGGAAGTCACGGGAACTGGATTGAGCGTCTGACGTCTCTGAGCAAGCAGGTGCTTGAGGGGGGGCGGGCGTTGCTGGTGGACGGGTCACTGGATCCGCTGCCGATTCGTGGGACGTTGCGAGGGTATGGTCGGAGGTCGTTTTTTTCGGATGTGCGAGCGGGGGCGAGTGTGATGCTCTTGGCGGTGCCTCAAGGGATGGCGTATGCGGTGATCGCGGGGCTGCCGTTGCACTATGGGATCACGTGTTCGGCAGTGGCGGCGATGGTTGGGCCTTTGCTTGCGTCGTCACGGCACACGGTGTTTGGGCCGACGAACGCGACGGCGTTCATGGTGTTTTCGTATTTTGCTTCGTATCCGGCGCTGGAGCCGCTTTCGTTGATGCCGTTGCTGGTGTTCATGACGGCTGCGTTGTTGATTTTTGGGGCGTATTTGAGGGTGGCGGATTTGGCTCAGTACATCAGTCGCACGGTGGTGGTGGCTTATGTGACGGGGGCGGCCCTGTTGATTGCGGCGAATCAATTGCCGGCATTGCTGGGGATTTCGTTGGTGACTGAGGAGGATGAAGGTGGGCCAGTGACGCTGCCGGGTTTGGTTTATCGGGTATTGAGGGCTTTGCCGGAAACCAATGTGCACAGCCTGCTCTGTGGGTTGCTGGTGTTTGGGGTGTTTGGGATGGTGCGAAAGTGGCGACCGCGGTGGCCGGCGTTTGCGGTGACGTTGACCGGGGTGACGGCTTTGGTGGCGTTGTTGGCGCCTTTGGGGTTTCATCCGGCGACGTTTGCGGATCAGCACTTCGGGTGGCGGGATTTGCTGCCGCAGTTTCCGGATTTTGCGTCGGCGTCGACATTGCCGAATGTGAGTCGATTGTTTGGACTGGCGTTGGCGATGGCGTTTCTTTGCACGCTGGAGAATTCGGTGATGGCGAAGACGCTGGCGAGCAGGAGTGGAAGGCGAGTGGACGCCAACCAGGACATGCTGAGTCTTGGGGCGGCGAATTTGGCCTGTGCGTATGTGAGTGGGATGCCGGCTTCGGCATCGCTGACACGGTCGGCGTTGAATTTTGATAGTGGGGCGCGCACGGGCATTTCGAGTATCGTGAGCGGTGTGCTTTGCCTTGTGGTGGCGCTGACAATGGGGGGGCTAGTGGCGCAGATTCCGAAAGCGGCGCTGGCTGCGCTTGTGTCGTGCGTAGCCTTTTCTCTACTCAGTCGTCGGCAGTTGATCGTCAGTCTGTATGCGACACGATCGGATGCGATTGTGTTTTTGGCGACTTTTTTGGCGACACTTTTTGTGCCCCTGCATGTGGCGATTTTTACCGGGATCGGCATTTCGGTGATGCTTTATCTGAGGAAGGCGAGCCGGCCCCAGTTGGTGGAGTATGCGTTCAATGAGGAGGGTCAATTGGCTGAGGCGGAGATGGGTCGGCGGCAGAATCCGTCGATCTCGATTGTCCATGTGGAGGGGGATTTGTTTTTTGGGGCGGCGGAGTTATTTCGAACTCAGATTCAGCGGACCTGTGCGGATCCGAATTTGCGGTTGATCATTTTGAGGCTGAAAAATGCGCGCCACTTGGATGCGACGAGTGTGATGGCGTTGGAAGAACTGATCAAGGTACTGAGGGCGGACGGGCGTGATTTGATTGTCAGTGGGGCGATGAAGGATGTGTATCGAGTCCTGAGGGACTCGGGGTTGGTGGATGTGATTGGCAAGGCAAACCTGTTTTTGGGGAGTCCTTCGAATCCGAATCTGTCGACTCGGAATGCCTTGAAGAGGGCGCAGGCGATTTTGGGACGGAAGGATGCGGATGTGCGGATTTACTTTGATCCTGGGCAAGGTAGTCGGGTAAAGGGAATTGATTAGCCACGTTTAATATAAATACCATATTTTATAGATTGCGAAGGTTGAGGTTTCCGTTATAATTCTGGAACCCAAACAAACGACCTTCCCGATCCGATGAATTATCAGTTTAGTCGCCAGCATCTTGCTGCCACGGCCCTGGTTGAGTCCGGCTTTTCACGCTGGACACGCCGGATGACACGTGGGGAGACGGCTGTTTTGACGTTTCATGGGTTGCGCCGGGATGGGGTGGAACCGGGAATCCTGGACAGCAGTTTGCATGAGACGGAGAGCACGTTTCGAGGGATTTGTGCTCACTTGGCGCGGCACTATGATGTAGTGACCTTGGAGCGGGCGGTAGGGGAGGTTGGTCAGTGCAAGAGTGCCGACCGACCCAGGGTGGCGCTGACGTTTGATGATGGTTATCAGTCGAATTTCAGGTTGGCTTTGCCTATTCTGAAAGAGTTTGGGTTGCCTGCGACGGTGTTCGTTAGCACTGCGTTTGTCGGCGGAGAACTGCTTTGGTTTCAGAAGCTGGATCTGGCATTGGAGCGTGCTCCGGGGGAGCGTTTAACGGTGGCCATTGGCGATGCCTTTTTTGACTGGCCATTGATTGAAGAGGGGCAGAGGCGGAAGGCGCTAACCGAGTTGCTGGCGGCGCTGAAGAAGCTAACCTGGGTGGAGTTGAATCGGAAGGTGGAGAAAATCTTGGGGCTTTTGGCGGTGGATATTTCGACGCATTGGCCAGAGGCATTGAGGCCGCTGACTGAGGGGGAATTGCGAGAATTGGCGGCGAGTGATTTGGTGGAGATTGGCGGGCATACTCATCGGCATCCGGTTTTGGGTCGATGTGAAGATGATGTGGTGCGTGATGAGATTTTGAGTGGTGCGGACAGATTGAATCACATGCTTGGGCGTCAAGCGAGGTGGTTCGCGTATCCAAACGGCGGTCCTGGTGACTTTGATGGGCGCAAGAGTGCTGTATGGCTGGAGGAAGCGGGCTTTGAGGGTGCCTTCAGCATGATCAATGGTCGGGTGAGGCCCGGAGTGAGTCGGTGGTCGTTGCCACGTTATGGAGCTCCGCGATCGGCTCGCGAGGCGGAGGCAACCGTGTCGGGAGCTTTCGAAGTCGTGAAAGAATGGCGTCAACATTTCAAACGTCGAGCCGCCTTGTGAACACTGATTTGCTCATGAACCTGGATTCCGTCTCTCATTCGCGCCGTGAACTGGCGTTGACGGATCGTGCTGGAATGAATTGGGCCGGGGATGATGCTGAGGTGTCGATGGCGTTCGAAGAGACGAGCCGAGTGAGGCCGACGATCATGCATTTTATCTATGGAGTGGGTGGCGGCGGGGCAGAAGCGATGATGCGGTCATTGCTGCGTGGTTTGGACCGTCGGCGCTGGAGGCTGGTATTGGTTGCGATGCAGGCGGAAGCCTGGCCTGAGGAGAGGGAGGCATTGAAACGCACGGTGGATGCATTTTATGTGCTGGAGGAAACCTCGCTATTGTCGAAGTCGGCCCTGGGCAAGTTAAGAGCCCTGATGAGATTGGAGAATCCGGATTTGGTGCAAACTTGGATGCATCATGCGGATTTTACGGGTGGGTTGGTTGCTCGGATGGCTGGGGTTAAGAAGGTGGTCTGGGGGATCCACTGCCGTGAAATCACGCGAGCACCCGGGGAGTCGAGGGTTAAGGCGTTGGTGTTTGCCCGGTTGATGCCATTGATGTCCTATTGGTTACCGAGTCGCATTGTGAGTTGCTCGCAGGTGGCACTGGAGGATCATTTGAAGATCGGGTACGACAAGGAAAAGCTAACATGGATTCCAAACGGAGTCGATACTCAGCGGTTTAGGCCAATGGAATCGGCGAGGAAGGAAATGCGTGACCAAATGGGTCTTGCGGAGGATGTTTTTTTGATTGGATTTGCTGGAAGATTTCACGAGATGAAACAATTGCCTTTGCTGTTGCGGGCATTTGGATTGTTGAGCACGAGACAACCTGAGGCTTGCCTGGTTTTATGTGGTGTTAGGCAGGAGGACTTAGATCAGGAATGCGAGATGGTGGTGAAGGACTTGCCAATCGCGGCGAAGATTATCTGGTTGCCGTTTCAGAGTGATCCTGAACGATTCTATCCTGCGTTGGATGTTTTTACTTTGTCTTCGCGAACAGAAGCTTGTCCGATGACGATATTAGAGGCGATGGCCTGTGGCGTGACTTGTGTGACGACAGATGTTGGCGACTGTGGCCGGTTGATTGGAGAAACCGGGACTGTAGTGCCTTCGGGTGATGCGGAGGCCCTTGCATTTGCTTGGAGCGAATTGATTGGAAAGAATAGGCAGGAGCGGCAACAGATGGGTTTGGCGTGTCGGGAGAGGGTGATTGAGGTGTTATCTTTGGAGCGGGCAGCGGATCGCTACGCGGAGCTGTATGAAGATCTGATTCAAAGGGGGGCAGCGAAATGAGAGTGAACTCCAATACGGCATGGGTTTGGATTGCATCGTGTGGTTTGGCGTGGGGAACCAATGATGTGGGAGTGTGGGCGGTGGATAGCCTGACGAGGGTCTTTCGTGAGCAACCTGTTCGACCGCAGGTGGAGCCCGTTTTGAGTGCGGCGAGGGGTGAGTGGGAGTCCTTTCAGTTGGTGTTGACAGGATCGCCTGAGGTTCTTCGGGGGGCGCGAGTCACTGGGGCAACTCTCAAGGGGCCTGGTGGAGCAACGGTTCCAGCGCCAGTGGTCTTGCGGGAGCAGTATACGCGAGTGAAAGTGTCGTCGCCTCAATCTTCGCTACCAGCGGGTGATTACCCGGATGCTTTAGTCCCACAGACGTTTGTAGAGCAAGAGATGCCAAACTTAGAGACGTTGAATCAGCCCTATTGGGTGGACGTTTTTGTGCCCTATGCGACGCCAGCAGGGGAGTACCATGGGTGGTTGGATATTCAATTGGTGCGGGGTGGACGAAATGAAATGGCCTTTAAGCTGGTCGTCTGGGATTTCGATCTGCCGGTGGTGCCCAAGATGAAGTCGTCATTCTGGCTGACATGGAGACGGATCGCTGAAGTGCACGGCTTTAATCGGGATGCGAGTGAGCCAAGTGCCAAATTGGAGGCCATCATTGATGACTATGAGTCGTTGCTGGCGGAGCATCGGCTGAGTATTGATCAGGTGCGCGGGAGCTATCCGGATGCAAACTCAGGGCACTTGGATGTAAGCCGTGTTGAAAGTGCCCTGCGGAAGCATTTGTTGCATCGGCATGCCGCATCGGTGGGGATTCCGATTTTCCCGAATTGGCCATTTGAAGATCCGCTTGGGAGGGATCGGAAAGAAGCGCAGAGTTATCTGGCAGAGTGGATGAAGATATTGAATCGAATCCGATGTGGAGATCGAGGGTATGTTGCTTTGGGCGACCTGGATGAACCGAATGATGAGGGAGCCTATGAGCGTGTTAGACAGTGGGGCAGTTTCATCAACGAGGCCGAGAAGAAGCATGGGATACGGTTACCGCTGATGATCACCGAACAGCCAACGCCCGACAAGGCGGAATGGGGCTCGCTAGATGGAGCGCCGGATATCTGGGTGCCACATTTCAGTTCTGTTTATGAGGATTTGGAGCATCCGCAAGGTAAGCGGAACATTGCAAAACGTTTGTCGGCTGGGGAAGAGGTTTGGACTTATGCGGCGCTTGTGCAACTGAGCGAAAAGTGGAAAGAGCGGCATGGCTTTCCGAAGGTCGTGAGCGAGGGGCATCCGCCGGTTTGGATGATTGACTATCCTCCAATGAACCACAGGATCTTGCCGTGGATCATGAAACCCCATGGCATCACAGGGCTTGCCTACTGGGATCTGCTTTATTTCCCCGAGGATGTTGATCCTTGGACGGATGCGGGAACTTTTCGTAGCGGGGGCGAGACTTTCAATGGGGATGGATTCTACATTTATCCGGCGACACGACGGAAGCATGGGGTGGACGGGCCCATTGCTTCGATGCGCTTGAAGTGGCTGAGGGATGCGACAGACGACTTTGATTATCTGACGATGGCGGTGGAGGCGGGAGAGGAGGCGCGTACACTGGCGTTGACTCAGACTTTCGCACGGGGATTTGGTGACTGGAAAGACGATGTGCCAGCGCTGCTAGCTGCGAGGCATGAACTTGGCGTATTTTTGGGCGGCAAGTTGCCAAGAGGTTCTGAATCATTGCAATCTGTCGAGTCGCCATGAACACAGCTTCAACCAACACGATAGAATCAGGAAGTGCGGGGCTAGTTGCGACCGTGGCACGCGCTGGGAGCTTGCTTTCGAGAATCTTAACAGATCAACCGGAAGTGAAGCCTGCCGTTAGGGCTGCGTCGAATGCAGAGTTGCGATTGGAGGTGCTGCGTGATCGTGAAGGAATGGAGCGATTGGCTTCCCATTGGGACCACCTGTTGAGCAAAAGTGCTGTCCGGACTCCCTTCATGAGTTGGGATTGGGCGGAGATTTGGTGGAAACATTTTGAGTCTGATTACAAAGCCATTTTTGGAGTCGCCTGGAGTGAGGATGGACGATTGGTGGCCCTGGTCCCGTTCATTGTTGGACCCGGGCAAACATCGACTCGAAAGCATCTGCGGGAACTGGCTTACTTCGGGGGATTGGGTGAAGTGGTGTCAGAGGGATTGGATTGCATAGCCTTGCCGGGTCATGAGGCTTTACTGAGTCGTTTGATGTGCCTGGTGTTTGAATCAATCCGAGGTGAATGGGACACGGCGTTTTTTGGTTTTGCGGATCAATCCTCACCCTATTTTCGAACGTTGCATCAGGCGTTGCAGAAATATGGAATTGGAGATGAACTCACGAATCGACAAGCGAGTCCGATCATTCATTTGGGGGACAAAGCTTGGGATTCGTATCTGATGGAACGAAGCGGAAACTTCAGAAAGAAGTTTCGTCGGATTTCAGCAGCTGCGACGGCGGATTTTCAGATGACCTTTCGGGAGCCTGCAGGTGAGGATGATGTGAATCAGTTCGTCGATGAGTTACTTGATCTACATGGAGGTCGGTGGACTGAAGAACAGAGTCTGTTTTTGAGGCCTCGCGCCAGGTCCTTCCATCATGAATTGGCGAAACGCTGGGTTACTAACCGACGAGTTGTGTTGTTGGTGATGGATTTCCTTGGGGAGCCCGTGGCGGCCAATTATGCTTTTGTGGAAGGCGACAAGATGTGGGACTATCAAGGAGGGTGGAAATTGGAGCATGTCGAGCTATCTCCGGCCAAACTATTAAATGCCGAGAATATTCGTCGAGCGATTGCCCACGGGATCAAGGAGATCGATATGCTGCCGGGCGACTTGGAGTACAAGAGCAAATGGACAGGAGAGGTTCGCGAAGTTCTGGATTTGGTGGCCTTTAATCCACAGAGCGTGCGGGCACGCGTTTTCCAATCCATCCGAACGGTGAAGCGTGTCATTGAGAAAGTCTTTCCAGGGGGAGCAACAGAATCATGAAAGTCATCGTCCTAACTGCTGACGCGAATACACTCATTTATCATCGTGGTGATCTCATTCGGGAGATGGCTGAGTCGGGGTGTGAAGTAGTGACCGCAGCTGCGGAAGATTATCCGCATGTTCGGCAATTTATGAGTGAACTGGGGGGGCGGCATGAGCCGATTCGCATGGTCCGGTCCCGGGTGAACTTGATTCGAGATCGGGAAACTTGGCTGGACATGTTTCGGTTATTTCGTCGAGAGAGACCCGAGGCCCTTTTTGCCTACACGATTAAGTCCGTGTTGTATGGATGTCCGATCGCGAGGCTTGCGGGAGTTCCCAAGGTGTATGCATTATTGCCGGGATTGGGTTTCACTTTTGTGAAGCAGACGACCTTGAAGGGTAAGTTGCTTCAAGCGATTTCGAAATTGCTGCATCGGTTTGCGTTGAAGCGGGCTGATGTGATCTTCATGCAAAACGAGGATGACAGGCGGCTATTCAAGGAATTGAAACTGTTGCCTGCCGGGGTGCCGGTTCATGTGACGGCGGGATCGGGGGTGAATATTGAAGAGTTTCCGCATGTGCCATTGGAAAAGGACGTTGATCTGGCTATGGGAGGGCCATTGCGATTTGTTTTGGTTAGTCGGTTGCTTTTGAGCAAGGGCGTAGCGGTGTTTGCGGAGGCCGCACGGCAGGTGAAGAAAGAGTTTCCTGAAGCCGAGTTTCATTTGGTGGGACCATTTGACCCCAATCCGAATCGTGTTGAGGAATCCACTGTAGAGGGATGGGTGAAGGAGGGATTGGTGACATATCATGGGATGGTGCGTGATGTCGCCGGAATTCTAAAGGACATGCATGTCTTTGTGCTTCCGACTTGGTATCGGGAAGGGGTGCCACACGCGACTTTGGAAGCTTTGTCGATGGGCCTGGTTGTCATCACGACAAACTCGGTTGGAGCGAAGGAGTGCGTGCGACTTACCGAGCAAGGTGAGGCGCAGCGCGAGGCTGGTGAGGTTTTAATGGAGGGTGAAAACGGCTTTTTGACACGCACTCAGGACGTCGATGCTGTAGCCGAGGCCATGAGGCGTTGTTTGAGAGATCGCAAGGGGCTGATCACCATGGGTGCGGCAAGTCGGCGACTAGCGGAGGAGGTCTTTGATGTGAAGATTGTCAATGACATCATTTTACGGGCGATGGAACTGCGAGGTGCTGCTCCTAGTCGAATCAAGTCGGCGTTGCGTGCTCAAACTCTAACCACTCCTTTGCCTCATGGCCCCTGAAACTTTATCCTACAGCACTATGAACCATGAATCCTTAAGTCCTCGATCCGGAGCCTCGTCTGCGACGGGGTCGTTGGTCGTAGCCGGAGGGAAAGAACAATCGTTGGCAGTCTACCAGTCGACTCCCTCAATGCTGCCGCCTCCGCAACCCGTTTTGGTTGTGCCAAACACGGTTCCTGCCAGTCAAGAAGGGGTGATCAGTCTTGCAGATTTGGTGGGCTACATGCGCCAGAATTGGAGGCGTGGCATTCTGTACGGTTTGCCGTTGGCAGTGTTGGCATTTGTTGCCTTGGGGACCGGGCCGAAGGTGTTTCAGGCGGAGGCTCAACTGCTGCTTCGGATTCAGGACTCAAATGTGTTTAACTTTGAGCAGTTGGGGCGAACATCGTCGGTCGGCGAACTGAGTGCGCCATTATTGGTGAATAACCATTTGATGGAACTGAAGTCGCGCAGTTTTCTGGAGTATCTTCACGACAACACTCCGACTGCGACACGGGACGAGTACATTGAGCCAGACCTCTCTCGAAAGTCATTTCAGACGATAGTGATGGATTGGGCGGGGCTTTCGAAACCAAAGGCTGCCCCAAATTTGCGCGAGGTATTCATCAAGAAGTTGGCGGCGGTGACTCGAGTGGAACCCTTGAAAGAGTCCTTTATCTTGAGGGTGCAAGTGAGGGGAGAAGAACCTCAGGTTTGCGCGGATATGGCGAATCGGTATGTGAATCAATACATTGCTTATGTGGGCAAACAGGAACGCAGCGGAACGATGGCAGCTTCGGAATTTCTTGGACAGAAGGCGGTGGAATTGCGAAAGAATCTTCAGGAGAGCGAGGCTAAGCTTGCAGCGTATCGGCAACAGGCGAGTGTAATGCGGAAGACAGAAGGAGTTAAAGATACGACAGGAGAGAAGCTTACTGCCTTGAACACGGCGCTGGCGGAAACAGAGGTCAAGTTGACTCGCGCACGTTACGAGTTGGAGGCCATTGAATCTGCGGGATCAAGTGTGGTTCAATTGCTGACGGTGCAGCCGGTGGCCCAGAATCCTCAAGTATCGCAGAAGCGTATCGAGATCAGTGCTTTAGAGGCGCAACTGACGCCATTGTTGGAGTTTTGCGGGCCCAAACACCCACGGGTGGTAGGACTGACTAATGAACTGAGGGGCCGTAAAGGAGAACTGAATACTTTGATCGCATCAGTGGTGACCATGGCACGCCAAGAGGTGAGCACATTGAGTGCGCAGTTGGAGGATTTCAAACGCCAGGTCAGTGGAACCCGTGGTGATGTGATTGCCATGGGTGACAAGGAGATTCAAGAAAAGATGCTCATAGATCAGGTGGAGTTGGACCGGCAGATGTACCAAAATATTTCGATGCGAATGAATCAGGCTGATCTCACGGGTCAGTTTACTGACAATGGCATTTTGCGTATCGCGGACGTGGCGACACCTCCGGATAAGGCGCTCAAGCCCAACAAAACGTTAGCGGCATTGGCGTCGATGATGGTCTTTGGTTTGGTCTTTGTGGGTGTGCCATTGGGGTGGGGGCTGGCAGATGACCACATCATCAAGCTGTTGAGGGCTCCGGAAGTTAAATCTGACGA
>Ga0164292_10003201_pt1 | contig 13379 bp, 19 predicted proteins | sample GEODES117metaG_FD_111486 | JGI IMG/M metagenome (GOLD analysis project Ga0164292, IMG submission 111486) | Eutrophic lake water microbial communities from Lake Mendota, Wisconsin, USA - GEODES117 metaG | ecosystem: Environmental > Aquatic > Freshwater > Lake | place: USA: Lake Mendota... | reverse complement strand
GATGGATAAATAAATTTGTCATAATTTAAATATTTAGAATCAATATTATTAAAATATTTATCAATAAAATTATTATTGCCTATTTTAATAAAATTTTCGTCTTGTATTTTAGCATTAATTGTTTCATTATTTATAGAATTATTTGATTGATCTAAAACATTTAATGAAAAGAATTGTTTTACTATATTATTTTTATCAGAATTTTCAAATGTTTCACAAGTAGATATATTCTTTTTATTTTCAAAATAATCAAATATATATTTAGAGTTATTTAAATAATAATTTTTTTCTTTAGTTCTGAGAGATTTTATAATATTTTTATACTTAGCAATATTCTCTAATATTTCCAGTTTTTTTTTTGATTTATTTAACATTAATTCTAGTTTTTCAATTTGTTTTAAATATTTAGGAATAACCACTTCTTCATTATATTTAAAAGATTTTATTATTTCATTATGTTTGCTATCCAATGTTGTTTTAATTGTATTAATTTTTTTCATTGATTAGAGACTATATTTTTAATATAATAAAAATTTATATAATAATAATGTTTAATTATTTATTATTTAATTAATTTAATTATTTATTATTAAATAATTTAATTATTTAATACTTTAATAACTTTTTATTATTTAATTAATTAAATTAAATTAAATTAAATTATAAAAAATTTTTTTCTTTAGGAATATTATAAAAAAATGGCTGGTGGATTAATGCAATTAGTCGCCTATGGCGCTCAAGATGTTTATTTAACAGGTAATCCTCAAATTACCTTTTGGAAAGTAACTTACCGTCGTCATACCAACTTTGCGATGGAATCAATTGAACAAACTTTCAATGGTCAAGCCGATTTTGGTCGCCGTGTAACATGCACTATTTCACGCAATGGTGATTTAGCTTACCGCACCTATTTACAAATTACTCTTCCTGAAATTGGTCAATCGTTAGGCAGTGGCAATGTATATGCTAGATGGTTAGACTTCCCTGGTGAGCAATTAATTTCACAAGTAGAAGTTGAAATTGGTGGCCAGCGTATTGACCGTCAATATGGTGACTGGATGCACATCTGGTGCCAATTAACTCTATCAAAAGAACAAGAGCGTGGATACTATAAAATGATTGGTAATACTACTCAATTAACATATGTTTGTGACCCACTCTTTTCGGAAGTTGATGGTCCTTGCTCTACTGATGGTATTCGTCAAGTATGTGCTCCACGCAATGCTCTACCAGAAACAACTTTATATGTTCCATTACAGTTCTGGTATTGCCGTAATCCCGGTTTAGCTCTACCGCTAATTGCTTTACAATACCACGAAGTAAAAATTAATTTAGACATTCGCAATATTGAAGAATGCTTATGGGCGGTAAGTAGTATTGATGGAACTGGTACAAAAATTGTCAATGCTTACAAACAATCGCTAGCTGCTGCTTCGCTATTTGTTGATTACATTTTCTTAGATACTGATGAGCGCAGACGCATGGCCCAAAACCCACACGAATATTTAATTGAACAGCTACAGTTCACTGGTGATGAGTCAGTCGGTTCGTCATCAAACAAAATTAAATTAAATTTAAATCATCCATGCAAAGAATTAATATGGGTTGTTCAACCAGATGCTAATGTTGATTATTGTGCGTCAACAACTGCTAGCAATGATTTAAATAGATTATTAGGTGCTCAACCTTTTAACTATACAGATGCTTTTGATGCTTTACCAAATGCGGTTCATGCTTTTGGTGGTAAAACCAACATAACTTCATCTGGAGGTGGCAACAGTTTTATTAATACAAGTGGAATGTTCCAAGACCCATTTGCCAATGACATTAATGTAAGTGCAAGTGGTGCTTGGGGTGGTACTACTAATACCAGTGACTCGGGTGTCTCAGATGCGGGAACTTTCGTTTTAGCTGAAACTGCCTTAGACATGCATTGCTGGGGTGAAAACCCAGTCGTTGTTGCCAAATTACAGTTAAACGGTCAAGACAGATTTTCGGAACGTGAAGGCACATACTTCGATTTAGTTCAGCCTTTCCAGCACCACACTCGCGCGCCAGACACTGGTATTAATGTTTACTCATTTGCATTAAGACCAGAAGAACATCAGCCATCCGGCACATGCAACTTCTCGCGAATTGACAATGCCACCTTACAGTTAGTTCTATCTAATGCTACAGTTTCGGGTGTAAGCACTGCTAAAGTTCGCGTTTATGCCGTTAACTACAATGTTCTCCGCATTATGTCAGGTATGGGTGGTCTAGCTTACTCGAATTAAATAACTTAATTTATTTATTTTCAATTAAAGTTTTATTTTATTAAAACAAAACTTTAATGCTTTACTTTAATGCTTTAAAATATAATATTTTAAAGTATATAAGTATTACGATGAATACATCTTTGGTCATTAGTAGTTTTTATATTACATATATTTTTTTACTTACTACTTCAGTAATTACATTTATTGAAGCATTGCGAAGTCCTATTCCACAAGTTCGTCATATTTTAAATTTAGAAACATGTATTTCTGTTATTGCTAGTTATTTTTATGGATTATTTATAGAACAAATAAATAAATCGCAAAAGAATGACTTAAAAAAGAATGACTTAAAAAAGAATGACTTAACAAAGAATGACTCAACAAAAGACGAATCTATAAAAGATGATAATCGTGATTCTGTTGATGAACTGCCTTTAGCAAAAATTAACACTATGCGCTATTCCGATTGGGTAATCACTACTCCTTTTATGTTATTAGCACTTTCTATGTTATTAGGTTATGAAAATAAAATACCAGTTAGATTTAAGCCATTTTTATTGGTTTTATTTTTTAATCTTTTAATGTTAGGATTTGGATATAGTGGAGAAATAGGTTTATTAAATAGAAATTTAGCAAGTTTTATGGGTTTTATATTCTTATTTTTAACATTTGGCACAATTTGGAAACTATTTATGACAAGTTTAAAAGCAACATACCAATCTAAATTAATATTTTGGTTATACTTAGGATTGTGGTCTTTATATGGCGTATTTTATCACGCAAATGAAGCAATTAAACTAATAGGATATAATATGTTAGACTTAACTGCCAAAGCATTTGTTGGAATTTTCTTTTGGTTATATTTAACAAAATCTGTAATATTTTAATGTAATATTTTTATATAAATGAGCGACATTTCAAATATTATGATAAAAAAAGAAGAATGTAAGAGAGAAAGAAAGCATAATGCTGTAAAACTACCTGCTAATATAGAACAATCTAGTATACCTATTTATGTTAATTATTATAAAGAATGTTATGACCAAAAAAATAAATGTTATAGAGAATATTTTAAGATAGAAAAACATCCTCACAATATACATAATAAATTATATGTATCATCTAAATCAAATAAAATAAGTATATTAGAAAAATTAGAAGAAATAAAAAAAATGTTGTTAATTATTGAAGAAGAATATGAAATAACTAACAAAAATAATGAAACTACACAAGTTATAAAAACAGAGGAGCAAGTTGTAAAAACGGAGGAGCAAGTTGTAAAAACGGAGGAGCAAGTTGTAAAAACGGAGGAGCAAGTTATAAAAACGGAGGAGCAAGTTGTAAAAACGGATGAGCAAGTAGTTAATATTTCACAAAATAAAAAAATTTCAATTGTACTGCCAAAATATATTAGTATTAAAAAACACGAAACACATGCTAATAATTATTATTTAATATATGATAAAAAGTCAGGATCTAAAAGAAATACCTTAAAAGCATTGTGTTCAACTTCAACATTATTAAATACCAATTTGGAATTATTTATAAAAAAAATAGAACAAAAATTTGCTACATAATACATTATAAAAATTATATAAATATATTATTACTATTAATTTTGTAATGTTTTTAAAATTAAAAGCAAAAAATTATAAATTTAAAATATTAGTATTAAATGATGATATAATGTATTATGTTAATAATTTAACAAATATAAAATGTCATATTTGCAATAAAAAATATAAACTACAGCACGATTTTTTTAAAAAACAAAATAAATTTTATTATTGCTCTAAAAATTGTTATCATTTTATTTAATTAAAATGGATTTTTAGCTTCTATTAACCATTGGCAACAGTTAGTATCTAAAATTCTTGTATTATTAAAATGTTTTTTTAATAATTCAACAATATTTACACTATAAGGACTAGGCGGATCATACTTATATATTTGATCAGCAATACCTATATACACTAAACCATCTGGATTTAGAAGTTCTTTAATTTTATTCATTATATTAGTATATTGTAAATAAGGCATATTCCATAAAAAGCATGTAATTACATCAAATTTATTATAATTGTCCATTGTTAATAAATCTTGCTTTAAAAGTGTAATTTTTTTATTAACCCACATCTCATGAAAGCGTGAAGAGTCTATATCAATACCTACTACACTTGATGCACCAACTCTTACTAATTTTTCACAATTTGCTCCACTTCTTGTTCCAATATCTAAGCAGTTTTTACTAATAAAATTACAGCAATTTTTCAATAATTGAGTATAAACCTCACGATCATAATAATCATTAATCATTTTTTATTAAAAAAATGTTTTCAAATTTTTTATCAATTTTTTAGTTTTATGCCTTAAAACAATGTATTATAATAAATTTCACTTATTACTTCTATTAATTCATTTGCTAATTTGTTTTCATCAATATCAAAGAAGCAATGTATTTTATCGAGGATTAATGAGGCTTCATCATGTGGCCACAGTTCCCTGTCTCCTGGTTCGCGCAATAGTGTATTATATACATAAGTAATTACAGGAATATCTTCACAAGTCTTCACAAGTTATGCTAACTTTCTTTATATGTTCAATATAATCTTGAACAAATGGCAAATCTATAGCAAATGTTGCATCAGTAAATGTTTCGGGATCTTTATCCAGTCTATATTTCAAATATTCAATTATTAAAATTTCATTAACATAAGCATCACAAATGGTTTGCGCACATATGTTTTTAAATTTATTTTCTATAAATGCTCCTGTCATCAATTCAATGTTAAGATGGGGTTCATAATTAGTTTTTTCAATAAGCATTTGCTGTTTTAGCATTTTATAGTAAATATTGATTACTAATTATTAAAAATTAGTAATCAATTTTTTTAGCAAAATAATTTTTTATTATTTGTTATTTTATTTAATATGGATAAAATTTACTATCTTGTATAAAATCCCAAATTTACATCTAAATTAATAGGAAAATTACTATGTTGTAAAACAGATTTTTTATAACAGCCTCTGCCGTTAAAACGTGTTTCTATTTGAACATTTTCAATATTATTAAGAGGAATTACTAGTCTAATCTGTAATCTTTCATTTGGTAAAGCATTAATGCCTTTCCTAGAAGCTCGTTCTTTAATAATACTTGAATAATTGGTGCTACCTAAAAATCTAAATGGTGAGTTTTTTTTATTTCTATAATATATTCTAAAAAGTGATGAAGAATTTACAGCATCAATCAATTGATAATCTTTAATACCTTGGTTTTGTCCTGAATAAAATACTTCGTACTCACCGGTTAATATATTTGTAAGTATTCTATCTTCGCCAGAATAATCGTAAACATAATTACCAATACTTCTTATTTCTTCTGCAGTAATTGTAATTATTACAACCATTTTTTATATAAATATGAAATACAAAGGACTTATTATATTATTTATACCCATAACATAAGTTATAAAAATATTTCAATTTTTTTAGCATAATAATTTTTTTATTTAAAAATATTAAAAACAAAATATTAAAAACAAAAAAAAATTGATTATATATTTTAATAAATTTATTATTAACATTATAACATTAATATATTATGGCACTATTTACTCAAGAAGTTGTTGCTATTATTGATCGTTCCGGTTCTATGTGTGGTAAAGAGCAAGATACTATTGGTGGAGTAAACTCTTCGCTTGAAGTTATTAAGCAAGATTTAAAACCAAATGAGCAGGTAAATGTATCTATTAAATTATTTGACCACGAAGAAAAAATGTTAATTAAGTCATTAAATATTAATGAGGTTAGACCAATCGAATTAAGACAATTTGTTCCCCGCGGACAAACAGCGTTATATGATGCTATTGGTTCAACTCTAACTTATTTTATGGAGAAAAAACTTCATAATCCAAATTGTTATGACAAGTGCTTAATTTATGTTGCTACAGATGGTTGTGAAAATTGTAGTAAAAACTTTAATGCAAAGTCTCTTAAAAAACTTATTGACAGTGCACAAAAATCATATAATATTGAAATCCTTTATTTAGGTGCTAATCAAGATGCTATTTTAGAAGCATCAAAAATTGGTATTTTACCAACTCATGCAATTAATTATAGTGAAACACAAGATGAGTGTATGTCAGCATATAGGTCTGTTGGAAATGTTGTAAATAGGCAAAAAAGTAATATGAATACTGCATTTACACAAATTGAACGTTCACAATCTTGTATCACTACACCGCCACCAACTCCTCGTAGTTCTAGTGAACCGCCTCGTTTAGTACGTCAAAAAGCTATTGTATCTCCTACAAATTAAGCATTAAAAATAATTTATAAAAATAAAAAAGATGTTTTGCATTGGGTGGGGTTCGAACCCACGAGGCTTGCGCCATGCGAACTTGAGTCGCACCCCTTAGACCGCTCGGGCACCAATGCTAAAAAAATGAATAGATTATTACAATCTATTATTTTAACTTGTATAATAATCTTTATATTATTTTTTTAATTAGTATAAGTTTAATAAATAATATTAATAAATAATATTATACATACACAAAATTATTTCTTATATATTTATTGCTATGATAAATCAGGGGAACATAAAATATTGAACTTATATTTATAATATATAACTTTAGTTGTTGTTGTTTTGTCATATATACATAAACATATTTAATATCAAATGTTCCAAATGTTGCCCAATAACACCATAATAAATTAATAAAACATGCTAAAAATGATTGGTAAAATGTCACATTTTTAGGTATATAAATATTTACATATATAAATGGTAAATTATGCAAAATCATATTTCCAATATGAAAAAGCGGGAGTGAAATTCTTTTTCTAATTGCCATTCTCCTAAAAGTTGTGTTATCTATAAAATATGCACCATTAAATGTTATAAAAATTATGTGATTCCAACAATAACTTATACTATATAAATAATCATAAGTTATATAATTATTGTAAGGTTTAAAATAACATAAAATAAATAAGGCCAAGTTTATATTTGTAAAAGGAATAATATTCTCTCTAATAATAAACTCCATAATTCAAATAAAAATTAATAATTATTAGTTAAGAGTAATAAATATTTAAATGCTATTGTTTAATAATTATTTGCTATACATTTTTTCTGTAAATTTATTTTAGTATGTTATATAAAATATAATATATAAATAATGGCAACTAGACAAGCACCATCAGAAAGTGCGAATGACTTTACATTAGGAACAAAGAAACGCGGCAATGATGGTAATATGTGGGTCATAATACAAACAAAAAATAGTAAGCGGTGGTCTAAATTAAATGAAAATAAATTACAAAAAACTAAAAAGAATCAAAAAAACAATCAAACAAACAATCAAAATAAAACTAAAAAAAATATTATTCATATAAGCAAAAAAAACACCATTTCAGTAGATAAATTAAGACAACTACTAAAAAAATATAATGTAACAACAAGAGGTTCAAAAGAAAAGATGGCTCAAGGGTTAGTTAGAGTAAGCAATTTTTTAATCGAAAGCAAGGATTTAGAATTAATTTATAATTTATTAGATGAAGCCCAACAAAAAAAAGCAACAAAACTCATACAAGATAGAATTAATAAACCAATCACTAATTATAAGGGAATGTATGAACCGCCAACCAAACCAATTAGTTCCATGACACGTGAAGAGTTAATAAAGAATTTACAGAAATTTAGAGACAGCTGGGAAAAAATTACTACGCGAGATACAGATTTATCAGATGAACGTTTAGACGATGAACCAACTCACCAATTACGAAACTTAATTAAATTTTATTATAGCAACAACGCAAAACTATCAGCAGAAGATTGGTTACGTAATTATGTATAATATTAAAAGTGTTTTTTATTATTAATAATTTTTAATTTTAATAAAATAAAATTGATTACATTATAAATTTTATTTTAATCAAATATATAAAAACTTTATACAGTGTAATGCCACCACTTATTATATCATTTGATGGAAATATTGGTTCTGGAAAATCAAGCATTATGCGTTATTTGGAAAAAAATTTCGCAAAATTTTGTGCTTCAAAAGACAATACTTGTAAAATCTGTTTTCTAAAAGAACCTGTTTCTAGTTGGGAATCAATTGGAGATGCAAACGGAAAAAGTATTATTACGCATTTTTATGAAAATAATGAGCGTTATAGTTTTGCGTTTCAAGTAATGGCATATACTAGTCGTTTGTCTTTATTGAAGGAAGCACTAAAAGAAAATTACGATGTTATTATTAGTGAACGCTCCGTTTATACAGACAAATTTGTATTTGCAAAAAGTCTATATGAGGCTAACAAAATGAGCCTTATTGAATATATAATTTATTTAAATTTGTTTAAAGAGTTTCAAACTATTTTTCAAGATTTAAAAATAGTTTATATTAGAACTAAGCCAGAGATTTGTGATTTGCGTGTAAAACAGCGGGGTCGCCTTGGAGAAACTATTCCTATTGAATATTTAAAAGATTGTCATCATTATCATGATGTGTGGTTAAATAATCCAGAAGCAATTGAACAAGGGTCAGTATTAGTTATTGATGGAAATGAAGAAACAAATACAAGCCAATTTATTGACAATAATTTTTACGATGAAGTAACAAGAAAAGTTTATGATTTTGTATTTACTTTATAATTATATTTAGGATTTAGTATTTAAGACTTAATATTTAGTATTTGGATTTTTTTTATATTTTAGTATATTATATGCCATCGCCATTAAGTTTATCAAATTTTACTAACAGATTATCTAGAAGTCTATCTGCATTACAAATTTTACCACGACGCACTACAAGTAATAAAAGTCTAAAAAATAGAAAAGCTACTAAGATTCAGAGAACTTATAGAGCATATGCTACGCGACGAAAATTAGAAACAAAAAAACTCGAAACACAGGCCGAGCATCTTTTTTGTAAAAGTAGAGCTGCTAGAGCGCAGGCTGTAATAGCACTTAATAAAATGATTCGCGATGTTGATGAAGATAATATTGATACTATGGTCTATCATTTATGGCGTGACCTAAGCGACAAGGAACATGCAAAGTGGATTGCCAAGGCAAAAAAAAAATCTATGCAACAAAAAAAAAGCGCAACAATTAAACCTGTGCCTGAATAGTTGGTGGATTAATATTTTTTAAAAATTCATATTTAGCATAAAATAAATAGAACTATAATATAGTAAAATATAATATTTTATTATATTATAAATGCCATCACCACGATCCTTAAGTAATAAAAGTAAAAAAAATAGAAACGCTATTAAAATTCAGGCAGTTTTTAGAGGACGCAAAACGCGACGAAAATTACAAAAAGCTAAAATAAAAGATGAAGCAGCACGCCTCTTTGGTAAAGTCAATAAATCAAAGGTAAAACAAGCGATTATAGACATGGGGCGCGATGTAGATAAAGAAAGAATGGAATATATGACTTGGGAATTGTTTACTGATTTAGAGAAAGATGATCCCGAAAAATATGCATGGTGGATAGAAAAAGCAAAACAAAACTTATTAAAACCAAATAAAACTAATGCTAATAAAAAAGAAAATGAAACATCAAAGCAAAAAGTAAATTATAAACGATGCCCTAATGGCACACGAAGAAATAAAATAACTGGACTATGCGAAAAGCAATGAGTAAATGTATAAAATAACAAATACAAATGTAATGTTAATGAATTAAATATTATGTATTATTATGTATACTAATAATACATATAATAATAGTATAATACATAATAGCGTAAAAAAACATAAATATACGTTTATAATGCTACATCCTATGTATTCAGATTCTACGTACTTTAATGATTATATTGAGTATTTTAAAAACAATTGTATAATTACAAACAATATTAAATTTATTTTGCCAGAATCTCCAGTTATGGACATAGATTATCCAAATAATAAACAATATAATGTTAAATCATGGTATAATTATTATACTTGTTATAACAATTTAAGTAAATTAGATAAAATAAATAGTGATGATTATAATTTACAAACGCAAAATATTGTGTCTATTATAAATAACGAAGCCTCTATTTTAAAAAGTTATAAAACTATATTTATAGTGGGTGTTTCGCAAGGAGGCACATTATTATTTAATATATTAAAATTTTTACCACAACCATTGGGAGGATTGTTTTGTATTAAATCTCTCTATATGTATAAATATGTAAATTTAGAAACTAATAATGCAACTCCTATGTTTTTTTTCAGTGGAAATAAAGATGATGTCTATAATTTAGCATTCCAAATAAAATGCTCAAAATTATTAGAACCTAATTATAATATTGCTTGGACTATTATTGATGGTTTAAATCATTATGATAAAATTGAAGAGGAATATATGTTTGTATTGAAAAATTTTTTATTAAATATTTAGTTAGTGGGTAATAATGAAGCGTCATCATTCGCATTATTAGTATTATTTGCGTTTTCTATTTCATTGATAAAATTATAGGTATTATTTGTAAAATTTTTTAAATTTTTAGACAAATTTTTCAATTTATTAATAATTAAAATAATTCGTGCAACTATTATTGAGTCGCTAATATATGTTTGTTTTAATTTTTCTAATCCAATTAATGCCCCATCAATTGCCTGTTTTAATGTTTCTCCTTCTTCATTATGTTGTCCTGAAATTATAAAATCACTTGTTTTTTCTATATTATTTGTTAGTTGCTCTACATAACTTATACTAGTTTCTCTATTATAATTATTATACCAGCGTGTTATTGCACTTCTATAACCAAAACTATCAACACATAATTTAGTTGAACCAGGCAAAGTTAGCACTCCTAATTTATCATAGTCTTCTAATTGTTTAATAACTTCTAAATCTAATAATATATGATTAATAGCCATTTTATTGTTATAATTTATAAAATTATAAAAATATAAAAATATGAATTTATAAAACTATGAATTTATATTTTTAATCTCATAATAAAATTTCTTGATGTATTTTTTATATGAGTAGCATTATTAGAATGCTTTACAGATTCAAACTGCATTTGTGTCATTTTTAAAGTGTTATCATTATTAGGAATAAAATTATATTTTGATTTTATAATATTATCTAAATAAATATTGTCATTATTATTAATAAATTCAAGATTAAAGTGTGTCGATAAAGTATGTAATTCTAAAAAATGAATATTATTATTGTATGTAAATATGTGATTATTGTCTTCTTTATTTGGTATATGAAAAATAACTAATAGTGTATAATTAGATGTATATTTTGAAAATTTATTATTGAAGTCAATAATGCTATTTTTTATATTTTCATCAACATTATTCATATTATTAAATGTCATAATAAATAATTTGTGTTGTTGTTGTTGAAGTAAATTTTTAAATCTATCAACACATCTTACATAATAAGTATAATGCCCTATATTTATTAATGGATTATAATGCATAAACATATTATTACCATATTTTGAATGTCCGCACATTGATTGCGAAATATTTATATAATAAGATTTGTCTAAAAAAATATTAAAGTTGTCTTCTATACAATGTATAATAGTGTCGCAACTTGAAAAAATCCAATCAAAAGGATAGGAACATGATTTATATTTATTTCTTTTTAATATTTGAGAACTATGACACATTCCACCTAAGGAACACGTATAATTTATTTCTAACATAGTGTATAATATTAATAAAATATTTTTTACAAATAAAATTTATTAATATTTATTATATATTACATTATTTTTATTGCTAATATGACTAGTATTGCTTGTTCCTTTATATTTCAAAATATCTATAATTTTTGATGTTGTAGGAAATTCTTCATCTCCATATATATCTTGTAATAACAACCATTCAAATAAACCTCCAATATAAACATATAAATTTGCAAAACCCAATTTATACAATTGATTATATTTAGTTATTACCCTATTATCTGTACAATTTTCTCCATATATTATAATTTTAATAACTCTAGTATTTTTTAAACAATTGTTTAATATTTCTTCTTCTCTTGAAGCATGTATAGAATTCTTTATTAAACAATCTTGCTTACTATAATCAAGCGTATTAATTAATAAAATTTTTTCATTGCCATAATTTATACATTTTTGAATATATTCAAAGTTAACTTTATTAATACTATTATTATTACCCATAACTAATATAACTTGATTCTTTATAATATAATATATAACGAAATGTTATTATATATTATAATATGTAAATATTATGTTTTAATGAAATTCAACATAAAAAAATTTATGTTTTAATGAAATTCAACATAAAAAAATATTATGTTTTAATGAAATTCAACAGTTGTAATTATAAATTCTTTTTTAATTGATTTTGATGCATTGCTTGAAAGTTCTTCGCGTTTTTTTCTAGTTTTGTTAGAAATGTTAGAGTTATTAGAATTATTTGAGTTATTTGAATTATTTGAGTTGTTTGAGTTGGTTGATGAATAAGAATCAGTACTTTCTAATGATGTTGTTGATGTATTTGAGTTTAATGACGAGTTTTTTACTTTTGCCGATGTATTTCTTAAATTCATATCATTTTCAATAATTTTATAATTTGCTTCAATATATTCCAATATTTTATTTTCAATGCACCATTTGAAAAAATTTAATTGCCCCAAGGTGGTTTGAATACAAGTTTCATTTTTATATGGAACATTTATTCTCTCCCATCTGCAAAATGGGTCAAATTTTTTTTTACTATATGCTTTTAACTTTAGTTTATAATCATTATAAACTTTAACTCTTTCATTATTATCTAATTCATATACAATATAATTTTTTTTGGAATAATTTGTCACAAACCAATCAACAATCCTAAGTGATATTTTTGATGTTCCATTTATAATATTTATCATTTTATCAAAATTATTATTACTATTGTAAAATTGTAATAATTTTTCTAATAATAACTCACTTTGTGTATCAAAATTTGTAGACATATAAATATTATTTGTTTAATTATTACTAATTAAAAAGTGTTTAAATTATAATTTTTACTAATATAATATATAAGAACTATATATAATAGTATATAATATATATATATATATATATATATATATATATATATATATATATATATAT
>Ga0164292_10003199_pt1 | contig 13380 bp, 10 predicted proteins | sample GEODES117metaG_FD_111486 | JGI IMG/M metagenome (GOLD analysis project Ga0164292, IMG submission 111486) | Eutrophic lake water microbial communities from Lake Mendota, Wisconsin, USA - GEODES117 metaG | ecosystem: Environmental > Aquatic > Freshwater > Lake | place: USA: Lake Mendota... | reverse complement strand
TAGTATCCTTTCCGGCTACTAAAATTTCATACTGAATACCGTTAGGTAAACTAACGACACCTGGTTTTTTAGCATTTTTTACTAAAAATTCTTGTCCTGCTAACTTGTTAGCGGCTGATTTTTCTGCACTCATTGTTTCTTGGTATGTTTTAATACAATAATCTAATAAACTATCAATAATAATTGACTTTCCTTCGAATCCTGCTAATAATCCTTTATTGAAAACAGCAAGATTAATTTTTTGTAGGCCTTGCCCATTCAAACTTTGCGCAATTCTATAACCCAATGCATAAGAGGCACTGTCTTTACCATTTTTAATGGTTAAAGGGGGTGTAACGTTTATTGCTGATTTCGCATTTTCTACTTTCAATGGTTTAACTGGTAGAGCTTTAACGCTTGTTGCCGGTTTCGCTGGTTTAGGACTTGTTTGTGCTTGCGCCCATTGCATGAAAGAAAATGCGGCCAAGACTAAAATTTGTTTTTTCATGTTTCTATTTTAAAGGTAGATGCGGGGGCAAAAATACATTAGATATTTAATAATTCAGCAATTCTTTGTTCTACTTTCTCAAAACCCATTTCAGCCACCACTGCCTTCATTTTCTCCCCTATAATAGCAGTGCCTAAATTCCCCATACTACCCTCATGGGTATGTGATAATGCAGTAGAATAGGTAAATTTCCCAGATTCAATGGCCGCTCCCACTTGCTTGTAGGCATCTCTAAATGGCATACCCGTTAAAACTAGCTTATTCACCTCCTCCACACTAAATAAGTATTGGTATTTAGCATCCTCCAATATATCTTTTTTGACTTCCATATTTTGTATCATTAAAGAAGCCATCTCTATACAATTATTTAATTGGGCGAAAGCGGGAAATAAATGTTCTTTTAATAATTGTAAATCACGGTGATAACCAGAAGGCAAATTCGTAGTCATCATCATTATTTCATTGGGCAAGGCTTTAATTCTATTGCAATAAGATCTTATTAATTCAAATACATCTGGATTTTTTTTATGCGGCATAATGCTTGAACCAGTTGTTAACTCTTCCGGAAATTGAATGAAACCAAAATTTTGATTCATGAATAAACAAGCGTCCATACTTAATTTAGATAATGTGTCGGCAATATTAGCAATTGCCATGGCAGTGACTTTTTCCGCTTTTCCTCTGCCCATTTGCGCATACACTACATTGTAGTTCAAAGAATCAAAACCTAATAATTCAGTGGTTCTAGTTCTATTGATAGGAAAAGAAGAACCATAACCCGCGGCCGAGCCCAATGGATTTTTATTCACTACTTTATAAGCAGCTTGAAGTAAGGTAATATCGTCTACTAAACTTTCTGCATAAGCGCCTAACCATAGACCAAAAGAAGAAGGCATAGCTAATTGCAAATGCGTATAGCCTGGTAATAAATCATTTTTATGGGCTTCACTTTTTGCTTGTAGGGTTTTAAATAAAACCTGCACAGAGGCAGTTAAATTCATTAATTCTGCGCGTAAAAATAATTTGATGTCTACTAAGACTTGGTCATTTCTACTTCTAGCACTATGAATTTTTTTACCCGCATCTCCCAAGGCCTCCGTTAATAATATTTCTACTTGAGAATGAATGTCCTCAACGCCTGGGTCTAAAGAAAAATTGCCTGCTTGTATTTTTTCATAAATAGCCACCAAGGATTTTTTAATAGTTACTTGTTCAGCTGCAGTTAATAAGCCTACCTCTGCTAACATAGTAGTATGCGCAATAGAACCTAGCACATCATAACTAGCCAAATACATATCCATGGCCTGATCATTACCAATGGTAAATTTTTCCACCAGTTCAGATACTTTATTATTTTTTTGCCAAAGCTTACTCATGGTTAAACTATTTTTTCAAGTAATTGAATATAATCAACAATTCCTTCTTCTATTTCTTTTATATAAATGAATTCATCAGCTATATGCGATCTAGCAGAATCACCAGGTCCCATTTTTAATGTAGGAAAAGGCATTAATGCTTTATCAGATGTAGTAACAGAACCATAATGGCCCTTACCTAAATCCTTGCCTGCTTTCACTAATACATGATCAAGGCCAATACTAGTAGATCGCATTCTTAAACTTCTTGGGCTTACTTCCCCTTTTACATTTTCTTGAATAGTTTTCAAAATTTCTTCAAAACTATACAATTCATTTACACGAACATCTACCACCATTTTACAAGTGGAAGGCAGTACATTATGTTGTTTGTTGTCGGTTTCTATTACTGTAACGCTCATTTTTACCTTGCCTAATAAATCGGATACTTTTTCAAACTGATAATTTTTAAACCATTCTATATCTGCTAGTATTTTATACAGTGCATTTTCTCCTTCCTCTCTAGCTGCATGGCCTGCCTTACCTGTGCTGGTAACATCTAAAACCAGTAAGCCTCTTTCTGCAATAGCCATTTCCATTTTGGTAGGCTCACCCACAATTCCAAAAGCAATTTTTGGTATTTGCGGAATGGCCAATTCAATACCATCAGGGCCAGAAATTTCTTCTTCAGCAGATGCTAGAAAAATTAAATTATAAGCCAAATTAGGCATAGCATAAAAATGTAAAAAGCAAGCTATTAAACTTACTAAAGAACCGCCTGCATCATTAGCACCTAGCCCGTATAATTTACCCTCTTTTTCAATAGAACTAAAAGGCTCGTTCGTATAGCCTTTATTAGGTTTCACGGTATCGTGATGTGAATTCAATAATATAGAAGGCTTGCTTACATCGAAATGTAAATTCGCTACCCAAATATTATTTTTAAGGGTATTTACTTTAATATTTTTATCTGCAAAAAACTGCGTCAGCAATAAGGCTGTTTTATCTTCTTCTTTACTAAAAGAAGGTATAGCGATTAATTTTTTTAATAAATCGGTGGCGTCTTTTTGTAAGACGCTTGTATTTGTATTATGTATAGTAGGTGATGGAGACATTATTTTGTTATTGTGGTACCTGCTGTACCATTAATTAATTCATTCATTTTCTCAGCCTTCCCAATAATAACAGATGCTACACCATTATCAAGGGCTTGATACGCATTGTCTATTTTGGGGATCATTCCCTCGAATATGAGTTTTTGATCTTTAAGTGTGCCGTACAAAGGCCTATCAATATGCGCAATGACTGAGCTTGGATCATTTATATCCTTTAGTACGCCCTCTTTTTCAAAACCATAAATTAAATGCACATTAAATTTAGTCGCTAGCGCAGTAGCAAGGCTTTGTGCAATAGTATCTGCATTGGTATTCAATAACTGTCCCTTACCATCATGGGTAATAGGTGCCACTACTAATTTAGTATTGGTGGAAAGTAATTGTAAAAGTAAATGGGTATTCACTGCATCTATATCCCCTACAAAACCATAATCAATACTATCATGATTTCTTTTATGCGCTTGAATTAAATTACCATCTACACCAGATAAGCCCATGGCGTTCACACCCAAGGCTTGTAGTTGGGCTACTATATTTTTATTAATATAGCCAGCATAGACCATGGTAACTATTTTCAAAGTCGCCTCATCTGTAATTCTTCTGCCTTCTATCATGGTTTGTTCAATACCCATGGACTGGGCCATACTTGTAGCCATCTTGCCGCCACCATGCACTAAAATAGCCTGGCCTTTAACTTTCGCAAAAGCTTGCAAGCAAGTCGTTAACAATGCAGGACTTTCAACAATATTACCTCCTATTTTAATAATATATAATGATTCCATATTGTATTGAAAAAATTTTCGAATTGAATTTAAATATTAATTGCTTTTAAAATTTCAGCTAAGACCGCCTGTGCTGCCCACACTCTATTCGAAGCTTCTTGAGTCACCAAGCTATTAGGACCATCTAAAATTTCATCACTTAATTCTACATTTCTTCTTACAGGTAAGCAGTGCATCACTTTTGCATTATTAGTTAGCGCTAATTTTTTATTCGTCATCATCCAATTTGCATCAGTACTTAATACTTTACCATACTGCTCGTAGCTACTCCAATTTTTTACATATACAAAATCGGCATCTTTTAGTGCTAGGTCTTGGTTATGCTCTATGGTAGCACCTTTGGTAAATTCAGTAGAAAGCGCATAGCCTTCAGGATGTGTAATTACAAAATCGGCTTCTCCCCATGCACCCACCCATTCGCTGAAACTATTGGCCACACATTGTGGAATAGCTTTAATATGAGGGGCCCATGTTAAAACTACTTTAGGTTTATTATTTTTTAAATTCGCATTAGATGCTATCGATTCTTGAATAGTAATAATATCTGTCAAAGATTGTAGTGGATGTAAGGTGGCCGATTCTAAACTCACCACAGGAATACCTGCATACTTAATAAATTGTTTGATAATTTTTTCACTGTAGTCAGCTTCTTTATCTACCAGACCAGGAAAAGTACGAATACATAGTATATCGAAATAATTACCTAAAATAGGTGCTGCATCTTTAATGTGTTCAACAGTAGTTCCATTCATAATAGCGCCTTCTGCAAATTCTAAAGCCCAACCCTCTTTATCAACATTAAACACAATGGGCTCCATACCTAAATTTTGTGCAGCTACTTGAGTGCTTAATCTTGTTCTTAAACTTGGATTTAAAAAAAGAAGCCCAATACGTTTATCTGCACCCAATTTTTTATCACTAAAAGGCGATTTCTTATAGGAAAGCGCTTTTGCTACTAAAGCGTTCATGTCCTGCACATCCTTTACTGATATAAATTGTTTCATGTTAAAACTTTAATTTGCTTTATTTGAAATTTGAGCACTAGCCTCTGTTAATGCTTTTAAAAATAAATCTATCTCTGAACTACTAATAGATAAAGAAGGTAATAATCGAATCACATTCGGCTTCGCTTCTCCTGTAAATATTTTATAATCATTCAATAAAACTTTACGCACCTCTTCTAGTCCTGTTTCCATTTCAAATCCTATCATTAGTCCTTTACCTCTCACTACTTTCACGCCTTTAATATTTGTCAAAGCTTCGATTAAATATTTTCCTTTTTGAGTAGCAGCTTCCATTAAATTTTCTTTCTCCATTACTTCCAATACAGCTAAGGCAGCAGCACAGGCTAAGGGGTTGCCTCCAAATGTAGTGCCCAATAAACCAAACTTTGCTTTAATAGAGGGCGCTATTAAAATGCCTCCAATTGGAAAGCCATTACCCATTCCTTTTGCCATTGAATAAATATCGGCGTTCACACCTGCATAGTCATGTGCAAAGAATTTACCTGAGCGGCCATAACCACATTGAACACTATCGGCTATATAAACGGCGCCATGCTTATCACATAGGGCACGAATGGTTTGTAAAAAAATATGGGTAGCCTCATAGATACCTGCTACTCCTTGTATGCCTTCAATAATAACAGCCGCAATTTCATCTCCTTGTTTGGTGAAACAGGCAGTAAGCGCTTCTAGATCATTGAAGGGTAAGAAAATAATATTATCTGTTTCATTTACAGGAGCAACGATACTTGGATTGTCGGTAGCAGCCACTGCTAAAGAAGTTCTTCCATGAAATGCTTTTGAAAACGAAATTATTTTTTTTCTACCCGTATGAAAGGAAGCTAATTTTAAAGAATTTTCATTCGCCTCTGCACCACTATTACATAAAAACAATTGGTAGTCTTTCTTACCACTTATTTTATTTAAGGCAGCTGCTAATTCTTCTTGAATGGGCATGATTACTGAATTAGAATAAAAAGCCATGGCATGTAACTGCGTTTCAATTCTTTTTACCCAATGCGGATGCGTATGACCAATGCTAATAACCGCATGGCCCCCATACATGTCTAAGTATTCGGTACCCTTATCATCCCAAACATGAGATCCCATGGCCTTGGTAATGGCAATAGGTTGTAATGGATATACTTGAAATAAAGACATTTTATTTATTTTTAAAAATTACTTGCTTTTAATTGAATGCCGGCTGTTTCTTCTAAGCCCATCATCAAATTCATATTCTGCACTGCCTGACCCACTGCCCCTTTTAATAAATTATCAATAGCAGAGTGCACCACTATTTTATTTGCTTTTTGTTCAATATGAATTAAACATTTATTGGTGTTCACCACTTGTTTTAAATCAATGGGGCTTAAGGATAAATGCGTAAAAGGATGGCCCATATAATAATCGGCATAGATTTTATTTAGCTCCGCCAAACTTAATGTAGTTTCCAAAATACTACTTACAAAAATACCTCTGGTGAAATCGCCTCTCCAGGGCACAAAGTGAACCGATGCATTTTGATGACCTTGCAATTGATCTAAACTTTCTTGTATTTCATATAAATGTTGATGCTCCAAAGTTTTATAAGGTTGGATATTATTCGCTCTCCAACTAAAATGACTGGTATTAGATAAGCCTTGTCCAGCCCCCGTGGAACCAGTAATGCCCGTAGTATACACTTCTTTCAATAAACCTTTTACAGCCAAGGGTAATAAACCTATTTGAATAGCCGTTGCAAAGCAACCTGGGTTGGCAATATTATGAGCTTTTTGAATAGCTGTTTTATTTAATTCTGGTAAGCCGTATACAAAATTTCTTTCTCCTTGTTTAGAAGTAGCCGCTAATCTAAAATCTTGAGACAAATCAATAATTTTAATTTTGGGCGAAATAGTATTGGTTGCTAAAAATTTAATCGCTTCTCCATGTCCTACACATAAAAATAATAAATCAATATTTTCTTGAAAACTATTTATAAAAACTAAATCGGTATCGCCTACTAAGTCGGTATGTACTGAACTTATTAATTGACCGGCGCTACTAGTACTATGCACAAAACAAATTTCTACCTGCGCATGGTGAACTAATACACGTAATAATTCTCCACCTGTATAACCTGCTCCACCCACAATACCTATATTTAGTTTTTGCATCTTCGTTATTTTATACTTTAATCGATAATACTTTATCGTTTACTTTTTATTCGATTCTTTTATTTGATGAAAAATACTTACTTGGTTACCAAATATTTTGGTGAACCCTCTTACATCATCACCTGTCCAACCTGTATTCATCTCTCCATATTTACCAAATTTTGCACTCATTAAATCGTTGGCCGACTCAATACCAATAATTTGAAAACGGTAAGGATGAAGTTCTACAGACACAGTGCCTGTTACTTGTTCTTGTGTATTTGTAAAATAAGCTTCTATATCACGCATCACAGGATCTAGAATTTGACCCTCGTGTAACCAGTTACCATAAAACTGTGCCAATTGGTCTTTCCAAGACAATTGCCACTTGGTTAATACATGTTTTTCTAAAGCATGATGTGCTTTTAAAATAACCATGGGCCCTGCTGCTTCAAAACCTACACGGCCTTTAATTCCAATAATGGTATCTCCTACATGAATATCTCTACCAATGCCATAGGCTGATGCAATAGATTGTATAAACTGAATGGCTTCAGTGGGGTGATTGAATTTTTTATGATTCACCGATTTTATCTCTCCTTTTTCAAAACCAATCACCATCTCTTCCTGCTCACCTTCTTTCGTCATGGGCGTTGGCCATGCCGATTCTGGTAAGATACCCTTTGACTGCAAGGTTTCTTTACCGCCTACACTGGTACCCCATAAACCTTTATTAATGGAGTAGGCTGCCTTTTCAAAATTCATTTGCACCCCTTTCTCTTTCAAATAAGTAATTTCTGCTTCTCTACTTAATTGCAAATCACGAATAGGTGTTAAAATTTCAACACCTGGAATCATAATTTGAAAAATCATATCAAAACGTACTTGATCATTACCCGCTCCTGTACTTCCATGGGCCACTTTATTAGCCCCTAATTTTTTTACATGCGCGGCTATATGTAATGCCTGACTTAAACGCTCTGCACTTACACTTAAAGGATAGGTATTATTTTTTAAAACATTACCGTAAATTAAATACTTAATAATGCTATCATAATAACCTTTCACTGCGTCAACAGTTGTATGCGATTTTACGCCTAAGGCATAAGCATGTGCTTCAATCTTTTTTAATTCTTCATCAGAAAAGCCACCGGTATTTACAACCACACTATGCAGTTCTAACCCTTTGTCTTCGGTTAAATATTTAACGCAGTAAGTGGTGTCTAATCCGCCGCTAAAACCTAAAACTACTTTTTCCATTTTCTTAATTATTTTCTAAACCAGTTTAATAATTTGCTTTGCTTAATTTTCATAAAGCGTTCGTACAATTTCGAATTGTTATTAAAATCCGCCACTACTTCTTCAATAGCATCTGCTTGTTTGGGTTCATATAACATAGCGGTACACATACAATTCTTTCTATCCTTACTCATTAGAATATCATAATTCACACAGCTCTTGCAACCTGCCCAAAACTCTGCATCATCGGTAAGTTCACTATAGGTCACTGGCTCATAGCCTAATTCACTATTAATTTTCATCACCGCCAAGCCTGTGGTTAATCCAAATATTTTAGCATTTGGATATTTTTCTCTGGACAATTGAAAAATAGTTTGCTTAATTTTTTTAGCAATCCCTGTTTTACGAAAAGCAGGTGCTACAATTAAACCACTATTAGCAACAAACTGTCCATGCTGCCAAGCTTCGATATAACAAAAGCCTACCCAACTACCGTCTTCGGTATAGGCAATCACCGATTTACCTTCGTTTATTTTTTTGGCTACATATTCTGGGCTACGTTTAGCAATACCTGTACCACGTGCTTTAGCCGAAGATTCCATTTCATCGGTAATATCATTTGCAAAAGAAGCGTCGCCACTATGGGCAACACGTACTATTATTTTCTGTTCCAATTAGCTTTAAAATTTAGGAAAGTAGAATGTTGGCGTAAATTAAATTCTTTGTTGGTGTTTTTCCACTGATAGGGGCAAGGGCCAATTGCTCGTCCTATCAGAATCCACGTCGGTAACTAGGACCATTCAATACAGGCGTTGGTGCGTTAAAAGCACTAGTCAATAAAATATGTAACTGTTCCTGTTTCATTTATAAGTTCCTTTTGTATAGGATAGAGAGCGTAAAAATAGATAATAAAATAGACAATAAGCCCTCAGTAAGCCTATAATTTGCCTATGAAGCCCAAGATGGGCCAATATTAGCCTTAAAATGAATGAGTGTTAGTTTTTTAATAGCTTGATTCATTCGTAATTTTGTACCTAATACAAGTAAAACAAATCTTTATGAAAATGCAATTCACCACTAGCCTACTCATCTTATCAATGGTTCTTTTATCATGTGGGCAATCAAATGATAAAGCCAACACAAGTAGTACAGATACCAATCAAGTAGCCATAATGGATACTGCTGCAGAAAAAACCTATGCGGTAAGTTTAGTGAATAATAAAAAAGATCCTACTTGTGGCATGCCAGTAACTGCAGGCATTAGTGATACTGCACATTACGAAAAAAACGTTTTAGGATTTTGTTCTATAGAATGCAAGAATGAATTTTTAAAAAACCCTAAAGCAAATTTAGCAGCAGCAGAACTTAAATAAGTTTGACTAAAAAAGCAGCTTCTAATGAATGCTGGCTCTATTAATCTTAAGTATATAAACCTTAGCTGAATAAATAAGCAATATCATCTTTGGTTAAAGATTTTACAAAGCCGACTTCATCGGAAATTAATTCTTTAGCCAAGGATCTTTTTCTCTCTTGTAATTTTAATATTTTATCTTCTACCGTATCATTACAAATCATACGATACGCGAATATATTTTTAGTTTGCCCAATACGATGCGTTCTATCAATGGCTTGTTGCTCCACCGCAGGGTTCCACCAAGGATCCACAATATAGACATAATCGGCAGCCGTTAAGTTTAAACCTACTCCACCCGCTTTTAAAGAAATTAAGAACACTCTACAATTATCATCGTTTTGGAAACGCTCAATAGCGCGCTCTCTTTCTTGAATGGTACTACTACCATCAAAATACTCGTGGTCAATACCTAATTTTTTCAACTGCTCTTTAATTAAAGCTAGCATGCCTAAAAATTGTGAGAACACCAAGGCCTTATGACCACCAATGTTTTCAGCTATTTCACGGGTTAACTCTTCTAATTTTACCGATTCATTTGGATACGCCTCATCTTTTAAGATGGCAGGGCTATCACAAATTTGTCTCAGCTTCATCAGCCCTTGTAAAATAGAAAGTTGTGATTTCTGAATACCTTTTTCTTCCACCATACCAATGAGTTTATCACGGTAGTCGTTTCTATAGGCCTCGTATATTTTTCTTTGCGCATCCCCCATTTCACAGTACAATACCATTTCTTGTTTTTCTGGCAAGTCCTTGGCTACTTGCTCCTTGGTTCTTCTTAATATGAAAGGAAATACAAATTTTCTTAAATGTTCTTTTTGCTCTTGCTCATCGAATTTATCAATAGGCATGGAGAAATTATGCTTGAAGTACTCCACGGTACCGAGCATACCTGGGTTCAAGAAATTCATCTGCGCATAAATATCAAAAGTATTATTTTGTAATGGCGTACCACTTAAACATAATTTATTAGTGGCTTTTAATAAACAAGCAGCCTTCGTTACTTTAGAAGCCGGGTTTTTAATGGCCTGACTTTCATCCAAGATCACATAATCAAAGTTTACTTCCACAAACATTTTAATATCACTTCTTAATGTACCATAGGTGGTAATGATGACTTCAATTTTATCGTCATGAAATAAGGCTTTCTTTCTAGTACCTCCATGATGTATATGATAATTTAAAGAAGGGGTGAATTTTTTTAATTCATTCTGCCAGTTAAACAGTAGCGTAGTTGGACAAACCACCAAGGCTACTAATTTGCCATTCTTTTCTTTTAAATGCTGTAAGAAAGATAAGGTTTGAATGGTTTTACCCAATCCCATATCATCGGCCAAGATCCCACCCCACTGTACATCGTGTAAATAATTCAACCACTGAAACCCACTAATTTGATAAGGCCTTAAGATAGGCATTAAATGCGCAGGAGGTGTAACGTCTGCTATGGCATAACGTTCTCTAATTTTTTCATACTTGCCTTCCAATTGGAAAATAAGTTCTTCCTCGTCTCTTTGTTGGTAGAGTTCATCTAAAATAGAAAAATGATACTTGCTTAGTTTAAGTGTATCGGCCTTACCCTCTCCAACTTTAAATAATAAAGAATATTTATTCAACCATTTTTCTGGAAGCACTCCTAAACTACCGTCTTTCAAAGGAACAAATTGTTGTTTATTAGACAACATTGTTTTGATATCTTGAATAGATACTTTTTGTTCGCCGAAAGAAATTTCCACTTTGGCATCAAACCAATCGGTATTGCTACTAATATATAAACGTGTAGAAGGCTTAGCTGTATTGTACTTGAATTGTTTTAAGTACTCTGTTCCAAATAAAGGAATTTGTTTATCTCTTAAGGTATCAATAAATAAGAAAAACCAATTGTTCTTTAATACCTCAGCGCCTTTTAACGCAAGCACATTGCCTTCATTCGGACGAATAAAGCCAGAATGTAATTGCTCAATGATGTTCATTAATTGTCTTTCTGCTGCAAGGTCTCTTTCTAGTATGACAATTTTATCACCTACTTGTTGAATCACAGAAGGACCATCTTCTTTATTCACAATAATATCTTTATAAGCAAATAAGGGTTCAAAGAATAAGTAGTCTCCGTTTTCTTTTAATAAAATTTGTAATTGAGGCTTCACCCCTTTTAATTTCTCCTGCGTAACATTATCTAATGAAACCTGATACTGTTTAGAAAGTGGAAGTAAAGTGCTTTGCAAGTAATTTGGCCATTTGTCTAAATTAATTTCATGAAAGCCCGCTGGCATAAATTTTTCAACCCATAATAAATCGGTTCTTTGTTTCCATACAAAAAACTGATGATGGTATTGGAATATATAATTAGACTTTGCGTGGTTGTCTTCTAGTGGGATTTTACCTTCTGGTAAAATAACTTGCGCGTATACAATATATCTATCCTCTTCCTTCTCTACTCTAAAACTTGGCTGAATGGTATTGAATACTAATTCCGCCTTCTGCATATTGGCCGTGGTAAAGGGCTTGTTATGCGGCAAATAAAAACTAAAAGGATGCTCCGATAAATCTCTCCACACTTTTTCAATTTTAGGATGCAAGTATTCTTGCATGAGTTCCTTGGTCTCATCAGGCAAACTTTCTTCATCGGTATGCACAATATTATCCCACAAGCCTTGGAAGGGAGAATTCTTATTTAAGAATTTAGAGAGTTCAGCGGGTTGTAATTTTTTGACTAACTGTAATAAAATTTTATCCTCTTCCTTAATTAAATTAGGCGTGATAAATTTTACAAGGTCTATTTTTTCTACTTTTCCTAAAAACGATGTGCCTTCTTCATTCACTTCTCCTTTTACTACATTGAAGGAAATATAAGGATATACTGTAGGCTGGTGTTGCATCACAATTCCAAAACGCTCTTTGATCACCACTTCTTCATTCTCTGAACTATCCTGCTCTTCTATATCCCAGTCGTTGGATCTTGGCCTATTTAAAGTGATAGATTTAGCGCCGTTCACCTTTTGAATTTTTTCGTCTAATACTTTCAAAAATGGTTTGCCATCGTGATATATAAATTCAAACTTATCTTCAATATAATCATCTAAAGTAAAGCCGTATAAAGCGAGTAATTTATTTTTCTCTCTATCCCAGTTACGAATGGTTTCAAAATAGTCTGCTCCCTTTAATAAAAATAATTGTAGCAGTAGCATGGTTTTATGCACGCAGAGCGGGTATTCCGTCTCAGACAAACAATCACAAGAGGTATCAAAAAAACGTTCTTCATTTTTTTGAATAATAACATGATAGGTTTTTCCTTTCTCATCAATTTCTGCAACTACTTTTTCATTTTCACTTTCGATAATATGAGGTCTCACAGATTTTAATGTTTGTTCTGCTTTTTCGAATATAGCTTTTGAACAAAGCATTCGAATCATTTTTAAATCTAAGGTCTTTGTTCTTAATTGAGTATGCGTGGTCTTATAAGAAGCTGGCTTGTAGTCCAGTAAATTTTTATCCAATAAGTCTTGAATATAAAAAAGAGCTGCTGCTTTATGCCTACATACTTCTGATAAATTATAAGGACAGCCACAACGTAATGACAAAGTAGCGGCACTCTTAAAATTTTCAATAGTGACTTTATAGTAAGTACTATAGCCATCATCTTTGACGCGGCAATGAATACTTCCAATTAAAGGATCAAATTTTGCTAATTCAATATTTTTGAGCGCAAAAATTTTCTTGCCTCTACGAATTACTTCTTCAGTGCCGTAGCTATAAATGTGTTTTACTAAATAGGGTAATGCCATAATGGTACAAAAAGCCCTTAAAAAAGGGCAATTTGCAAATGTAAGGCTTTGCTAGCTAATATGGAAGTCT
>Ga0164292_10003198_pt1 | contig 13381 bp, 8 predicted proteins | sample GEODES117metaG_FD_111486 | JGI IMG/M metagenome (GOLD analysis project Ga0164292, IMG submission 111486) | Eutrophic lake water microbial communities from Lake Mendota, Wisconsin, USA - GEODES117 metaG | ecosystem: Environmental > Aquatic > Freshwater > Lake | place: USA: Lake Mendota, Wisconsin... | reverse complement strand
TCAGATGAGTTATACATTTCTCTAGAAAACTTATTTGCAAATGAGTTTGGAAATTTTTGTTGTTGTTTTATATTCAACATTTTTATTTTTATAAAAATATATTTTTATTTTTATTTTTTTTAAATATTGTAATATATTTAAAAAAAAATAGAAACAACATTTATAAAAAATATATAGAAACTTTTTTATAAAAATTTTAAAAGAAGTATATAAAAATATTACAAGGAAATATTTTTTATAAACTCTCACACAAATTTAAAATATTTTTTATTATAAAAAAAATAAAAAAATAATAATTAATTTAGTCTTATAAAAGATTAGATTTTATTTTATTTTAGTACTAAAATAAAATAAACTGAATTCAAATTAAAAATTATATTCAAAAATCCGACAAAAATCATATCAAAATTGATTTTTGTCTCTAATATTCCGACAAAAATCTATAATGATTAAAAGATATAAAATAATAAAAATGGAACAATATATATGTAATTTATGTAATGCTAAATTATCAAGTAAAAAAGATATTATTAAACATCAAAAAACTAAAAAATGTCAAGAAATACATATATTTGTTATGTCACAAATAAATAAATTTAATAATGAAATAACAATATATAAAAATGAAATAGATAGTTTAACAAAAGAAAAAAATTTATTACAAAAAAAAATTGAAGAACAAGAAACAAAAATAAAAACTATTCAAGAGAAATATGAAGATTTAAGAATTATTGTTGAAAAAGCAGCAACAAAATCAACAAATACAGTTAAAAATTATAATCATAACAATTATCTTAATTATATTTCTTCAGAACCTATAAAATTTAACGAATTAGTGTCTCAAGTAAAACAAATTGTAAATTGTGAAACTGTTATGTATGGTAATAATGAATTTCATGATCATATTGTAGATAATATTTTAAAAGACAAAAATGGAAAAGATAAAGTATTATGTACTGATATCAATAGAAAAAACTTTACATATAAAGATGAAACAAGTGGTAAATTAATAAGTGATCCAGAATTAGAAAGATTAAGAGAACAATTAAGAAAAGGAACAGATATTAAACAAATAAGAAAAGATTTACTAGAAAAATTAGTAACAGAATATGAAGAAAATGATTGTATTGGTACTGACCCTTATAAACAATTTTCTGAAATTATTCAAAAATTAAATTTTGGAACACCATTCGTTGATCATGTAGCCAAAAAAACTTATATAAAAACTAAAAATGAAATACAAAATAATATTGACGAGGAACAACTGTCTATAATCCTGTCCCCGAAGGGGTCCGTTGATGATAATAATTAATTTTATAAAATAAAAATCTTTCCAATATTGTTTTTTTATTTATTTTATAATAAAAATTATAAAATAAAAAATTTGTAAAAGTAAGTATAAAAAATTTGTAAAAGTAAGTATAAAAAATTATTCTAATTTATTTATATAAAAGTATTTGTGAATTTTTAACAATTTTTAAAAATATAAATTTAAATTATTTTTTATAAAAAAGTTTGTATTTGTAATTGATTTATTTATTGCATCATTTAATAAAATAATATAATTCTCAACATTTAAGTGAAAATTAATACCATTTTTATACATGACTATTTTAGGTTGTTTATCTTTCCAAATAAAATAATTATTCCAATATAAAGGTTTGTCATTGACAATTTTATAAAAATCTACTGGATTATATAATTCCATAAAATTGTCAATTATACAACTATATTTTGGTAAAAAATACATTTCACATTTTTCAATATCAGACCATATTATATATCTATGATGTAAATATCCACAATATTTATCAGAATCATTATGTCCATCAATCCCCTTTGTTATTTCAATTAAAGGAGAAGGTGTTTCAATATAACCCGATTTACAACATCTCACAATTTCTTTTAAAGCAAAATTAGGATTTTGTACATCTTCTAATACATGTCTTGAATATATAAAATCTAATTCTTTATCTTTAAAGGGTAATTTTTCTTCATCGATGTCTATACTAATATAATTATTTATATTTTCATTATAACCAACAAATTTAGTAGCTAATGGAAATTGATTTAATCCTGGTCCAATTTCCAATATATTTTTATAATTGTTTATATTACAATAATTTATTAAATAATCTTCAATCTCTTTTATTGTATACCAATGTTTATTAATAATATTTTTATTATATTTTATAAAACTCATTTTATAAAATATATTTTTAAATTAATAAATTATTTTTCAAGTAAATAATCACCAATAATATCGATACATTTAGGAAGATGTTCTTTTAAATATTTTACAGCTTTTTTATGTGATTCTAATGTAGAATTTCCTGATTTTGTATTTTCTCTTATTTTATTAAATTTATCATAACAATCAGTAAAAGATTTACCATGTAAACTTTTTCTATGTCCTATAGGGTCATTGGTGTATTTATTTTTACTATTTTTTATTATTTTAATAGTTTTACTCTTTACTTGTTTTGATTTAACAGGTTTAGATTTTTTTGATATAAGTTTTTTTGATTTAGGCATAATTTTTATATTTTAAAAATATAAAAATAAAAAAGTAGATTTTTAATTTTAAAAATTAAAATTAAAAAATAAAAAAGTAGATTTTTAATTTTAAAAATTAAAATTAAAATATAAAAATAAAAAAGTAGATTTTTAATTTTTAAAATTAAAATTAAAAAATAAAAAAGTAGATTTTTAATTTTAAAAATTAAAATTAAAATATAAAAATAAAAAAGTAGATTTTTAATTTTTAAAATTAAAATTAAAATATAAAAAAGTAGATTTTTAATTTTAAAAATTAAAATTAAAATATAAAAATAAAAAAGTAGATTTTTAATTTTAAAAATTAAAAATAAAAAAAAATAATAATAAATAAAAATTTTTACTTCATATATTCAATCATCTTGTTATTTTCAGTTTGACTTCCAATAGCATCAAGAGCATTCTTGTATTTTTCTTCATATTGTTTTTGATACTCAGGAAACTTTTCATCAAGTTCAAAGATTTCTTCATTAGTCTTCTTTAAAATCTTTCCACAATCCTTAAGTTTCTTTTCACATTCTTCTTGTAAAATTCTAACATTAGCACGTTTAACTCTTAGAGAAGTATAATATTCAACATCATCATAAGACATTTCTTGCTTTTCAGTAGTATCAGCGAGAAGTTGTTTTTGACGTTCTTGAATTTCTTCCATTTCACGTTTTTCTTGTTCTCTTTGTTGTTTAATATTATCACGAGAAACGTTATCAAGTTTCATACGAATATCTACTTCCTTTGTCTTTGTGCAATACTTGCTGTCAGCAGTTAAAGGAAAATCTCTACCAACAAATCCAACCATATTTTCATGATAACTATCAACGTTACGAACAAGATTTTCACTCCATTCTTCAGCTTCTTGAACACTTGGAAATGCACCTCTAATTCTTAGAGCACCATAACAACCATCTTTGTCAGCTTGAGCACCAACAGAAGGTGTAAAAGTAAAAACACAAAAATTTTGTTGAGCAAGTGGAGGGTCAACACGTGTTCTCATAACACGAGGAAATTCAAGAGAAGTAAATGAAGGATTAAATAAATCTTTCATGGCTTTTTCAGTTTCTTCATCAGTTAAATGAGGAGCACTAGACTTAAGAACTGTTCTTAATTTTTCAATAACCATACAAAGAGGAACTTTACCACCTTGTTGATGTTCATATTCTTTTTCATATAAATTTTGCATTTTTAATATATTTTATTATATAATATTTTAAATTATTATATAATAAATATTCTTTATATTAATTTTTATAAGTAAAAATTAAAAATTATATAGTATTTTTATCATTTTAATTTTTTTCAGGATTTATGTGTTCTATAGTAAACTCTTGTTCTTCAGGATTTATATGTTCTATAGTAAACTCTTGTTCTTCAGGATTTATGTGTTCTATAGTAAACTCTTGTTCTTCAGGATTTATATGTTCTATAGTAAACTCTTGTTCTTCAGGATTTATGTGTTCTATATTAAACTCTTTATCATTTTGTTCATAAAAAGGTTGTTTATTTATTGTAAATTCAATTGGTTTATTAAAATTTAAAATATCTTTATCATATACTTTTGGATAACATTTATTATTTAAACAATTTTCAGAGAAACAATTAGAATCTTTTTGACATTTTGAAAATAGTGTTTTTTTATTATTATGTTTACAAATATTTTCTTCTAATTCTGAATCAAAATCGCATATCATACTTGATTCTTTACCACAATTATCATTTGTTTTACAAGTTTTATATAAATTTGGAAAAATCCTTTTAATATATTTATCTTCTTCGTCTAATAATTGTTGTTTATATTCATTTATTTTTTGTATTTTTTTAAATTCGTCTTTTGATAAAGATTTAGGTTGATAATCATAAACTCTTTCAGTTTTAATAATATTATGTGTAAAAGTAGATTTATTTTTATTATATTTTTCAAATAATTCGTGAATTCTATTTTTTTGAATATTATTTAATGTATTTTTATTAGCCTTTGTAATAAATTCACTACTAATAAATCTTTCAAATAATTTATAACTAAAAGTTATAAGAATATCATATAGTTCATCATAACTATTTTTATATTCTTTATATTTTGAAAATTTATTTAAAAGTAAATTTTCGAATAATTTTGAAATTTTGTTTATAGTTATAGTTTCTTGAATATTTAATTTTTTTAATTCAAAATATATAGTTAATACACAATATAACCAAAAAAAGGAAATTAAAGAACAATATCCAACATCGTTATGTTTAATAGCTGATTGTATACCAATACAATAACTTGCATTAAATGCTTTGATTTCAATTTTTTTCTTTATCATTTTTTCTTTTTTTTCTTTTAATTTTTTTATTTCTGTATTTTTTTTATCTGACATTATTTTCTGATATATTGAATTGTCATATGACGCTTTTTTATTCATAAAAATGACTGAATAAGAATAATCCATATATTCATTTAATATATCAAAAAATTCTTCTCTTTGAGATTTTAAATACTCTGTAAATGAACCATGAGGTTCATAATGATTGAATATGATTTTATTATTTAAATTTTCAACTAAAATTATATTTCTATGAGATATTGATTTATCTAAATTTAAATCTTTTTCACTTTTATCACTTATATAATCAGTCATAATAATAGATAAAAATTTTTTACAATTTTCTATTTTTTCAATAATATATTTACAAAAAACTATAAACTTTTCAATATTTTCTTTTTTTTTAATTAAAACTTTATATTTGTTATCTGAACTGTCAGTTTCAGATATTTCATCTTCTATATCATCTAAATATTCAAAATCATAATTATAGTTGAATAATATTACTTTTTTTTCGTCTTCATTATAATATTGTAAAGTGTTTTGATAAAATTCTAAACGTATATCAATAGAACATTTTTGAGATTGAGTTAAATTTATACCACCAGTTAATTCTTTATATTTGTTTATTCTTTCAAAAAATATATAATTAGATGGATTTATAACAAAATCTTTATATTTATCAACTAACATATTATCTTCAATACTAAAAACACTTTCTAAAGAAAATACAATAGAACGTATATAATCATCAGCAGGTATCATTTTGCTTTCAGTTTCTACATTTTTGTATTTTTCATTTCCGTATCCAAGTATTTCATTTTCTTCTAGTTTTGGAACTACTCTACTAACACGAAATTGTTTATTTTTATTTAATAATAATTTATGTTCATTTGATAATTTAATATTTTTTATAATTTTATCTAGAATATTTAATGTTAAATTTTCTATAGTTTCACTCATATTTATTTTTTATTTATATTAAATAAAAAATAAAATTTTGTATTTTTAAATTTTATAATTTTTATTATTTTAATTTAAAAATTTTACTTTCTTGATGTTTTTAACCATTTACACGAACTACCATTTTTCTTTGAAACGTACATTTTTTTATCATTTCCTTTTTTTATTTTACCACAGCATTTATTAGCAGGATAAGGTGGAGAATTTCTAGTTTTATATTTTTTAAGAGATTGTTTTATACAACTATTTTTGCTTCTTTTGATTCTTTTGATTCTTTTTTTTATAGATTTTGAACGTTTGAATTTACAAGATTTATAACCTAATTTTTCAGGAACCAAACTTTTGTAAGAACTTAATACTTTTTTTAGTTTTTGTAAAGGTGTATTTTTTGAAAATTCGTCATCATCACCTCTTCCATCTATTTTTTTCCAATATTTAACATGACGTTTAATTTCATTAATATAATCTTTTTTTGAATGTAATTTAGATAAGGGTTTAGATTTTATTTTTCTAGAGTAGCATAATGTATAACTTTTAGATTTAGTAGGCATATTTTTAAAAATAAAAAATATAAAAAATCATAAAATTAATTTAAATTATTATTAAATTCATATTTTTCATTTAATTTTTTAGCAATATTTTGTATGTTAATAAAACTCATAGATTTTGTTCCATTTGATACTTTAACAGAAGTAGAAGGGTCAAAATTATCACCATAATTAAATTGAATAATATTATTTTTTGCATTTACAATATAACCACTATAAGAAGCTTTTAAATCTTCCATTTTCTTAACTAACTTTCTTTGAATATAACCACTTTTAGCAGTTTTAATAGCTGTATCAATAACACCTTCTCTTCCACCAGCAGCATGAAAAAATAATTGTTTAGGATTTAAACCTTTAATATAAGAACTAGTAACAAAACCTCTACTTTCAAAAAGTTGTTCTAATAGTTTAGTTTCAGTATAACTGTTATCGGAAGACTTAATATAATCATCTTCATTCGAAAAATAGTGAGGTAAAGTTCTATTACCAAAATTTTTAGGAATTCTTTTACCATCAACGTTTTGTTGACCAATAATACCAACAATCTGAGCAATATTTACATAACTACCTTTACTGCCAGATAAAACCATACAATTTAAACTATTGTCAAAATCAAGAGTTTCTTTAGAAATTTTTTGACCGACAGAAGTAGCATTATTTAAACAATTATTAATTTTTTGTTCTTTCATATATTCATCAGTTTCAGTATTAATAATACTTTGAGCTTCAGTAAAATATTTAATCATTTCACTATTAATTTTGTTTTTATAATTTTCATTATTTGAACCATTATTTCTAACAATACAGTCTTGAAGACCAATTGAGAAACCACTTTCAATTAAGAAGTGATTAATTAAAAATTGGAAATTACTAACAAAATCAACAGCAACTTTGGCGTTATATTCTTTATCAAGTTTATGAACAATAGAAGATAAACTATCAGATAAAGTTTGTTTATTTAAAATTCCAGAGATTAATACACCATTAGTAATTTTAACATTAGTAGGAGTAAAAGAGTACTCAAAATCATCAGGAAAAAGCATAGAAATTAAACAGTGACCGTTATAAATATCAATATCTTCATCATTTTTTAAATTATTTTTCCATCTTAAAACATTTTTGATATGTGTAATCTTATTAGAAATATAATCCATAGACCAATCTTCAACTTTCATAAGACAGTCATTAAAAGTATCGATATCAATTTTAACTCTATCAAAAAAAGTTTTTTTTCCATTTATGATTCTATATTCACCACGAGTTGCCATATATCCACCGAGTAAAGCATCTTGACAAATACACAAAAGTAATCTAGAAGCTTGTCCAGATTTCAACATAGATTCAGTAGAAGATAATTCTTCAAGTTCACATTTAGTTTGATAACTTTGAGGAACATAAATATTCATTTCATCACCATCAAAGTCAGCATTATAAGTTTTAGTTGCTGCTAAATTCATACGAATTGTTTTAATAGGTTGAGAGTTATTGATACTTGTATTTTCTTCAATTATTTTAACATGTCTAGCAATCATAGAACCTTTATGAAGAGTTGGTTGTCTACCAAAAAGAACAATATCACCATTTTGTAAATGTCTTTCAACAATATCTCCTTCTTTAATTTGAAAATGTCTTTCTGGTGATATTACAATATCATAATATTGTTTTGATGTGTTTTGAGATTTATCTGATATTTTAGAATCTTCATTTATACGAATAAGTTTATCATTTTGTTTAAATTCAAATTCATTTACATTTGGATTTAATATACAACCGTTTCTTAAGACTCTATCAGAGTTATTTAAATTTAATAAAACAAGTTCATCAGAAATTTTAATATTTTTTATTAATTTACCATTTCTAACAACACCATCACTTTCTTCTAATACAATATCAGTACCTTTTATTTGTTTATATTTTTCAGGGTCAATTTTTTTATTATTTCTGATAATTATATCACCTTTTTGAAGAGTGAAACCAGTTGTTTTAATATAAATTTTTGATTGTTTATAAATTTTTATATCATAAATTTTAGAACCATTATCTCTGATAACATAGTTAACTTTATTTTCTTTAATGAGATTATCTAAATGATTAAAATTATAAAGATAAACTCTTTCAGGAAATGTTAATTTTTTAGCAAAATAAGTAGGTATAGCAATTTCATTTGCTTTTAATGTAGTATCAGGACCGATTACTGTTCTTGCTGAAAAATCAACTCTTTTACCAGATAAATTATTTCTAAATAAACCAGTTTTACCATTTAAACGTTCTCTAAAACATTTGATTGGTCTACCATTAATTTGTCTAGCTTTTCCTTTAGAATTATCCATTAAAGTTTTAATATGAAATTCTAAATGTTTAAGAATGTCTAAAAATTCTTTATCTGTATCAAAAGATGTATCTTTATTTTTTTGTTTAAGGTCATTTGTAATTTTTTCTTGTTTTAATTTAAGTTTATTATTAACTTTTACAATTTCAACATATTTATTTGTTAAATCGTCATCACATATTCCATTTGGAGTTTCAACAAAAGGACGAGCACATAAAGGTAAAACAGGTAAAACTGTTAAAATTAAATTAGATGGATGAGTAATATTATAAGTTATATTTTTAGGAGTATCATCTTCATTATTTTTTGAAGGTTGATAACATCCAATCATTTTCATTTCTTTTGTTGTAAGATTATCAAAAATGTGTTTAATTTGTTTTGATGTTATTTTTTTTTCATTTTCATTAAAAATATTATTTTCATCATGAACATAAAAATATCCTTTATGATTACAGTGACAACATTTTTTTAGTTTATTTTGAATATAATCACTTAATTTTTGAGTTCTTGTATAATTTTTATATTTATTTAGTATAGTTTTATTATATTCTTCATCTGTGATACATAAACGATAACAATTTGAACAAAATAAATTTAAATATAACATAACTTGATTTACAAAAAGTGGATGAATGATAGGATATGTTAATTCAATATGTCCAAAATGACCAGGACATTCTTTATTTGTTCCTTTGCAAGTAACACATTTATTATAATTTTGAATAACACCTAATCTAGTATCGTAAATACTTCCTTCACCAGATAATTTACTTTCATTTATTAGTGCAACACTATATTTTAACACTTCTTCAGAAGAAAATACACTAAATTGAACACTTTTTATTTCATCAGATTGTGTATCTTGATTTTTTAAATTTATATTTACAACATTATTGATATTGTTTCCAAAATGTTCTTTCACTTGATTTTTAAGTGTATTTGTTGTGACAGAAATCATTTTTGAAATATTAAATTCAATTGTCCAATTATCTAAATATATTGTTTAAAGTTTTAAATATTTTGTAAAAAATCATTTTTTTAAATTTATTATAAATTTAAAAAAATATTTAAAATATCAAAATAAAATTTTATTAAAAAAATTAATTTAAGTCATCGTCTAAATCATCTTCGAAGGGGTCAGTCTCCTGTGAGACCAAAGTCCCCGACCTTATCTCATTATTAGAAGAATTATCAGATTCAATTGTCATTTTACCAAACTGAGGAACAAAACCATCATCTTGTTCTTCACCTTGAATTTCAGCAATTGTCTTGAGACGATAAGAATTAATTCTAAGACGAGACATTGTAACATCTTTATCTAATTTTAATTTCTTTTTGATTTCTTCAAATGCATCTATTTTACCAGGAATAGATGTACCTGGATAAGTATCAATAAACCATTCTTGAAACGATTTGTAAATAGTATCAAATGTAATAAATTGTTTTCCTCTTTTATCTTCAGGAACAATTGCCATTCTTTCAATAACAAAAGAACCATAATGGTCGTTTCTAACACGGTATTTAGAAGTAGCTTCAGTTACACGAGGAGGATCTTCAATTTTACCATTCTTTTGTATATGTTTAAATCTTTCATAAAATAACCAAATAAATGCTTGTTTGAGATTTTTAATTTTTTCATCCATATTAGGATCTCTTGGAAATATTCCTTTAACTTTTTGTTCAGCAGGTGTTTTTGGAACTTTTGAAGCATCTTTAGGAAATGATGCTTCATATGGTAAAACACGGAGACGATCCCAAGTTGCAGGGTCATCTGCTGTGATTTTAGGAAGTTTATTACAAATAAGACATAATTTCAGTTGAGGTTTGAAAAAAATTGGGTCACGATTTAAACCACGAGCATATAAAGAATCATTACCAGTTAATTCTTTAAGAATACCATTATTAATAGTATCTTTTTCACTAGATTCTTGTAAAGCTGCAAAACGAATACCAATGATTGAAGCAAGTTCAGGTGTTGCATTACTACTTTGAGTTCTTTTTCCAAAAATCAAAGAAGTTGGTAATGGTTTTGCATATTCACCAAGAATTTTGTATATCATATCAATATTTACAGATTTACCATTATCACCTGAACCTGTCATAACAACAAATGTTTTATTAAAATTACCACCTTTAAGAAGTGAAGCACAATATTCAATAAAATATTCGCGTAAATCTTTATTTGGAAATGTCTTTTCAAGATGATCTATTGCTTCCATCACTTCTAAATCTTCATAATTATAATCTTCTTTAAATTCATAACCAGTTGTTAATGATACATAATCTGTTTGTTTACCAGGTCTAAAACATAATTCTTTCAAATCAAGAATACCATTTGTAAAATGGAGAAGATTAACATCTTGGTCAAGTTTGTTTATAAAATCTTCCTTATAAAATAATTCTTGACATTCTTTCATAATTCCATTTTTAAAAGAGTTTTCTTCAAGTTTTCCTAATAAACTATTGATTGATTTTAATTCATCTTCTAGTTCCTTATCTCCTCCTTTTTTCTTTGATTTTTTATCATCATCGTCATCATTAAACTCATCATCATCGTTATAATTAGATTGGTCAGGGATTTTTGACATTTCAACACATACCTTTTGTCTGAATAACATAACTTCATTTCTCAAATGATTTGATATTTTTTTTCTTAATTCTATACCTTGAGAAGTTAAATTCCATCTATGACCTTTATATTGATACCATGTATTTTTTTCAATAGAACCACACACAAATTCATCTTTGTATTGTTCGTATAACCATGCTGCTAAATTATACTGACCTTTATTTAAATAAGCATTTTTTATTAATGCTTCATTTTTTCTTGTTTGTAATTTTTTATATTCATCAGGATTATCAAATTTTGCAAAATGATATAAACTTGCAATTGTTTTTGGATTTTGATGTCTATTATTCATTTTATTCCACTGATAAAGACATTCTGTTTCTGAATAATTTTCAGGTTTTGAAGTATTTTTTGAAAAATCATTCCATACATCAAACCCTTCCATTGAACCTTCACTTATATAATGGAGAATCCACCCAATATCCATCCATTCGTTATAATTATCGGCTCTTGATGATGAAATTAATTTCATTAAATCTCTTGCTGTTTTTAATAATTGTTGTACTGGAATATTATCAATTGTTTTTTTAATTTTATTTATTGGTTTCAATTCTCTTTTATTTAATCCTTCATATTCTGGTTTTAATTTTAAAACTTCTTTATTTTCAGATGAAAGACTCATTATTCTAGGTAAATAATAATGATAATTATTTTTATTAAGTGATATTTCTTCATTTTCTGTATTATATAGTTTATATTCTGATAATGCTTGTTCTAGTGTTATTTCATTTAAATTTTCATCATATATTTTACTAATCTTGTAATATAAATTACATCCCTTCTTTTTACTTCCATATAATAACCAATATTTACTTGAAATGTTATCAATACAACCACCAGAATCTACTATTCCAATATCTGAAAATAAATCCATATCATTAATTTCTTTTTTTACTGATTTTAATACTATTTCCTCAATATCACATCTTCTTAAAAATGAATGTATAAAATGTAAATGAAATCCATTATTTATAATATTTTTATGTTCATTTAAAACTGGTACGTCTTTTTCTAAAACAAAACATATTCCGTGTTTTGGTTGATAATTAGAAAATTTTGTTTTTAATTGTTTTTGATAAGTCTTTACCACATTTTTTAAATGAGATTCATCATAAACTCTTTCATCTAATGAATGATATTCTGGATCATATTGAACTTTTATATCTGTATCATTTAATAAAGGACACACATTATCTGGTCTTTCAGCTAATGATAAGTGTATTCCCTCTCTCAACAGATCACAATATAATTTCCAAAATTCTTCTTGATGGGTTCTTGAAATGTTAAAGTTTCCAAATGGTTCATCTTGACTTACTATCACAGATTGACCATTTACTGCCTTCTTTTTTGATAAGAGAAATTCATACATTTTATTTTCCATTTTTGCTGTGTTATTCTATACAAAGATTTTTTTTTAAATATAAAATTAAATTCTATATTATAATTTTGTATGTTAAAATAACGTGTTATATCTTTAACATATATTATAAAAAAAATCAGTTTTTTTATTTATTAATTTTTAAAATTAATAAATAATTAAATATAATTTTATAACATTTTTTAATATTTTATAACATTTTTAAATTATTTGAAAATAATTCTTCATTATATTTTAAAACTAATTCTATTTCAATATTTGATAACATGTTATCATAAAATATTAAATTGTTTGGTTTGTTTCCATATAGATTTGTTGATATTCTATTTTTATCTAAAACAGTCCATTTTTCATTAAATTCATGAACATTATATCCTTCTAATAAATATTTTATTTTTAATTTATTTATAACATATTTTAATGCCCTGTTTACTTCATTAATATCATTACAATAACATACATTTCTATCATTTATTTTTATTAAAAATAATAATTTATCGGTTTTATTTTCTGATTCATTTTCTGATTCATTTTTTGATTCATTTTTTGATTCATTTTTTGATTCATTTTCTGATTCATTTTCTGATTCATTTTTTGATTCATTTTTTGATTCATTTTTTGATTCATTTTTTGATTCATTTTCTGATTCATTTTCTGATTCATTTTCTGATTCATTTT
>Ga0164292_10003197_pt1 | contig 13384 bp, 11 predicted proteins | sample GEODES117metaG_FD_111486 | JGI IMG/M metagenome (GOLD analysis project Ga0164292, IMG submission 111486) | Eutrophic lake water microbial communities from Lake Mendota, Wisconsin, USA - GEODES117 metaG | ecosystem: Environmental > Aquatic > Freshwater > Lake | place: USA: Lake Mendota... | reverse complement strand
GCGTTAAAATGCGTGAGGCTTGAATGCTCCTGCAGGCGGTAACGTGCAACAGGCATCGTGGCGACTTGGCCCGGCCCCTGCAATTCAGGAGCAAAGCTGCCAACATCCCGGGTCATTTGTTCCCCGGTTTTAAAACCCCAGATTCAGTTTGGAAAAACGACAACAGCATGAGTGCCGCGTCCCTGATTGCCGGTTTGGAACACATTGTCCGCGAGAATGAACCGCTCGCACCTTACACTTCGCTCGGAATCGGCGGCGTGGCCGAGTTTTTTGCTGAACCAACGACCGTCGAGGAATTGACGGAACTGGTCCGGCGATTCGGAGCCGCAAATCAGCCGATGCGACTGTTGGGCGGCGGCTCGAATGTCTTGGTGCGCGATGAGGGAGTCCCCGGGTTGGTAGTTCACCTCGGCGCTCCTGAATTCTGTCAGTTAGAAGCCGTGGGCAACCAATTGCACGCCGGCGGCGGAGCGCGGCTGAGTCACTTTATTTCTACTGCTGTCCGCGAAGGTATGGCAGGTCCGGAGCAACTGGTTGGCATTCCGGGAACAATCGGTGGAGCCTTGCACGCCAACACAGGCGCGGGCGGGTTTGACATTGGCTCTTGGCTGGTGCGGGCCGAAGTTTTAACGCGAACTGGCGAACGGCTCATTCGAGAGCGGAATGAACTGGTCTTCTCTTATCGTGCCAGCAGCCTGAATGAACTGGTGATTCTCCGGGCAACGTTTGGATTTGAACGCGAGTCGCCGAGCGAGTTGACCCGGCGAATGCAGAAGAACTGGATTGTGCGTCGAGCCAGCCAGCCTTCCCTGGGTGAACCTGCCGCTTACGTCTTCAAAGATCACGGCGGCGAAAGCGCCGCTTCGCTGATTGAGCGCGCCGGTCTCAAGGGAACGCAAGTTGGCGAGGTGGAAGTACTCGATCGCAACTGCAACTATTTTGTGGCCAAAGCCGGCGCCAGCAGTGCCGACTTTCTGCGCTTGGTCGATTTGGTAAGACGGCAGGTCGAGGATCGACTCGACATCAAACTTGCCCTCGCTCTCCAGGTCTGGTAGGAATGTGTATTGGCCACCAAACCGCGAGGCTTGCCGGTGGCCAAACCGGTACTTCACCAGGTTGAAGTCGGGATCATGCAGCGAATAGACTGTGGCTTGGTCCATGGTATTGTCTCGACGCCCGCGATGAGCGGCTTCGCCAGTTGACTTTTTGCATGAACCGTCACGCGACCGCCACCTTCTCAAGGAGGTGCCCGATGTCCGAACGACGAACCGAACCAGGCCCGGAATTCCGCAAGTCCGAAACGGCCGATTCTCCCTTATCCCACACTGCTTCCGAGACTCCCGATTCATCAGCCTTGCTGGCCGAGGTCCATCGGCTCGGGCCTTGGCACATGAACATCCAATTGACTGAGTCACTGTTCACTGGTGAAGCTTTTGCCAGTGGCGGAGCAATTCGTGAGCGGGATCGCAACAAGGGCGTCAGCCTGCTGAATTTGCGGAATCATTTCCTGGAGAAACTGCGGCTGATTTATCCGGGTGGCGTCACCGACAAAACCTTTCTCGACTGCGCCTGCAATGCCGGGGGCTATTGCTTTTGGGCTCGCGAGGCGGGAATGGACTCTGCATTTGGATTTGATGTTCGCGCTCATTGGATTGAGCAGGCCCGTTTTATCCAACGTCACCGGACGGCAGGACCAACCGATCGAATCGAATTTCAGATCTGCGATTTATATCGCTTGCCGGAACTGGGCCGTCCGCCTGCCGACGTCACCATGTTCAAAGGGATCTTTTACCATTTGCCGGACCCGGTGACTGGCTTGAAGATCGCCGCCGATTTGACTCGGGAAGTGATGTTCTTCAACACCTCCACCGCGTGGGGCGAGGCAGACGGTTATCTGAAATGCGGCTGGGAAAGCCGTGAGAACCTGATGTCCGGGGTACATGGCCTGAAATGGTATGCAACCGGACCGAAGGTACTGGCCGACATTTTGAAATGGTGCGGCTTTGTCGAGCAGCGGTTGATGTTTGTCGTCCAGCAGCATGACCAACCGCAACTCGGCCGCATTGAAATCATCGCTTCGAAGGTCCCGGGACTGCTTGATTCGATTGGCGGCGAATCAGTGGGCTGAAACTGGACGTCGGAATGCGGACCGAGGAATGCGGATTGATGAACGCATCCCAGACCGGTCCCCCAAATGGATAACTCGAGACAAGCTGGAATCACTGCAGGAGCAAGCTGGAAGCGGCTGACCGCAGGAGCTGAAGAGGGTGGGGGCAAAGGGTCGAATGCGAAATTCATTTCCTTTGGCTCAAGGCCTTGGAATCTTCACCGTACTTGCTCAACACGGCCAGGGTGCGGCAGAAAAACAGGGGGAATCGGCCCCAAATGCGGAGAAAATGCGGTTTCTACTCCCGGGCAAGGGAGGTAAAATGGCGGCTTCATTGAAGTTCGAAAGACGCCCGAATGTAGCGTCTCAAGAACGCCTCGCCTCACCGCCCGCGCATTGCAAAATCCGCGCGGGAAACCAGCTGACCCCGGATTGAGTCCATGCAGACCAGCTCCACCGCTCACGGCACACCCGAAGACGCAATTGCCAAGGACATTCACTCGACAGAACATGAAGAGCGGGTGGGCCGGCAACGTCTGCCCAAGCCGGAGAAAGTGGATGCCCAAAGCCGGATTCTTTGGGAATACATGCTTCCGGTGATCGTGTTCCACCTGTTGATCCCCTTGGCTTTTTTGCCCTATTTCTTCTCCTGGTGGGGAGTGCTTTTCCTGCCGCTGGGAAATTACATCTTCACGTCGATTGGGATTGGGGCTGGATATCACCGCCTGCTCACACACCGGGGCTTTAAGTGTCCCAAGTGGTTTGAATATTTGCTGGCCACGCTGGGCGTCTGCAGTTTCCAGGATTCCCCGGCCCGCTGGGTTTTGGTGCACCGCGTCCACCACCAGCACTCCGACCACCAACCCGATCCTCACACGCCGCGCGTCAGCGCGTTTTGGGCACATATGGGTTGGCTGTTTATCGACAATCGCGATCTCAGCACTTCGGCCGCATATGAGCGATATGTCCGCGACCTGATGCGGGACCCGTTCTATTTCTGGCTGCAACGCGGGATGAACTGGGTTTGGTTTTATGCCGCCCATGCGGTACTCGTTTTCGCCGTTGGATCATTGGTGGGCTGGCTTTGGACAGGCACTGGGGCTGGAACGCTACAGATTGGCCTTCAGTGGCTTTTCTGGGGTGTCATCATGCGAACGGTTTTCACTTGGCATGTCACTTGGGGAATCAATTCGTTTGCCCACATGTGGGGCTATCGGAATTACGAGACCCGGGAGGACAGCCGCAACAATTGGTTGTTTGCCCTGCTGACCAATGGCGAAGGCTGGCACAACAATCACCACGCTGATCCGCGATCGGCCCAACATGGTCACCATTGGTGGGAAGTCGATGTGACCTACATCACCTTGGCGATTCTCGAAAAGCTGGGAGTCATTTCCGATCTTGTTCGCCCGAATACAGCAGCCCTGGACCGAAAAAGCCTGGCTGCCTGATTAAGGTCGAAATCCCGTTTCACTTGTCCTTCTCAGGAATCCCCTGATGTTCAAGCAAATTCTGTTACTCGGCTGCTGTTTCGCGTTCGGTTTGGGTTGCTCGGCGATGGCTGGCGGTAGTCGTTTGGGCTGGGCTGAGTCGACTCTGCCGAGTGGCACTACTGCAAACGAAGCAGAGGCAAACGAAGCGCAGGCAAACCAAGACAAGTTGCCGGCCCCGGCCGAAGCGAACGAAAAGGCTCCCGAGAAGTTCCGCGTCAAGGTCGAAACGACCAAAGGTGACTTCGTCCTCGAAGTGAATCGCGATTGGTCTCCCAATGGAGCCGACCGCTTCTACAACTTGGTCAAGATTGGCTACTTTCAGGACATTGCCGTCTTTCGGGCAATCGAAGGCTTCATGTTTCAGTTCGGCATTCACGGCGACCCCAAAGTGAATGAAGTCTGGAGCGAGGCGAAAATCAAGGACGATCCCAATGCCGGCCAATCCAACGGCTTTGGCACGATCACCTTTGCCAAGACCGGCGAGAAGAACAGCCGCTCAGTCCAGTTTTTCATCAATCTCGGATTCAATAATCGCCTGGATGCCATGGGCTTTACCCCCTTTGGCAAGGTCGTCGAGGGCGAAGACGTGCTCAAGAAGATCAATACCGAGTACGGAGAGAATTCGCCCGAGGTCCAAGGTCGCTTCCAGGATGAAGGCAACGAATTCATCAAGAAGAAGTACCCCAAGTTGGACATGATCAAGAAGATTTCATTGCTCGACAACTGATCGAGCCCGCTGCTGCGGGGGATTTTTCGCGAACGGAAATCTCCCAGCAGTCAGCAGACTTCTGCCGCAGCGATTTTCAAAGGACTGAAAATCATGAGCCTCGATGGCCCCCGTTTCCTGATCAGCCGCCTGAGCCACATTGGCGATGCGATCCTGACATTGCCGTTGGCTTGTGAATTGAAACGGCAGTACCCCGACTGCAAGATCGCTTGGGCTGCTGAGGGCGCAGCGAGCAAACTCCTCAAGTTTCATCCGGCAATTGATCGACTGATTGCGGTCCCGCGAGGCTGGTTGCGGCGTGCCTCAGCTTGGCGCACCTTGCGTACCGAGCTTCTGTCTTTCCGGCCGGAGATTGCTTTTGACCCTCAGGGGCTGCTCAAGAGCGCAGCCTTGGCGAGGATTTCCGGGGCACGCCTGCGGATCGGCTTTGGCGGCAAGTTTGGTCGTGAAGGCTCGACTTGGCTCAACAATCGCCTAATCCTGCCACGGACGACCCATTTGGTCGACCGGACGCTGGAACTGCTGGCGGGAGTTGATATCACGCCCGGCGAGGTGCGGTTTGATTTGCCGGTTTGTCCAGAATCGCTTGGCCGATGTCAGAGTTGGTTGAATTCGGAAGGGCTGCAGCGATTTTTACTGCTAAACCCGGGAGCGGGCTGGCCGTCAAAGCAGTGGCCTGCCCAGCGTTTTGGGCTGGTGGCCGCGCAGGCCCAAGCCGAAGTGGGACTACCTTCAATCGTGCTCTGGGCCGGCGACGCGGAGAAGGCATTGGCACAAGAAGCCGTCTTGGCCAGTCGCGGGACTGCTCGCTTGGCGCCGCCGACTTCATTGCCTGACCTCGCCGCATTGGCGAGCCTGGCCGCGGTCTTCGTCGCCGGTGATACCGGTCCATTGCATATTGCTGTCGCGGTTGGGTGCCCGTGCGTGGGTCTGTATGGTCCGACGCGACCAGAGGACAGCGGAGCCTACGGCCAAGGACAAATTGCGGTTCAGAAATGGTACCAGGCAGGCACCAGTCGCCAACGACGCAGCGCCCCAAACACGGCTTTGTGTGATGTCCAAGTTGAAGACGTGGTGGCGGGAATCAGGAAGGTACTTGCACGGAACTGCATGGACAGTCGGAAAGCCAGTTGCGCCGCCTGAGGGCGGGGGTGCGGGCAGAAGCGGGGGAAATCAATAGTTTCCGGGATCGCGGAACCGGCCGAGCCACGATTACTCGAGGAAACTTGTCTTGCGATGACCTGCCCGAGTTTTCTAGAATCCGCGATTCGTTTTGGATTCGCGACCGTTCAGGATGAACGCTGATGATTGATATCAAACAAGTGGTGGCTCTGCAGAATGACATGGTGGCCCGTTGGCACATTGGCCCGGTCCTCAACTCTCAGGATGGAACCCTGGGAATTGTCTGCGAGCAACATCGCTGGAATTTTTTGCTCTGGCATGAAGAGGATATCGCCCGCAGCCCGGTAGCGAGCGACCGCGAGATTGCCGAAGTCAAACGGGCAATCGATCGCTACAACCAGCAGCGAAATGACTGGATCGAACGACTGGACGACCATATCGCCGAGCAACTGGAGCAAGCCCGGGTCGCGCTGGAACTGGATGCTCGTTTGAATACCGAAACTCCGGGAAGCGCCATCGACCGCCTATCGATTATGGCTCTGCGGATTTATCACTTGGAAGAACAACTGCAGCGGAGCGATGCCAGCCCCGAGCATCGCTCGGCCGTGCAGGGAAAACTGAATCGCTGCCGCCAGCAGCAGACGGACTTGGTCGCAGCCACGCAGCGGCTGATTCACGATATCTTCGCAGGAAAGACCCGGCATCGGACTTATCGACAGTACAAGATGTACAATGATCCCAATCTCAATCCGCAGATCTACAATGCCGCAGCCAAGCGGCGGGTAGCCTGACCAAGACGGCCCCAAGCGGATTCCCCGAAGGTTGGCGAGCCCCTGAACGTCGAGATCCGCAGTTGTGATTGGACAATAGCCCATGCCGGTTCGGGAACAGAACGGGAATGCTCCCGCCAACACACATACGGAATCCGAGGTTCCGACTGCCCCTGCCCAAGGACGCGATTTCTTCGCGACAATGCTCTCGCTGGTGGCCTGCGTGCCGCTCGGCTTGTTTCTCCTCTCCTTTTTCTCGCCTTGGTTGATGCTCGCCGAACTGGCAGTGAATTTCCAGGTGCAATGGCTGGTCGGCCTGCTGGCCTCCGGACTGGTGCTGCTCTGGTTTCGCCGCTGGTGGTTGGCGTTGGTCATGCTGCTGGCGAGTTCTGTAGCCTTTGCCGGAATTGCGCCGGTCTACTTCCCCGACCCCTCCAATCCTCCTGCGGCCGACACCGCTCGCCTGCGGGTGATGTCCTACAATGTTTTGGTTCACAACCGGCGTTTCGCTGAAGTCTTGGTTGAGATCCGCAAACGCAATCCGGACCTGCTGGTGATTGTGGAGTACACGCCCATCTGGAAAGAGGCGCTGCGGCCTCTCCGTTTAGATTATCCCTACTCCCTGGAAGAGCCGCGCGGGCACGGTTTTGGAATCGCGCTGTTCAGCAAACGGCCGCTGGTCGAATCGCAGACGATTGCTGGGATGCCGGTGGCAGAAGAAATGCCGGCCCTGCGCGCAACGGTCGATTTCGCTGGTCGCCCCCTTGAGATTGTTGCCACACATCTGATTAATCCGCTGGGCAATTCCCAGCTCGAACTGCGGGACCGTCAGTTTCAAGCTCTGGCGGCGGAGCTGGTTGCAGAGCCTGTCGAGCGCGTGGTTGTGGGCGATTTCAATTGTACGACCTGGTCGCAAGACTTGCGGGAGTTTCTCGTGCGAACCGGGCTCCGCGACAGCCGACAGGGATTTGGGCTGCAACCGAGTTGGAGTCCCGAAGGGATGCCCTTTCTGGCGATCCCAATCGACCATGCACTGGTGACTCGAGGGTTGAGTGTGCTGGCCCGCGAGGTTGGAGCAAAGGAAGGCTCGGACCATCGACCCGTGATTATCGATCTCGCATGGCCCCACGCGGAATCAGCTGCTGCCAAGGATTCCAATTGAATGCGGTGAGGATTGGATTGGGGCTGTCGTTATCGACAAAGCGATAGCCTAATTTCGGAATCGAAGCGGGCGAGTACATTCCGCCGCTCACTCCACATTCCACTTTTGCGGCGCAATTGCCTTTCGGGTTCCTCGTCGTCCCCCCCAGTCCTGCCTCTCCGTTTACGCTGGCCATTCGGGTTGCGCCGATTGCAGCGACGCGACCAAATTGAGTGCATTGGTTCGGCCGATAGTAACAGCGGAACCGTAATCTGATTCGAATCAGGCGATCGTCAACGAGGCATTCAGTGGGCGCGAAAAAGCAGGTGCGGCAGGCAAGCGAAGGTCGAATCGCAGAAGGGTTCCGGCTGGCTCGTTGGTTGACTCATCCGTTTGTCGTTTTCGTGGCGACGACAATGGGAATCATGGTGACTGCCTCCTGGCTTTGGGAGGAATATGGCGAGTCGTTTCCGGATCATTCCCGCTACACCCTTTCGCCAGAGAAAATAGTTTTACCTCCGACCAACGAATGGGTACCAGGCCAACCTGCCGTGCACTTGGCCGATCAACTTAATTCACAAGGCCTGAATCTGCTCAGCAAGGATCTCGTAGAGGCAACCGCTGAGAAGTTCAGCCAACTTCCCTATGTCGATACTATTCGAAGAATCGAGAAGTCGGCTGAGGGATTGAAGATCGATGTCCTATTCCGCGAGCCAGTTGGGCTGCTCGATTTGGGGAACGGACGATATCAACGACTAGATCGCCAAGCGGTTCAAATTGGACCGCCCCTGGTAGTCGCCGAGGAGAGTGCCGGCTGGCTCCGGATCAATGTCCATCAGCCACGAGCCACGGGTGGAGAATGGACTCGGGTTGACGATGAGCGAATTGAGCGGGCTGCGGAGATCTGTCGAGACTTGCAACCAGCCTGGAAAGAACTGGGGCTTTACCGGGTCGTGTTCTACTGGCCGGCGGGAACACCGGTAAGCGAGGAAACACCGTTTGAAGTCTGGACTGCCAATGGCAGTCGCGTGCTCTGGTGCAACGGCAGCGCCCAGAACCGCCCCGCCACGGCTCAGCAGAAAATCGAGGCCCTCAGAAACTGGATTGCCGTTAATGGTCCGCTGGAAAAACTCGCTGGCTGGAGGATGATCGATGTCCGCAGCGGCCAAGTGCTCCTCGTTCCCGAATCTCGCACTTCCTTCCGGCCGGACGAAAGCACCAGACCATTTTGAGGCAGGTAACCATCCCGGCTGCGAGGTAATCGCGGGGTGGGCGGGCAACTTTGTCGCGGTAGAGTGTTGACGTTGGCCGCGCCCCAAGTGGCGGGCTCACAGGCGGCTGGCTAATCGTCAAAGAGGGTCCGCTGGGTCTCGTATTTATCGAGCAGGCCGGGCAGCTTCGAGGCCCAGATCTCCATCCGACCGAGATTGCCGTCAGGGTTGTTCTTTTGCTGTCGAAAGAACATCAGCTTGGCAGTGCGATAACCCAACCACTTGAGCACCGGGATCATCGTCGCCGGTCCGGTCGGACGCCAGTTGAGCCCATAGGCGCCGGACATCAGGGCCCGAGTGTCTTCGAGGCCCGGTTTGAGAAAACCATCCGGTTCACCCCAACCGGTTTGGGTATTGAAAATCAAGATTTCGCGGGTCAATTCAGAAGCTATCTTCAGTCCTGTAATTGGATCGGGGAGGTGATAAAAAATCCCCTTGAACAAGGTCACGTCAAATTGAGGAAGCCGCTTCTCTTCCAGGGCATAGAGGTCACACACGGAAAATTTGATGCGATCCGTCGGTGCCACAGTCCGGTGTTGCTGGACGAATTTCGCCTGCTCGATCCAGTGATCGCGAATATCAAAGCCAAATGCGAAGTCGGCGCCGAGCTCGCGGGCCCAGAAACAGTAGCCGCCAGCATTACAGGCGCAATCCAGGAACCGCTTGCCCCGCAAGCCTTCCGGATAAACGTGAAGAATGTGCTCGACAAAGTTGTCCCGCAAAGTCAGCAGGGAAACATTGCGATTGGCCTCGCGACTGAGCCGACCGTCAGGCGAGAAGACTTGCCCGGTGCTGAACTCCTCAGTCAACTGAATATCCTGATGCCACGGCCCTAGCCGACGAATCTGTTCGCCAAGTGACCCAGATCCAGCCGTACCAGTTCCAGCTGTACCAGTACCAGGTGTTCCGCTGTCAGGTGCCGTTGCCATCGCAGTCTTCCCGTCGCAAGATTGAGGACCGGATTATCCACCGGCCAATACTGCGAACAGTCTACCACACGCCTGACAACTACCGCCCCAGCATCTTCCGCGCGGTCGCCACAACCCGATCGGTCGTGATCCCGAAATGCTGATAAAGTTTGTCGTAGGGTGCGGAGGCCCCAAAGGAATTCATCCCGATAAAGACCCCAGCAGGTCCCAGGTATTTCTGCCAGCCAAAGTCGCTGGCTGCTTCCACGGCAATTCGTTGAGTACAGGCCGCGGGAAGCACCGACTCACGGTACTCGGCCGGCTGCTCGTCAAACAGTTCCCAGCAGGGGAGGCTGACGACCCGCGGAGCGACGCCGGCAGCGAGCAGTTGCTCCGCAGCCTGCAGACAGATCTCGAGTTCGCTTCCGGTGCCAATCAGGATTACGTCGCAAGCGGCTTGGGGTTGCCAGAGGACGTAGCCGCCTCGGCGCACGCCAGCGGCACTGCCGAACTTTTGACGGTCATAGGTGGGCACGTTTTGACGCGTCAGCACCAACATGCTGGGGCGTCGCGACTCGGCAACTGCGGCGGCGTAGGCTTGTAATGTCTCGGCGCCGTCGGCCGGGCGGAAGACCAGCAAATTGGGAATCGCTCGGCAGGCAGCGAGTTGCTCGACTGGCTGGTGGGTCGGACCATCTTCACCCAAGCCAATGGAGTCGTGGGTCATGATGTAGAGCACAGGGAGGTGCATCAAGGCGCTAAGCCGCACGGCTGGACGGAGATAATCAGTGAAAACAAAGAACGTGGCACAGTAAGGACGGAGTCCGCTCAGTGCCATACCATTGCAAGCAGAGGCCATCGCGTGCTCGCGCACGCCGAAATGAAAATTCCGCCCGCCGTAACTGTGGGGTGCGAAGTGGCCGGCTTCGGGCGATTCAATCAGCGACTTGTTCGACTCAGCCAAGTCGGCGGAGCCTCCAACCAGCCAGGGGATTTGATCGGCGACCGCATTCAATATTTTGCCGGACCAGTTCCGGGTCGCATTTGCTTTGCCCGTGGCGTCGAATGACTCGATCGCCGCTTCCCAACTGGCCGGCAGCTCGCGATTCCAAATCAGCTTGAGGTCGGCAGCGAGTTCGGGGAACTCGGCCCGGTAACGAGCCCAAAGTTCAGCCCAAGCGAGGTAGCGTTCCGCACCCTGACGGCCGATCGTTTCGCGAAAGTGCTCGGCCACTTCACCGGGAATGCCAAACTCGGGTTCGGTCCAGCCGTAAAAAGCCTTGGCAGCGGCGATTTCATCTTTTCCCAGCGGTGCTCCATGAGCTGCCGCCGTGTTCTGCTTTTTGGGGGCGCCATAGCCAATGATACTGCGGACAATAATCAGCAATGGCCGGTCATCTGCCGCTTTGAAGGTCTTAAACCCAGCTGCCAAGGAGGCGAGGTCATTGGCATCCTCGACGTAGTAAACTCGCCAGCCAAGAGCTTCAAAGCGCGCTCCGACGTTTTCGGTAAAGGCGAGGTCCGTACTACCCTCGATCGTGATTCGGTTGTCGTCGTAAATCCAGCAGAGATTTCCCAATTGCAGGTGTCCGGCCAATGAGGCAGCTTCACAGCCAACCCCTTCCATCACGTCGCCATCGCTGAGCAGGGCAAACACTCGATGATTGAGCAGCCCTTCATAACCAGGGCGTTCATAGCGGGCGGCCAGCCAGCGGGCCGCGATTGCCATGCCGACGCTGTTGGCACAACCTTGGCCCAGCGGACCGGTTGTCGTCTCGGCACCGGTAACTTCGCCAAACTCTGGATGCCCCGCGCAGGGGCTGTGTAGTTGGCGGAAGTTGCGAATGTCTTCCAGCGAAACCGACAGTTCTTCTCCTCCGTCAGTTCGCTTCACCCCACTCAGGTGCAACAGGGAGTAAAGGAGCATCGACGCATGGCCACAGGAGAGAACGAAGCGGTCACGGGCCGGCCAATGCGGATGCTCAGGATCGTAGTTCAGCCAACTGGTCCAAAGTTCATAAGCCACGGGGGCCAGCGCCATCGGTGTCCCCGGATGGCCGCTGTTAGCCTTTTGGACCGCATCCATCGAGAGGGTCCGAATGGTATTGATTGCCAATTGGGAGATCGAGGTCGAGGCGAGGCTCATATTCGCGCGTCCTGGGGTTTGCTGTTCTTGTCTGTTGAAGACATCGTCTGTTGAAGCCATCCGGCCGAATGCCTTGACCGACTACCGGTCTTCATCTCCTGAACGGCCCGCCGCTGCCCTCCGGTCCGGCAGCTTGGCGTGGTCCCCGGCAAGCTTATCAGCCGGCCCGCGAACTGGTCAATCAGCGCCATTCGCCTGCGGCAATTGGCTGCTCCTTCCTCATTTCGCGGCCAGTATCATCCGGATCTACCGTCCAATCCGGCCGCAAGTAGAAATTTCTTCAGGAGCTTGCCCCTAAAGTGCGACTTTTGAGGCAGGTCCCGGCTGGAGCTGTTTTGACGCAGCGCTCCAAAAAATCTAGACTTAAAGGAGTTGCTGTCCAGACTTCAGACGGCGACGAACCGCCCCTTCAATTTCGGAGCCCTTCCCATGCATCGCAGGCAATTTAACCGCCAACTGTCCGCCTCACTGGTTGGGCTCGCTGCTGGTGGGGGATTGGCCTCCTGGCCCATGCGGCTTGGAGCAGAGCCACTTTGGCCTGCGGTTCCTGATCGCAAAGCTTCGCCGAACGAGAAATCGCCGGCCGAACTGGTTACCCCGGAAGCTCAGAGAACGATCGATCGGGCGCTTGATTTTCTGGCCAACCGACAGGTGAAGTCGGGACGCAATCGCGGCGCCTTCGGCACCAGCGGATACCCCGGCGGCGTGGCGACCTGCTCCCTCGGGGGCTTGGCCATGATGTGCTCCGGCAGTTCACCGGGACAAGGCAAGTATGGCAAGCAGATCGACATGTGCGTCGAGTTTGTGCTGAGCAACGTGAGCAATGAAGGCTACATTGCCCGTTCGGACAACATGGCCTCGGAAAACATGTACGGCCATGGCTTCTCAATGCTTTTCCTTTCGCAAGCGTATGGGATGACGCAAAAGGCGGAGATTGGCGAGAAACTGCGAAAGGCGGTCTCCATGACCTGCAAGTGCCAGAATGACCAAGGTGGTTGGCGCTATCAGCCAGTCAAAAGCGACGCTGACCTGTCAATTACGGTCTGCCAAATCATGGGGCTGCGCGGCTCGCGTGACTCGGGGATTGAAGTTCCCGACAAGGTCCGCGAAAAGTGCATCGACTATGTCAAGAAAAGCCAAAACTCCAATGGCAGCTTCCGTTACACAATCCAAAGTGGACATACGACCTTTGCGATGACGGCAGCAGGCGTCACGTCGCTGTACAGCGCCGGCATTTACGAGGGCGATCAGGTCGAGAAGGCACTCAAGTGGCTGAAGGGCAACGCTGGGCAGGCCAACAGCGGCCACTACTTCTATTCGCACTATTACGCCGTCCAGGCAATGTGGCATGCCGGGGGCGAATACTGGAACGAGTGGTATCCCAAGATTCGCGACGAACTGGTGCGAACCCAGGCGAACGACGGCAGTTGGCCTAATAGCGAAGCCGGAGCGGAATTCAGCGCCGCGATGGGAGGAATCATCCTGCAGATTCCGCTGAACCAGCTGCCGGTCTTCTCGCCGTAAGCCCCAAACGGCGAACCACGAAGGACACGAAGAGCACGAAGGTGGAAGAAACGGTAAGGAGCGAGCAAGCTGGAGCCGGCTGCGTTTCGTTGGCCTGTTTTGAATTGACTTTTCGGTAGCTGCCTTCGTGTAATCTTCGTGGACTTCGTGCTCTTCGTGGTCGTCCATGAGCAGT
>Ga0164292_10003196_pt1 | contig 13384 bp, 8 predicted proteins | sample GEODES117metaG_FD_111486 | JGI IMG/M metagenome (GOLD analysis project Ga0164292, IMG submission 111486) | Eutrophic lake water microbial communities from Lake Mendota, Wisconsin, USA - GEODES117 metaG | ecosystem: Environmental > Aquatic > Freshwater > Lake | place: USA: Lake Mendota, Wisconsin... | reverse complement strand
CCATTTTTTAACAAACTTAAGTTCATTTAAAGCAATTGTATATACTGCTACCTTCATATTATGCTCCGATTTTTTTAGGTATTACTCTGCGGCAGCCGCTTTCCTTTTTAGGTCTTCTAGTGCGTCTAGTATTCTATCCTGTGTTCGTGTGTCTAAAGACTTGATTTCTTCTAAACGAGCAAGTTCTGCTTCTAGAAGTTCTATGCCCTTAGAATAGTCTGCAGGGTTTACTTGTGGTGTTGTTTCATCAGCCATTTATTACTCCTCTGTTGGGTAGACAAGATCGTAGCCAATTACAGCCCCGGTCTCATCCTTTACTTCGAATTTTTCTGCCCCAGTTTCTGGGTCAATTCCTAAACTTTCTTTAGTTACTGTCATGATAGTCGTCCCCAAATTCCTACCGTGCTGGTTGAGTAGCTAGTAGCGCTAGTTGGTAGGTCAGAAGTTGCTGCTACTAACCCAGTCATACGTGGAGCTAGAGTGCTTAGTGGTGCTGGAATATTGTCAAACGCTGTATAAACAGTGCCTACTGTAGCCGCGACAATAACCACTCCCAAAGCATAACGCGTACCAGCAACCAACGTGTAGGTTGAAGGGTATCCTCCGGTTGTATTAAAGGTTCTTGTGTAGACTGTATTAAGCGCACTAAAGATTGTGCTATCTGATGCAGTCCTAGCTACCAAAGTTGCGTTTCCAGACCCATCAATTGTGTATAGACCAAAGCGAACTAAACTTTGTCCAGTTGTTTGTGTTGAGGCTGATGCTACAGATATAGAGGTTACTGCTGTAGTAGTACGTGGTGTAAAGAAAGTAAAATAAGTTGTTGAGCTAGAAGGCGTACCGGTAAAGTTTCCAACACGCGGGGCAACATCTACTACTGTAGAACTTTGATTTGTAGAGCCAATAAGAGAAGTTTCATACGCGTCTGTATCAAAAGAAACTGTAGAAGTTTCTGATGTGTAGACGATAGGTGATGTTCCCGCAATAACTCCTTGAGGACCAGTTGGGCCAGTAGGGCCAGTGGGTCCTGTAGGGCCGGTTGGACCTGTAGGGCCAGTCGGACCAGTAACAGTTGATGGCACGGTAGATACTGGGCCTGTAGGGCCTGTAGGACCTGTTACAGTTGATGCGGCACCAGTAGCGCCGGTAAAACCGGTAGGTCCAAGAATATTTCCAGTATTAAGCCACTGAGTTCCAGACCATACCCAAAGAGCTCCAGCAATAAGGTAAGCATCTCCAATAGCACCTGTTGGGTAGGCAGCAACTAATTCTGCGTAAGTTGCAAAAGATCCAAGAATGTTAAGTCCAGCACCAATAGCACCTGTAGGTCCGGTTGGCCCCGTAGCTCCAACATCGCCTTCAACCCCCTGTCCTCCAGGTTGACCTTGTGGGCCTTGTGGACCTGTAAAACCTAAAGAAATAGCTGTGTTCCAAACAGTGCCATTCCAAAATGAAGTTGCATTAGTAATAGAGTTAATCCAAATATCACCAATAGAAGGAAAAGGTGGTGGACTAGAGTTATATGTTACGTATTGATTTCCATTATTTTCGTAGGCTCCATTTAAGTAATAAGAAATAGTGCTACTGCTAGACAAAACAGTTACAATATCCCCCGTATTAATAGCAAACCTAAAAGTTTCAAATGATTGTCCAGGTCCAACACTTAAATTTTTAACAATGTAGATTCCTGCTGACGCAAGAGTTGCCCCATTTGGAATTACAGCAATGTCGCAAGTTGCGGCAACTTCACTTTTATTTGAAGCAATAACTGAAACAACGTACCCACGTGTTGCAGTAACAAGGGTTGTTTGAGCATTTGCTAGTGGAGTAGAATTACCTAAACGAACTACTGGCATTATGGAGTCTCCAAAACTTTTACTCTTGCTGCTAGTTGATCTAGTGCATCATCAATTGTAGTTGGAACTGGTTCGTTCCAATTTGCTGAGGTTTCTGGAGAGTACGCAGTCGATGATCCTGGAGCACCTTGAGGTCCTGCAGGTCCTGTTGGACCAGTCGGTCCTCCAGAAGGCCCGGTTGGTCCTGTTGGCCCTACAATAGGCCCAGCGTTTTCCCAACTATTTCCGTCCCAAATGTAAAGGTCTACACCAATTAAATAGCCATCGCCCAAAGTTCCAGTAGGTACAGCTGCATTTAAAGCAGTAAGGTTTGCATAAGAGCCTTTTATAGACAAACCTTGACCTGGAATACCGGTTGCTCCAGCAGGACCTTGGGGTCCTGCAGCTGCAGCCCAACCAGTAGGAGTCTTAAACTCGATATAGTTTAGGTCTGTGTTATATCTCCAATAGCCTGTTTCCGCAGAAGAGGGACGTTCTGCAGTAGTTCCTACAGCAGGATAAATAATATTGTCATTACCCCTAATAATTTTATTAGTAAAGGTAATAGGTACGTTGTTAATGCTGTATTCGTTGTTTTGATCCATACCTTGAATAACAAAAGACGTACCTGCGGTTGTTGAGCGAACCATTACGGTATCTCCCGCGTTTACACCAAATTTAAAAGTTTCAAAAGCTTGTCCTAAGCCTACTTCTAAATTAGCGGTTATATATGCGTATCCACTTGCTTGAGTTACTCCTTGAGGAATAACCCAAATATCTACTTTAGTTGCACTAGTAGTAGCAGATGTTAAGGTGTTTGATGCAATAACTGACACAAGGTACGACGTAGTTACGTTATACAGAACATACGAGTTATTAGCCGCAGGTGTGAAAGCACCAAGTCGAACAATCGCCATGGTCTCCTCCTTACGCCTGTGCTTCAGTCCACGTTAACTTAGCAGATGATTGGGTAGTGCTACCAGTCAAACGAGATACCGCAACTGTTAGGATATCTGGTCCATCTGGGAATACTGAGTCTCCACCAAGAATGGAGTTCGAGAGTTCGAACAAGTCATCGATATTTACGCTAGTTGCTAGATCGGTACCGCTTGCACCACCTGCTGCACGGAAGTTGTAAATCTGAGTTCCACCAGAAACAGTATCGTTACCAGTATGCTGGATAATCTGAGTTAGGGATGGAGAAACAACACCAGTGAAGTTAAGGTTGTTTAGACGAGGATTAATAAGAAGCTTAACGTCTACCAGCTGAGTAGTAGAAACCGCGATTTCTTTCATACGTAGCTGCATTCGGTTAATTACATCTCGATCTCCCAGCTTACCTGTCAAACCGCTAGACACCGATGGTGATAGGCGGATTGATAGTAGAGGCTGATAAGCAGCTCCAGAGGCGTTGTTATAGGCGCCGGCTGGATAAATGTAGTAAGTGTATTGGCTGTTACCTTGGGTTTGAAGATCAATTGGGTTTGTACCAGCACCGGCGTTAGCTAAAGCGTCTGCTTGGTTACCGTGCAAAACGAGGTTGTTTGCATCAACCGCACGAACATAGTATGTGAGGGCATTTTGCAAGAACCCGTATGGATGGAACGCAGTGTTAGCAGTTTGAGGGTTGTTAATTGCTGTGCCAATCAAACCTGTACGTGTACGGCCTTCAAACACAATTGCATCACCTGTTGCAAAACCGTGAGCAGGAATGTTAATACGGTCTGTACCAGTAATTACCGCTGTAGAACCAAAGGTTTTGGTAGTTGTTCCTGAAATAGCAAGGGTGTTACTGTTTTGTGAGAACAGGTAAGCCTTATCATCATCAAACTTACCATCCATAATAACCGAAGTACCCCAGTGGAATAGGAACGGAATGTATGTTGGGTTGTCAAAGGTTACTACTTCATATCGTGTAGGCAAGTTACCTGAACGGAAGTAAGACTCAAGTTGGAAGTTATTGTGAATAAACTCGTGTACGTACTGTACTTCACCTTCTTTTGTCTTAAATCCATAACGAATCTTTCCAGCGCCGTACCAGGAGTAGTCCATGTAAGCCATTTGAATGGTGCCTAGGTTAAGGTTGTAACCAGTAACTCCAGTACCATCACACTTGTCAAGACTCCACTCTTCTTGTGGAACTCTAGTGTCTACTGTCTTAGTAACGATAATTCCGGATTTAGCTGGTGTAAATGAGTGTGGAGTTCCCGCACCAACATCTGCAATAGCAACATCTGTTTCTGAGTCTGGAGTTGCTTTTAAACCAAAACTATTGTTGTCAATTAAATCAACATAGTATGTGCGTCCATTAATAAGTCCTCCAATAGGAGTTCCATCAATAGAGTTGTATACAACTGGTAGAAGGTTACTAAAACCATGGCCAATAATAGTAAATGTGTTGTCCGCAACGTTTACTACGCCAGTAGTTCCATTTCCAGGATTAAACTCTTTTTCAGTTCCTGTAGAACCTTTGTATTCAGGCTTAATTGTTAAACGAGTGTCACTGTCAATAGAGGAAATTTTGTAAGACTGACCACGAAGAACAATATAATCCCCTACGTCTAGCTGTGTAGTAAAGGTAGTTCCGGTACCAAATACAAACTCGCTACCCTGTAGAGCAGCTACTGTTCCGGCTACCTGTTGGGTTGAAGATCTGCGAACTGCATAGATCTTTTGACCGTCATATTCAAAGAACATGCCGTTTTGGAAATCAAACATACCCGCACGTACGGCTCCATTTGTCCAAAGTCTTACGTAGAATTGAGGGAACCCATAAGCTTTAGCTTCAGCGTTTCCTTCAGCTGGGAGAGTGGTAGCTGCAAGGCAAGTAAACTTAGTAGGACTAAGGACGGTTACTTGGAATACACCGTTATAAAGAGTACTTACTGCTCCTGTTGAAGTTTCAGCCTGTGAAATTTCAACAAAAAGACCATTAATTAAGCCGTGAGGTCTACGAGTAGTAGCTTCAAAAGTAGTAGAGCTAATACGACGTACATCTTCAAGGTCAATAGTTGGCTTGAAGTTAATACCAAACGATGTTTGTAAACCTTTACCTGACTGATAGCGGAAATACTTACGTGTTTGACGAATAATTTGAGCCCAAGAAGTTCCAATACCAACGGACATCTCAACTCCACCATCAAATGGTCGGTGCAAGTTGTAACCTTGTGGTCGTGTATAAATAAAGGTTGAGTACGCGTAAGACGCTCCTGCGTAAGTAGTAGCATATGCACGATCTACAGTTACCTGAGTATCAGAACCAATAGCAGTAATACGACGAATAATAGGTGCTGAAGGAATAGTCTTTGTTAAAGTAAAGTCTGTTCCAGTTCCAGCAGTTGTTAAGTCAACAGATCCAGTACCAGCATTTGCATCTGCAGCGCTGTTGTATAGCTTTACAGTGTTAGCATCTACACGGCCAATATAGTAGTACTGGGTAGTAGTAAGACCGCCAGGAGTTACACCTGTTCCAACAAGGAACTGTACTACGTCCGTAGTAACAAATCCGTGACTTGTAATAGTTATTGAATCTGTTGTTGTGTTTACGTTTGCAGCAGCAAATGTTTTTGTGTTGGTTGTGTTTGGTGGGAAAATACGTAGGCGATCTCCAACCTTTAGGATCTTAGAGAAGGCAGTGTTAAAGCCTGTAACTAGAGTTCCACCAGCAAGTGTAGACACTGTTCCAGAACCAGTAACGTTTCCGTTAATTTGGAAGCTAGTAAGTGTGTGATCTACGCCTGCACCAAAACTACTAAACGATATAACAACACCCGACGCAGCGTTTTCTGCTGAAGTTGCAAGACGAACGTAGTCTTTGTTAATAGCTACGATATAGTAGTCAGTATCGTGAGTTAATCCACCAATACTTGTACCGCCACCGTTGTTGTACCTAACCTTAGTAGTAGTTAAGAAACCGTGTGATAACAGTCTAAGGTTGTTTTGTTGGGTGTCAATAACAGAACGCGGAGTAAATGTTTTTACAATTGCAGGTACGAAACCACCCGCAGACACTGTAAAGGTAGTTGCTGACGGAATAGTGGCAATTGTGTAAGTTCCATCAGGAGACTTAGTTAGAGAAAGAATTCTATGACGACCAACACCCGCAGTAGTAATATCTACTGCTACGCTGTTAGTTGCGTTTTCTAAACTTGTTGCTAGCTTAATATTATCGCCGTCTACTAAGATAATGTAGTAAGGGTTTCCAGAAGTAAGACCACCAATTGCAGTTTGTCCTACAGCATCGTATTGAACTAGTTCACCTTGGCTAAATCCATGTGATGGTATAGATATTTGGTTTATTGCAAAATCTACAGAAGCTGTAGTTAAAGTTTGGTTACCGGTACCCACAGCAGTTAGGTTAACAATTGCAGTTCCAGCTTTATTTGTAGACAGCTTAACAATGTTATTATCTACTTTAAAAATAAAGTACTGAGCTCCGTTTGTTAAGCCACCAATGGTAGTTCCACCACCGTTGCTGTAGACCACTTTCTGACCAGTTACTAAATCGTGACCTGGGATGTAGATACTGTCTTCTACAACGTTTACTACTACGTAAACAAAAGAGTGTCCTACGCCTGTTCCAGCGCTAGTTAAATCAATAACTGGTCCATTTAAAGACTGGCTTAGAGTAATAGTGTTGTTGTCTACTACTTGCTTTACATAATAAGTAGCGTTGTTTTGTAAGGGAACAATTGGAGAACCACCATTTGTCTGGTATCTAATTGGCTGATTTGCCAAGAAACCGTGGGATGGGATTGTAAGGGTATTTGTAGCAGTATTAATAATAACTTTAGCAAACGTATCGTCGGTGCTAACAGAAGGGGAAGTTAGGTCTACTTTTGGAGTTAAAGTTGGCGAAGTACTTAGTTGGTAGCTGTAGTTATTTATTTTTTCTACATAGTAAATTGTATTAAGAGCTAAGCCGCCAACAAGTGTTCCGCTACTAGAGTAGGTAATAGCATCATTAGTAATTAAATTATGTGCATCTGGGAAGTGGAAAGTATTACTTCCTAGATCAATAGTAATTGGGGTAAATGCGTGGTAAGAAGATCCCGCAGGTGCAATTGCAATTCCGTTAGTTCCTGCAGCTGCATCAGCAGCTGTTGGGTGAACTGTGTGTCCAGTTGTAAATGAGTTTACAAGAGTTACAACTACGTTTCCATCACCAGTATTGTAAGCATTGAGGTTAGACACTGCCCCAGCTCCAAAGGTTGCAGAACCTTCCCAAAGACCGGTAGAAGTTCCTACGCTAGATGCAAGAGTAGTAATGAAAGATCCACCACCGCCACCAGCTTGTTGAGGTGAGGTATTACGTGCACCGCCACCACCAGAGTATCCTCCAGCTCCTCCTGATTGACCTTGTTGGTTTCCGTCTGATTGTCCAGCGCCACCAAAGCCGCCATATCCACCAATACGTAAATTACTTGAAGTAATAGCTAAACCATTTTGGAAACTTCCTCCGCCAAGTTCTCCATTAGGTCCATTTTCACCAGTTCCTAAGAAACCTCCACCACCAGCAGAGAAACCAGGGGTAGATAAACCACCAAAACCAGTATTTCCACCAGAAGAAAGACCTGCAGTAGATGTAGCAGCAATATTTCCTAAGTGCCCATCTCTACCTGCTGCACCGTTTGCTTCGGCAGATCCACCACCAGCAATAAATAGAGGCTGCTTTCCAGTTTTACGAACAACAAACGTTCCTCCACCAGAGCCGCCCCAAAGAGTTCCAGAAGCAGGTGCGTTACCAATTTGGCCAACCACAATAGTAATAATTTCACCTTTAGTAAGGTTTACGCGACCTTGAACAATTGCTCCGCGCCCAACTCCACCTGCACCAGAACCATTGTAACCTGAAGCACCCTTTACGTTAAATTGATATAGACCTGATACGGGCACTGTCCAGTCTTGGTAACCCTGGTAATCTCCTTGACGAAGATAGGTATCTCTCCACGCAGACGCCCCAGAATACGCTGTGCGTAACTGTGTAATAGTTGGTGGGGTAGAGCCTGTAACGCCGCCACTAGTAAATGTATGTGTGTTGCTAGCTAAAGTGTAAAGTGCTTGAGCTCCAGCAAAGCTAGAAATAGAAACATTCTTTAAGAAGTAGGTATTGCCACTTACAAGTCCTGTAAGAGGTGTGCTATCTGTGTAGTACTTAACCGCTTGTAGATCAGCAGTTTGACCATCAATATTAAGTTTATTGTCGTAAACAATTGGAGTATTAAATTTAATAGATCCTGCAGACTCTGCAGTAATGTCCACAGCAGAGCCGCCAGAAGTAGCACTAAGTTTAAGTTGTTTTGGGTTAGTAGTAACTACATATAGCAAATCTCCAGAAGTAATTCCAGAAAGAGAACCAATTCCAGGAGTATAGATAAAAGTTTTACCTGAAGACATAGCTGCAGGAATGGTATTACCAATAGTATTTCTGTAATAGATGTAGTTTTCTTCACGGTTTACGTTTGTTTTAGCAAAGGAGTGAGTACCTGTTCCACCTACGGTGGTAATATTAATTGGCATTTATAGTCTCCTTATAGCCTTGTAATTGTAATGTAACCATTACCATTTTGATACCCAATGTTTGCAATACCTACTCCGTTAAATGTTCCAGAGCCGTCATATGCGGCATCACTTGTACCAACGTTAGTAGCTGAAGATATAATAAATGATCCTCCACCTAGACCGGCACCGATAGATCCACCAACAGAAGTCTGTCCTCCGTGACCTCCTGAGTAACCACCACCGCCACCTCCAGTGTTGTTACCTGAGTGACCGCCTCCGCCTCCGCCAAATCCACCAAGAGTTTCTGTACCGCTATTTGAGTTTCCACCAATAGCGTATCCAGTACCCCACTCATTTGATCCACTAAATGAAGCGCCGTGGGTAAAGAAGTGAGCATTTCCATCAGCACTTGCGCTTGCATCAGTGTATGAACGTCCAGGATATCCTGTTCCTCCACCTAGAAGACCTCCACCTCCACCGCCGTGGTATCCGCTTCCACCAAAACCAATTGATGGGTGAGAACCGTTAGACGCTGGGCTTAGGTTGTAACCATCCCAACGAGGTTGACGTCTAGTCTGCCCGTTATGCCACCTTTGTTCTGAAAATGTAGAGTAGCCACCGCCACCGCCACCAGCAACAAATAGTGGGGTGTTAGTTCCGTTAAAACAAACAAAAGATCCTCCACCGCCACCGGCGTGAGAGGTGTTGTTAGTAGCACCAGAGTTAGCCATTTGACCAACAATCATTTCTAGTTTATCGCCTTGCGTTAGTGTAACTCGTCCCCTAACAACTGCCCCAAAAGTATCGTTCCAACCTGGAGAACGCTGACCTCGTGCACCAGCTACAGTAAATTCATAAGTTCCAGTCCTTGGTACAGTCCATACTTGGTAGCCTGTAGCTCTTCCTTGATTAAAGAAGTTTGTATTATTTGCCCAACCTGGGTTTCCAAGTGCGCTTCTCATTTCTGACAAACTAGGGCCAAAACGTCCAGTTCTTCCGTTAGCTCCAAAAGTAGCGGTTGTAAACGCGTAAAGTTCTGGTGCCGGGTTAATTTGGAAAGTAACATCTGCAAAATCAGATGAAGAAGCTGAATCAACTACTGTAATTCTAATTGTTGCTTGAGAGTAAGCAGCGTTAGGTGTTCCTGTGATAGCTCCTGTAGAGGTATTTAGCGATAAACCTCCAGGTAAAGTTCCGCTAGTTACGCTATAAGTTAGAGGAGATGTAAATCCTACAGCTGTAAAGGAAACGTTGACTGAAGAGCTTCCTGCGGTAAGTCCAATAAACTCTTGAAGTTTTGGTGTTAGATCTCCAATAGTAAAGTTAAGTACTAAGTTGTGTGTTCCCCATAATCTTTCAACAAAGTAAAAGTCTTTTAACTCTGTAGCATTGTTATTTACGCCAAAATGACCACTTGCTGGGTATGTATAACGCAGCATGTCACCGACAGAGTATCCGTGGTTTTTAAGGTGAATTATGTCTTTATCTGTTGCAAGTCCAATAGCAGTAAAAGTGTGTGTTCCAGTTCCAGCAGAAGTAAAGTTAATAACTGACCCTGTACCAGGATATTCTCTAATAGTAGTAACATAGTTAATAGAGCTACCTACTTGGAAAGAAGTATCAATAAAGTATGTGCGACCATTTACAAGCGCTGTAGTTGATCCGCCATTAGAAGCATCTCCACCAGCGTTAATACTTGGAGGAGTACCTGTAGTTGCATATTTAACCATCAAGCCTTGGTATAGATCTAGGTCCGCAACTCCAGAGCCACTGGCTCCAGTTACGTTAGACCCACTAAATGTACAGTTGTTTAAGAACTGCCCGTCTGTGTTTGTTCCGTTAAATTCTTTTTCTGCTTCTTCTGTTAAATCAACAGTAACCTCTGTTGCAGCGTCAATGTTGTTACCTGCAAATAGACGGGCTTCATTTGCTTTTTGGAAAGTTCCTGTAAGAGCGTTAGGTGTTGCAATTACTGTTCCATTAGGAACTTGACTTACTGTAAATATAGATCCGTTTATATTTGAAGTGTCTAAAGACTTTAAGAAAACTACACCTCTAGGGTTTGTATTAAAGTACCCACCAGCTGTTGTAATGTTGTAGTAAAGAGGTGCTCCAATTGGAAGACCTACAAAGTTTTCAGTGGTGTGGGCTACTGTAATTTGATTAGTAGTAGGGTTAAAAGTAGATATTGAACTTACAGTTCCACCGGCTACTGCATTGTTATCAAGATCAAGTCGATAAGAAGTAAGAGTGTTGGAGCCATCAAATACCTGCGCAGTAGCAGAGTTAGATGAGTCAAAGGCTTTAGCGTTTGTGTTAGAAGAGTCAAACTCTTGTGACACTGTTGAGTTAAGGTTTAGGAAGTAAAACGGTGTGTTAGCTCCAAAACCGTGTGGGGACTCTGTTTTTACAGTAAGCGTAGATGCGCCTTGAGCGTCGGTAACAATTCCGTCAGAGTCAGCAATTTTAATTTGAGATCCTTGGAAAAATTCTCCGGAAACAATAGATGTGTATAGGTCCTCAATAGAAGCTGCATCTGGTTGGTTTTGCTTACAAAGATAGGTAAAAGTAGTAGGTGTTGGAACTGAGTTAATAATGTAGGCACCGTCTGCAGTTAAAGACTTAGTACCACTTACGTTAATTGGAATACCAACAGCAAGTCCGTGAGCAAGTGAGGTAGTTACTTTAATTTCACGAGATACCGCAGTTGTTGTAATAGCCTCAATATTAGGGATGGTTGTATCACCGCTCTTAGAAAAGAACGATGGGGTGTTGTTAATAAGCTCAACTGTTTCCCACTTGGTAGGCTGTAGACCGTACTCAAAGTCGGTATCAATAAGTGTCTGCGGTTCGGAGACACGGAGCTTGGTAACCGGATCAATTAATTCGGCTGGGAAACGGATCTCTCCGCCTGTACCACTGCCTGAACTACCGCCTAGAAAACCTGGCATTGATTTTTACCTCTCTTTACCTGCACCTAGTACAAGATACTTGTTATTGCAATTTTTTACGGCTTATACTTCTTTTTAAATTCCAAACCACCACATTGTGCCTATTTGTAGGTTTCCTGGCACACCTGCGGGGCCTGTTGGGCCAGCATTTCCAGAACCTACCTCTGTCCACACATTATTAAAAAATACGTATGTTTTTGCGTTTTCTGTATTAAACCAACCATCACCAGCAGCAGCTGTTGAAATAAGAGGTGCTGTAGGACCCGCAGTAAATTTACCCGCTGGTCCAGTATTACCTGTTGGACCTGTAGGGCCCGTAGGGCCGGTTACTTGTGAAGCAGCACCAGTAGGTCCTGTTTGACCTAACTGACCTTGCAATCCTTGTGGACCAGTAGGTCCGGTAGGGCCTGTTGGGCCTGTAACAGTTGATGCAGCTCCAGTAGGGCCAGTGGCACCGGTTGCTCCAGTAGGGCCAGTAGCTCCATCACTACCTACATAACCAGGAGAACCTGTTGGACCGGTAGGTCCTGTTGCACCGGTAGGTCCCATTGGTCCAACAATCTGCCCAACGTTATTCCAAGTCGTGCCGTTCCAAACATAAAGATCTTCATTCGCAGTAACAATAAATGCATCGTTAATTGCGTTACCAGATGCGGGAAGATTTATTACTGCGGCTACTGTGCCACGAATATTGATGCTAGTTCCTTGCGGACCTGTTGCACCTGTTGCTCCTGTTGCTCCGGTAGGACCAGTTACAGTTGAGGCTGCACCTGTGGGACCTGTAGGCCCTGTTAACCCTGCGGGACCAGTAGGTCCAGTTACTCCTGAAGAATAAGATAATGAATTCCACGCAAGTGTTCCATTACCAATTTTAAATTTACCAGTATCGTATTCGTAACCTGCTTCACCTTGTGCAAGTACGGGATTTGTTGCAGCCCACTCTGCTGCGGTGCCACGTCTAAATTGAACTTTAACTGCCATTAGCCGTTAACTCCTCCGCAATCAATAGTATCGACGCCGCCATAGTTTGTGTTGGGAGCTCCTGCGTCTACGTTAAGTATTGTACTTCCTGCCGCACCAGTTAATCCTTGCAAACCTTGTGGACCTGTTGGTCCTGTTACACCTTGAACACCTGTTGGACCAGTAGATCCGGTTGGTCCTGTAGATCCAGTTGGGCCAGTTACACCTTGTGGACCTGTCACTCCTTGCGGTCCAGTAGGACCTAGTGGTCCTGTTGCACCTGTTGGTCCACTTACTCCTTGAATACCTTGAGAACCTGTTGGTCCAACTTCACCTTGTAAACCACGAATACCGGTTGCACCAGTTGGTCCAGTAGGACCAGTTACTGTGCTTGCAGCTCCAGTAGCACCGGTTGGTCCAGTATTACCAGTTAATCCAGTTAAACCTGTTGGACCAGTAGGTCCTTGTGGACCAGTGTCACCTTTAGGACCAACAATTTGTCCTACGTTATCCCATTGTGAACCATCCCAAACATAAAGATCGCCCTCATCATTTACAAGATAAGAATCATTTATGGTGTTACCAACTGTAGGCAATGCAGCAAATGTAGAAATTGATCCAAGAAAACGAATTGAAGTTCCTTGCGGACCTGTAGGTCCGGTTGCACCAGCTGCACCAGTAGGACCAGTTTGTCCAGTTGCACCAATAGATCCTGTTGGTCCTATAGGACCTGCAGGACCAGTATGTCCAATTGGACCGGTAGGTCCGGCAATATTAGATGGTGCTCCTTCAGGACCTGTAGGCCCAGTTGGTCCTTGAACACCTTGCGGTCCTTGCGGACCAGTTACAGTTGATGCGGGTCCAGTTGCACCAGTAGCGCCAGTTGCACCCTGTGCACCTGTAGGTCCGGTAGCTCCTGTTGCTCCTACTGCTCCTGTAGGGCCGGTAGGACCCGCAGGACCTTGCGGACCAGTACTTCCTGTTTGATCAGCACCAATAGTAATTACTGTTGTTGGCTGTTCAATTATTTCAACAATTTCAATATCAGCCATTACAGTGTTACCTGTTTTTCAGTAAAGACCTTTCCAGTCATAAACGTTCTAGTCTTTCCATCTGTGCCAGTTAATTGGACATCGT
>Ga0164292_10003194_pt1 | contig 13391 bp, 9 predicted proteins | sample GEODES117metaG_FD_111486 | JGI IMG/M metagenome (GOLD analysis project Ga0164292, IMG submission 111486) | Eutrophic lake water microbial communities from Lake Mendota, Wisconsin, USA - GEODES117 metaG | ecosystem: Environmental > Aquatic > Freshwater > Lake | place: USA: Lake Mendota, Wisconsin... | reverse complement strand
TTTACGGAAATCCAGGTTGTGAAATAAAATCAACCGCATGGAATGAATAGACTCTGTGGTTTGGAGAACGGGCTGCTGCTGTAAGATAAACTGGTACAATACGGCAATATCAATTTTTCGACCGGGGGAAATAACAATTCCTGCCAGTGTTCGGTTCTGGTCAAAACTGTTGCCATTAAGGTTTTCGCCCCAATGGAAAAAAATTTCATCCGCTGCTTGCCAGCTTAGTAGTACTTCTTCCGTACCCGCCTTCTTTTTCAAAGGCCCCTGCATTTGAAAAAGATACCTGGCCCTGAACGTAAAAGCTACATTGGTTTCATCATTGATATTATTTACAAAACCCTTCCTGAAACGTTGCTCGAGCCTGATCCGATTGACATAATGTAAGCCTGCCTTTTTCTTATTGAACTGGATTTGTTCATATAAACGGTTCTCTGCCAGCCAACGTTGGTACCGATCTGTTACATAGGTGCCAAACCAAGCATAACCCGCCGTAATTCGAATATTAGGGTTAAGATGGTAATTAATACCCATCCTTGCTGCAGACAAAGTAGATGACAATGGAAACACACCACGACTTCGGTAGTTTAGATCAAAAGCATAACCCCACTTTTTTGAAAGCCTCGCCTGCTGACTATACGTGGCCCAAAACTGAAAGTCCTTCTGGGCATGGGCTTTAGCGGTTGAAAGCAATACAAATAAAGCAAACAGCCATAATGGTGAACTCATAAATTTAAATAACAATGACGAAAAACTGACCATGTCTTTAGATTTCATACAGTGCTGTAATTCGGATGTCCAATATATTTCATGTTGAAAATAACCAAAATCAATCCTTTGGCCCAAGGCCACCGGATCACTTGATTATTTTGACACAGAAAACTCCCTCGCTTGGCGTGATTTGCTTAGATTGGCTACTAATTTGAACACCAAACCCTGATTATGAATAAGCTTATTATTCATTTTGCTTTTGTAGCCCTAGCCTTGACCCCGTCCTGCAATTCAAATAATCCTGCAGCAACAAAATAGACAGACTCTGTTGTCGCTGCCAAAGAATTGGCCCCGGTCAATTTTCTTTACCCATCTACTTTCCCTTCCGATTGGAAGATCGGTGACCCCCAAAACATCGCAAAAGTGCAGGAGTTATATAAGATCATGTTAAGCGACTCTCATTACGAGGCCATGCTCCCCTATCTGGCCGGCTCCATAGAAAATGTACTGTTCGACAACAGGAAGGTCAAACTCAGTTCAAATGATTTCGTGCAAACCGTAAAGCAGCTCCCCGGGGCGGCTTTAAAACCCTGAATGAAGATTTTCGCAATTATATTTCCCTTAGAAGCGATTCGCAGAACCTCGATGTGGTTTTGCTGTGGATCAAAGAAAACAGTATTCGCAAAAAAACGGAAAAGTGGATTCTTCTGGATACCAGAAAACCTGGATCTTTGATAAGAATGGCAAACTGAATTACCGTAGCACTTATGTTCGATACGATTTTTAACCTGGCCCCGTCTTTTGAGTCCCTCGTAAAAAAAAACATGCAAGATCGGCAGCCATGGATGAACCAAACAGCCCATATGGAACCTGCAAATGAAACCATGGCGAAAGAAATATCCCAGGTAGAAGCATCTAAGAATGGTGTTTTTGCCAACCATGATAAATGGCCAAATCAAATATGCAACAACCTGTTCTCGAAGTTAGGGGCCTGACCGTTCGCCTGGGCGGAAAGATTGTTCTGGACAATATCAGCTTCACCCTGCAAAAAGGAGAATGCCTGGCTGTGACAGGCCCAACCGGCAGTGGCAAAACGACCTTGATCAAGGCCCTGGCTTCGCAGATCTTTTCCTCTGGCGTCCTGCAATTCCCCATGAACGCCGAACGCAAACCCAGGATAGTGGTCATCAGCCGACAACACCAGTTCACCAACCTTTCCAATATCAGCTCATTCTACTACCAGCAACGATTCAATTCCTTCGATTCGGAAGATGCACGGAAGTTGGAAGATGAATTGACGAAAGCCGGCACCAGCGAAAATGAGACGGAAAAAGTACTGACCGCTTTTGGCCTTACCCATGTTCGCCATGCCCCTTTGCTGCAACTCTCCAATGGGGAACATAAAAGATTTCAGCTGGCCCGGGCCATCTTACAACACCCTGAATGGATCCTCCTGGACAATCCATATACCGGACTGGACAAAGAAGCCCGAATCATATTAAATGAGATACTGGAAGGCTTGGTCCGTGATGGTATCCAAATCGTTCTGGTAACCGGACCTTCCGAAATTCCGCCGGTGGTTACCCATACCGCTGTGCTTGACCATGGGAAAATTATTACCTTTTCCCAAAAAGAAAATGCCCCCCTTCCTGCCCCAACAACGTCAGGGGGCGTGGATCTGGCTCGCATCAGAAATATACCGGCCGCTTATCCGTATCCCCCGTTTTCTACAGCCATCAAAATGATTGATACCACCATTTCTTATCATGGAAAAAATATCCTGGACAAGATCAATTGGGAAGTTAAGCATGGGCAATGCTGGAATGTGGCAGGTCATAACGGATCAGGAAAATCAACGTTGATCTCACTGATCAATGGCGACAATCCCCAGGCTTTTGCAAACCAGATCTGGCTCTTCGACAAAAGAAAAGGAAGCGGTGAAAGCATTTGGGATATCAAACAAAAAACCGGATTTGTATCGCCCGAACTCCATCACTATTTTGAGAGTAGCTCTACTTGTTTCCATGTGATTGCATCGGGCTTGTTTGACACGATGGGATTGTTCAGGAAACTGAATGCTTCCCAACAAACATTAACTGAACAGTGGATGGAATGCATGCAGGTGGCCCATCTTTCTGAACGCTTATACCATAATCTGTCAGACGGCGAACAACGAAAAGTGCTGTTGACCAGGTCATTGGTTAAGAACCCGCCCCTCCTCTTATTGGATGAACCCTGCCAGGGACTGGATACCTTAGCTACTACCCAGTTTATTGCTATGATCAATGACATATGTATCCAATTGAAAAAAACAATGATCTACGTCAGTCATTATGAAGCAGAAATTCCCGGTTGCGTGAGCAATCGTTTAGAACTGATTAAGGGAAAATCCACAATAACAGCGTGCTAACATACTATTCGGCAGCTTCTTGCAGGATTGCTCACAAATTGACCTCTACCCAACCTTGATCAACTTATTGCTCAGAAGCTACAACATCAAGGGCTGAAACAACAATAAGCCCAAAACGGGCTTTTCTTTGTGAAAACTTATTAATTCGGCACATCTAACGGGCAAGCACTGGGGTAAATTCCATTCCCTTAGATTAATTTACATCTGGGAAGAACTGTTCTTACACTTTAATTGAGCACCATGAAAATTTCCATTGCTACTGCTTTGATTTCCTTGTCGATGTTTTTTGCTGCAGATACGATCATTGCCCAGGAACATCATGAAGAAAAAGAAGAAGCTTTTGTTCCCCATTCCTCTTTCGCATTGATGCTGATTCATGCCCACGCACTCAGTGGATCCGAGGCCGTTAGCAAAAAAAACCTTGTTTTACCTGCCTGGGGAATCGATTACAACTATCGGTTCAAGTCTAAGTGGTCCATCGGCCTGCATACAGATATCATACTGGAAAGCTTTGAAGTAGCGTCGAGCAAAGATGGTAAGGTCATTGAACGGAATTACCCTATTGCACCCGCCCTCATGGCCGGCTACAAGCTCAATCGCCACTGGACTTTTTTGGGAGGTGTCGGAGGTGAACTTGCCAGGGAGGAGACTTTCTTCCTAACCCGGTTCGGAATAGAATATGGCGTTGAAATCAGAAACAACTGGGAAATCATTGGCTCATTATCTTAAGTTATCAAGTGAGAGGGCTACGATACATAGCTGCTGGGCATTGGCATTTCAAAAGCCCTGAAAAAAACGGCTCGTCGATGAAGGGACACACCGATAGGACTGGATTTTCCTCTGTTAATCTGCTGAAACTTATGGTATCTGCCGCCTTCTGTATTTTTTTAACCCCGTCAACGCAGTCTCAGGTCTTGAAAGACAGTGTTTTCATGAACGACGGGACAATCCTTTCCGGCGAGTTGAAAGGACTAAAATCTGGGCGTCTTGAATTTGACATTGACAACATCAGCGTGGTAAAGATCAAATTTGACAAAATAAAAATGATTAGGGCTTTAACCCACGCTTACCGGATTGAAACCAGTGACCGGAAGTTGTACTATGGCAATCTCAGGCGATCCGCCGAACCCGGGACGGTAAAAATAGAAATGAAAGACAGTTCAGTCATCGTTCCGATCTCCCATATTGCTGCCCTTACATCACTGGATAATCAATCCCTGAGAACGATCACTGGCTATATTTCATCGGGGTTTAACTATGCCCGATCCAGCAAGGCCGGGCGTTTCAATTTTGACGGTGTCATGAATATCCAGATGCAAAGATTGAACACGAACCTTGCAGGAAGCATGTTTCTTTCCCAGACCGATTCCAACTGGGTCAGGGATCGGGAAAGTTTTTCAATCAATAGCTTTTATATTATCAACCCATGGATTGCCGCAGGAGGCCTTTTTAAGTATCAAAGGAATTTAGAACTTGGACTGGCACGAAGGTTTCAGGAAGGCGCTGGCGTGGGGGTATCAATGTTAAACAAAAATAATTTTCAGATCCGGGTAATATCAGGTCTTGTTGTCAACCAGGAGAAAAATATTGAAGGAGTCCGATTTCCTACCCAGGTGGAAATTCCCCTGCAGCTTTACCTGGAGTATTTCAAATTCACCGACCCCAACATTTCAATCACTACCACCCAGAGTTCATACATGAGCCTCACTGATGCAGGCAGGGTTCGATGGGATGGTGAAACAAGGGTGTCCTGGGAGATCATTAGTGATCTGGCCCTTAGCCTGCAGTTTTATCATAACTTCGATAATCGTCCACCTTCCGGCAACAATCGAAAATGGGATTATGGTACGGTACTCGGCCTCAAGTATCAATTCTGATACTTGTCTCTGAGCAGTAGGCTGAATTGAAATGTCGGTGCACGATAATGTCCTCAACAAATGGCAAACAGGGGCACAAAAATTTCACTCTTTGCAGCCTGTTCGATGGTTTTCGCCAACATGATCGGCACGGGCATATTCACCAGCCTCGGGGTCCAGTGATGCTCCTTACAAAATACAAGGGCATCATGTTGTGAAACCATTTCCGCAGATCATTTTTCTCCTGATCAGTGCATGGGTTCTCATTTTCACCATTATGGACAAACCCAAGGAGAGTTTTTTGGGAATTGGGATGGCTATTGCAGGGCCCCTATTCTCAGCACGAAAAAAGTGGAAATTATTCCTTAATTTCTGCCTCCCAAATAACATGACCCCCAATTACAAATTAAAGGACCTCGCGAAAATGCTGAATATGTCGCCCTCAACGGTATCTAAAGCATTGAACGATTACCCTTCGATCAGCGAGATAACAAGGCAGCGTGTCAAGGAACTGGCTAAAAAACTCAATTTCACTCCGGACCAGACCGCGATCTCCTTTAAAAACAAGAAAAGCTTCAGCATCGGCGTCATCATTCCCAATCTGCTCGATCAGTTTTATACCCTGGCAGTGAGCGGTATCGAGGAATATGCCATGGCCAATTCATATAAGGCCATCATCAGCCAACACTATGAGGACCTTCAGCGTGAGATCGAGATCACGGAGATGATGAGCAAGTACCGCGTAGATGGACTCATCGTGTCGATCACAAAAAACACCACCAACTTTGACCATTTTAAACGCCTCGAGGAATCGGGGATCCCGGTCGTTTATTTTGTAAGAAGACCGGCCGATTTCCCTTGCTTCAACGTAACCAGTAACGTGTATAAAGGAACGTTGGACGGCGTCAATTTCCTGGTGAAAAAAGGTCATAAAAGGATCGCGCTCATTCTGGGGCCACCAAGTTTGCTGACTACGAAAGAAAGATATAATGGATATGTGGAGGGACTGAAGGCCAATAATATCCCGTTTGACAAAAGCCTGCTTTACTCCTCTGACCTGTCTACCAACAGTACGATCAGGGCGGTGGATAAGCTGCTCAGCCTGCGTGATATACCCACCGCTGTTATCGCCTTTAAGGATTACATCGCCATGGACGCCATGCAGTACATCAAGACACTCAAGAAAACATCTTACAGAAAAATAGAGTTTGTGGGTTTTGGCAATCTTCCTATGTTGAAGTACCTGGACACACCACCACTGGCATCCCTGGAAGAGCAGTGTGCTCATATTGGCAGCCGCTCTGCAGAACTGCTGATGAAAAGGATCAGGAACGAAGACCTCAAACTTCCCCCGGAATCCATACAGTTTGATTGCACGCTGAAGGAACTCAAGTGATCATTTCCCAACCGGCGATCCGCTTGGCACTGCATGCTTACGAATTACAAACAGATTGGTCGAAATCTATTTCAGGCGCTGATTAATCTTTCCGGTTGAAAAATCCTTCCACAAACGATCAGCAAGCACCATATCCATCATGCTGCCATTATAGACCATCATCCTGTACTTCAACACATACGTTTTACCCGGTTCCAAGCGCCAGTCTTTATTCTTGGTTGGAGAAAAGTTAGCAAACATATCTCCTCTTCCATTGGAATTTTCCGGCCAGATGCTGAGCGGTTCAGGATGATTGAAATTCAACGGATGCGAGAACCAGATCATTCCTGCTTTCTCATTACCGAGTGCACCTTCCACTACCACCCATTTCGCCAGTGATCCGTCTGCTTTCGCCTTATTCAAACCTTCTGATGTCAACACCACCGAATTTTCTTTGGTCCATTCCTCTGTACAACGCCATCCTAATCCCCCGTAGCGATATTCCTTCAGAATAACCGGGCTATCAGTAGCAGGTTTTAATTGAATGACCAGATCCAGAAAATAATGATCCTGCCCTTTCTGAGGATGATGGTACACGAGGGTCTGGTCCTCATTCATGATCACCACTTCACGAAAGCCCGCTTCTTCTTTCACAAAAGCTATATGCTGATGTCTGAATGAAAACTGGCTCTTGTTCTCATCTTCCTTAACCTCGTTAAACTTCTCAAAGCGCACGGTTCCTTTCCTGTCTTTCAAATTCCACAGGTCATACATTTTCCCCTGCCATTCTATGTGCGTCCACGGATTCCACATGCCGCCGTTCTGGTTGAAAAGATACTTGGGGCTCGTTTGACCGATGACTGCGGCCGACAGTGTTAACGACATGGCAAGTAACACAAACTTCATAGATGTAGTTTAAAGAAAATGCCCCGGTAAAATACCGGGGCACTCGTATAAGGATCATTCGAAATCAAGCTACTCGGGGATGGTTGTCAGAGGAGGTCTGTTGGTCTCGCTGCCTGAATACCCAAGGTTCTGATTGATCTGGCCATTCGTGTTAGCCAAAATCGCATTTCTTGGAACGGGCCATAATACGTGGTAAGGACTGATGGTATAGGCATCACCACGAATATTCTTCACATTACGTCCGTAGAATTCATTCTTATCCATGAGCCTGTCGTACCAAAAATTAGAAGTTGAAAAAGAATTCACATTATAGGTCTTGCCATTGAAAGGCTTACCTGTTTTAGCAAAGATGAAAGACATCCTTGTCAATTCAGTTTTCCTTGGCTCTTCGTAATAAAGCTCCCTTCCGCGCTCATCAAGAATGGTTCCGATATCCACCTGTGCAGGAGTCAATGGAGCACATCTTGCCCTCGTCCTAACGGCATTCACGTCTTCGGCAGCTTTGGCATTATCGCCTTTCCACCAGTACGCTTCTGCCCTCAGCAGATAGGTTTCAGCAAGACGGAATACATACCAGTCTGAGTTACCACCCTGCCATGGCGTACGGATCTGGTCAGGGATATAGAGCTTGTAATGCGGCCAGTCGAACCAAGTACGGATGGTGTCGCCGGATGAAACAGTAAGGGTGCCATTGGCATTGAATAATTGGAGTCTTCTGCCATAGAACGCAGAAGTGGTTCTGATTGCCGGGTTATTATACACCACCTGACCCATGGTCATCCAGTTACCCGAGGTAGTATCGCCTCGAAGGTCGTTGCGATCAGTCCAGATCATGCGGGTGGCATAACCCGTACCCCTGCATCTTCCGATACCCCTTCCATAAAGCGTGGTCATATCAAACTCAACGCCGAAGTTGGGCGACATACCTACCCTGCCATCTGGTGTGAGGATGGTGGGTGCTGTGAAAAATGGCACCGCCTGCCTCATGGATGTAGTACCATTAACCACCTGATTCTGGTCGCCAAAGCGGTCAGTCACAATAAACAGAGCTTCCGTATTTGCAGAGATCGCTTTGTTGGCTGGCCTGTGCAGGTCCCAGATCACATTTCTCCTGGCATCTGAGGCCTCAGCGCCGAACCTGTTGACCATCAGCCTAAAGGTACCGTTGCTGATGATCTGTGTTGAATTTGCGATTGCCTCGTCAAAGTTCCCGAGGGCAAGATTGACTTTGGTCAGCAAATGCAATACAGATGCCTTATTCACATCACCCTTATCCTGTATCCAGGGCACTAGAGCTGCTGCTGTGTCCAGTTCTCTCTTAATCCTTTGAAGGATCACTTCCCTTTGAACAGTTTCGAAATCAAGCTTAGGCTCGCGCAACTCTTTGAAAGAAGTTGGAATATCTCCAAATTGATTCAGCAGCCTGTAGTAACCCATCGACCTGTAAAAGAAAGCCTTGCCCTTGATAACATCCTTTGCCGTCGCTGCAAACTCAGCCTCAGGCAATCTTGAAATAACGGTGTTTGCCAACCTGATCTGCAACCACCACCGATCCCAATACCAGCCGATCCTGTTGAAATCGGAGCTATTCAGGTTCGCATCCGGGGTGATCAATAGGTTCATATTCACTGCGGGTCCGAATTTATCGGTGGTACCTTCAACAGCCATCTCCGAGAATATATTCTCCGTAATGATGGGGGCGCCATCTTCGTAAAATTCAGGTCGCAGGTTATTGGCGCAAGATGCCAGCGCTGCCCTGAAACCCGCTTCGTTGATCAGTGTATTCTCAGGAGAGAAGAACGATAATGGTTTAGGCTCAAGCCAGCTTTTCTTACACGATATGAAAAGGGTCAGTATGGCTACGATCATGACCCCGCTGATATTTTTATTGATATACTTATTCATATTAGCTTTTTTGGAAATGATCACAATATTATAAGGTAAGGTTTAGGCCAAGATTGATGATATATGGCGTAAGACCTTTATTCTCCGGATCAAAATAATCCCAGCTGGACACCACAAATGCATTCTGTACGTTCACATATAATTTGAGGCCACCGATCTTATACTTGCTGAGCAACTCTTTTGGAACAGTGTAGGCCAAGCTGACATTATTCAGGCGCACGAAAGAAGAATTTCTCCACACGTTGAATGCTACGGTACCACCTGCTGCAGACATCATCTTCGCATAGTCGTTGATCGGATTGGTTGGGGTCCAGTAAGGGCGCTTGTAAAACTGTGACCTGTCGTAGAACAGATCCACGTTCTTTGCTTCGTTGTACTGGCTCAACTGACCAACCCTTCCATAAAGCGCAAATGAAAAGTCCCAGTTTTTATAGATCGTGAATTCGTTCCTGATATTGAAAGAGAACTTGGGCGTGGTCTGGCCCACGAACTGCCTGTCGTCAATGGTATATTTCCCATCGCCATTAGTGTCCTGCAGCCTGAAATCGCCCGGTGTAAACCCATATTTACGGGCTTCCAGATCATCAGGTGTCTGCCATACGCCGGTTACGTTATAATCAAAGATATCAGCGATCTGCCTGCCGATGAACCAGCCATTGGCTATATCATCCTTCTCAACATACCCGGTGATCTTACCAGTTGAATCCTTAACCGGAACAGGGCCGTACAGTTTCACGATCTCGTTTCTGTTTGTCCAGAATGATACGTTTGTTCTCCAGATAAAGTTATTACGCCTCATGTTTGTGCTGTTCAGCATCACCTCGAAACCGGTGTTGTTGACCTGGCCAAGGTTGGCGATCACACTGGCAAAACCGGTTACATTTGGAAGCGACCTGTTCAGGAGCAGATCCCTGGTGTTTCGCTGGTAGTAATCGATTGAACCCGTCAGGTTACCCTTGAGGGTTGAGAAGTCCATACCTATATTGATGGAACTGTTACGCTCCCATCTCAACGTGGGGTTGGCCATATTCGCCGCTTGCACACGGCCAACAGCGTAACGTGCTCCACCGGGAGTGATGTACTCGTAACTGCCGGCGCTAAGGCCTGCCAGCGCGGCATAACGACCGATTTCCCGGTTACCATTCTCACCGTAGGACACCCTGAACTTACCATAGTCCAGCCATCCGGTGATTCCTTTCATGAACTTCTCTTCTGTGAAGGTCCAGGCAATGGCGGCGGAGGGGAAGAAAGCCCTGGGGTTAGCCAGACCAAAAGCTGAGTAACCGTCCCTGCGCGCAGTAACTGTTAAATAGTACTTGTCGGCGTAATTATAATTCAGCCTGCCCATCAGGGCGTCGCCAGTTGCATATTGGTCATCGTTGGTAACAACCACTGTTCTGGCTGCCTGTATGGCATTATAACCCAGGTTGTCGTTGGGAGAAAAGTTCTCTGCATTTACCCGGGTGTAATAGCTTTGGAACTTCTCCGCATTGATCAGGAAGGTGGCGTCGAAACTGTGTTTTCCGTACGACTTATTCCAACCGATAACATTATCCAATTGCCACTGGTAAGTAAAGCTTTCCTCACGCACAGACACACCACCCCGTACGCCCTGCAGCGGGTGCTGGGATGACAGGTGGTTATAATTCTTGAACCACTCAAGCCTCGGTGTGAAGTTTGACTGATAGTAAAATCCATAAGGGAGCTTACCCTTAATATAGATCGAGCCAAAGAGCTGTGTATTTTTCTGCAACCTATCACGATATTCAATATCAAGGAATGGATTGGCGTTATTTCCAGGGTCATCGTTCGTACTGGTCCGAAGCCTTGATCCATCATCCGTCAACAATTGTCCATAGGGTGTAGTTCTGATCATATCACCCAGGTTGACAGAATATGGACTTTCATTCCTGTCTGCAAACTGCATGTTGACACCTACGGTGAGGAACTTTGCCACCGTACCTTCCAGATTCATTCTGGAACGGAAGGTTTTATATTTTTCTCCTACCGCCAGGCCTTCGTTCTCCAGGTAGCCGAAAGAGGTGTAGTAATTAAATTCATCCTTACGACCAGAAATGGCAACGGTATAGTCCTGACCTTTCGAGTTCCGGTTATACATCTCGTTTTCCCAATCGGTAGGGGTGCCATTCTTGTAGTTCTTCACCTCAACGGCGTTGAAACGAAGGCGGTTCAGCCAGATATCCGTGGGATCACCGGTTGCTCCGGTGAGATTCTTCCACTCGTCAACGGTGATGTTAGAGGGGAGTTCGTTTGGATTGGTGAACTGGTATTTAATATTTGGCCTTGATGTTGAATCAAACCCCCTCATGCTCCACAGCACATCCGTTCTCCAGTCAGTAAATTCCTCCGGGGTTAACAATCTGGGATATTGAGCGATCCGGTTCATGTTATAGTTCGCATTCACAGAAACGGTAGGCTTGCCCGACTTACCCTTTTTGGTAGTGATCAGGATAACACCATTGGCAGAGCGTGCTCCAAACACCGCCGCGGAACTGGCGTCCTTTAGGATGTCAATGGTGGCGATATCATTTGGATTAACATCGTCCAGACTTCCCTGATAGATCACCCCGTCTACGACCAGCAAGGGAGCGGTAGATGCGATCAGCGAACCCCGGCCCCTGACAAGTAGCGACCCGCCACCTTTTGCTGACGCATTCAAGCCAACATCCAGACCAGGCGCATTACCGCGCAGCATGTCCTGCACAGAACGGGGGTTTTCGTTCTCAAACTGTGTAGCTTTTACCTGGGCAACCGCTCCGGTAAGGTCTTTCTTCTTTTGCGTACCATATCCTACCACAACAACCTCACCCAACTGGTTTTGTTGTTCTGTGAAAGACACTTTAATGGGACCGTCGACATTTTTAAGAGATACTTCCTGGGCTGTATAGCCGGCATAACTGACAACCAGTGTAGCATTGGCTTCCACGCCTTTCAGGGTGAACTGGCCATTGGCATCTGTCAGAACAACTTTCTTTGTTCCTCTTACCTGGACAGTTGCGCCCGATAAAGGCTCATTCTTTGAATCTGTAACAACGCCCGTGACATCGATCGGCGCTTTTTTCAGATCGCCCGCAGGTTTTGTTTCATTAGGGGCATCTAACGCTATCAGGGCTGTGTTTGAGAATAACACCGTAAGCATCAGCGCGCACCTCAATAAAAGGGCATGAGGGATTTTTTTAGACATTCGCAGCAGTTGAGTGGTTAATAAAAACTGATAATAGTTAAATCTAAATTAAAGTTGCTTTGATTTATAAGGAAAACGATTGAATTTAATGTCTTACTAACTGCTCCATCCATTCGCCCGAAGGATTCCCAACTCGAGTCCGCGCAATTCAGCAAGCCCGCGTAAACGCCCAATACAGGAATAGCCAGGATTCGTTGTCTTTGCTAAATCGTCAAGCATCTGGTGTCCATGGTCTGGTCTGAATGGAATCGACGCATCCTTAGTCTGCTGGATGGTCAGAATCTCCTTCATCACAGCGTACATATCCACATCTCCACCCAAATGGTCATCTTCATAAAAATTCCCGGCCGCATCTTTCTTCACATTTCTCAAGTGTACGAAATGGATCTTGTCCCCGATCTTCTTCGCCATGTCCGGCAGATCATTATCAAATGAAGCACCTAAGGATCCGGTACAAAAACAAGCTCCATTACTTGCGGCAGGCACAGAAGAAATAATGAACTGGTAATCGTCCATATTTCTCACGATCCTCGGCAACCCCAAAATATCATAGGGAGGATCATCAGGATGTATCGCCAGCTTTATTCCAACTTCATCAGCAACAGGTGTGATTTGCGACAGAAAATAAACCAGGTTATCACGCAAGGCATGCCGGTCAATATCTTTATACACTGCAAGGCGGGCCCTCATATCAGCCAGCGTGGATTTCTTCTCGCCAGGGATGCCGAACATCACCACATTCGCAAGTTGTTCCCTTGATTCAGAAGTAGACAGTTTGAATCTTTGTTCTGCTGCTTGAAGTACGGCGGCGGGATAGTCTTTTTCTGCACCGGGTCTTTGCAACAAGTAGATATCGAACAGCGCCATATCGGACCAATTGAAATACAGTGCTTTTGATCCATCCTTCATGGGATGGTCCAGATTGGTGCGCGTCCAGTCGTTCACCGGCATAAAATTATATGTGACGATCTTGATACCGCAGGCCGAAAGGTGTCGTAAGGTCTGCTTGTACAGATCGATCCA
>Ga0164292_10003193_pt1 | contig 13394 bp, 10 predicted proteins | sample GEODES117metaG_FD_111486 | JGI IMG/M metagenome (GOLD analysis project Ga0164292, IMG submission 111486) | Eutrophic lake water microbial communities from Lake Mendota, Wisconsin, USA - GEODES117 metaG | ecosystem: Environmental > Aquatic > Freshwater > Lake | place: USA: Lake Mendota... | reverse complement strand
GACAGCGGCACACGGTTCCAGGTCGCACCGTGGCTGATGGGGTAGCGGCCGGTGTAGTAGCTCATGCGGCTCGGGCCGCACACGGCACTAGTGACGTAGGCCTGCGAGAACCGCACCCCGCGGGCGGCTAACGCATCTAAGTTCGGCGTTTGCAAATAAGGGTGGCCGGCGCAGGAAAGATGGTCCCAGCGTAGCTGGTCGGCCATGATGAAGAGTACGTTCACAACACGGCTCCTGACGGGCGTTGCTGTTTCAATTCAGCCATGCGGACATCCCGAAACTCTTTGGGGCGCTGTGAGCCATGCGGTCTGATGGCCATTTCATAGGCGGATACTCCTATCTGTGAATCTACTTTGGCGAAGATGGTTCATGCTGTGAACTCCGTGAAGTGAACAAAAAGAATGATGTATTCTTAAGTTACTCAACTCAGTTACTTCGGTAACAATCTAGGGATGACCCTAATGCTGAAGCACCCATCATCCAGCAGTATCGATTGGCAGAACAGCCTAAGGGAGGATTCAAAAGTGAAGCGCAGCACCTGAGTAGTTAATCAACGAGGACTGAGTGCTGCGGGTTGTTAATTATTAACTCACGGTAGACCGCCAGCGGTGATCGTATCCTTAGCCCTTTTCTGGGCCGGCGATTGATTTCATCGGCAGTCGCATCGAGCTGTTCTTCGCTGCAATGGGCTGATCTGTCCCGTGAGGCAAGAACTGACGAACCAGACCGTTTGTGTTGTCGTTGGAGCCGCGCTGACACGGACTGTGCGGATCGTAGAAGTAACAGCCATCCCTGTTTGCTCACTCAGCTTCTTGTGCATCGCCATCTCTCGGTCTTGGTCATACGTCATGCTCAGCCGCAAGGGCAGTGCAACGTTTAGCAGCTTCTCAGTGAAGGGCTGCAGCACATTGCCACTGCGTGCTGGCTTGGGTTGCGGAAGGTTTATGAGCATCAGCAGCCGGCTGGTGCGCCCGGTGATAGATGCAGCGCGCGGGAGATCGCCCGGATGCTGAAGTTCTGCCGCTGCAAGCTTGCCAATGTCATAAGCTCTTCAGGCTGAAGCTGGCGGTAGTGCAGTAAGGTGAAATGCATCTGCTGACCTAACAGGTTGGCTAATGTTGCGCTTCACTTTTGAATCCTCCCATAGGCTGTTCTGCCAATCGATACTGCTGGATGATGGGTGCTTCAGCATTAGGGTCATCCCTAAATTGTTACAGAAGTAACTGAATTGAGCAACTTAAGAATACATCATTCTTTTTGTTCACTTCACGGAGTTCACAGCATGAACCATCTTCGCCAAAGAAGATTCACAGATAGGCGTATTTCTCTTCCGTGAGTACCCTTCGCGTCCCTTCGATTAAGCGCAAACCCCTGAAAGAGAGCCCCATGCCACTGCCATTTGCCGACCGCCTGAACAACGTCGAAACCTCTGCCATCCGAGAGCTTTTTAAGCTGCTCGGCAAGCCCGGAATTATCAGCTTTGCCGGTGGTTTTCCGGACAGCGCGATGTTTGACATTGAAGGGATTAGGGAGGCCGTTAATCTAGCCTTGACCGAGGAAACCGGCGGCGCATTGCAGTATGGCGCAACCGAGGGCTACAACCCTCTGCGCGAGCAACTCGCCGCCTTCATGGCCGCCAAAGGCGTTGCGGTTGCGCCCGACGGCATGATCGTCACTACCGGCAGCCAACAAGGACTGGATTTACTGGGCAAGACCATGATCAGCCCTGGCGACAAAGTGATTGTCGAAGGCCCGACTTTTCTGGCCACCATTCAGTGCTTTCGGCTGTACGGTGCGGTCATCATCAGCGCGCCAATTGACGAGCACGGCGTGCAAACCGACGCCCTTGAAAAACTCATCGCCGAACACAAGCCCAAGTTTGTTTACTTGATCCCCACCTTCGGCAACCCGAGCGGCGCTTTGCTCAATTTGGAGCGCCGCAAAAAAGTCTTGGAGCTTGCCGTTAAATATCAGACTCTGGTGGTGGAAGACGATCCCTACGGCGATTTATATTTTCATCAGGAGCCGCCGCCAAGCTTGCTGGCGCTCAGCCGCGATGTGCCCGGCAGCCGGGAGTGGCTGGCATATTGCGGCAGCATGAGCAAGGTCTTGAGCCCAGGCTTGCGGGTCGGCTGGATGATTGCGCCCGCCGCGTTGCTAGCTAAAGCCACCATGTGCAAACAATTCAGTGACGCCCACACCAGCACCTTCGCCCAAGCTACCGCAGCGCAGTACCTCAAAGCTGGCCGCATGCCTGCCACGCTGGCACGGGTGCGAGCGGTGTACGCCGAGCGTGCAGCAGCCATGGGTGCTGGTTTGAAACGAGAACTGGGCGATGCCATTGCGTTCACGCAGCCCGAGGGCGGTTTGTTCTTTTGGGCCCGACTCACCGGTGCCAACGGCAAAACTAAAGATGCGGCTGAGTTCGCCAAAAAAGCCATTGCGCAAGGCGTGGCGTTTGTGCCGGGTGCGCCTTTTTATGCGGCTGACCCAGACATGTCAACACTGCGTGTCAGCTTCGCCACGGCCGATGTGGCGAAGATTGAAGTGGGCATTACTCGGCTTGGCAAGGCGTGCTGAACAACAGGTTCAGTAGCTAGGCCCAACTCAACAAGCGTTGCGCAGTTTCCGCAGCTTCTTAGAGACCGTTTTTGCATCCGGCTCTGCTGGCAAGTCGGGAAAGCTTTCCCGCAGCTGATAGATGAAGCTTGGGTTGCGCAGAAGCATCAAGGTGTTGGGCTCTTTTTCGTCTTTCAGCGTGGCCACGACGAACGATGCCGGGTCGTGCTGGCGACTGTTGGCAAGAGCGCTGCAGCGGCCGCATTGCCGGGCTCACGGGCCAGCGTGAACTTCAGGTTGCTCGCGATGTAGTCGTGGCCGGGGAAGATGCGGGTGTTGTATGGCAGGCGCATCAGCTGCTCGGTGAAGCTGTTGTACGACGCTTCGACGTCGCCGCCGTTGTGCACGGTGCCAGCACCGGCGTTGAACAAGGTGTCACCTGAAAAGCAGATCAGTCCGGTCCGACCGAAAACCCCACCGAGCCCAGCTGCGCGAAATGAACCACCATTTGGCTGCCTGCGCTCAGCACCACCGGGTCTGTGGCCGAGCCCGTCAGCACGATGGTCCCGGCTTCCAGCGGGTGTCCGGCGTCACTGGCCAGCCGTACCGCCGCCAGAAGCGCCTGTAGCGGGTGGTCCAGGATAGACGCGCTGCTGCCCTGTGCCACCAGTTTGCCGTCCAGTTCGACTTCGACAGTCAGAGCGCCCAGTTCCATGGAAGGTGGCTGCCAGGGGCCAATCACGAAGGCGCAGGCGGAGGCGTTGTCGGCCACTACGTCGGCAGACGAGAAGCGGAAATCACGGTAACGTGAATCGATGATCTCCACCGCCGCGGCCACCGCCTGAACCGCGTGCAGGGCCTGGTCCAGGCTGGCTGCGCCGTCCAGCCGACGCGACAGCAGAAAGGCGATCTCCGGCTCCGCGCGGGGTCGGATCAATCCCTGCAACGCCAACTGGCCACCGTCGGGCACCTGCATGGCGGCGGACAACACGCCGTACACGGGTGCATCGACACCCAAGTGGGCCATCGCCTTGCGGTTCGTGAAGGCCAGCTTGAGGCCGATCTTGCGGTCGCCGCGTCGGCAACGCTGCGCCATGCCCAACGCCTGCACGGCATAGGCTTCTTGCAGCGTGATGGCTGCCGCGCCGGTCCATTGGGCGATCGGCACCCCGGTGCACAGAGCCTGGTCTAGGGCCGAGGCCAAGCGTTCGACCTTCGACAGACCGTCCGGCACACGACTCACGGCGCAACCTGCGGCACTGGTGTGGCGCCGATCTTCCCTACCCCGAACGCTACCGCGCGGCCGCCGACGCGCTCCACCAGCAGGTTCTGGTCGTCCTTGGCGCGCCGATCGGCCATGACTGGATCCACGATGGCGCGCAGGCGCTGCGCGAATTCGTCCCGCACTGCCACGTGCGCACCAGACCGCGCCAGGTCGTGGGCCTCCTCCGGATCGTCCTCTAGGTCGAACAGCTCGGGCTCGTAGCCTACATAGTGGTGGTATTTGTAGCGCCCGCGCGCCACCATGAAGGCCGCAGAGGGTGAGCCGACCGCGTGGTACTCGCTGAAGGCGGTACGCTCGATGTCCGGCCGCGTTGCCAGGTCGATCAGTGAGCGTCCCGGCAGGTTTGCTTCATCGGGCAACGGCGGCAACGCGAACGCCTCCAGTACTGTCTGGTAGACGTCGACCAGCGAGGCCGGGGTGTCGCAGCTGCGCTGCGGCACCCCGGGCCCCGACAGGATCAGCGGCACCGCGGTGGACTCGCGGTACAGAAGCGACTTGTTCCACATACCGCGCGCGCCGAGGTTGTCGCCGTGATCGCTGGTGTAGATGACCAGTGTCTCGTCACTTAACCCTGCATCTGACAGCGCCGTTAGCACGCGGCCAATCTGTGCGTCGATGAAGCTCACCAGCCCGAAATAACTGGCTATCGCCAGGCGCCGGCGCGCATCGTCGCCCAATTCCGCATCTAGGTCGTTGAACTCGGCCTGGCGCTGCACCCACGGGTGGCGTACGAATCCGCTCTCGGACCGCAGCTTGGGCCAGGGCACGCTGCCCGGCGGGTACAGGTCAAGGAACTCCTGCGGCACCACGAGTGGAAAATGTGGTGCTACGAAGCCGGCGAACAACAGCGCCGGATGCGCGTCGCGCGCCGCTGGCGCCAGCCCGGCACGTTCCTGCAGCCAGCCGATTGCGCCGTCCGCCACGCGCCGGTCGAAGCGGTTGTATTCGGTTTCGCCCGCACCCAAGTGCCGTAAGAGTCCTACGCCTTCGCTGCGATCGGGCAGGGGGTCGCGCACGCAGCCCCAGACCTGCCCCATGCCTCCGGCAATGTGCACCGCCTCCCGCTGACGCTCGAAGCCGGTGTTGTCCTGCGCACTGCGGTAGTGCAGCTTGCCGATCGATTCGACGCCGATGCCGGCCGCGCGCAACCGGTGCGCCCAGGACGGCTGCCGGCCAGAGTAGGCAATCGCGTTGTCCCAGCAGCGGTGGTCGTGTACCCAACGTCCGGTGGCCAGGCTGGCGCGCGCGGGCACGCAGATCGGGCTGGGTGTGTAGGCGCGCCTGAATACCGTGCCCGTCGCTGCTAGGCGGTCCATGTGCGGCGTGCGCACGACCGGGCTGCCCATGAAGCCGCTGTGTCGCGGATCGTGTTCGTCCGAACACAACAGTAGCACGTTGCGGTAGAGCGCGCGCATTCAGGAGGACTCGGCTCTGAAGCCGATGCTCTTGACCATTGCACCGCGCCGCGCGAACTCCGACTGCAGCAGCTGGCGCAATTCGATCGGCCCCAGTGGCGCGGCGATGGTCTGGCCTTCATTCAAAGCTGGCAGTTCGCGCGATCCGGCTGCTTGCATAGCGGCGATCGAAGCCTTCTCGATCATGGTCTGCGGTGTTCCAGCCCGAGCCAGGACCCAAGTGCCCTCGTTCAATGTGAGTTGTCCCATGCCCAGTTCGGCGAACGTCGGCACCTGCGGCAACACCACAGAACGCGTTCGGCTAGTCGTCGCCAGTATGCGAACCGTGCCAGCCTTGTGCTGCTGCGTGAGGGTCGAAGTCACCGCAACGATGCCCGACAAATGCCCGCCGGCCACGTCGTTCAGCACCAAGGTGTTGCCCTTGTAGGGCACGTACAGCAGCTTCACGCCCAGCTCCTTGCCCATCAACAGGCCAAACATATGCGTTACCGAACCCGAACCCGCCGAACCGAAGGCGGCCTTGTCAGGGTTCTTTCTGCACCAATCAGCGAACTCCTTCAAGTTGGTCACCGGCACCTTGGCGCTGATTGCAAACGCAAAATCATTCTCCACGACCTGCGCCACCGGAACGAAGTCGGTCAACACGTCGTAGCCGAGGTCGCTGTAGATGTGCGGCAGGTGCACAATGTTGGAAGCTGGGGCCACCCAGTAGGTGAAGCCGTCGGCAGCTGCGGCCTTGACTGCCTGCCCAGCAATGCGGCCGTTGGCGCCCGGCCGGTTCTCCACCACCACCGGCGCGTCCATCGCGCGGCGCATCTGTTCAGCTACCGCGCGCGCCACCTGGTCTGGAAGGCCGCCTGGCGGAAACCCGACAAACAGGCGGACCGTGTTGCGTTGGGCATGGCTAGGAAACACAGAGGCGGCAGTCGAGGCGGCAAGGATCCGTGCTGTGAAATGGCGTCGATTGATGTGCATGGCGATGTCCTTAAGTTGAAGGTGGGGCGATGGCGGTCAAACTGATAACCGCCATGTGACTAAGTATTCGGCGACGATGATTCATGTTGTGAAGTCCGTGAAGTGAACAAAAAGAATGATGGATTCTTAAGTTGCTCAATTCAGTTACTTCTGTAACAATTTAGGGATGACCCTAATGCTGAAGCACCCATCATCCAGCAGTATCGATTGGCAGAACAGCCAAAGCTTGGCACGTCAATTGGTTCAGGCCATAGCTTTGCCGGTGGATTTGAAATCCCGCCAATTGCACCACTATGAATCAGGAAGGACGTTGGTCAAAACGGGTGATGTTGTGGCCCGCTTGCCATATGTCATGAGTGGCCGCGTTAGCCCCGTGGTCAACATTTCAGGAACAGATAGTGGGCAGCTTGTGCCCCTCACATTTGGCTCAGGCGAAATCGCGCTTTTGTCTTATCTGTTCAATCGATTGCCCAGCGGTAGCGATTTAGTCACAAGTCAGGCCTCGGCAATCCAATGGATTCCAATCGATGAAGTTGAGTCTGCCTTGCTAAAGGACCCTCAATTGATGGCGGTTTTGGTCAGATTTTTGGGGCTGCGTTTGCGAGAAGCTCAGGTTCGAGAAAGGGCTGCCTCTTCGCGCAGTGTTCTGACAAGATTAAGCGCCAGCTTGAGCCGTATCTTGGCAGTTCTGCCAGCTCGGCCCGATGCAAGGCTACTAATCCATGCGACCCACGAGCAAATTGCGCGCAGTTGCGGGGTTAGCAGACCCAAAGCATCTCTGGCTTTGAAAAAAATGGAGCGTGATGGCATTGTTCTATTGGGTCGAAAATGGATTGAGGTGCTGAACGCCACGGCCCTTCGCACCTTATCGACTTGAAACAATTATTTCGCTCATTCAGTGCTTGAACCCAGAAGCCTCAAGGTGCTGTGAGCAAAATTTTTCGTAAATCATGCAAAGGCCGAATTGTTGTTTATGCTTACTGCGACACAACCCTAATTAGCCCGTCCGCTTCTCCATCAGGCGCCCGAGGGTGATGGTCAGGTTCTGGCTATGCGGCCGCGCAGCAGCCGTCAGGGTTTGTAGCCGGAATTCTGGATCACCGAAGTCCATTGCTCACGAAAGGCCTGGACCATGGCCTCGGTCTGTGCACGGTTGTTGACCACGGGCACCAGATTGGCATCGGTGAAACGCTTTTGCGTGTCAGGATCTTTCATTACTTCCTGAATGGCGTTGGAAATGCGGTCAACTTTGCCCAAGGGCACGGACTTGGGGGCGAAAAACGCATTCCACGCGGTGGCCACGATGTTCACCCCCAGTTCCTGAAACGTGGGCACATCGGGAAGGAAGGATAAGCGCTTGGCACTTGAAACGGCCAAGATACGCAATTTGCCAGCTCGGTGATACGGCTCTACGCTGTTCGGAGAGTCCAGCGCTAAGGGATCTGCCCACCAAGCAGGTCGTTTAGCAGGGGGGCTGAGCCGTTGCAGGGGACCATTAGCGGCTGAATCTTGGCAGCCTCACCCAACATCAGCGCAAAGAAGTAAGGCAGACTGCTCGGAGCAGGTACACAGAAGTTGGCTTTCTGCGGGTTTGCTTGAATCCAGGTCATCAACTGGGATAGTTCTCGCACCGGCACCGCGGTGGGCACGGCTAGGGCCATATCAAAAAGGTTCACGGTGGACACTGCGGTGAAGTCAGTTATCGGATCGTAACCGGCGTCCTTATATAGCAGCGGGCCGATCACCATACCGGCCGGGTTGGCAAATATGAGCACGTTTTGTCCTGTCGGCGCGTTCTTCACCGCTTGGGCGGCGATTCGGGTGCCAGCGCCCAGCTTGTTTTCAACAATCACAGGCACGCCCAGCTTGTCTTTGAGCTTATCAGCCACGATGCGCGCCATGCGGTCTGACGAGCCCCCAGCTTAAAAGGCCACCACGATGCGAAGGGTTCTATCGGGCAACTGTTGAGCCTGCTTTGCCATTACCTGAGCTGCCAAATAAAGCCCAACCAACAATACATGGCATGCCATCGAGATCTTGCACATTTGAATTTCTAGATCAAAAAAACAGATCTATGCACCTCAAGGGGCCTGACAGGCCCTGCGCAAACATAGCAAGTCATTAAACCGGGTTTCAATGTCGTCACGTTGAAGCCCGGCACGCTTGTCGGTAAGCGCTTTTAAACTGTGCAAAAGGACATTTAAAGGGGGGCCGCTGGCGGTGATTTGCTTGAGGTGTCGGATATCTACTTGGGTGGCCGGCTCCTCGATGAAACGCTTGACTAGGAAGTCATGGTGCAGCACTGCCGCTCGGCCATGCGCCTCACACACCGCCAGGAAGCTCTGCAAAGCCAGACGACTAGACTCCTCCAAGGGGCCGCGTTTCAACGCTTCAAGCCAAAGGTTCATCAAACTGGTCTGGCGTGCACAGCTTTGCAAGCCGCGTTGATCCTCCGAGGTCATGAAAGGCATCTTTTCAAGAATCTGCGCGCTGTAGGCGGAATCGGTTATGCGGCACAGGCCTAGGATGAGGTCGATTTCATTGATGGCTGAAAAGTCACCGGCATTGGCTCCACGGTAGTCGTTGCGCCCGACCTTGTACGTTTTGAAGTAGGGTCGCACGTTGTAGAAGAACCGACGCACATCGAGGGTCTGGTCCAGTACTTGGGTGTAGTGAGACACTTCATCAATTGCCGCCTTGGCATCTGCAAGTAGCTTGGGCGTGACCGGGTGCGTCACCCCAAGCGGCAAGACCCGGCGCAGCACATCTGCAGCCCGGATGTACCCGAGGATGCAAAAGCAGTTGTTGACGATGAAGACGGACTCGTCGTCCAGCCAGGTAAAGCTCTTGTGGGCACCGCCGTGTGCCAGATTGCGCAGATTCACGTGTGGGGTTGCGAATCGAGGAGCCACTCCCAGCCCTGCGGCCAGTTGCATGGCCAAAGCGCTGGCCTGGGCAAAGGGTGAACGCTGCTCGCGGTCGGGATTGCTGAGTTCGTGGCGTCGCAAGGCCGCCATGTAAAAGCCGACATTGCCCAGCAAATCGTAGGCAGCGGCTTCATCGCTGGGCAATTTTGCTGCCGTCAGAATCGCTTGAATGTGGCCCAATCCCTCGTCGTGCAACATCTGTTGCTCCACATGTTCAGGACGCATGACGTCAGCGGGATCGTCCTGCCCAAAGTAGCGCTCCTCCAACTGGGTGTTGAGGTCTTTGAAGCGGTGACGTATCCATACGTCAAATTGCTCGATCTGGTCGATTGGCATTAGGATTTCCTCAGCGGTTTTGGGCAGTTACTTCAGGTGATAACGGTGGCCATGCGCTGCATCGCTTCATGCAGCCGTTCATAGCTTTCCCCACCAAAGCAAATGCGCAGATAGCCTTCACCGGCCGGACCGTAGAAGGCGCCAGATTCCACCACCACCTGCACTCGCTCCAAAAGCAAGTCGGCCAGCGCTTGGCTGGTGTGGCCGGTGCCACGGATATCGGGCCAGGCGTAGATGGTGCTGGCGGGCAGTGGGCAGCGCACACCTGGCATGGCGTTGAGTTGTTGACACACCATGTCACGGCGACGCCGATCCTCATCTAGCATGGCCTGCACGGGAGCCTGGTCGCCCATCAATGCAGCCACCCCGCCGGCTTGAATGAAAGTGTTGACGTGGGATACATCATTCATAGTGATCTTCATTAGGGCAGGCATGAAACGCGGCGCCGCCACGACCCAACCCATGCGCCAGCCGTCCATGGCGTAGGCCTTGGTGAAGGCGAACAGACTGAATGTACGCTCAGCCATGCCCGGCAGTGAGGCGATGCTGATGTGCTGAGCTCCATCGAACAAGATGCGCTCGTAGACCTCGTCGGAGCACACCAGCAAATCATGGTGAATGGCGATCCGTGCCAGCCCTTCAAGCTCCGCCCGGCTGTAGACGCGGCCCGTAGGGTTGTTTGGATTGACTAAGCAAATCATGCGGGTACGGGGCGTGATCGCGGCTTCCAGGGCCTGCACATCGATGCTGAACCCCCCAGCAACGTTGAGCGGCACAGTCACCACCACACCGCCAGCGAGTTGGATCTTATTGATGACCTGAGGATAGTAGGGTTCCAGCAAGATCACTTCATCACCCGGATCGATTGCCGCAAGCATGACGGCAAAGGAGGCATGGGTCAGGCCATTGGTGACAAGGACTTGCTGGGCAGTCACCGGGATCTGGTTGACTTGGTTCATGCGCTGGGCGATCACCTCCCGCAGATCGGTTTCTCCTGCGAATTCACCATAGTGCACCCGGCCTGCGTCCAGCGCATCTTTGGTGGCCTGTTTAATATGAGCGGGCGTGTCGAAATTCGGTCGCCCGATCTCAAGGTGGATCATGTTGGCACACTGCGGGTACAAACGTACCGACTTTTCGGACATCCCGAAACTCTTTGGGGCGCTGTGAGCGATGCGGTCTGATGGCCATTTCATGGGCGGATACTCCTATCTGTGAATCTTCTTTGGCGAAGATGGTTCATGCTGTGAACTCCGTGAAGTGAACAAAAAGAATGATGGATTCTTAAGTTGCTCAACTCAGTTACTTCGGTAACAATTTAGGGATGACCCTAATGCTGAAGCACTCATCGAGACCGTTAGTAGGTGGGCGCAACTATTACATGTCTAGAGGAGCAAGCGCTGATGCAAGAAAACGCCTGAAAAAGTAGGTTGAATCGCCCCGTATTTTGAGGAGGCTCAAATCTCTGAGAGGGTTGAGCCATGAACAAGACTATCCGCCTTCAAATGGTTTGAGATAGATGGGTTAATTTCTTAAAGGTGAGATTGGCTCATTGAAGTTTCACAAATCAGCGGTAATTTTTTTACCATTAGTTAGATAATGAATTCATGCGGCTTTTCCCAAAATCTATACTTACCCCCCGCCGAATGCATTTCAAAAAGGAGGGGGCCTTCCGCAGGCTCATCGTTTGAGCAAATTAGTATGCGAAGGCTGACTGGAGTCCCAACGCCAAAAGGGGACTGTACGGGGTGGGCGGGGTCTGACTGGTCTTGAATTTGGAAGGGGCGGGGGGTAGCAAAGCATAGATGCCACTCCTTATTGATACCTTTTAATCAAGTCAATCGCTAACTCTAATTGAGCATCAGTCAATGCCCTGAACTCACTTGCACCATTGAACCCACTGAATTTGGGACTGACTCCAAGCTTTAATAATTCGGACTCCAGAACGGTTGCTGAGCCTTTAACGTTAGTTAGCAGAATAAGTTCAAATTCAAATTTAGCGAATCGCGCAACCTCAACTATCCGCCTATCTTCTAAACGGGCTGACGTGATGCCAAACTTATAGATAGGTAAGCCGTCATAGACCTGCCCGATCGCTCGCCAAAGGTACACAGCATCACCGTCACTAGATGGATTGAAATCCATGTGAGCACAGATTTCTTCAAGCCAGCCATTGCTGTCTGCACCGTGATAGGCACTAGAGTTTCCTAAAGAAAATGCGCGTCTATTGGTGTATTTGAGTGCTTCCTCTGCACAATTTGTTTTATTGAGCCAATGACCATTTGGCAGCTTACGCGCGACCATGTGACCGCAAATTTGATCAAGTAAATTCTTTCTTAAAGCCGTTAGGTAAGCAGGGCCTGACTTTCTATTGAAATCAACCTTATTGTCGTATTTAAGAGCCTCAGCGTGAAGATTTTCTAGAGTCCAAAATCCTTTGGGTTTTTTGATTTCAACCATGTGACCGCAAATTAAGTCACGAACCTTGAATTGGCCGGCTGCTTTATATGCTGCGCCGTTTTTTTGTTGGAACTCTTGCCGAGATGTGTACTTGATAGCTTCAGCTTGGAGAGTTTCTAACGTCCAAAAGCCATCAGGTTTTTTAATTGTGCGCATGTGCCCACAGATGACATCTCGTAGCTTTAATCTACCTGCTGTGTTGTAAGCTGAGCCGCTTTTCTTTTGAAATTCTGTGCGCGAGCTGTATTTGATTGCCTCAGCTTGGAGGGTATCTAATGTCCAATAGCCGCGTTGAAATTTCACTTTTTGCATATCTGGATACGAATTTAGCACCGGATACCAAATACATCCGCAGCTCTCATTTATTGATATGTCTTATGGTATGTAGGAAATAAAAAAGCCCCGAAAGGGGCTTATTTATTGGGTGGCTGGCGGAAACGGAGGGATTCGAACCCTCGATGAGGCTCTACACCCCATACTCCCTTAGCAGGGGAGCACCTTCGGCCACTCGGTCACGTTTCCAGCACTCGAAAATTATATCAGGCTTGGTCTAGGTCAAAGGCCTTGTGCAGGGCGCGAACGGCCAATTCCATGTATTTCTCGTCAATCACCACAGAGGTTTTAATTTCTGAAGTTGAAATCATCTGGATGTTGATGCCCTCTTCGCTCAATGAACGGAACATCTTGCTGGCAATGCCCACATGGCTGCGCATGCCGATGCCCACAATGGAGACCTTGCAAATTTTGGCATCGCCCGTAACTTGCGTGGCGCCCAGTGCGGGCATCACTTTTTCCTTCAACAAGTCCATGGTGCGCGCAAAGTCGTTGCGGTGCACCGTGAAGCTGAAGTCGGTTTTGCCGTCTTTGCTGATGTTTTGAATGATCATGTCGACTTCAATGTTGGCATCGGCCACAGCGCCCAAAATTTGATACGCGATGCCTGGCTTGTCGGGCACGCCCACCATAGAAATTTTGGCTTCATCGCGGTTGAAGGCAATGCCGGAGACTACGGCTTGTTCCATTTTTTCGTCTTCCTCAAAAGTGATCAGGGTGCCAGACTTGGCTTCTTCGTGAATGTCGATGTCCCAAGGCGTGAAGCTAGACAACACACGCATTGGCACTTTGTATTTACCCGCAAATTCAACCGAGCGAATTTGCAATACCTTGGAGCCAAGCGATGCCATTTCAAGCATCTCTTCAAAGCTCACCGTTTTCAAGCGGCGCGCTTCGGGCTCTACCCGAGGGTCTGTGGTGTACACGCCATCTACGTCGGTGTAAATCAAGCACTCGTCGGCTTTCATGGCAGCGGCCACAGCCACAGCCGATGTATCAGAGCCACCGCGGCCTAAGGTGGTGATGTTGCCGTCGGGGTCTACCCCTTGAAAGCCAGTCACGATCACCACACGACCCGCTGCCAAATCTTGACGCACGCGAACG
>Ga0164292_10003192_pt1 | contig 13394 bp, 19 predicted proteins | sample GEODES117metaG_FD_111486 | JGI IMG/M metagenome (GOLD analysis project Ga0164292, IMG submission 111486) | Eutrophic lake water microbial communities from Lake Mendota, Wisconsin, USA - GEODES117 metaG | ecosystem: Environmental > Aquatic > Freshwater > Lake | place: USA: Lake Mendota... | reverse complement strand
TTCTTCATCATAATCAAAATCAAAATCACCTGAGTGTTCTCTATCATGTTGGTCAAACCATCCATGCTCATCATCAAATGACCCAAACATTTTATTTTCTTCTAATTGAGACCAATCAGTTTCGTCATCTAAATCAATTTCTTCCCAATCATTGTCATCATTTTCATATTCAGTATCCATATCTTCCTCTAATTGAGACCAATCAGTTTCAATATCTAATTCTTCCTCATCTTCATCGTCAGAACCAAAATTACGTAAAGCATTTTTTAACTTGGACATCATTTTATTATCGGCAAGACCTCTACCAACATAAGTCGGTTCTCTTTGAGATAATTCTTCAGCTTCTTCCTCTTCAGAATCTTCATTATCAAAATCAATAAAAAATTCATCAACCTCTTCTTTGTGACTCTTTTTATCTCTCAATTTTTTGAAATCGGCTGCGGTAATTTTACCTTTAGGTTCTGCCACATCAATTTTTGATTGACCACCATGTAGTTCTTCTTCCCACTCACCTTTATTTTCCATTATTTGTTTAACTTTAGCCTCAATCTCTTCACTTAAGATTTTGTTTACTAAGTTATCGATACCTTCTTGAAAGTTTTTCATTTTACGTTTTTTTATTATAAATATCTTATTTTGTCCTTTTGTTTACGTTTTCGTACTCATGTTCCAAAATTGTCTTAATCACATTTGGACTTATACCCATCTTTTTCGCAACAGAATCAATTGCTTCTTTAACAGATTCGTTTTTACTGATTTTCAAATTACTAATATCACCTTGATTACAATAAGGAAACTTAGTACATTTTTTCTTAATTTTAACAAAACCTCCACCAGGTATTTGAGTCTTCCTACTTGGTCCCCAATCTTTCTTACTTGTTGATTTAGCCCACATTGCAGGTGTCTCATAACCTCCAACAGAACCTGAAGTTGTCGCTTCTTTAGCTTCAACTTTTTCAACATCACTTTCTTTTAATTTTGGAGTTTCACTTCTACTTCTTTCCCAAAAAGCGTCATCACCACCAAATACAGGACCTGAATATGCTCCTGATGAACCTGAACCTGTAGCTTCTTTGGTTTCGATTTTTTCTAATTTATCGTAATATTTTGGGTCTTCTTCTAAGTGGTCTAAAGCAATTAATTTTGGGTCAGCAGATTCATGTTCTTTTTCTACTCTAACACCTTTATAATATTGTTTAACTAACTCACCATAGATTTTTTCAATCTTTTCTTTTTTAGATTTCTTATCAGTGTCTTTTGAAGCATGTTTTAATGCAAGGTCTCTAAGTCTAGCTTTGATAGTTCTCTCAGCTTCTGAAAGATTTTCAACTTCATTATTATCCATTCTTTTTCTTTTTTGAAGAAAAGTTTCGTATTTATTTCCGTCACCGTCTATTTCTTCAGTAAAATTTGATTTGAATTTTAAAGCATCTCCCATAGTAGTTGAATTTAATTTGACATTAGGTTGTCTCGTATATGCCTTATCAATAGCATCTTTGAATATTTTACTTGAGTCTTCCATATTACGCATTTCTTAATCTTGGTTCCCAATAGCTACGGTTCATCCACATGAATTGATAAAATTCACGAAACATTCTTAACGTAATGTCTTTAACATCACCAGTAAGTTTACCTCTTTTAATTTCTCGAGCAATTCTATCCATCAATTTGTCCTCAAATTGTTTAAGAGTATTATTGTCCATAAAAGACCTAATCTCTTTACGAATCATTGTTTCGATTTCTTTTTTATCTGTAGCTGTAAGTGCCATTATTTTGTAATTAAAAAGAAAGTCAATGTTGCCATAACCCCGTAAGACAATATTGAAGTAAATTTATGTTTAACTTTTAATTTCTTAAAGTCGGACTCAACTTGTTTAGTATGTGATTCTAAAATAGAATACTTTTCAGTTTGAGCTTGAATAATCGCATTGTAGTTTTCTTCTTTAACTCTCATAACAGAAATAACACTATCTTTTTTCTCAACAATCTTTTCAGTTTCCGCAAGTTGTTGTTCAGTCAATTTTAATTGAGCTTTGGCTGAATCACCACTTAATAAATCCTTTGTTATCTGTTTCACCACTGGTATTGGGAAACATTTAACTGGTTCACTGTTTGTACCTGTTTGTGAAAAAACTATCGAGCTCAGGCTCAGTATAGTTATCAACACGCTTAATTTCTTCATCATATTCTTTTGCAACTTTAGTTTTATCCTTTTTTATTTTGGTTACTTTCGTTTCAATTTGGTCAATCTCTTTATTGATTGTTGTAATCTGACCTTCTAATTTATCCTGCTCTTTATTAAGTTCAGTGATGACCTTATCTAATTTCTCAATTCTTTTTCGGTCCTCCTTTAACATTGTATTCTTTGGTGTGATAATAAAAATTATCCAATACAACAAAAACAATCCAAGCAAACCCGCAAGAATTGTTTTGTAATGTTTGATTATAAAAAGTTTGACTATTTCCATTATTCTGGTGCTTCTTGTGTCTTCTTTCTATTTGCAAGTACCTTACCCCACTTGGATTTGAACTTTTGATAGAACTGTTGTAATTTATTAAGAACTTCTAAAAAGTCTTCATCAACTTTAATCATACTACCGTCAATATAAATTCCACTGTTTTCACCAATGGTAAATGTGAAATCGATATCTTCATCAATAATTTTACCTGACCAATCAACGTTATTTGGATATACATTTAACGTATCAAAATCAACTAAGTCAGAAACCTCTTCAACGAACTCATCCATAGTTTCTTGGAATGCGATTTTTTCATCAGATGTGATGTCCAATTCACTTCGGTCTTTACCATGTAAAGCTAAGATACCACCAGAAATTCTATACTTCTGAGTCTTATCTTTCTGAACAGGAGCTCCATCGTCTGTGATGTCATCACCAGCTTCTTTATCGTCTACCGCAGTTTCATAGTCCATGTCTTGGTCAATTCTACTTTGAACACTGTCTGCAACGTTGTCTTGAGTGTCTTGCTCAAGCAACATTCTTGATTTCTTTAATAACGACTTAATCTCGTCGTATCTTTCATTGTGTAAGTTAGCCATTTTGTATTAGTTTGTTAAAGGTGTCGAAACTAAAAGATGGGTTTAGGTCAGTAAACCTTCCGTCAAAATTGCTCTTTGAGACAATTCCTTCAAAATGTTCAACACCATCTATTTTGGTGTTATGACCCACACATTTCTTTTTAATGTTGAGTATTTCTGTTAAGTGTAAACACAACTCAGCTGCTGAATTAACTTGTGCATCTGAGTATGGGTCCCAAAAAAAGAAATCCCTCCATTTTTTTTCGTAAACCTCTTGATTATAAATACTTCCTTTCCAGTTAATATGATAGTTAGTTAAAGGTTTCTTTTCTAACCAACCCAAATTTTCCAAACAAATAATAATCGAGTTTTTATTAATGTTTGATTCAAGGAAAAAATTGCTGTGTCCGTCATCAGGAAGTAATTGAAGAATTGTACCATTTTTGGCGATGACGTAGTTAGGTATTTTGTCATACTTGGAATTGTACCTAACTTTAAGGGAGGTCAAGTATTCCTCAACCTCCCTTGATGTATGACATAAAATTATTTGTTTCTTTTTTTTCTGTTTACCCGTTGTCTTGAAATTTCCGTAATTTTCAATATTAAGCATCTCGTCTACTGTAACTTAACCTTCTTATCTGGTCTTCATTTATTGGGTCAGAAGTTTCTTCAGTTAAGTTTCCAAACTTTTGTTCGTTTACCTTTCTTAATTGTTCCTCAAGTTTTTCTAATTCTTCTTGAGTTGGTGTATACTTCTCCTTTTCAACTTCAGCTTCCTGTTTACCTGCTTCTGTACTTAATTTTTCAATATCTACAACAGGTAATGGACCATCAGTTTTTCCCTCTTCCTCAAACTTAACTAACATGTGCAAAAAGGACAGAGAAATAATGGGTAACATTCCACCCGCAAATAACGCCAAGAATCTCTTGTGTCCAATTGGGTCACCTGATTCAACACCAAGATAACTAACAACTGGGTCAACCATTTCAACCCAATCCTTAAACAACTGTCCATTAATATCGATGTATTGATAAGCAAAGAAGATATTCCCAATGAATTGAAGTAAAGTTACAATACCAAATGGTAAATAAACCTTTTTACCCATCTTCGCCGAAATAGCTGCAACCGCAGATAAAGCAGCAATCTCAACACCTATTGAAAGATAGATAGCCCAAGTAAATGGATTTGATATCCCAAACCAAGTTGTTACGTGTGAAATAGAAACACCCGCAACTGCCAAGATTGGAACCAAGAAAGCAACATAGATTATCTTTCTAAAATTTCTTTGAACCCAATTCATATTATTTAGATTTTAATTTTTTGATTTCTTGCTCAATCTGAGTTTGTCTTTGCACATCCAACAATTTTCTGTCGGTTGCTTGAATCATTCTTTTTTCTGATTCCAATCCCATGATTTGAAGTTCAACATTTAATTCTTGTTTTGTATAGGTAGAATCTTTGATTGCCTCGATTTCTTTTCTCATTTTAGCAAGTTCTCTACCATCACCACATCCTTTAAAGAAGGATAATAACGCAATTACCAACACGATAATCACAAAGTTTTTCTCTACAAATTTTTTCATATTTTTTGTTTTTGTTTTAGTTTAAATATAAAAGGTGTATCTTATAAATACACCCTTTATTCAGTTTTACATATAATCGAACAAACTCGACGTTTCGTTTCTCAATTTACGAAGAGCCTTCTCCTTGATTTGTCGAACCCTTTCTTTGGTTAAAGAAAAGTCTCCACCAATATCTTCCAATGTTCTTGTGTTACCTGACAGACCAAAATAATCTTCGATGATAACTCGTTCACGGTTGTCCAAGACATCCAACATATCAATGAGTTTTTTCTTCAAAGTATCTTCAGTTGATAGATTGGCATCCGCCAATTCAGCATTTGGATTTACAATCACATCCAATAAGGTATCACCTTCTTCATTCAATGGGTTGTCCAAATTGATGGTATAAGGTAAAGTCGCAAACTTCTCAGGTAAAGCAACTCCCGCAGAATCCAACTCCTTCTTTGCTCGGTGGAGCTCTTGAACCACGTTAACTGGTAGTCGGATGGTTCTTGCATTCTCATTAAGGGATTGCAAAATTGATTGACGAACCCACCAAACCGCATAAGAGATAAATCTCAAACCCTTGGTCCAATCAAAATTTTCGATGGCTTTCATTAGACCGTAGTTACCTTCAGCAATCAAGTCAGGTAAATCCAATCCTTGGTTTTGATATTGTTTACTTACCGTGATAACAAAACGTAGGTTACCTTCCAACAACTCTTGTTGAATCTCTTTCTTCTCCCTATCCGTGATATCAGGTGATAACATCTTTTGAGCCAACTCACGTTCACGCTCAGGTGTCATTACTCTAATTCTACGGATATCTTTAAGGTACCCTGCAATCTCTTCTTGGTTAATAGGAATTGATGATTTTTCTTTCATATATTATTTCTGGCTATAAGTTTCTAATACACCCTTTTCGTATGGAGTAAGGGAATTAACTCCGTTTTCAGTAATCTTGTCCAACAACTGGTCCAAAGTAGGAACTGTCAGTCCTTTCTTAACTTCTTTCAACAGAAGAGTTACAATATCCTCTTCATCATCTTCATCATATGTACCCATTTCGTGATTAGAGTTACTTGGAACGGTAATTACACCGTCAGTGTCGTTATCCAAGTCAAACAAATGTAAACTCATTTCTTCATCCATCATTACTGACACACTGTCATTCCATTCACATAGAACAAAAGAGTCAAAGTAATCAGGAGCTAATAAATCCATAAACTCATGGATGTCTTCCATTATGATATCAGAACCAAAGTGAAACATAATTGTACCACTCCTGAATTGGAATTTTAAATGTTCCGAGTCAATCAAGGGTTCCATACAACGTGCAATCTCCTCACACTTATCGGAATCAAAATCACCGAACACGGTCAATAAGTATTTCTTCATATATTTTATTTTGACAAAGATACCACAATTATTCTAAACTCGCTTAGAATAACCAACAATTTGGTAAAAATCTTTTTTACCATCACAGTAGTCCTTAACCAATTCAAGTAATGTCTTGAACATGAACGCACCTGTTGATTGTTTCTCACACTTTGAAAACAACTCAACTAAAGATGTTAAGGTCTTCACACTGTAATACCCGTGACCATTCAATAACCAATACTTGTCCTCCATCACATTCATTTGAGCTAACTCGTACTTATTACGTTCCTCAACACTTGTGAACGGTGTGGTCTCATCATACAGATTAATTAAGTCAGTTACATAAGCCGACAATAAGTTCTTATTGTATTCAGCTTTAACTAACAAATCAACTATCCAATGGGTGTGTGAAGGTGTACGTAATCTTTTACCTTTCTCCTTGTACTTGACGATGAAATCAAGGTCAGGGTTTTCACCACGACTACCTTGATAGATGGCAACTTTGGTATCCTTATCGGTTGTCCAATATTGGAGGGGTGTATAGTTTACACCCTTTTTGTTAAAACATAATTCTTTCATTACACAGGTTTAATCAAGTAAGTATATGAAAAAGAAAATAGAAAGTCAAAAAAAATCCCACCTTTTTGGGGTGGGATTATAATTTATTCAAAGTTATAATTAATTGCTAAAATATGAATACTCTTACTATCATTTTGAGATATCCTATCTTTAACTTTGATAGAATATTTATAATCATACTCTTCAACAATATATCCATCATAAAGACTTTCAGTGAATTCATCTTTATTGATAATTATCATATTATTAGATGGTGAGTTTTTAAACCATTCTGATAATCGTATCTGATGCTCTTTTGTAAACGTACCTTCAGGGGAATATTTATTAAAGACTGTTGTGTATGGTGGGTCTAAAAATACAAAATCCCCCTCTTTAACGTCTCTCAACGCATCCTCAAAATCTAAATTTTTAAATTCAGTATTATCTATTAAATTTTTAACCTCGTTAGTTAAATCAAAAGACCTAAGTTTTTTATACCACCCAAAAGGAACATTATACTCTCCTTTAGCGTTAAACCTATTCATACCACTAAAAGATAACTGTCTTAAAATCCAAAATCTAACCGCTAAACTAAAGTTGTCCTCAAATTTAGTATCTCTCCAATAATAATACATATTACCAGCATTTTCACTAAATTCTTCTTTAGTAATACCATCGTAATAAAAATTATTATATTCTAATATAATTCTTTGTAGTTCATCCTTTAATCTTTCACCATTCACTTTCAACTGTTGGTAAAAATTATAAACCTCAAACCAACTATCGTTAACAATAGAAGGGGTGTGGTTAATATTTAACCATACTGCACCACCGCCAGCAAATGGTTCATAAAATGTTTCTATATTTTTAGGTAGGTATTTTTTAATTTTAGGTAATTCTTTAGTTTTACCACCCGCCCATTTAAAAAATGGTTTCATGTTTTTAATTTTTATTATAAATAATATAAACTTTTTGCTCTAATTCACAATAGTTTTTACCAATGTATGGTAATATTTCTTGAATAAACCAAGGAAAAAAATCGCAATTACCTGAAACGTAAGTATATAAATCCTTTTCAACTTTAATCTCATCATTAGAAAACCAATCACCGACACGACCTTTTTCCCAATTAGAAGGTTCCCCACCATTTTTATTACCAACTACACCAAGAAAAAATTTAATGTCCTTAGTCGGATTTATCATTTTTAATGCCTCATATCTTTCAACTAATTTAGTTTTTTCAATTTCAGCCTTTTTATTATCTAGTTCCCCATGTAGTTTATTTTCAAAAATACTAATAACATTATCTCTTTCAAACCCCAAATCAACTTTAAGTTTTTCACCATTATCAAGTTTTATCTCAGTAAATGAATTACCATTATAATATTCAGACACTCTATTTAAAAGTTTATCAAAAAGAGTACCTAAAGAACTTTCAAATGAACGACTGAGCGAACTCATTATCATCGTATGAATACTGTAGATAGTTGAGTAAATCAGAGAATTAGTCCTACCTTTAAGTAAATCTCCGTTTTTGATTGATTTTTCAAAATAATAATGGAAATGGTCATCAATCTCTTTTTTCAATATTTTACTCAATTCATCCATATAACAAAGATAATAGAAAAGTTTAATATTATTGTGAGACTTTTGAAATATTGTCGGTCTTTGAAATCTTTACCACATTGTTCGACCAGTTATTCACTAACGGGTTGTGAGTGATAACGAATATTTTCTCGAAATATTCTTTCATTTTGGTAAAGAATTCCCCAACCATTTCGAGGTTATCATTAGAAATCTTTCCGAACACCTCATCCCATACAATAATGTTTGGTTTTGGAAGTGAGCATACTTTAGATAGAACCGCTCTCAAAGCCATTGCTGCTATTGTACGTTCATAACCTGAACCTGATACCATAAGTTTCTCAATACCTGTTGAGTTATCAATCATGATGAATTCAACCTCATTCTTTTCGTTGATACGAATCTCCAAGTTAAAGTAACATGAGTCCTGAAGTAACCTTTGAAGTTCAGAGTTAATCAATGGCATCATGGTCTTCATAATCATTTTGGTGATACCGTTCTTACCAAAGACTTCAGTGTACATCTTGTAAATCTTCTCACGTTCAAACTCCTCAGCAATCTTAAGAATGAATCCATTGTTTTTTTCAATACGAGCCATTAGGTTTTCAATTTGATTTTGGTTGGTTGCCAAAATTCTTTCATAACCACGTTTTTCGTTAATCAACTCATCAATACGTAAACCAGCTTTAACCAACTGAGCATCGATATCGTTGTTCTTCTTAATCTTGTCTTGAACTTCTTCGTATCGTTTAAGTTTGTCTTTGGCTTGACCCAATTTCAATTCACTTGACTCCAATGAAATCTCATACTTTTCTTTGATGAGTTTGTTTCTTTCGTATTCATCAAAGTCCTTCTTAAGTTGAGTGAACCCTTCTTCGGTGACGGTTAAAACCGTCATTGCTGCCTCGTTTGTCTTCTTAAGCTGGTTTAATCCATCAAGTTCCGCAATTTTGGAGTTGGTGATTGCGGCGTTCATTAACTCAATACCGCAGTGTTCACATTTGATTCCACCCTCAACAGATGACTTAAGTTTTTCAATAGATTTGATTTCAGTATCAATACGAACAATCTCTTTATATAGATTGTTAATCTCATCCTTAACAGCATCGTGTACATCTTCCTTGTAAAACTGTTTTGGTTCAACAACTTTAATATCCTTAATCTGACTTTTTAAAGTCTCACATGAACGTTCAAAATCCGTGATGTCTGACTGTAGTTTAAGTGGGTTCAATACGATAAGTTCTTGGTCAATGTCGGTATACTTTGACTTCAACAAGTTGTCCTTATAGTCCTGACCTTTTTGTAATCTCAAATCAACATCACCAATCTTGGTATTTGATTCTTCAATCTCAGTTTTAAGTCGTTGGATTTCTTCAGTTGAGGTATCATTATCCTGTTTCAAAGATTCTGTGTTATACACATTAGATAACATCCCCTTTGAAAACTCAGAATAAAGTTCTTTACCAATCTCTTCTTTCTTCTTCAAGAACTCAAGACCCAAGAACCTACTCAATACCTGACCACGAGCCGTTGGTTTTGCCTCCAATAAATCCTCAAGGTTCGACGCAGTTGTTACGATTGTCATCAAGAAGTCATCCATACTACCGATAGATGTTTTCATGAAGTTCTCGGTCTCTCTACGTTGTTCACCAGTAAAGTTCTGAAGTTGTCCGTCAGCAAGTTTCTTGAAGAACTCCAATTCGGTTTTAACATTCCATTCCCCCGCCTTTGATTTCTTTCTTTCAATCTTCCGAGCGATGATATACTCCTCACCATCAATAATGATGTCACCCTTAACCGATACAACATTCTTATCTGTAAATCGGTTAAAGATTTCTTCGGCTTTTTGTGTCTTTGTTGTTGTGTTGAAAAATAAGAACAATAACAAGTCCACAGTTAATACCGTTTTACCTCCAAAGTTTGGTGGGTCTGATTCAACTACCGTAATACCATTACATTGGTCAAAATCAATAACTTGGTTCTCACCATAAGATAAGAAGTTACTAAACTCAATCTTTTTTATGTGCCATTTCTTAAACGCTGTAACTTCAACATCGTTGGCTGCCAGTCTGTTCTCAACCGCAGAATCAATACCAATTACTTGGTCAAAGAATTGACCTTGACCTTTGGATTCCAATAAAGACTTGATAAGTTCTTTTTGGTAGTTCTTATCCATGATGTTAACTGAAACATCAATTGTTTGTTGTGTCTCCTCCGTGGTCTTAACCTTTGTAATAACGTTGATGTTGGTTGAGTTATATTTCTTTTGGAAATATTGCTTAACCGATTTGATTCTCTCTTGTGTGAAGTTTTCTGGTGTGTCTTCCCATACCACTTGGATATAGGGATTCTCCAACAATTCTACGTCTAATTTTGCTGACATTTCTTTGTAATTAAATTCTGGTATTGGATTGAATAAATCCCATTTCATTTTATTGGTTTTCTGTGGTACCTGACATCTCAGCTTCACGTTGTCTTGTTAGTTCCGCAAGTTGTCTTTTCATCGACTCTTGGAATAATTTCTGCATTGCGTTGTCAGCAGCCTTTAATTTTTGATTTCTCGCTTGAACTTTTTTTCTGTGTTCTTTGTCTTTTTTACCCATTGTTTTAGTTGTTATTATTTGGTCTATTTAATTCAAACCACTCGATGATTGCGTTGATTGCCCATACTGACCCTGAAGCCAACATACCATCAAAGAACCATGAGTAGTATTTGTTTACGTTTAACATTTCGTGTACAGGTGAATATAAGAAAATCCCGTAGAAAAATCCAACCCAAACTGAACAACACATCATACATGATAACATTTTTGATAAAAATGCTCCGAATCCGTTTAGTAGGTACTTACTATCACCCCACTTGTTAATGAAATTTCTTGGTCCGTTAAAGATTGAACCGTAAACTAAGATGTTGCTTATCCCATAAGCCATAATCATCCATAATACTAATTGTGCCATATTCTTTATTTATATAATTTATCGTCCAGGTTTGACCCCTTAAAGTAGACGGCTTGTTTATTGTCTTGGAACTTTTGAATCTCTTGAATTGTCTGTTCCAATTCTCTTATTTTTTTGTCTTTGTCCAAAGTTTCTTGTCTAACTTTAGCTAAAGTGTTTTGTAATGCATCAAGTTTAGACTTTGATGAATTGTCCGTTGTTTCATTCTCTACGACCACTTCCACTATCCTTTCCACTGGTGGTTTAGCTAAATGTTCGTCTAAAGTTTGTCTAAGTTCAGCTATATCATCATCCTTTTTAGACATTTCTTTTTGGAAAATATTTTCCATTTCTGTCGTTATAGTGGAAAATTTTTGTGCTTGTTCCTCTAATTCTTGTGTTTTAGTGGAAAATAATTGTTTGTCTGATTCCAACTGTTGTATTTTTAACAACAGTTCGGTTACTTGTTTATCATCAGTTATAAAGACTTCTTTTTCAACAACTCTGTCAATTGGGACTTCTTTAACCACCTCTTGAATAACCACTTTTTCTACAGGTACTTCTTTGACAACTTCAACTACTTTTTCAACAACTCGTTCCACAGGAACCTCCTTGATAACTTCTACCAATTTTTCAACTGGTTTTTCTACGGTTACAACTTTTTCAACAGGGACCTCAACGTATTCTATCTTAACGACTTCTTTGATAACCTCAACAGGGATTTCAACACGTCTTTCAACAATAACCTCTTTAATTACGTCTTTTTCACCTTCATTAAGTGTTTTTCCCAATAATCCGTACTTTTCAATCATGAATCCCTCCAAGTAAGATTTTTTGGCAATATCTTCAGGAACCAATTTATTTAGTTCGCAGTATCGTGTTAAATCTTGAGATTGTTTGTAATCTAGTTGGAGGGTAATATCCATTAGTAGTTCATAAGTTTTTCAGTTCCATCAACAAGGTCGTCGATTGAGTTAATACGGAAAGCTAAGAATGGTTTTGGATTTGGTAAATCAACAAAGTCATATTCGTCTTTCTCAACATCATAAACACCATATCCATGACTTCTAACTTTCTCACCAAAGTTTTGTTGAATTGTTGAACCAATCATGTAGGCCTTCTTTTTACCAGGGATGTCGAACACTTGTCGTTTGTGAATATCCCCACACAGTACCAAGTCACACCCATTAAACTTATCTACATCAAATCCATCTTCAAACTTATATCCGATATCGGTATATAAACCTTGAATTGGTCCGTGAAATAATCCAATGTTTATCTTGTCTGACTTTTGAATGTCAGGTGGAATGTTATGTTCCATTAAAGAATATACACACCAGTTAATGTTATCATCCTCATAAACCCCACGGTTTTTAAGATAAACAATTTGGTCATTCTTCAATGAATCAATAATAGGAGTGAGAGCATCCAACCTTGTGTTGTTATTTTCAAGGAAGTCGTGGTTTCCGATAATAACTATAGTTTTGGCAATTTTAGCACATTCAGATAAAACCCAAGCAACGAATTCAACCAATTCTGGTGTCATCTGATTTTTTGAATGGACCAAGTCCCCTGTGAAAACAATACGGTCAGGTTGTAATGTTTCCCACTCCTTTAATGCCGTTTGAAGTATCCCGCGATATAAATCATGGTCTTTAAATAATCTGATGTGTAAATCAGAAAAATGAACTAATCTCTTAATCATTCAGTGTAATCTTTGTTTCTTCGGTATCCTCAAAAGGATTGAACCCTTTATTGATGTGACCACAAGAATCACACTTATAGATTGGGAATGGGACTGTAGTATCTTCAGCAGAACCTGTCATCAATTTTGACACTTTCTTAATGTAAATCACTTCTCTGAAGTAAACACTATCACACTTCTCACATTTGATTGTCTCACAATCTCTCAAGTTAACTTTTGGCTTAATTGTATCCATAATTTTTTAATATATTTTTTATAAATTTAAGTGAATAAGGTTATTTTGTCAAATATTGATTGACATCCATATCCATAACAATGTTGATAATATTTTGAGGAACTTTGTATTCATCATACAACGAATCTTCTTTAAGGTGTGAAATCACACAACCATAAAGTTTGATATTACCATACTTACTACCCTCCAACATCTTTAACAATAACTTACCGTAAAGTGGTAATTGAACATAGTAGTGACCCAACGCATTGTCATGATAATCGTCAAATGGATGTAACATTTTTTTAGTGAAATTTGTTACAGTAAAGTTTTTTGGTTTGTTGGTTTTCCAATCCGTGATGACAATTCCATACTCAGTTTTGTCACGGTTCATCATCAACCATACTTTATCGGGT
>Ga0164292_10003191_pt1 | contig 13397 bp, 13 predicted proteins | sample GEODES117metaG_FD_111486 | JGI IMG/M metagenome (GOLD analysis project Ga0164292, IMG submission 111486) | Eutrophic lake water microbial communities from Lake Mendota, Wisconsin, USA - GEODES117 metaG | ecosystem: Environmental > Aquatic > Freshwater > Lake | place: USA: Lake Mendota... | reverse complement strand
TAAGCGGCGTGCAAAGCGGTGTGGTTCATCAGGAATCGCGTCCGCCACGGCTCCGCTTGGAGGTGCGGCGACGTTTCCGGAGCACAAACCGGTTGCTCGGTTTGTTCCGCTTACGGGTTTTCAAGCCCAGGGCCGGCTTGCCCCAGGGGGTGACCGGACCGGACCGGCCGATCGGCGCGCGGCCCTCACCACCACCATGGGGGTGGTCGCAGGGGTTCATCACCGAACCGCGCACCTCGGGTCGGCGGCCCAGCCAGCGCTTGCGGCCGGCCTTGCCCAGGCTGGTGTTGCGCACCTCGGAGTTGCCCACCTCGCCGAGGGTGGCGTAGCACTCGCGGCGCACCAGGCGCACCTCGGTGGAGGGCAGCTTGAGGGCGACGTAGTCACCTTCCTTGGCCATCACCTGGGCGCTGGCTCCAGCGGTGCGCACCATCTGTCCGCCGCGGCCGGCGTAGAGCTCCACGTTGTGCACGCTGGAGCCCAGGGGGATGGCTGAAAGGGGCAGGGCGTTGCCGGTTTCGATCGGTGAATCGGGACCGGACACAACCTGCTGGCCGATCTCAATGCCGGCCGGCGCCAGGATGTAGCGCTTCTCGCCATCGGCGTAGAAGAGCAGGGCCAGACGGGCGTTGCGATGGGGGTCGTAGTGGATGGCGGCCACCTTGGCCACCACGCCGTGCTTGTCGCGACGGAAATCGACGATGCGGTATAGGCGCTTGTGGCCACCGCCGCGGTGGCGGCAGGTGATCACGCCGCGGTTGTTGCGGCCCTTGTGGCGGTGCTTGGCCACCACCAGGCCCTTGATGCGCTCGCGGCCGCTCACTTCAGCGAAATTGCTGGCGACGCGGGTGCGGGTGCCGGGGGTGGTGGGGCGGTAGTTACGGATTGCCATGGGTGTTCAGGCGCCTCAGGACTCAGGGAACAGCTGGATGGCGTTGCCCTCGGCCAGGCGCACCACGGCTTTTTTCACCTGGGCGCGCTTGCCGGCAAAGCGACCGACGCGGCGCGTGCGGCGCGGCGGATTCATGGTGCTGATACCCACCACCTTTACGTCGAAGAGTTCTTCGACAGCCGCCTTGATATCAGGCTTGGCGGCCCGGTGATCCACCTCAAAGGTGTATTGGTTCAGCTCGAGGGCCCGAGTGGCCTTCTCGGTGATCAGCGGCCGGCGGATCACATCCGCGAGCCGGCCTGCAAAACGTTCAGCCATCGCCGTAGACCTCCTGAATCTTCGCGAGTGCCTCCTCGCTCACCACCAGGGAGTTGGCGTGGAGCAGGTCGAACACGTTGAGCTGATCAGCGGCGATCAGCTTCACTTTTTCGAGGTTGCGCACTGACTTGCGCACCACCTCTGTGGGGTTGGCCAGCACCACGAGCACCTTCGCCTGCGGCTGGATGCCAAGGCGGCCGAGGCCGGCCACGATGTCCTTGGTCTTCGGGGTGTCCAGTCCGGCCCCGAATCCCTTCACCACCACCAGATCATTGATCCGGCTCATCAGCGCGGTACGCAGGGCCAGGCGACGTTCCTTGCGGTTCATCGCCAGGCTGTAGGAGCGGGGCTTGGGCCCGAACACCACCCCACCCCCGGGCCGCAGCGGCGTGCGGATCGAGCCCTGGCGGGCCCGGCCGGTGCCTTTCTGCTTGTAGGGCTTGCGGCCACCCCCGGCCACTTCGGCGCGGGTGAGGGTGCTGGCCGTGCCCTGGCGGGCATGGGCCAGCTGGCGCACCACGGCGCGGTGCACCAGGTCGGTGGCGGAACTCTCCTTGGCGACCTTCAGGTCGAGGCTGGCCTTGCCGGCTTCCTTGCCCTGCCAGTCGTGAATCACACAGTTAGCCATGTTCTCGGTGCTCCTCAGTTGGCCGGCTTGGCGCCCACCCGGTTGGCCGGGCGGATGTTGAGCAGGGCGCCGGGCTTGCCGGGCACCGAGCCCTTGACCACCAGCAGGTTGCGCTCGGCATCCACCTTGAGGACGGTGAGTCCCCGGGTGGTGATCTGCTTGCCGCCATAGCGGCCTGCCATGCGCTTGCCGGGGTAGATCCGGCCGGGGGTGGTGCCGGCGCCGGTGGAGCCGGGCTCCCGGTGGTTCTTCGAGCCGTGGGTCATCGGACCACGGCTGAAGCCGTGGCGCTTCTGATAACCGGCAAAGCCTCTGCCCATGGTGTCGCCGCTCACGTCCACCTTCTGACCAGCCTCAAAGGCGGTCACGGTGACGGATCCACCCAGCTCCAGCCCATCAAGGCTGTCGACCCGGTATTCCTTCAGGTGGCGCAGGAGGTCGTCGCCGGACTTGGCCAGGTGGCCTTGAGCCGGTTTGTTGACGAGCTTCTCGCGCACGTCGCCGAAGCCGAGCTGCACGGCGTTGTAGCCGTCGGTGCTGGTGGATTTGAGTTGGGTGATGCGGCAGGGACCGGCCTCGATCAGGGTGACCGGGATGGATCTGCCCTCGTCGTCGAAGAACTGGGACATGCCCAGTTTCTTCCCAAGGATGCCGATGGACATAGGAGGGTTGGAAGCGCCAGCTGGACGTCCGGCAAGCCGGAAACCGGGAAACCCGGGGTGGCTGAGGTAGTGCTGTGGCGGCCCGGCTTGGCGGTGACAGGGAAGCTCGGGCGTTGAGCCAGAACACCTGTGCAGTCCAGGGATCTGCGATCCGGACGGATCAGAAAAACCGAGGAGCTAGCGGGGCGACCGATCAGGACCTGATCAGCGAGGCCTTGGGACTTGCCTGAACCGGACCTGGCTCAGCTGGGCTGGGCCGATGCGTTCAGATAGTTTCCCGGCCGGGTGCAGATCACCACCACTGGTGATCCGATGCTGAGACCTGGAGGCCCGGCTAGCGGTCGGGCGCAGGATCAGAGCACAGCCCACAACCATACCCCACAGCCTTCCCCCCCCCATGCACGGCACCGATCCGGCCCAGGGGGTTTGAGCTGTCAGACTCAACGAAGCATTCCAGCCGTCCGATGCCCCTGCTGCTCTCCGGCCGCGGTTTTCGCCAGGAGCTGGAGCGCGCTGGGGCCCTGGCCCTGTTCGCCCCGCTGGAAGGTGGTGCCGAGACGCGCCTGCTGCGCCGGTTGCGGGCCCATGGCTACAGGGCTCAGATCTGCTCCGCCCGGGGTCTGGGCGATCCGGAGGCCTTTCTGTTGCAGCTCCATGGCGTGCGCCCACCCCACCTGGGCCATCAGAGCGTGGGCCGGGGAGCGGCCGTGGGGGAGGTGCAGCGGGTGATGCCCCAGCTCGGCGCTCTGCTGGAGGGTGACGCCCCGATCGTGCTCTGGTTGCTGGAGGGTCAGGTGCTCTCCTCCGCCGAGCGGGCTTCCCTGGTGAACCTCATCCTGCGGGAACCGCGTTTGAAGCTGGTGGTGGAGATGGGTGGGGCGCGGGCTCTGCGCTGGCAGCCCCTGGCCGAGCTGGTGTGAATCCCCGGCCCGGCCCGGCCCGGAGGCCATCCACCCGGAGGCCATCCAGTGGTGGGTCTATCAGCTTCGAGCCGGCCGCCGACCCTGCTTCCGGATGACGGACCTTGCCAGAGGGGAGGCAGCCCTGGCGGTGGGGCGGTGGGTGAAGTGGATCGCCGGCGCTTCCAACCAGGATCTGGCGGCTATTGAGGATCTGGCCGGGATCTACGCCCTGGCCGGAGTTCACTGCCTGGATGTGGCTGCGGACAGGGCCGTGGTGTCTGCCGCCCGCAGGGGAATGGCCTGGGCCCTGGCCCGCGGAGCTGCCGCGCCCTGGTTGATGGTGAGCCTCAGTGATGGGCAGGATCCCCACTTCCGCAAGGCTTGGTTTGATCCGCGCCGCTGCCCAGCGCAGTGCCCGCGACCCTGTGAACGGGTGTGTCCGGCCCAGGCCATCGGTGAGCAGGCCACGGGCCAGGCGGGAGTGCTGGAGGAGCGCTGTTACGGCTGCGGCCGTTGCCTGCCCGCCTGTCCCCTTGGCCTGATCGAGGAGCATGCCCAGGTGCTGGCCCCCCAGGCCGTGCCTCCCCTGCTGGGCGAGCTCAGCCCCGATGCCGTGGAGCTGCACACCCAGCCGGGCCGCCAGCAGGATTTTGAGGAGCGGCTCGCCCAGCTGGCGGCCAGCGCTGCGCCTCTGCGCCGCGTCGCCGTGAGCGCCGGTGCCGAGGTGGCTCCGGTCGAGCTCTGGCAGCGGTATGCGGCCCTGCGCCGCTGCGGCTTCCGCCCCCTCTGGCAGCTCGATGGCCGGCCGATGAGCGGCGACGTGGGTGACGGCACCGCCCGCGCCGCAGTGGCTCTGCTGGTTGCCCGGCGCCGGGAGATGCCCCCAGGGCCCCTGCAGCTCGCGGGTGGCACCAACCGGCGCTCACTGCCCCTGCTGGCGGCGAGGCCCCTGGATGGGCGGTTCTGTGCCGGGGTGGCCTTTGGTGGAGTGGCGCGCCGCCAGTTGCAGCCCCTGTTGCAGCTGGCGCAGGCGCGGGGACAGTCCCTGCTTCAGGCGGGCGACCTCTGGCCCCAGGCCCTCGACCTGGCACGGCAGCTGGTGGGGCCCTGGCTAGAACGGATCTGATCCTTGCCAGCGGTTGGTCGTGGTGTCCAGCTCAGGGCTGCCGGCCTCCCCTCCCCAGCGGGTCACCGACGACCTCGACAGGCTGTTGGCGGTGCTGCCCGACTCCGTGGCCGCTGCCCTGGCCAGCGATCCCGACCGTGACCAGTTGCTGGAGGTGGTGCTCGATCTCGGCCGCGTGCCAGAGGCCCGCTATCCCCGCCGGGCCGTGAACCTCGGCCAGGCGCCCGTGCAGCGCCACGATCTGTTGGCTGTGGTGGAGCGGCTGGGGGCCTTCGGCGGTGATAACCGGGCCGGCATCGAGCGCACCCTCCACCGCATCAGTGCCATCCGCAACCGCAGCGGCGAGATCGTGGGTCTCACCTGCCGGGTTGGCCGGGCCGTGTTCGGCACGGTGGTGATGGTGCGCGATCTGCTCGATTCCGGCCAGTCGCTGCTGTTGATGGGCCGTCCGGGCGTGGGAAAGACCACGGCCCTGCGGGAGATCGCGCGGGTGCTGGCCGATGGGCTGGAGAAGCGGGTGGTGGTGATCGACACCAGCAACGAGATCGCCGGCGATGGCGACATCCCCCATCCGGCCATCGGTCGGGCCCGGCGCATGCAGGTGGCCCGGCCCGAGCTGCAGCACCAGGTGATGATCGAAGCGGTGGAAAACCACATGCCCGAGGTCATCGTGATCGATGAAATCGGCACCGAGCTGGAGGCCCAGGCGGCCCGCACCATTGCCGAGCGGGGCGTGATGCTGGTGGCCACGGCCCACGGCAATGCCCTGGCCAACCTGATCAAGAACCCCACCCTCTCCGACTTGGTGGGAGGGATTCAGTCGGTGACCCTCGGGGATGAGGAGGCCCGTCGCCGCCGCACCCAGAAAACGGTGCTGGAGCGCGCGGCCGAACCCACCTTTCCCCTGGCGGTGGAGATGCACAGCCGCCAGCGCTGGTTGGTGCACAGTGATGTGGCGGCCACGGTGGATGCCCTGCTGCGCGGCCAGCCCGCCCGCCCTCAGGTGCGCGAACTGGCCGCCGACGGGCGGGTGGAGGTGCAGGACACACCAGCGCCGCCTCCGCTGCTGCGCGCCCTGAGGCGCCCAGCGGCCCCTGCGCTGGTGTCCGTTCCCCTGCCGCCGGTGCTGGACGCCTCCTCCCTGCAGCAGGCGCTGCCGCCCCCCTCCGGCCCCGGCCCCACTGCCGATCGGGCTGATGCTCCCCTGCGGGTGTATGGCGCCGGCATCAACCGCGGCCTGCTTGAGCAGGTGGTGCGGGCCCGTCAGCTGGCGGTGCAGGTGGTGGGCAGCGTGGAGCTGGCCGACGTGGTGCTGAGTTTGCGCCAGCAGCTGGGACGTGACCCCCATGTGCGCCGCCAGGCCCAGGAGCTCGGCCTACCGATCCTGGTGATCAAGAGTGATGCCCTGCCCCAGCTGCAGCGGGCTCTGGAGCGGTTGCTGGAGCGCCACCGGCCGGCAGCGCCGGCGCACCTCCGCTCCGCTGAGACTTTCGCGTCCGGCGCGTTGGACGATGCCCATGCCGCCCTTGAGGAGTGCCGGCTGGCCGTGGAGCAGGTGGTGCTCGCCCAGGGCCAGCCGGTGGAGCTGCTGCCCCGCAGCGCTGCCGTTCGCCAGCAACAGGCCGAACTGGCCGCCCGTTACCGCCTGCGCACTGCGGTGTTCGGCCATGGTGATCAGCAGCGTGTGCGGGTGTTCCCAGCCTGATCGCACTGCCGGAGCGGCAGCCGGCCCCAGGGGCGTTGACGAAGGGCCGGCCGCTGTGGGTAACTAACAGAGCAGCGGCCTGACCGCTGGGCAAGATGCTGGAGATCTTCTCTCCAGACACTCTGCATTGGGCCGTCGCCAAGCGGTAAGGCAGCGGGTTTTGGTCCCGCCATTCCTAGGTTCGAATCCTAGCGGCCCAGTTTCGATCTCCAGGCTGCTGGCCCTGTCTCGCTTCTTCACCAGTTTCTGTCGGCTCCGGGCTGTGCTTGTGGCCTCTCCTCTGCAGTAGAGCCTTTACGCTCAGCCCCCGTGTGGGGGATGGCTGGAGCAGATGGACGGGGCCCCGCTGGTGGTGTGTGATTTCGACGGCGTGCTGGTGAACGGCATGGCTGAGTATTGGTTTGCGGCCCGCCACGCCGCCCTTGACCTCGAGGCCACCCTTCAGCTGCCGGAGGGCCTGCCCGCGGCCTTCCAGCAGTTGCGCCCCCTGATCCACAGGGGTTGGGAAATGGTGTTGGTGGCGGCTGAGCTGGCTCGGGCCGATTTCCACCTGCAGCCCTGGCTGGAGGCCTATGCCGATCAGCTGCCCCTGGCCCTGGCGCGCTGGGGCTGGACGGCTGACCAGCTGCAGACCCGGCTGGAGCGTGTGCGCGAGCGGGCCATCGCCAGCGATCTGCAGCACTGGCTGGGCCTGCATGAGTTCTATCCCGGCGTGCCCGAGCGCCTGCGCCAGCTTGGCGATGAGGGGGCGAGCTGGGCCGTGCTCACGACCAAGGGCGGGGCTTTCGCCCGGCAGATTCTGGCGTCCGCGGGGTTGGAGCCCTGGGCGCTTTACGGCCATGAGCAGGGCAGCAAGCCGGCTGTGCTGGCTCGGCTGCTGCGGGATCAGTCGCGACCCATCTGGTTCATCGAGGACCGCCGGCCCACGCTGGAGCAGGTGCGCAGCCAGTCCGAGCTGGCTGCCGTGCGCTGTTTTCTGGCCAGCTGGGGCTACCTCCTGCCCTCCGATGGCCAGGCTCTGCCGCCTGGGATCCACTGGCTGGAGCCGGACGCGTTTGCCGCCCCCCTGGCGCGCTGGCCCTGACTGCTTTACAGTACTTGTGTACTAAACACGGTTGAGACGCCGGCCTCTGGTGGTGGCACTTGTTTTCTGGAGGTCGGAGTTGGGAGGCGTGACCTGGTCATGGCTCCTGTCTCTTCCGGTGGCGTGTGCTGTCCTGGCAGCGCCTGTCTGCCGGGTCCAGAGTCCGTCAGGATGGCTGGGCGGCCCGTTCCCTCGCAATCTTTTCCATGCCTGCTGATCAGAAGGCCGCTGTGTCCACCCCCTCCTCATCCACGCCTGCCACCCCGATGCCCAGCGCCATGTCATCCCCCGCCAACGCGGTGGGCGCCGCTGACGCCAAGGCCATCGCCGAGCGTGACAAGGCACTGGGCTTAGTGCTGAACCAGATCGAGCGCAATTTCGGCAAGGGCTCGATCATGCGCCTCGGCGATGCCTCCCGCATGCGGGTGGAAACGATTTCCACCGGAGCTCTCACCCTCGATCTGGCTCTGGGGGGTGGCTACCCGCGGGGCAGGGTGGTGGAGGTGTATGGGCCGGAGAGCTCGGGCAAGACCACCCTCACCCTGCACGCCATCGCCGAGGTGCAACGGCGCGGAGGTGTGGCAGCCTTCGTGGATGCGGAGCATGCCCTCGATCCGGTGTATGCGGCGGCTCTGGGGGTGGACATCGAGAATCTGCTGGTGTCCCAGCCGGACACCGGTGAGATGGCGCTGGAGATCGTCGACCAGCTGGTGCGCTCCGCCGCCGTGGACATCGTGGTGGTCGACTCGGTGGCCGCCCTCACGCCGCGGGCGGAGATCGAAGGGGAGATGGGCGATCTGGCGGTGGGCAGTCAGGCCCGCCTGATGAGTCAGGCGATGCGCAAGATCACAGGCAATATCGGCAAGTCGGGTTGCACCGTGATCTTCCTCAACCAGCTGCGCCAGAAAATCGGCGTGACCTACGGCAATCCCGAAACCACCACCGGTGGCAATGCCCTCAAGTTCTACGCTTCGGTGCGGCTGGATATCCGCCGGATCCAGACCCTCAAGCGCGGCACCGAGGAATACGGCATCAGGGCCAAGGTGAAAGTGGCCAAGAACAAGGTGGCCCCGCCTTTCCGGATCGCTGAATTCGACATCCTGTTCGGCCGTGGTATCAGCACCCTGGGCTGCCTGCTCGACCTGGCTGAGGAAACCGGCGTGGTGACCCGCAAGGGGGCCTGGTACAGCTATGAGGGCGACAACATCGGCCAGGGTCGCGACAACACCATCAGCTGGCTGGAGCAGAACCCCGACCAGGCCCAGGTGATCGAGCAGCGGACCCGGCAGAAGCTCACCGAGGGCTCTGAGGTCACTGCCAACTCGATGAAGCCCCTGGCTGCGGCAGCCAAGGCGGCGGTGGCTGAACCAGCCGCGGCTGTGAGTTGACCGTCCACAGCCGCCCCTGGCCGGTGCGCTGGCGGCGCTCAGCGCTTTGACGCTGAGGTTCGGGCTGGCTTGGTAGCGGCCTGAGAGGGAGTTGGCTGTTGGAGCATGTCCGCCACCCGCTGCAGCTCCTGGATGGCCTCCGCACCCTCCAGCTTCACCAGCTCGTGGCCATCGCGGGATTCAACCCAGCTGATGCCGAAATCCGAAACGAGAAACCGCACCATGTGGTTCTCGCCCAGGTTGGCCACAAAGGACGCGCCCTGGCCATTGCGTCCATCCCCACAGGTGTAGCAGGTGGCGGCCAGCCCCCGGTCCTGGAGGCTGCGGGCCAGGGCCTGGAGGCTGAGCACGAGGTCGAGGACCACGGCGCGGTACTGCTCTGCCAGGCGGACAAACATGGCTCAAGTCTCATGCGATGAGACAAGCATAAGGTTTTCTTCAGGTTTGCGTGAGTATGAATGCCTACCGCTCAGCCGTCCGCCAGGGTCCACCAGCCGGCGGCTGGGCCGAGGAAGCGCACCGTGAGCCAGAAGATCACCAGTGCGGCAATGCCGATCCAGGCTCCTTTGGTGGTGATGGTCACGAAGCGGTCAGCCTGATTGCGGCTGAGGGGGAGCCAGGAGGCGATCCGGGGGCTGGTATCGGTGCCGGCCGCGTCAGATTTCGGTTGCTTTGGCGGCAGGCCCTGGATCTGGCGGCGCTTCGCTTCCCCCATCGGTGTGGCTCGGGTGGCTGGATATGCGGAGGCTAGTCAGCCAGGACCCAGCCCCTGTAGCGGGGCTGGCTCAGTGGGGCAGCAGACGGGTGAGGTTGAGCCAGGGCTCAAGGGCGGCAAGCAGGGTCTGCCCCCAACTGCGGCCGCGCAGTCGGCCATCGAGGATGGCCAACCGGCCGCCGCCGCGCCGCAGACTCGCCACCGCCAGCTGCAGCCGGGTCATGCCATCGGGCAGCAACCGTTCCCGGAACCAGTCGCGACCCTGCAGACGCAGGTGCTGCACCTGGGCTGCCGTGAGCGGGTCCTCCAGGCTGGCGATCGGTAGCAGGGCCACAATCAGCTGGTCGGGCGCGGGCAGCCGGTTCTGGTGGGCCAGCCACCAGGACCAGCGGCAGCAGACCACCCCGTTGCTCTCGGGCGCGGTGTGTTCCTGCACCACCCTGCTGCCGAATTCAGCGGCCAGGCCACTGGCCAGGGCCAGCCGCAGGGCGTCGTCGTCGATCAGCACCACGCTCAGCCCCGCCTGGCCCAGCACCAGCCGCCGGCTCTGCTCCAGCAGGTGCTCACCGTAATAGGGGCTGTTCGGCAGGGGTTGGCGTAGGGGCGCGTAGAGCGGCAGGGGGTCGGCCAGGGGCGGGTCGCCCAGATCCACGGTCACATCGGGCTCGCGCCCCAGCAGACCGCCCGGACTCCAGGCCGCCCCCAGTTGCCCCACCAGCACGGTGCCGCGCTGTTGCAGCAGGCCCGGAACCGCGGCCAGCGGGTCGAGGGGTTGGCGGTGCAGGCTCCACTGCAGCAGTTGCGGGTCGCGGCGGGCCCAGCTGGTCCAGCTGGCGTCTCCGTGGCGCAGCCAGCGGCTCCAGGGGTCGGGCAGGTCGCCCAGCAGGGTGAGCAGCTGGCGCAGAGGAGCTTCGGCCTCAGCCGCCACAGGCACCAGCCCATCCACTGTGCGGGCATGGCCCAGCACCAATCTGTTCAGCCTGCCGTGCAGGTCGAGCAGGCTGGCCTCCGCCTGGGGGTGGGCCCGGCGCAGCTGGTCCCAGTGTTCCGGAGCCAGACGGATCTCCAGGGCCTGCCGTAACGCCGGGTCGAGCAGTTCCGCTTCCGGGATCACCACCTGCCTGGAGCCCAGTTGCTGCTGGCGCCAGGCGCGCAGCAGCTGCCGGTGATTGAGCAGCCACACCCTGGCAGCGCCAGGCTCGTCCCCTTCGAAGCAGGGCAGTGCCAGGCCCTGGCCTGCGGCCTGCAGGCGGGGCAGCTCCACCTGGAGCAGGCGCTGGCGCAGGGGGTCGCTCACCACCAGGGCCAGGGGCACCTCGCTCAGGGCCAGCGGCACCAGCAGGCTGATCAGCCAGCTGGGATCACTGCCTGGCACCAGCCGCACCAGGGTCTGGTCGCCGCGGCGCAGGCTGCGGGCCACCAGGCGGCTGAGGCTGAGGTGGTGGGGCCAGCGCTCGCCCCCTTCCTGCTGCAGCAGGGCCTTGAGCTGGTGGTGGGCGCGGGCTTCGAGCATCCGCTGTCAGCCGATGGCACCGAATCGTAGGAAGCTGGCCGGATCGCACTGCAGCAGCGATGACATCCCCGCCCGCTGGCTCCGCTCCCTTGCCCACCGATCCGCCCTGCCCGCCAGCTTCCACCCCGCTGAGCGGTCCGGTGGGGATCGTGGGCCTGGGGCTGATCGGCGGATCGCTCGGGCTCGACCTGCAGCGCCAGGGCCTGGAGGTGCGGGGGCTAGTGCATCGTCAGGTCACAGCCGAGCGGGCCCAGGCCCGGGGGCTGGCCCAGCGGGTGTCCACCGATCCGCAATTGCTGGGCGGCTGCCGGCTGGTGGTGCTGGCTCTGCCCTTGGATCGCCTGCTGGAGCCGGATCCGGCCCTGGTGGCGGCGCTGCCTGCCCAGGCGGTGGTCACCGATGTGGGCTCGGTGAAGCGGCCGGTGCTGGAGCGCTGGCAGGCTCTGCACCCCCGCTTTGTGGCCAGCCATCCGATGGCCGGCACGGCCCAGGCCGGCGTGGAGGCCGGCGCGCCCCAGCTCTTTCAGGGGCGGCCCTGGGTGGCCACCCCCACGGCTGACACCGACCCCGCTGCCCTGCGGCAGGTGGCGGCTCTGGCGGCGGCGGTGGGTGCCCAGTGGCTGTGCTGTGGTGCCGCTGATCACGACCAGGCCGTGGCCCTGATCTCCCACCTGCCGGTGCTGGTCAGCGCCGCCCTGATCCACACCGCCCACCGGCAGGCGGCCGCCGATCCCGCGGGCCAGCTGCCCGCGCTTGTGCGCCAGCTGGCCTCCAGTGGTTTTGCCGATACCAGTCGGGTGGGTGGGGGCAACCCGGAGCTGGGCACCCTGATGGCCCGTTGCAACCGTGACGCCCTGCGCCAGGCCCTGGCTGGCTATCGCCGCAGCCTGGAGGCCCTGGAGAACGAGCTGGAGCGCAGCGACTGGAGCGCCCTGCAGCAGGCGCTGGCCGAGAGTCAGCACCTGCGTCCCCAGTTTGTGCTGCCCGCGCAGGAGATCAGGCCAGATCCAGCTTCTGCCCCCGACCTGCCAGCAGCTGGCGGCAGCACATCAGGGCCGACAGGCTGACCCCGGCCGTGCCTTCACCGGGATAGATCGCATCACCGCAAAGCCAAAGGCCGGGAATGGGCGAGCGGCTGGCCAGGCCGAAGGGTCCGAACAGCCGGGGCCGCTGGCCCAGCCCGCCCACGAAGCCGAAGGGTCGCCCGGTCCAGCGGGCAAAGCCCCGGGGGGTGGCCAGCTCCTGGTGCAACCAGGCTCCTGGTGCCAGCCCCAGGCCTCGCTCCAGGCCGCGCCGGATTGCTGCCATGGCCTGCTGCTTGGCGCTGTCGTAGCTCTGGGCATCGCCGCTGAACCAGGGACGGGCGGCCGTGAACACGCTGGCGATCACGGTGGCCTGACCCGCCGGGGCCCGACCATCCCCCTCCCGGCTCACCGAGACGAACAGGGAGCCGGGGTCGTCGCAGGCGAACTGCAGATGGCCGGGGGTGTTTGCGGGCAGCTGGCTCCGTGCCACGGCCCCATAGAACACCAGGGCGCCAGACGGGTCGGGCAGCCCAGCCAGCCGCTGACGGTAGGAGCTTGGCAGCGATTCCCCCAGCAGCGCAGGCAGCAGCTGCGGGGGCAGGGCCAGCACCAGCTCGCTGGCCTCCTGCCGGAATGCCGCGCCGCCGCCGTTGCGTTCGCCGCTCACCACCCAGCCGCCCGCAGGGTTGTGCCGCAGGGCGCTCACCCGGTGGCGGAACCGCAGTTGCCCTCCAGCCTCCAGCAGCGCCTGCTCCAGGGTTGTACTGAGAGCCTGCATCGAGCCCTCCAAGTGCCACAGACCCAGGGGTTCCTGGGCCATGGCCAGCACGGTGGCGCCATAGAGGGCCGCGGTGCGATCCGCCGGCTCCTGGGAGTAGAGCCGCAGCTGCAGATCAAGGAAGCGCCGCAGCCGCTGGTCGCCACTGCAGCCGCAGAGGCGGAGCAGATCGGCGATCGTGGTCGCGGCCAGAGGCGCGCTGAGCAGGTTGGCGGGGCCCAGGGCTCCGAACAACTGGGCCAGATCCCAGCCGTTGCGCGGTGGCAGCACCGGATCCCGTCCGGCAAATTCCCAGTTGGCCTGGTGCAGCCAGGCGCACAGCTGCCAGAACCGTTCACTGCCCGGGAACTGCCGCTGCCGCTCCTGGCGCCAGCGCTGGGGATCGCGCCAGAGCCGCACCGGTGGCGTGCCATCGCTGAGATCGACGACGCATCCAGGGTCGAGGGGGGTGGCGGCCGGCAGGGGAACACCCAGGTGCTCGCATAGCCGGGCATGGCTGCCGCCGGGTTCCAGGCCCGCCATCTGGGTGGCGCCCACGTCGAAGGTGTACGGGCCGCGGCGGAAGGTGCCGGCACAGCCGCCGCTCTGGTGGTGGGCCTCCAGCAGCACCACATCAAGGCCGGCGTTGGCCAGCAGCGCCGCTGCCGTGAGCCCGGCGATG
>Ga0164292_10003186_pt1 | contig 13403 bp, 17 predicted proteins | sample GEODES117metaG_FD_111486 | JGI IMG/M metagenome (GOLD analysis project Ga0164292, IMG submission 111486) | Eutrophic lake water microbial communities from Lake Mendota, Wisconsin, USA - GEODES117 metaG | ecosystem: Environmental > Aquatic > Freshwater > Lake | place: USA: Lake Mendota... | reverse complement strand
GATGGTGAGCGGGGATGCCGACTTTCGCCGGATCCCCACGCTGCAGCTGCGGCTCCTCAGCTGAACAGCTGGATCTCGACACCTCGGACGGTATGCGGCTGGCTTTGCTGTTTCGGTTCTCTTCTCCATGACCTCTGGCTCCATCCCTCTGATCACCCCCGCCGATCGGATTTTCGTGGCTGGCCACCGAGGCATGGCGGGCAGTGCGATCTGCCGCGCTCTGCAACGGGCGGGCTACGGCCAGATCCTCACGGCCAGCCGCGCTGAGCTGGATCTGCTCGATGGCGCGGCGGTGGAGCGATGGTTTGTCGAACATCAACCCACTGTTGTCGTGCTGGCAGCGGCGAAAGTGGGCGGCATCCAGGCCAATAGCAGCTATCCGGCGGACTTTCTGCTGGAGAACCTCAAGATTCAAACGCATGTGATCGAAACGGCCTGGCGCTCCGGGGTGCGGCGCCTGCTGTTTCTGGGCAGCAGCTGCATCTACCCGAAGTTCGCCGAGCAGCCGATCCGCGAGGAGGCGCTGCTCACGGGAGCGCTGGAGCCCACCAATGAGTGGTATGCGATCGCCAAGATCACCGGCATCAAGCTGTGCGAGGCGCTGCGCCGCCAGCACGGCTTCGATGCGATCAGCCTGATGCCCACCAACCTCTATGGCCCGGGCGACAATTACCACCCCACCAACAGCCACGTGCTGCCGGCCCTGATCCGCCGCTTCCATGAGGCCACGGAGACCAACGCCCCGAGCGTGACCTGCTGGGGCACGGGCACACCTCTGCGGGAGTTCCTGCATGTGGATGATCTGGGCGAGGCCTGCGTGTTCGCCTTGGAGCACTGGAAGCCCGGGCCGGATGAAGTCCAATTCCTCAACGTTGGCACTGGAGTTGACCTCACGATCCGGGAGCTGGCGGAAGCGGTAGCTGCGGCTACGGGCTACCAGGGGGAGATTCTCTGGGATACCAGCAAGCCCGATGGCACGCCGAAGAAACAGTTGGATGTGAACAGGCTGGCGTCCCTCGGTTGGCGGGCTCGCATCTTGTTGAGAGAGGGCCTTAAGTGCACGGTGGGACTCTTCCGTGATCAGCTCCGCCAGCAGCTGGTGCGCCTCTGATCTTGATTGCCAATCAGCAATGAAAAATCGCATCCTCCGCCGCGGCATCGGCCTGGCCACAACCAGCGCTACGCGCTTGATGCCAGCAAGATCGAGGCAGAGCTGGGCTGGTCGCCGCAGGTGAACGTGCAGGAGGGCTTGCGGCGCACGGTGGAGTGGTATCTCGCCCACTAGGGCTGGGGCAGCTCCTGCTCGAGCGAGGAGCACACTGATGCAGATCATTCCCTTGGGGATTCCCGAGGTGCTGCTGCAGGTGCCGCAGTTGCACGGTGATGCGAAGGTTTCTTTGTGGAAACAGCGCGCCAGAGCGTGCTGCAGGAGCCGGGCATTCCCGAGCTAGTACAGCACAACCAGTCGAGCAGGCGCGAAAAAAGCTGGTGCCCTGCGCCCGAGGCCAGGTGTTTGATGTGGTAGTGGATGCGCGCCGCAGCACCCCCACCTTTGGCCAATAGATGGGGTGCTGATCGATGATGTGACCTACCATCAGCTCTGGGTGCCTCCGGGTTTTGCTCATAGCTTTTTGGGCCTGAGTGAGGTTGCCGATTTCTGCTGTCTCTGCTCGGAGTTTTACCACCCCCAGAGTGAGCTAGGGATTGCCTGGAACGAACCAGCTCTCGTGGCTGGCTCGCCGGCATTGGCTGAAAATACGGCCATTAAGTTTTTTCGAAGGATCAAGGCAATCCACCCCCAAAAGTTCAGTTGCATTTATGCTTAAATAATCACTCAATGCATCGAACTCCTCTAGTCAGAACAAGCCGCTAAAGCTCTAGGCCGCGATCGCTCTTGGTCATTAGCATTTATCCGCTTCCATCAATCAAGAATGGCGCCCAAGAGGTTTGACGATCAAGTCTCTTTTTGCCTGCAAACGTAACCTCCCCTATGGACCTTGTAACTGACGACTCCTATTACAGTGGCCAAAGAAAAGATTCGATGGCCTTGATTAAGGGCAAAAAAATATCCTATGCTTTAGAAATAGGCGGCGGAGTCTTTGAGACTTTGTCTGCCATAAAGACTATTTACGGGTGCAAAGTATGGGGAGTTGATCTTGTCGAAGCCGCTAAAGACGATAGCATTAACTTTATAAAAGGCTCTTTTGAAGACTCTCGAATTCAAAGTCAACTCCCTGATGGGTTGTTCGATCTGATTATCGCGAATGATGTAATCGAGCATTTAGTTGATACTCAAAAGTTCTTTGAGGTATGTGCCGCAAAGCTTGCTCCAAATGGTACGTTAATATTGTCTGTCCCCAATATACGAAACCTGCGAACAATCTATTACATTTTTGCAAAAGGAACCTTTCCTAGGCTGCCATCTGGTTTGTTCGACAGAACTCATTTGCGGTGGTTTACCAAAAACGATGTACTTACTTTCTCCTCAGGTTTGTTTGATTCTATAGAGTCTAAAGTCACCGGCAGATTGGTGCCTGGATTTTTGGAGAATAGCTTGTTAGCCGAATTGCTTGGAGTTCATATGCTTTTTTCTTTCAGAAAAAAGAAGAGCTAGCCCTGTGAGCCTGCGCATAACTGTAAAAAGAATAACAGGAATATTTGCAGCGTTTGGAACACAAAAGTTAGCCGATGTCTCCACTAATGCTCTATTATTTTATGTAGGCATTAGAGGCATGGATCTCAAGTCATGGGGTCTGACCACTGCCTTGATTTCCTATATATCCCTAGCAACAATCCTTGCTTCTTTTGGTATTCAGGTAATCTCTCCTTCCTGTTTTGATCATAGAAGAGTTACGGGAGGGCAAGTTTTTTCCCTTTTCAAGGCCTCTTTTTATGTGGCTTTGATTATTGCGCTAATTGCCTTCTTCTCAAGCTTTTGGTTTGTGAGTGGTTTAACCGCTTTCGCAAGACTGCTCATGGTTCCTATCATTATATCTGCCTCTATTTATCCCTCTTGGACTTTTGGGTTTAAGATATACTCCTTCAGCCTTGTTGCTGCTTTTGTATTTGCTAGATTATTAAGTATTGGCATATTTGTTTTGCTGTTGAGTCGAGATCAAAGCTACTTCGCATATTTGGTCTCAGCGGCAATCTGTTCAGTACTCCTTTCGCTTGCTGTCGTTTTTGTTCTGAATCGCTTAAAGACGAGAGAGCGCGATGATTGCTCCCTAGAGCCCTATAATAATAAAGAGTGGGGATTGCTTACTAATGCCATATTTAAAAAGGGCGCCGTCTTTACCTTGTTTAGCATCTTGGCTTCTATACCTCAGCAGCTAGCTCCTATCATTCTTTCGAATTACAGCCCTCTTCTGGCGGCAGTATTTTCAATCGGAGATTATGTAAGGCGCTTAATCCAGGTGTTTTTACTGCAAGTTGTTCAATCGCTCTCATCCATTTTTAATGGAAAATATAGGGCTTTTTCTGCGGTTGTCTTGTCTTTGATGGCGTGCATATTCTTGGCAGCACTCTTGTCCTCTATTGTGTATGTCAAGTCAGACTCTATTGCTTGGTTCCTTTTGGCTCGGGATCCAGCCGGGAATTCCCTGCTAACCGCGCAAGAGGTGATTAAGTGGCTTGCTTTTATTCCAGTGGCAAACATCCCTCTTCTCTTTCTTGTTATTGTAATGGGAGGGTGCTCCCCAAAACGACTTTCTATGTGCCTTGGCTTATCCTTTGTCATTGTTTATATCGCTTCCTATCAATTGCTGAGGGGCTTGTCATTGCCTCCCCTCGAAGCGTTGGTTGCTTCTTTGTGGGCGGCCGAAATATGCTTGATGCCACCATCGCTCTTTTTTATCTTTAGGCTCAAAAGGCGCTATGAGAACTCTCTCGTCATTTTTGGTAACAGGGCATTGTCTTCCTAAAGGTTTTGCCGCCCTTGGCTCAATGCCTAGTCTTGCTGTTGGAGTAGGCATTTATTCATGCCATCGTCGGATTCTCTGCCTACGCGGTCACTATACTGGCTGCAGGAGCTTGCTAGCGGTTGCTCGTATCTACAAATAATCAAGCATTTGAAATAAAGCCCCATGCCTTGGGTTCCTGTAACTAGAAGTTTTCTGCCCTCGTCATCGCTACCTCTGGAGGGGAGAAAGAGGATTCGGCCTCTGTGTAGGCTTTGTTGGAAGTTTATTCTCCTAGATGTTGTCTCTTACCCACCTCATCAGGCGAGCAGCTCAACCCTCCTCTGCTGAGGTGTAGGCTAGCTCTGAGCTAAGTTTTCCCCATCAGGTTATTGAGCGAATGGTTGAGAGGCAGCCAGCACTTCAGCTTCGCGGACTTCGTAATCTCCAACGCCAAGGCCCATTCCTTGCAGAGGGTCTGGATAACCTCTCATCCTTGCAGTTGGTTTTGGGTGTGTAGAGCCAATCGCTGTAAGCCTTGATGAAGGCTTTTGAGACGTAAGCATGGCCGTTGTCTCTCATCACCCGCCGGCACTAGACCCTTTAGTCGATGAATCAGGCGTCAGCACTGCTGAGAAAGCTCATCACTGTCGGCTTCTGCTCATCCGCCAGCACCTTGTAACTGACCAGCGGTGTGGTGTCATCCCCAGCGTCATGGAGCTTACGCGGTAAGAGCAATCCCGTTGCCGGTCTCCTGTGATGCGGTTGTCCAACTTCCTGAATCTGGCAGGGTCTTGATGTCGATGAGAATCAGGTCATTCGACCTAATCCACATCGCACCTCTGCATCTGCTGCTTGGGATCCAGATTCCGCAATCCCCTTAGCTCCAAACGGCTGAGCGCGTTGGCTTCGGCGGAGAAGGTGGCCTGCAGCCGCTCAGAGATGTGGTGCGGATGCAGCACCGCCGTTGAAGGAAATCTGAGGCGTGCTGCGGTTGATGTGGATCGAGTATCCGTCGCGTAGTGGCGGGCCCACCCCGATGATCCCCAAGCAAGCCTGTGCCACCTGATCAGAACTTTGCCAACCAGCGGGAACCTGAATGTAGGTTGATTCCGTTTGCGGCAACCAGTATAACAAGGTTGCATCCCTGCTCCTAGTTCTGGTTCACGAGCCGGAGCTGCCCCTTCTGCGTCATAGGGCATTGGGTCGGCAGTGAATTTAGGGGTGAGGTTGGGGTTGCTGGTACATAACTCAACCTGCAGCGGCCTTACCCTCACTTGGCAGCTGAGCAACGTGTTGAGATAGAATAATTAAGCCAGGATAAGTGGCGGTAGATAGGGTTTGATGCCCAGGCTAGAGGTTAGTCGATAGACATCAATTGATGTTTGCAGCTTGGGCAGCACACTGCCCGGCACTGAGCTATCTTTCCCCATCCTGATAATGCAATGAGTTGCAAGTAATCACTATTATTTTGGGGCTACTATTAGCTCTTAAGGATGCAAAAAATCGCAAAGCCTTGGAGGGCTATGCTCAATTCTCCCCTGTTTGAGGGCGGGCCAGAAGGGCGGCTTTTGTCTTGGAATAACTATTAGTGTTATTGGCCCCTTTTTCACATCATTGTACTTTTTGCTTGGTAACCAATGAAATCCTTTGCGGCCGTTGTTCTTTATAACCCGCCTTCATCAACGATTTCATTGTTACAGGCTCTACGCCGCCAAGGCTGTGTAGTACATATCTTCGTCAATGCATTGCCTGTAGATCAGGATATTTCTATGTATGCCGATCTGTCGGATGCCACATTCTTTCCGGGCGAAAATCTCGGTTTGGCAAAGGCTTTAAATGCCATCATTGATGTATTCAGGGCAAGCACCTCTCAATATCTATTTTTATTTGATCAGGATTCTCGGATAAGTGATGGCTATATCGATGGAATGATCAATGAATTCCAAAGCATCGCATCTGTTGACCACTCGATAGTCTGCCTTGCTCCGATTCTTATAGATACTAAACATCGGGGCACATCTTCCACTAATGCAATTCCTAGCTCAACCCACTCGATTTGTACAGCATATCCTACAGCGGCAACCTCAGGATGTCTCTTTACGCAAGTGTCGTTTTCCGCTGTTGGCCTCATGGATGAAAATCTCTTTATTGACGGGATAGATCACGACTGGTGCCTGCGAGCTTGGATGAGGCAATGCAGTATCTATTTTTCTACTAAAATGACACTTTCTCACAATATGGGAGACAGCTTTATTAAATATGGCGCATCACTAAAGCCAATCCATTCAAATACAGTTCGCCACTATTATATAGTGAGAAATTCCGTATACATGATTTCATGGAAGAGCTTCCCGATTGGCTGGAACCTTCTGGAGATTCTTAAAACGATTAGAAGAGTCGTGGGCTACCCAATGCTTAGCGGAAATAAGATACTGTCCTTAAGAATGGTCATGCTTGGAATCCTGCATGGTATTTTTAAGCGAATGGGAAAGCTGTCATCTCACAGTCATTAAAGTGCCATGGCAATATTTCATTGAATCCAGAAAACAGAGCTTCCTCGGTCAGAATTATTGAGGCTCAACAGCTTCTGGTTTTATCTTATTAATCCTTGGTTTAATGAATGCGGCCTCTACCTCGCGTTGCCCGGCCAGATTCGTTGATTATACGGCGGAATTGTTGTTTGGCATTTACGGCCTCTATATCTATTCTGTCATTGGTGCCGCGGGGCCGTATTTCTTTTTGCTGATTTGAGTTAAGGAGACCCTGAGATCTGAGAGTAAACGAGAACTGATGGCGTGCTGATATTCCCAGGCCACATGTTTACTCTATTGTTGCTTTATTGATCCGGAAGATTGGCTTGTCAATTCGCTCGGAGCCGTCGGTTCTCGGTTTTGGTCACTTCTCCATTTTGCTGCACTCGACCCCGTCGGCCCACTGGTGCTCAGCAATGCCGTTGCCTGTGGGTGCACTACGCCACCGCTCACATTGAGCATTGTTCATGCTTCAGCTTCCTACAGTTAAGCCTGAGCGGGCCGATCCTCGATGGATCGTATCTCTCCATGCTCTCGGTTGAGAAGATGCGCCTGCCCTCGAGCTACCAATGATCCCCCTTCTCCAACAACACCACACCCACCTGCCGCTCGATCGCGGGGGGATTGGGGAAGGTTCCTGCCATGTGGGTGAGGCGCTTGATTTTCTCGTTGACGCGCTCGAACAAGTTGGCGCTCATGATCTTTTTCTAGTGTATTGTCCCGGAAATAACAGCTAGAATCAGGAGTATCTCATCAGGTGTCTCGTGGCGCTTGGTCGTCCAATGCCGTCGCTGGTTCTCAGCGATGACGAGGTCCAGCAGCTCCAGGCTCTCGCCAGCTCAAGATCCCTGCCGCATTCGATCGTGCAACGCGCCCAAATCGTTTTGGCCTGCGGTGCCGGCGTAACCAACACAGCCATCGCCAAGCGGATGGGACTGACGACATGACCGTCGGCTCGTGGCGCAAGCGCTACCGAGACTTCGGCTTGGAGGATCTGCGCGACGAGCTACGCCCCGGTCGCACCCGCACCAATTATGACGATAAGGTGGCCGAGGTCATCAACCGGGCCCTATCCCACCTTGGGGATGGTTTGTCTCGTTGATGTGGTTCTCAACCCAGGGTCATGGGCCTGCACGCCCCCTGCATAACCAGTCATTGCCCCGGATGCATGAGCTCCGCCTTTAACTACAGTATAGCAGGTTGCGAGATCCTATTTTTACACCTGCTGAGGGGACACACGCGAATGCCATCATAACTTCACATCGGAGAGGCCTTGGTGATCAGCCGCCACCGCCCCCACCCCTGTTAGCAGGCTCACCAGAGGTATTCTCCCCTATGGAGCCAAGTACCCTTTGCTGGATTGAGCCGGAGATGGTCTGTATCAATCCAGCTGCTATCGAAGCAGACGCCACTGAGTCTATGTTAGCGATGTCTGCATGACCAACAGCGGTTGCCTCACTACTTTTGGCAGTCACTGCTTAAATCAGCACGACTCTACGGTCTCCCTCTTCTTGGAATTAATCCTATTCCCTCCATGCGTCCTAGTTGCGACATCTGTTGTTGCATAGCTGATGCATTGATAGTCTTGATGCTACCGTTTTTCTCTTCTTGTCTGATTCCGGCCCAACCGCTATACTTGTCTTCTAGCACTAATTATACCCGCCTTGAGTCGGCTTTCTGCTGCTTACTTAATAGCAAGTCGACGGTTCCGCCATTTTGCTCGGTGCCCCAGTGATCTTTCTTTGTGCACTTGCAGCGTCTATAGCAAGATTACTCTTTTTTCCGGTCGCAGACTATCCAGACGCTGAATTCATCTATCCTCGCTCGTTTCTTAGTGATTTCTTGGCGGATCAAGATTACAGCTTTAATCTTCCCATTCATGTTCTTCCTTCCAGCCCATTACTGTCTCTTGTAGTTGGAAGTGTTTACGACAGGGGCTTTACTGCTTTCCCATCATTCAAGTACTGGCTGATATCTTCATTGCCATTCTTGCTTTTTGCTATCTTTGCTCAGGTCTATCTTATTTATCTCGACTCAAGCCAGCATAAAAGGGTCTTAAGTAAACTCTTGATCCTTTTCGTTGCATGTCCCAGCTCTGCTTATTACCTTTGTACACTGCATCCTGAGGCATGGGCTAACGTCTTGGCTCTAGCATACACAGTTACGGCGCTAGCTTCGGTCTCAGGATACATTTATAGCTATAGCAACTCTGCCAACTATAATGCTGAGCCGAAAGCAGGCATATCCTTAACTACTCTCCTTTTCTTCGCGCTATCTTTATTTTCTGGTTATTGCCTATTAGGTGAAAGTCAGTTTATCCTCTGCCTTGTAGGGATTTCATGGTTGTATCTGTCTTTAAGATCTAATGTATTTGGGCTTGTTAATTTCCCGTCGCATCTTTTGCAGATCCTTCGCTCCTCCTTCTTTCTGAGGCTATTCTCGTTGCGAAAGCTTCTTGTAATTTTCTTGCCCATTGCATTTATTGCTGGGCTACTTGTATTTGCTCATTCATTGCGGGAACTATTGCTTTCAGTATTCTCTTATCAAACTAGCTTGGGTGCCGCTTTGTCTCTATATCGTGAAGACTCTATCTATGCGGATAAATATCCTTTGTTGCTGCGACCTTTGATGACTCTCAACAATTTGTTTGTTTATACACCTGTTGGCTTTGGTCCTTCCGCATTCTTGAAGATTCTCATCTTGTGGTCTATTTTATCGACTTGGTTTGGAGGCGCAACGGAGACGCTTGGTCGAATTAGTAAGTATGATTCCCAACTTGTATCACGTTTAATATTTGCCATGCTCTATCCGCTTCCCATCATTCTTCTTCTTCCGGGCTATGTCAATCTCAAGTACTATCTTTTTTTGGTGCCTGTACTTTTGTTCTGGCCTGCGTTGAACAAGTATAAGACCATCTTTGTTCTCTTTGTCGCTTTGTGGTTTGAATTTGCTTTTCGCTCGCTCCTTTCAAGCCTGTAACCTCTTGCCTGGGAAACACTATATTTAATTCGTCTGCTCTCTGTCTTCTAGTCTATCCACTTGTCTGCGTACGCTCTATGAAAATTCTCTTTTCATTGGTTCTTTATCGTCATTCTCTGGACAGCATAAGACCTCTCTTGCTTTCGATCCAGAAGCTTTCTAGCACTACTGGCCACTATTCTTATGAGCTTGCTATTTATAACGCCTGCCCCCATGAGTCAGACGATCCTACCCCTTCACGTGTTCGTTCAATCCTCAATATCTCTAGCCTGACTTATCAATACGGAAGAAACATTGGTTTTGGTTCGGCCAATAATAGAAACTTCTCAAGTTTAATGTCTCAAGAACCTTTTCTCTTTGTTGTCGTAAATCCTGATATCTGCTTCGAGCCCTTTTCCTTGCTCCCACTACTTGATTGGACCATCTCTCATTCAACGGTCTCATGTGTTTCTCCGCTTATCATTAATTCGGGCGGGCGTATTCAGTTCTCTGCCAAGCATAATCCTACATTTCTCTCGTTGCTCTTGGGTAGATTCCCTTACTTAAAACGCATTGCCCTATTCGACAAGTATGACAGGTGGCACCGAAATCTTGATTGCAACTATGAATCTAGCTGTATTGAAAGTACCTACTTATCCGGTTGCTTCTTGGTCATCCCTTCATGTTTCTATCGCAAGGTGGGGGGATTTAGTGAAAAGTACTTCTTGCACCTCGAGGATGCAGATATTGTGCGAAAGCTAGCCCGCTATGGCGTATGCATGCATAATCCTATTGGTTCAGTCTCGCATCTCTGGGCTAGGGGGTCTCATTCCTCCCTCAGTCAAATGTTCCATCTTTCATACTCTCTCATTGTCTATTCTTTGACCTGGGGGATAAGGCTTTTCTAGTGCTTGCCGCAGTGGCAGCGTTCTTTAATTCTTTTTCATTGGGATTGAGGTATGTGTGGCGTATTTCACCCTCCGTCTGCTTGCTTTTGTTGTTAATTCTGCCTTTATTCTGTCTCCGATTAAGCCCGCCAGCTAAGGCTTATTCATTCACATAGCATCACTTTCCTTTTGCAATCTGGTTCTTGTGAGCTCATTAGTCCACCTTCATCTCTTTGGGGCACGAACGCCTAGCGGCGAGGCCTTCCGCCGCTTGGTGGCTTCGGTTCTTCCTGAATCTGAATTTGACTGTTATTCAAGGTGGTCTCATGACCGTTCGCTTTGTAGTCGTATTGCTCGTTTTGATGACCCTGCTTCCTTTTCGCCTGCGGGTGAACCAGGCGTCCCTGCAATTTGGATCAGCTTTGTGCCGATCTGGCTTTTGGCGCCTTTTCTACAGGAATTAGCGTCTGACTATCCCGACCGCCTATCAAGCCTCTGTGGCCTTGTCGCTTGCTCCTCGTCTTCAATAATTACGAAGCGCTTTTCCGCCAACCGCTTTGACAAGGATCTTGTAGTCCGTCTTACTCGTGCAGAAGATCAGCTGCTTGCTACCTGCAGGCAGCTGGAATTACGTTGCCACATCCTGAGACCCACCCTCATTTACGGCCAGGTTGGTCCCTACGGAGATCGTAATTTTAGCCAACTCCTCAAGCTGATGCGGCATCTGCCGTTGATTCCGCTCCCCTCTGAGTCTGGCCTTCGGCAACCAATTCATGCTTCCCAGCTGGCTGCTGTAGCTTTGCATCTTGTTAAGCAACTATCAGATACAAGCTCGCCATCATCCCTTCCTGAGCGAATCGATGTCGGAGGTGACAGCATTCTCGACTACCAGTCGATGCTTCATGCATTGCAACAGGCGCAACCACCTGGTGATCCCGCTTGTCGTTGCCGGCTGTTCCCGATTCCCAACCGTCTGTTCTTTACACTCGCTTCTCCACTTCTGCTTCGCTCCCCTAAGGCATTTGAGGCTGTGATGCGCATGACCGCTAACCTCTCCGGCTTCACGCCTGCTTATCAGCTCTCGGGGGGGGAGCCTCAGCCATTCCCTGTTCTGCCTCTGGCCTGATGTTTGTGTCTGTGCTCCTCGCTATTTTTTTGGCTGCTGCAGCTTGTTGGGTTCTGATGCGCGCGCTGGTTCCACATCTAGCCCAGCGTCTGCTTGATCAGCCCAACGCCCGCAGCTCACATAGCCAGCCGACACCTCGTGGAGGAGGTATTGGCTTTGTCGTGGTGTCTGCAGTATCCAGCCTTATCCCCTTGCTGGGCGCAGGCACTCCCCACCAGCTCCAGCTTCTGTCTGTTGTGCCTTTAGCTGCATTCCCCCTTGCTCTAGTTGGTTTTTGGGACGACCGCCTCAGCCTCCCCGCCACTTGGCGATATGGAGCTCAGTTGTTTACAGCCTGCTTGCTGCTCTGGCTCAGTCCCATCCCGATCCCATGGATGCTGGTGCCGCTTCTGATCGTTGCTGTGACGGCTGTGATCAATTTCACCAACTTCATGGATGGCCTTGATGGCCTGGTGGCTGGGTGCGCGGCTGTGGCCATCGCCGGTTTGGCCATCAAGCTTTCGGCCCCCTGGCCGGTGTGGGCGCTTGTGGGCACCCTGCTCGGCTTTCTGGTCTGGAACTGGAGCCCCGCCAAGGTGTTTATGGGTGACGTGGGTAGTACTTTTCTAGGCGCCGTCTTTGCCGGCCTGTTGCTCCAGGCTCCCACTTGGCCAGAAGCTCTGGCGCTGTTGTTGGTTGCTACCCCCCTTCTTGGCGACGCCTTTCTCTGCGTGCCCCGCCGTCTGCTCGCCGGGCAGCGGGTGTTTCAGGCCCACCGTCTTCACCTGTTCCAGCGCCTCCATCAGGCAGGCTGGCCCCATGGCCGCGTCTCCAGCCTTTATATCGTTGCCACGGCTGTGCTGGCACTCGCCCTTTTGTGCGGTGGCCTGCCTTGGCTGATCACGCTTGCTGCCTTTGAACTATTGCTCGGCATCTGGCTCGATCAGAGGGTGGCTGTTCCCGTTGCCATCGCAGCCGGCAGCTGATGGCCCATCGTTGGTTAATCCTTGGTGCCGGCGGCCATGGCTGCTCCGTAGCCGATGCCATTAGTGCCGGTGGCGATCAGGTGTTGGGGCAGGGCTGATTCAAAGTGTGTCACAGGTGCTCTGGTCGAGGCTGTCAGCATGGGTTGAGCTGAGCGGGCTTGCCCCTGCTTTGTGCCTGAAACCGCTGTTGCCGCAACCGATCTCGATCTGATCGGCTACCTCAAGGCGATCCCGGACGCGCGGATGCGGCGGGGAGTGCGCTTTCCAGCTTGGTACCTGCTGCTGGTGGCCGTGCTCGGAATCCTGAGCCGCTGCCAGAGCCTGCGGGATCTGGAACGTTTGGCCCGCCGGCACCACGTCGTCCTCACCGAGGCGCTGGGCCTTGATCTGCGGCGACCGCCATCGGATTCCTCGTTCCGCTACTTCTTCCTGCAGGTGGATGTGGCGGAATTGTGCGCTGCGATCCGTGACTGGACCATTGCACAGATCCCAGGCGGCGCAGCGGATCTCGACCCGCTGGTGTGTGACGGCAAGACCCTGAGGGGCTCCATTGAGCCGATCAGCGGTGGCGGTTCGGCCTTCATTGCCCAGGTCACGCTGTACTCCTCCGCCCTTGGCGTGGCGATCGCTCAGGCCTGCTATGCCACGGGCGAAAACCATGAGCGGGCTGTGCTCAAGAAGCTCCTCGGCGAGCTGGATCTGGAGGGTGTGCTGATCCAGGCGGATCCCCCGGTTTCAGGAAAGATGTCACCCCTGTGATCTGTCCACCCGGGGGCTTGAGGACATGACCAATGCGTCGCTACAGCGAGGCCGTCAAAGCTGAAGTCAGACGGCGGATGAGCCCGCCGCACAGGCAGAGCGTGTCTCAGATTTCTGCTGAGCTGGGCATCCACATCGTCACCCTCTACAACTGGAGGAAGACATGGCGGTTGCAGGGAGAGGTGGTGCCGGCATCCGAGAAAGACCCTGATGGCTGGAGCGCTGCCGACAAGTTCACGGTGGTGCTGGAGACCGCTGGGTTGAACGCCACTGAG
>Ga0164292_10003184_pt1 | contig 13409 bp, 15 predicted proteins | sample GEODES117metaG_FD_111486 | JGI IMG/M metagenome (GOLD analysis project Ga0164292, IMG submission 111486) | Eutrophic lake water microbial communities from Lake Mendota, Wisconsin, USA - GEODES117 metaG | ecosystem: Environmental > Aquatic > Freshwater > Lake | place: USA: Lake Mendota... | reverse complement strand
GCCAATGGCCTGATCGCCATCTCCCTGGAGGAGGGCGACGCCCTGCGCTGGGTGCGGCTGGCGCTGCCTGGCGACAGCGTGCTGATCGGTTCCCTCAAGGGCATGACGATCCACTTCCGCCTCAGCGATGAGGAGTTGCGCCCCCTGGGTCGCTCCGCCCGCGGCGTGCGCGCCATGACCCTCCGCTCCGGCGATGCCCTGGTGAGCATGGATGTGTTGCCGGCGGAGCTGGCCGATCGGGTGGCCAGCGCCGGAACGGACGACGAGGCCGAGGCTGAGGCGAGCGAGAGCGCAGAAGAGGTGGCCGTCAGCGAAGGCCCCTGGGTGCTGGTGGCCAGTGCCAGCGGCCTGGGCAAGCGGGTGCCGGTCCAGCAATTCCGTCTGCAGAAGCGCGCCGGCATGGGTCTGCGGGCGATCCGCTTCCGCCGCGAGGGCGATTCCTTGGTGGGCCTCAAGGTGCTGGGCGCCGGCGAGGAGCTGCTGCTGGTGAGCGAACGGGGCGTGATCGTGCGCATGCAGGCTGATGCGATTCCCCAGCAGTCGCGGGCGGCCACTGGCGTGCGCCTGCAACGCCTTGATGCCGGCGACCGCCTGGCCGAGGTGGTGCTCGTGCCCCCCGCCGCCGAGAGCAGTGAAGAGGAGGCAGACATCCCGGACGCCTGAGGAGTTGAAGAGATGTTTCTGATTCAGCTGGGCGCGCCCGGATTTCTAAGTTGGGCGTCCAGTGGTAGGCGGTCCTTTCGATGTCCGGTCCTGTTCCCAGGGAAGCGATCCGGCTGATTCAGGAATTCGAGGGCTGTCACCGCCTCGACCCCGGCGACGGCCGGGTTCATGCCTATCCCGATCCGCTCACAAATTGCGAGCCCTGGACGATCGGCTGGGGTACCACGATGTATCCCGATGGCCGTCGTGTCGCCCCCGACGATGTGATCACCACGGAGCAGGCCGACCTTTGCTTCACCACCATCCTCGAGTGCGATACCTGGCAGCCGATTAGCCGCAGCATCCCCTTCTGGTCGGAGATGAACGACCCGATGCGTTCGGCCCTGTGCAGCTTTGCCTACAACCTTGGCAGTGGTTTCTACGGGGCCGGTGGGTTTGACACCATCAGCCGTGTGCTGCGGGAGAAGCGCTGGTCGGAGGTGCCCGAGGCCCTGCTGCTCTATGTGAATCCCGGCACCCCGGTGGAGGCCGGCCTGCGGCGCCGTCGCACCGCCGAGGGGGATCTCTGGCGACAGGGGCTGGCCGAGCTCAGCCAGGGGGCCGAGTTTCCAGGGGTTGGTGCGGCTGAGCCGCCAGCGGTTGGTGCGGTGGAGGCTGACTCAGTGCTGATGGAGGCGATCGCCTCCACCTTTCTGAAGAAGGAAAACCTTGAATCCACCGAGCTGCCGCCCCACCAGCTGGTGGCGGTGGAGAGCGGGCGGCAGTGGAAGTTTGAGGCGTTGCTCGAGCAGCAGGGCCAGTCGCTGCATGTGCGGCTGGCCTACGGCGCCGGCGAATGGTGGATCTACGGACCCCACTGGCGCCAGGCGGGATCGACCCCAAGTGGCGCGGCTCCGGAGGCCGGGGCGCTGCCGATGGTCCCCACCCCGGCCGGCGGTGAGCACGATCTGGCCGTGCCCTATCTCTCCCAGCTGGATAACACGTACAACCCCTATGGCAGCTGCAATGTGACCTCTGTGGCCATGTGCCTCTACTACCTCGGCATGCCGCGCCGCGAGGGCACCCAGCTTGAGGATGAGCTCTACCTGAAGATGGAGAGCCTGGGGCGCAGCCGCCACAATCCCTATGATCTGAAATACCTGATTTAAACCTACCCAGGCTACAAAGACGTTTTTCGTGAAAATGGTAGTTTCGCGGATATCCGCAGCGCCATCGATGCCGGTCATCCGGTGATTGTTCATGGCTATTTCACGTCGTTCGGGTATATTGTTGTGATCCGTGGCTACGATGACACGGGCTTTCTTGTTAACGATCCCTATGGGGAGTGGTTCAGCACCGGCTACGACAACTCCCGCAGCGGCGAGCGTCTTCATTACTCCCATGATCTCATCGCCCGCACCTGCTCACAGGAATCACGCGGCAATCCCGCCCACATCTGGCTGCACACGGTGATGTGTCTTTAGGGCGCCTGCAGGGCCTCCGGCAAGATCGGCGCCAGGTAGGTGCGATTGGCCCGCACCCAGCAGCGGGCAGGCTTGCCCCTCTCCCCTGCTCGGGTATCGCGCAGGATCGCCACCGGCGGCACCTTCACCCGCAGCCAAGGTCGCCCCTGCACCAGCCTCAGGGGAGGCGGCGTGCCCCCGTCGCTCTCGACGATCGCCCCAGGCCGCAGGGCGATGGAGGCCCGCCCGGTCGCGTCCCGGCAGGCCAGGCCGGCTGGATCCGGGTCCACCACCAGCCAGTGGCGCTGGCGGATCAGTCCGCGGGGGCCCCGCCAGTCGAGGTTGGCGAAGTCCCCCTGGCGGTCCGGCGGGACCACCTCAGCCCCCTGGGCGCCCACGGCGCTGGGCCGGCTCGCCAGCAGGGCTAGGGCGATCAACAGGGCCCCAGCGATGGGCCGGCGACGGAGAAGGCGGTGCCAAGGAAGGCGGTGCCGGGGAAGGCTGTGCCGGGGCGGTAGCGAGCCCGCGATGGTGGCGGCGTCCATGACCCTCCCCTCCGTGCTCGGCGAGCACTTGGGGCGACTTTAGGCAGGGCCGGCGGGGCGTTCCACGGCGCCCATACACTCGCAGCGGAGCCGCTCGCCCCCTCTGACGACCCCCTCCGAAACGCCCGCGGATGTGCTCGTGCTCGGGGCTGGCCCCGCCGCCCTGGCGATCGCCGACGCCCTGCTCCAGCGGGGCCTGGTTGTTGAGGCCCTCGCTCCGGCCGATCCCGCCGCCCCCTGGGCCAACACCTACGGCATCTGGGTGGCGGAGGTGGAGGCCCTCGGGCTCAGCCACCTGCTCTCCCATCGCTGGAGCGACACCGTCAGCCACTTCGATCCCGGCGACGCCCCGCTCCGCCATGGCCGCGACTACGGCCTGTTCGACAAGGCCGCCCTGCAGGCCCACTGGCTGGGGCGGGCGGACGCTGCCGGTTTGGTGTGGCACCGCGGCATGGCCCGCAGCATCGAGCACGGGCCCGACCATTCCACCGTCACCACCACGGAAGGGGCCAGCCATGGTGCCCGGCTGGTGATCGACGCGACGGGCCATGAGCCGGTGTTCGTGAGCCGCACCGATGACGGGCCGGTGGCCGGTCAGGCGGCCTACGGGATCGTGGGTCGCTTCAGTGGCCCGCCGATCCCCCCTGGGGGCTTCGTGTTCATGGACTACCGCAGCGACCATCTGGAGCCGCCGGAGCGCCGCCAGCCGCCCACCTTCCTTTACGCCATGGATTTGGGCGACGACGTTTACTTCGTGGAGGAGACCTCCCTGGCGCTGGCGCCCGCCCTGCCCTTCCCGCTGCTTCAGGACCGGTTGCGGCGTCGCCTCGCCCACCGGGGGGTGGTGGTGCGGGACGTCCAACACGAGGAGTTCTGCCTCTTCCCGATGAACCCCCCCCTGCCGGAGCTGGGCCAGCGCGTGGTGGGCTTCGGCGGGGCCGCCGGCATGGTGCACCCGGCGTCGGGCTACCTGGTGGGGAGCCTGCTGCGCCGCGCCCCCGATCTGGCGGCCGCGATCGCCGCCGCCCTCGATCGCGGCCTGCGGGGGGGCGATCTGGCCCGTGAGGCTTGGCAAGGCCTGTGGCCACCTGCCCTGCGCTGGAAGCACGCCTTCTTCCGCTTCGGACTGGAGAAGTTGATGCGCTTTGAGGAGGAGCGACTCCGCCACCACTTCGCCACCTTCTTTTCGCTGCCTGCGGAGCAGTGGTACGGCTTCCTCACCAACACCCTCACCCCCCCTGAGCTCCTGGCGGCGATGGTGGGCCTCTACCGCCGGGCCCCCTGGGACGTGCGCTGGGGGTTGATGACCCTCCAAGGCCGGGAGGGTCGCCTGCTGGCCCGCCTCCTTGCCCCTGGCCCCTGATCCATTCCCCGATGACCCCCGCCTCGCCCGCCCCGCTCCCCTCGCCCGCCCCGCCCCCATCCCCGGGCACCCAGGACGACCGCACCGCCCTGCTCGCGTTGCTGCGGGATCCCCGGGCGGCTGCGGTTGCCGGGGCCAAACCGGGCGGCTCCACCCCCCGCGCCCTGATCGAGCGCCTGGAGCGGGAGCGGCCCGCCGATCTGCGTCGCGATGCCTCCCTGCTGCAGGGGGTCTGGGAGTTGCGCTGGAGCAGCAGCTCCCTGCCTTATCTGGCGGTCGCCCCCTGGCTGGAAAACCTGCAACTGCTCGATCCCTCCCGCGGGCGCGGCATGAATCTGCTGCGGCTGAGCGGTCCCCTCGGCCCGTTGGCCGGGGTCGCTGTGCAGGCGGTGGTGGCCATCGAGCCGGTGGCGGCGGCGGATCCCTGCCAGCGGGTGTCGGTGCAGTTCGAGCGGGGTGGCTGGCTGGGCCCGCGCGTTGGGGAGGGTCGCCTGCAGTGGCTGCGCGAGGTGCGCCAGAGCTTCCCCGCCTGGCTCGACATCACCGTGCTCGATCAGGAGTTGCGGGTTTGCCGCGGCAACGCGGGCACCCTCTTCGCCCTGCTGCGCCGGCCCGATCTGCGCCTGGAGGATTGGCTGCCTAGCGGAGGGGGGGCGGATTCTCCGGGGCCTCCTGGGCCCCCGGCGCCCCTGGCCCCCGGCGCAGGCTGAGGGCCAGCAGCGCCAGGCTCAGGGCCAGCACCAGGGTGGAGAGCACGTGGATCTGGGGCGGGATTTCCCGCTGAAAGCTGCCGGCGATGTAGAGGGGAAAGGTAAGGGTGGCGCCACCGGTGAACAGCGTCACCACGTAGTCGTCGAAGGAGAGGGAGAACGACAGCAGCAACGCCGCCAGCAGCCCGGGCGCCAGCCGCGGCAGGGTCACCCGCAGGAAGGTCTGCAGCGGGCTTGCCCCCAGGTCTTCGGCGGCCTCCTCGAGCGACCAGTCGAAGCCGCTGAGGCGGGCCTGCAGGGTGAGGGCCGCATAGCTCAGGCAGAACAGGCTGTGGCTGAGCAGCAAGGTGCCGAACCCCATGGGAACGTCCGCCTGCACGAACAGGCTCAGCAGGGCGGTGCCCAGCACGATCTCCGGACTGGTGAGCGGCAGCACGAGCAACAGCTCGATCCAGCCATCAGCTCGCCGTCGCCGCCGCGCCAGGGCCAGGGCCATTCCCCCCCCCAACACCGTGGCCAGGGCGGCGGCCGCCAGCGCCAGCCGCAGGCTGCTGACAAATGCCTGGACCAGCTCCGGTACCGCCAGCGGATGGAGCCAGTTCGCCAGGGTGAAGCCCTGCCAGAGCAGGTTGAAGCGGCCCTGGGGGGCGTTGAAACTGAACAGCACGATCACCAGGATCGGCGCGAACAGCAGGGCATAGACCGCCACCGCCCACAGGGCCAACCAGGGGATCGCTCGCCGGGGGGAACCGCTCATGGCAGGGGGAGATCGTCGCGGCTGCCCCCCCGCAGGCCGAACAGCACAAGCAGCGCCAGAAGTGCCATCAGCACCACGGTCAGGGCCGCGCTGCGGGGCAGTTGCCGCTGCACCAACACCAGGTTCTGGAGGGCGTTGCCGATCAGGCGGTCGTTCGGTCCGCCCAGCATCTGGGGGTTGATCACGTCCCCCACCGTGGGCACCAGGCTGAGGGTCAGGCCGGCCGCGAGGCCCGGCTTAGACAGCGGCCAGATCACCCGACGCAGCGTGATCCAGGGGCCCGCCTGCAGGTCGGCCGCCGCCTCCAGCAGGGAGACCCCAACGCGCTGCAGGGTCACCACCAGGGGGAGCACCAGGAAGGGCACGGCGTTGTAGGCCAGACCCCCCACCACCGCCGGGGTGGTGTTCAGAAGGCGCCCGTCGTGCAGGAGCCCCAGGACCTCCAGGGGCATCACCAGCCCCAGGCCGCGCAGCAGGCCCAGCAGGGGCCCCCGATCGGCGAGCAGGGTGGTCCAGCCGATCATGCGCACCAGGGAGGCGGTGAAGAAGGGAATTACGACCAGGCCGGTGAGCAGGGGCCGCCAGCGGCCGCCGCGAAAGGCGATGAAGCAGGCCAGCGGATAGCTGATCAGCAGCGCCAGCGCCGTGGCCAGGCCGGCCACCAGCAACGAGCGCAGCAGCAGGGGCCCGTAGTGCTGCAGCACTTCGCTGTAGTTGTCGATCCGGCCGGTGAACCGGAAGCGCAGGCTGAAGCGCCCCAACGGTTCCGCCAGGGACAGGGGCAGCAATCCGAGCAGGGGCAGCACGAACAGGCCCAGCAACCAGGCCAGGCCTGGGGCCAGCAACAGCCAGGACACCTCAGGCCCCCACGATCGTCGCGAACCGCTCATCGAACCGGGCCTCCTCCCCAGCGCTCAAGGGACCGAAGACCTGCAGCCGCTCCCGCATCGCCGCATCCGGGAACAGCAGCGGACTGGCGCTGAGGCGGGCGGTGGCCGGGTCGGCCGCCAGGATCGTCTGCACCCCCTGCACCGGCGAGATGTAATGCACGGCGGCCGCAATGCGCGCCGCCTCAGGCGGGTCGTAGACGAAGTTCATCCACGCGGCCGCCTCACGGCGATGGCGGGCGCCGCGAGGCATCACCATGACATCGGCCCAGAGCAAGCCGCCGCTGCGGGGCACCACAAAGCGCAGCTTCGGCTGCTCAAGCGCCAGCTGGGCCACATCCCCGGACCAGGCCACACAGGCGGCGAAGTTGCCGGAAAGCAGATCGTCCTGGTAGTCGTTGCCGGTGAAGGCGCGGATCTGTCCGTCGGCCTTGGCCTGCTCCAGGCGGCGGAAAGCGCCTTCGGCGGCACCGTAGGTGGGGCGGCGGATGTCCTGGCCGTCGGCGAGCATCAACAGGCCGATGCTGTCGCGCATTTCGGTGAGAAAGCCCACCCGTCCCCGCAGCTTCGGGTCGAACAGATCGTCGACATCCTGCAGCTCGCGCCCGGTGGCTTCGAGGTTGTAGGCGATGCCGCTGATGCCCGACTGCCAGGGCAGTGAGAAGCGCTCGCTGGGATCCCAGGAGGGCTTTCGCAACTCGGCGTTCAGATGGCGACGATTGGGCACCTCCGCCAGGGGCAGCGGCTCCAGCCAGCCCAGGTCGATCAGCCGCTGGGCCATCCAGTACGTCGTCACGAACAGGTCCTGCGGAAGCGTGCGGCCCGCCTCAAGCTCCGGCTGGATCTTTGCGAAGAACGCTGCGGCATCGTTCTGATCCTCGCTGTAGCGCACAGCGATGCCGGTGGCGCGCTCGAAGCGCTCGACGCTGCCCGGCACGCCTTCCCGGCTGGGATCGATGTAGAGGGGCCAGTTGGAGATCACCAGGGGCCCCTTGCCCTCCCCGCCGCCGCCCCCGGTCGCCCCGCTGCCCCGCCCGCGCCCCCCATCACGGCCGCAGGCCAGCAGGCCGGGCAGCGCCAGCGCCCCTCCGGCGGAGAGGGCCAGGCGGCGCAGCACGGTGCGGCGAGGCAGCCGCCTGGGGGGCTCAGGGGGCAATGGGAATCGGGGCATGGTGGTCTCAGGGGGGTGAGCCGGGGGCCCGCGGCAGGCTGGCGGGAAGGTGATGGGCGGTGGTGGGGTCCCACACGGCCCAGACCACATCGCCAGACCGTAGGGATCCTTCCCCGTCCTGGCGACTCACCTGGGCCAGCAGCGGCGGACCCGCCTCCTGGGCCAGGGTCACCTGCAGCAGGGATCCCTGGAAGCTCACATCGACGATCCGGGCCCGCTGGCCCCTCTCGCCATCTGTGGGGCCATGGGCCTGGAGGCGCAGCTGCTCGGGTCGCACCAGCAACGAGCCGCCCGAGCCGCCGTCCGCCAGCAGGTTGGCCCGGCCCAGGAATTCCGCCACGAAGGGGTTGGCGGGGGCGTCGTAGAGCTGGCGGGGCGACCCTACCTGCTCGATCCGCCCGGCCCGCATCACCGCCAGCCGGTCGCTCAGGGCCAGGGCTTCCTCCTGGTCGTGGGTCACCATCAAGACGGTCAGCCCCAGCTCCCGTTGGATGCGCTTGAGCTCGCCCTGGACGCTGCGGCGCAGGAAGGGATCGAGGGCCGCCAGGGGCTCATCGAGCAGCAGCGCCACCGGCCGGTTCACCAGCGCCCGGGCCAGGGCCACCCGTTGTTGCTGTCCTCCGGAGAGCTCGTGGGGGCGGCGGCGGGCGAGCGGCTCCAACTCGACGATGGCGAGGGCCTCGGCGACCCGGCGGCGGATGTCCGCGCCTGGTAGGCCGCGGGCCCGAGGCCCGAACGCCACGTTCTCCCAGACCGTGAGGTGCGGGAAGAGGGCGTAGTTCTGGAACACCGTGTTCAACGGCCGCCGTTGGGGGGGCAGGTGGGTGACATCCCTCCCCTCCAGCCGCACCCGACCGGAGTCCGGCGGATCGAATCCGGCGATCAGCCGCAGGGTGGTGGTCTTGCCGCAGCCCGAAGGGCCGAGCAGGGAGAAGAACTCCCCCCGCTCCACCGTCAGGTTGATCCCGTCGACCGCCATCCCCGCGGCATACCGCCGGCACAGCGATTCCAGGGCGATCACGGGCTCCACCGGGGCGGGGCGTCCAGGAACGCGGAACCTAGCGGCGCAGAGCCGGCTGTGCTCGGGGCGGCCTCAGTCCCAGCGGTCGTCCCCGTCGGCGAGTGGATCCTCCTCCTCCCACGCCAGGCTCACCAGCACCGGGGCGTGGTCGCTGGGTTGGGGGTTGCCGCGCAGCTGGCGGGCGATCACGCAGCCGGTGGCGCAGCCCAGCAGAGGGCTGTCGAGATAGATGTGGTCGATGCGCCAGCCGCGGTCGCGCTCCCAGGCACCGGTGCGGTAGTCCCACCAGCTCCAGTGTCCCGCCGCCGGCTCGAACACCCGGAAGGCATCGTGCAGCCGCTCCCCGAGCACAGCTCGCAGCGCCTGACGCTCCGGGTCGCTGGCCATGATCCCGCCGCTCAGGCGTTCGGGATCATGAAGATCCCGGTCCTCCGGAGCGATGTTGAAGTCGCCCACCATCACCAGGGGCTCCCCTTCGGCCTGCTGGGCGTCCACGTAGCGGCGCAGGCAGGCCAGCCACTCCAGCTTGTAGGCGTATTTGTCGCTGCTGGTGGAGGAACCGTTGGGCACGTAGAGGTCGAGGATCCGCAGGCCTTCCACCCGGGCGCTGATCACCCGCTTCTGCTCGCTGAGGGCGGCCGCCTCCGGGTCGTCGGTCAGCACGGCGTCGAAGCCCACGCGAACGTCTTCCAGCGGCAGGCGGCTGAGGATCGCCACACCGTTGTAGCTCTTCTGGCCGCTCACTACGCAGCTGTAGCCAAGGCGGGCCAGCGCGTCGTGGGGGAAGAGATCGTCCGTCACCTTCGTTTCCTGCAGGCACACCACCTCGGGCTGCTCCGCCGCCAGCCAGGCGGTGAGCTGATCCAGGCGGCTCCGCACCGAGTTGACGTTCCAGGTGGCGATCCGCATCGGCCCGCGGCAAACGAACGGCCCAAGGCTCCTACCATGCAGACCCACCGCCTTGCCGTCCCCGGCCATGGACGCCCTCCCCAGCCGCGCCCGTCTCCGCCGGGTGCTTCGACGCCTCAGCTCCCTTCCCCTGGCAGGTTCCCTGCTCCTGCCGGCGCTGCTCCACCCGCTTGCCGCCCGTGCCCAGCAGCAGGGCTACGGACAGACCATGGGCACCACGCCGATGGAGCGTCAGGTTTATGACGCCGATCCCCGCGGCGGCAGCGGCGGCGGTTCGCCGCTGGAATCCGGCAACCCGCTGGACATCATGAATGTGATTCGGCGCAATCAGAGCCTCAGTGAGGCCACCCCACCGTCCTCCGCCATCGACGACGCCCTCAGGGATTTCGAGGCGCAGGGGGCGCCGGCTCAGCGGGCACCGGGGGCTTCTGCCCCCCGCTTGCCGGGGCCCTGAGGGGGGCCAGCCCCCAGCTGGCGGCCAGCTTGTCTAGGCGGGGATCGGCTTGATCGGTTCTGGGATTGCGTAGGCGTGCCTGGGCTAGGGCCTCCTGGGCTCCGCGCGTATCCCCCTTGCCATGGCGGTAGAGCGCCAGCCCCAGCAGCGGCCGCTGGTCTTGCGGGAAGGCTTCGGCGAGGCGCCGGTAGGTGGCTTCAGCGTCGCCCCCGCGACCTTGCTTCCACTGAAGCTCCGCCAGCAGCAGGCCCACCCCCATCGCCTCCGGCTTGAGCACGGGGGCCGTCGCACTGGCGAAGGCGGCCTTCACCGCCGCCTCGGCCTCCGCCCCTCGCCCCTGCTCGAGCTGCAACAGGGTCATCAACTGCAGCGCCTCCACCTGCTCGCGCTGGCGGCTGAGGATCATGCGCAGCTCCCGTTCGGCCCCGGCCTGGTCGCCCTGGTCGCGCCGGAGCTCGGCGAGCATCAGCCGCAGGGCCCAGCGATCCGGCTCCCGGTCGGCCATCGGCTCCAGCAGGCGGATCGCCTCGGCCTTGCGCTCCAGGGCCACGAGCAATTCGAGCAGGCGCTGGCGATCGGCATCGCTGGCCTCCTGCCGATCGACGCGCAGGCGCAGGCTGCGCACCTCCCCCTCAAGCACCGTCCGTTTCGGATCCTCCCCGGAGCGCCCCGGAGCCTGATGGCGCCCCAGGCTCCAGCCGCCGGCCACCGCCAGGGCGATCGCCGCCGCTGCGGCCAGGCCCCGAAGCCAGCGGGAGCCGACGCGGCTGCGGTTCGGACTCGACGACATCGGTGGCGGAGGGCACCCCAGTTCGGAGACTATCGCCCGTGCTGGTTACATTGGCCGCCATGGCCGTGGGCCAGATCCGCTCCGCCAGGGGATTCCCCCCTTTCTTCATGCGCGCCCATCCCATCTCCCCGGTCACCGAGCCGACGCAGTACCGGGCCATCGGCGTGGTGCGCGGCACGTATGTGCCCGCCGACCCGGAGCAGCCCACGCGCGGCCGCCTGATCACGGAGGACGGTGCCGAGATCGATGCGGTGGTGCTTGGCCGGCTGCTGACCTTGATGCGTCGCCACCTCGACCTGGCCCAGCCCCACCTCTGGGTGGTCTACCCCCGCTCCCGCGAGGAGGAGCAGCTGCATCTGCAGATGGTGGGGGTCTGGGAGCCCAGCACCCTGTCCCAGTCGGATCCCGAGGATTCGCCTTCAGGCTCTGGCGCGGATGATCTGCCTGAGGGAGACGACTACTTCTCGGTGAGGGGCGAACTGATCTTCACCCGCCCGGAGACCGGTGATCTGGTGGTGAAGGTGCGGCAGAAGCCCCGGGCCGATGGCAGCCGCCCCACCCCCTTCAAGCTGCAGTTGCGCGGGGAGGTGCCGCTGGAGCATCTGCGTCATTTCGTCTCCCTCGATCTGCGACGCCAGGGCCAGCGGCTGGTGCTCGAGAAGCTGGAGGTGATCGCTCCGGTGGCCCAGCGCGGCAACCGCGGTGGCAAGGCCCGCCGTTCTGCGCCCACCGGGGCCCCTGCGGGCGCCTCTCGCCCCCGCGGCCACGGCTCCGCCGTCAGTCGCCCAGCCCGCTGATCGCCATGGCCGATTCCCTCGGTCGGATCGGAGCCCGCAGCGCCGGCGTGGCGGTGTTCGCCGTGAGTCTCGCCGCCCTGCTCGTGCCGGCTGCGGGTTTGTCCCCCTGGCTGGTGGCGGCACCCGCTGCTGTGGGCGTGGTGGCCCTCACCCTGGATGCGGCCCGGTTCGGGGGCCGCGGCGGCCACCTGCTGGCGGAAACCCTGCCGGGTGGGGCGGCCCGGTTGCGGCGGGTGGCCGTGCACGAGGCGGGCCATGCGCTGGTGGCCGAAGCGGAGGGCGTGCCGGTGCGCCGGGTGCTGGTGGGCAGCCTGGCCTGTCTGCGGGAGGGGCTCTCGGTGGGCGGCAGCACGGAGTTTGAGCCCCCCGCCTCGGTGCGGCTGCCCCTGGAGGATCTGCGCCGCTGGAGTCGGGTGCTGCAGGCCGGCATGGTGGCCGAGCAGCTGCTTTATGGCGAAAGCCTTGGCGGTGCCGATGATCGGGCCCTGCTCGGGCGCTTGTGGGGCCTCTCCGGCCACGATGTGGCCACGGCCCAGCGGGAGCAGCGCCGCGCCCGCCGGGAGGTGCTGCAATCGCTGCGGCTGGAGCGCCAGGGGTTGGAGTCCCGCGCCGAGGCCCTGTTGTCGAGCGCCCCACGGCTGGGGCGGCGCTCCCCTGCAGCCGCATGACCCTCGCCCTGCTCGATTGCCCCACAGGCCTGGCCGGCGACATGCTGCTGGCCGCCCTGTTCGATCTGGGAGTGCCAGAGGCGGTGGTGCACGAACCGCTGGCGGCCCTGGGACTGGAGGGGCGCTACCGGATCCGGGTCGAGGAGGGGCGAAGCGGTGGGCTGCGTGGCCGCCGGCTGCGGGTGGAGTCGTTGGAGCAGGAGCCTCACCACCGCCCCTGGGGGGGGCTGCGGGAGCGGTTGGTGGCCGCCCCCCTGGCGCCTGCCCTGCGCGGGCGGGTGCTCTCGGTGTTCACCCTGCTGGCGGAGGCGGAGGCTGCCGTCCACGGCCACCCACCGGAGCAGGTGCATTTCCATGAGGTGGGGGCCCTCGATGCCTTGGTGGACATCGTCGGTGTTTGTGCGGGCCTGCTGCATCTGGGCGTCGGGCCGCTGGTGTGTGCGGTGCCGCCCGCGGGCCATGGTTCCGTCGCCACCGCCCATGGCCCGTTGCCCCTGCCGGCGCCGGCGGTGCTGGAGATCGCCCGGCGCCGTTCGCTGCCGCTGGGGGAGTGCGGCGGCTTTCCCCCCGGCGAGCTCACTACCCCCACCGGCCTCGCCCTGGCGGCCTGCTGGGCGGATCGCTTTGGATCGCCTCCGGCCCATGTGCCCCATGCCGTGGGGGTTGGGTTGGGCAGCCGCACCCTGGATCGGCCGAATCTCTTGCGCTTGGTGCTCGCCACGCCGCTGGAGGGGGCCGATTCCGGCGAGATCCTCGAGCCCCTGCTGGAGCAGCAGGCCCAGATCGATGACGCCACCGCCGAAGATCTGGCCTTCCTGGCGGAGGCCCTGCGAGAGGAGGGAGCGGTGGAGGTGTTCAGCCAGCCGATCGCGATGAAGAAAGGCCGTGTGGGCACCCTGATCACGGCCCTGCTGCCGCCGGAGCTGGCGCCGCGCCTGCGGGCGGTGTGGTGGCGGCACAGCACCACCCTGGGGGTGCGCGAGCGGCGCCAGGAGCGCTGGATCCTGCCGCGACAGCTTGAGACGATGGTCACACCGCTGGGTCCGGTGCGCGTCAAGCGGGCAGACCTGCCGGGAGGGGGCAAGCGCCGGAAGCCAGAACACGACGACTTGGCGGCCCTGGCGCGGGAGCACAATCTTTCCCTGCAGCAGGTGAGGGATCGGGTGGCGCAAGCGGATGGGGCTGAGCCATGAGCAGCGGCCTGGATCGCTGGCGTTCCCTCTGGGTGCGGT
>Ga0164292_10003183_pt1 | contig 13411 bp, 21 predicted proteins | sample GEODES117metaG_FD_111486 | JGI IMG/M metagenome (GOLD analysis project Ga0164292, IMG submission 111486) | Eutrophic lake water microbial communities from Lake Mendota, Wisconsin, USA - GEODES117 metaG | ecosystem: Environmental > Aquatic > Freshwater > Lake | place: USA: Lake Mendota... | reverse complement strand
ACTATTATAAATGATGTATTCGATGCGAATGTATCACATTACCACCACACATTCTTATTTTAAATTACCGTCAGATTTAGAGTAAACGGTAAAATCATTAAAATTTACCGTGATGTAAACTTTATATACATGAGAACTGTATCATGTAAAACAATTATACATTACTGTTTAGGATATGTCCTAATTATTACCACATATCCTTTATAGAAATGTAATTATTATCGTAATGTAGATTACCGTAATGGCCATTACGATAATTTATTTCTCTATGTGATTGTATATTAACCTCATCACCCACGCGTTTTCAAATTCATACATTCCACATGCCGTACTTGCATCATCTTCTGTGTCGTAGTAAATAATCTCACCATCACTATCTTTCATGTAGTCCATGTTCCTGAGGTCAATGATAACATACTTATGTTTCTGTGTAACGATTTTTTCCATTATCTGTCTTGTCAAATGACCCGCAGTTTTGGTTCCATCAATATTCCATCTGATGATTAAGTCTTCTATCTCTGAATATAATTCTTTCATGTTAAAATTATAGTTAATTATTTTGATAATAAAAAACCCCCACCGTTAGATGAGGGTTCCATAAAATGTCTATTCTTCTTAATTGTTATTGTAAATGTTATATAACCTATTAATTGTTTTCTCGAACACATCAGAAAGTTTAGTGACATATTCTATCTCTTCTTGTTCAGGTAAATCTTCCCAGCTAATTTCATACTTATTCCACATAATAGCTTCCACAACCCTTAAAGTTAATTCATATTTGAATTGCTCATAACTTTTAGTTTCATAGTATACTTGTTCTGCGTTAATTGGAAGCATGTCTTTAGCCAAATCTAAATCAATTCTTCTAAGAAAGAATTTAGATTTAAATTCTTCTCTTATTATTCTTCTTATGGATTCTTTTAGACTCATAATAATAAATACTTTAATAATGAAAAACCCCCACCATTATAGTGAGGGTCTTTCTCTCCTTCCTAACCGAGTTTTCCCCATTCGGTTATGGGTTTTAAAAACTCTTGTAGTTCTTCACTGTATTGATGATACTCAGGGTCGCCAACACGACCGTTAATTAACTCTATTCGTCTTGGGTTTTCCAAATACCACTTCGCTAATAATACTGACGAAGTCATTGTATCTAAAACATCCCCGAACTCATGGTTATCATTATAAGAACCTGTTGAAACTTTATAGTTACGAAAATATATAGAAAAGTTGTAATTACTACCATCATTATAATGTTCAGGAATGTATTCAATAAACACACCTTGTTCTTCTAACTCTTTATATGTTTCTAATGTAATCATTCCTAAAGTTTAATTTCTATTAATTTAATCTTTTGTGTTGCCGCGTCAATAGTAATGTCTAATGAATTTAATATTTTCGTATCATCGTCACCATCATATACATTGATGTAAAATCTATATCCACCGTTTGTTCTTCCTGTGAACCTTGCTTCCCCTTGGTCAAGTATCTTGTTCACCTTCTTGATGATGGTCTCTCTATCGTAATAAGAAGTTACCCATCTATCGTTTTTCTTTTCCACCACCACTTCCGTTAGTGTGTCGTTTAAGAACATACCGATTTTACCCTGTATGATTTTTTCTGCCGCGTCTTGAGCGTCGTAGTGTGATGGGTATTTCATGTATTGTGAAAACCCCATGATTGGAAATAAACCGAAGAGAATTACTAATAACCGTTTCATAAGTGACCACAAATATAATTCTCGTACCGTCAAAAACAAAGCATACGGTAAAATTCTTTTATTTTACAGTTTGATTATTGACCATTCACCCTCGTAGTTCTCCACAAGACACGTTGCATTCTCACAGAAATCACCTGAGTTCATGTAGTCCTGTTCTAACTTTGGTTGGTGAATGTGTCCACAAACCGCAACGTCATATCCTTTCTGTTTGGTCAGACCTTTTGCATTATCTTCGAAGTCAGATACAAAATTGATTGCACCCTTCACTGATTGTTTGATATCATTTGCCAGCGAGTGATATGGTAGGTTAAACCTTCTCCTGATGAAATTATACATAGTGTTTAACTTAATCACAAAATCATAAGACCATCCACCGATAACTGCCAACCATCTTACCTTCATGATTACAAAGTCTAATACATCCCCATGGAAACAGAAGTACTTTCTTCCGTCAATCCCTGTGTGAACATACTTCCTTACAATCTCTATGTTGTTCATCTTGAATGGAACGAATGGCTTGAGAAAGTCATCATGGTTTCCCCTGATATAAACTACCTTTGTTCCGTTCTCACTTTTCTTCATGAACTTACGGAATACTCTTGAGCAATCCTTGTTCCATTTCCCACTTGATTTAAGAGCCCATCCATCTATAATGTCTCCGTTTAAAATTAATATATCAGAGTCATTATTATTAACGAAGTCTAATATCTTTGTTGTCTGTGATTGTCTTGCACCAAGATGCAAATCACTCATGATGATTGTCCTATATTTTGTCATTTCCAATATGTGTCGTTGTTCTTGAAGAAGTCTTTGTTTCCCCTGTTTAAGAATGACCCCACCATTAATTTGGTCATGTAGAATATTCCTTTGTTATCGAATCTTCTTGGTGGTGTATATATTTTCTTGTTTAATATCTTGAACTTGCTTGGTTTGATTTTCTTTGATAATAGATAGTCTTCCGCAACCAATACATCCTCATCGAATCCACCAAGTTCGTTGAACTTATTTGTTCTCATTAACATAAATCCCCCTAAACAAAATGGTGATATTGGTTTGACCGCTCTTTGAATATAATCGAATGCTTTGAATACATAATTGTATCTCCCTGTGGATGTTCTTACCTTTGTGGTTAACAAATCCGCGTTTGACCTCATCATCTCTTTTAGAGCATACGTTAACAAATTGTTATCTAATATGAATATATCCGCATCCATGAATAAAACAAACGCTGTTTCCACTCGTTTTGCTCCGTTGTTTCTTGCCTTGGCTGGCAATCCACCCTGTATTACGGTTAAATCAAAATCGTCATTTGAACGACTTTCTAATCTGTATGTGGTCCCATCATCAGATGAGTCCGCAATAATCACTCTGACACCATCTATGTTGGCTTGAGCGTTAATTAATGCCAATGTAGTCTCGATAGTCTTTGATTCGTTCTTACATGGAATTACTATTGTTAGTAGTTTATTAAGCTTCATATCCATAACTACAATATAAGTGTTGCTCAGGACATTATCAAATAGTTAAGGATTATATTACGATTGCTTTAGATTATCTAAAATAGTTTGACCATCAAGTTGACCCGCATCATTTAAAATACCTTTAGGTGAATATTGCCCATTATTCAAATAGATTGCATTGAATCCATTATAAAAACGGTCCATTAACATTCTAATATCACCATATAATTCACTTCCATTAACAATTTTGTCAACATATTGTCCCGTATTTGGGTTTTTATATAATGATGGGTCACCCATTAATCCTTGATAAATTACGGAATATTGACTTGTAATTAAATTTTCCACCTCAGAACCTGCAGTCCATTGATTTGCAGGAATTACCTTCAACTGTGCAACTAATCCTTCAATATTTTTAACCAAATCATTAACCCTTTCTAATAAAAGTCCTTTAGTGTCTAATTTAAATTTCTTAGTCACCTTAGCTCTTTCTTCAGCACTCATGTTTTTGAGTTTATCATTAATTTCGTTCTGAACGTATTTTACATCAAGATACTCCATTAGTTTAACTCTCTCATCAATCAATATTTGTCTATAGCTTGAAACATTTGGAACGGTTTCTGAAGTTCCTTCAGCTACAACTTTATCCGCACAAGCATCTAATCTTAAAAGTAATCCCTGAACTATTTTAGGTTTTCCGTTGTATATGAATTCCTGAGCCCCTGGCTTACTTATTTGAACCACAGGTATATCTTGGTGAACATCGCTAGTCGTACCAACCATCCACAAGTTAATAAATCCTTTACCTGATTCTATAATTGCTCTTGATTGTTCCTCTGTGATTATAAAAGTATCTGACCTACCACCAGCTAAATCACCTTCATCATTTACTTTTCCATAACCATATCCCGCATAACTCTTATCACCGTTTTTTAAATACCCATATCCAGGGTTTAAAACATTCGCAGTTAATGTTGGTTCTGAATTAACTTTTGGAATACCTCTATCTTTGTCACCATTATTTAGGTTGGCTGTCATACCACCAACACTATTATATAGTAAGGTATTATTTGCAAAGATGAAAAACTCAGCGTTCTGACACTCGTGTGTAGGAACATAAACTCTTATTTTAATTCCCGTAAGACAGTCCGTAGTGTTATCACCTGTTTTTTTCTTAACTGTTATGATAATCTCAGTTCTTTGTTCCTTATCATATTTGTCTTTCTTTAAAGCAACAATCTCAGAGTCATTATTTTTTAAACCTTCCCTATATTTTTGAACACACGTACTTCTTTGTTGTTGTAATGTTGAATTTGCAGGACAGAACTTTTGACCTACCCATGGTGTAACAGGTGCCAACTTTTCATATTGTAATGGTGGAATTTCCACACTCTGTGGGATAATACCTTGAGCTTTAAGATTGTTAAAATATGTTTGTATGTACGGTTCAATGTATTTTTTTCTAACATCACTTAATCCACCAACATCCATAAAATTTCCACCTTCTTTTCCTTCATTATCTTTATTAGGTATTGCAGACTCTTGAGAAATAAACTTAACTTCGACAATTGAGTCAGGGTTTTTCCTAACAAACTCGGTAACTTCTTGTAGTGCGGTAGTTAATTTGTTTTTAACGGGTTGGTTTGTCTGAGTATCTGTACTATCTAAAGTATAGAAACCTGGCTTATAATAGTTTTGTATTGTTACCGAACCTCCAGTATTTGGGTCTATCTCCTCACTAATCAGACCATACATTGACCTGATGTGTAACCTATCCTCTTCTGTAATTAAAAATTTCTTAGACATTAGTTTAATTTAATAAATTGTATTACCTTTGTTATAAATATAAAAAATTATGAAAATGAATAAAGTTGTTTTGATATTAGGTCTCGGATTATTAATCGCGTCTTGTGGTAGCCAAAAAACTATCACATTAGCAAATGGTGATATGGTTTCTCAGAAACAGTACGATAGAATGTTGGACAAATCATTTAAAGCTGCCGACAAAGCAGGTAGACGCGCAGTTAAGGGTGAGATGAGCAGAGGAGATATCCGTCGTTTCAAAAATGATGTTAATATCTCAGTAGACACAACACAAAATTAAAAGTATTATCATGACGAAGGAGGAATTTACAATAAAGGAACTTGTTAAAATGCGAAACGAAATTGATTGTCGCATTCAGAATTATAAGGATGGGTATTTCTATCTCTGTAATGTTCGCTCTTATGGTCGTAATTGGAAAGAGAATGTCTACAATACCTATACTCTTCAGGAATTGTGTTACCAATACAATGGTGATGATGGAATTGTCGATGTGGTTTCTAATAACCCTAATTTGGGTAACATTGATAACTATGGAGATGTTATGTATGTTCCCAACGTTGAGGACCATGAAAAATGGTTGTCTCACAATCGTTTGGTAAGAACAATACCCGAATATGAGGAAGCTTGGAAGGTTTGGGATAACCGTGGTAATGTTCCGTTTAACCAACGCCCATACTTTGCACCATTCTATTCTAAAGAAGAAATAGAAGAAATGAAATTGGAGTTGGAGAACTTCGATATGTCATTTGTCGCACCTGTTCGTGTTAAGTATACCGAACCTGTTGAGGAAGAACAGTAAATCTGTCGTTGTGTGGCTGGTACCAAATCCCCCAACCCCCTTTTTTTATTTATTATAGTATTTATCTTATATGAACCTAAAAGAATCAATAAAAAGAATATTAAGGGAAGAAACTGAAGACTTCATGTCTTGTTTACCCATGTTTAGACAATTCCAAATACCTGAAGACGGTTTTGTTGTCACAGATGAGAAATACGGTATTTCTAATATCGACAAATTTTTTTGGAAAGTTGTTGATTTGGTAGACTATAAATCAGATAATGATTACGACCGAATCAGGGAGATGTTCTTAAATCTGAATGGTTTTTGTGGTGTGGGTGCCGAGGTATTTAAAGCTCTTGAGGAATCACTGAAAATTAAGATGAAAGCACTCGATAAAAGGTGGGGTGATGACATTAGAGAAGTTGGTGATGATTCATGGAGTGACTTAAAAGCCGACATCATTTCAAGAGGTAGAGATTTCTACAATAAAGCAATGACTGACTTCGATATGGTTCAGAGAATGGCAAATGAAATGGATTTTGTAGAATCATTTTCATATGCATTCCCGTATGAAAATGAGTTAATCTAACTCCTTGTCTTTTGTAAACTCTGTCATGTAAGAGTAATCTGTTGAAAAATTACCTTCACTCTCGACACTGTATATATTCATGTCAATCTTATAACCTGGGTTTGATTCTATTCTATTTAGGGTCCAAGCTCTGTCCATCCATATAATTCTATTGTTGGGATAGATAAAATAGTTACCATTATCCATTTTGAATACGTGACCACATTTGTGTTCAGGAGTTTCAGAAAACCCCGTATCAACCATGTTCTTATCTTGGTGAGACCAATCAATTGTAAACAAATATAATCCTTGTCTTTTAACCCCTGTAACCGATATTAAATCAGCTCTTAAACCACCCAATCGTTCTCTAACTTTCACATCAACATAGTCTGAAAAACAATCCCAATAAATGTGTTCAGTTAATGGTAATACCTCAGCCCTTGTATTCCATGCAAATGCGTGGATTGGTCTTCGTGTCCAATTCACACCGTTCTCCAAAAAAGCCTCAAACAATGGACTTCTTCCCTGAATCGATGCGACACTATGGACATCAGCAGGTGTAAATTCCCCATGTCCTTTCTCGTGGTTAAATAAAAATTCGTTTCTAATGAAACAGTTTATTATCGGTAAGTTTGCGTTTAAAAATGCCATTATGTTTTCTTGTTAAAATCTAATACTGTTGATACTTCCGATACCCACCCTTCAGGTATGTTTCCGTTTTGTAATTTCTTTATTGCTGATATAGCATCTGATTCATTATCAAATGTTATGTTATATGTACTGGAATATTCATGATGAGAATCTGTTCCCTTAATAGTTCTCCACCATTTAAACCGCAAAACATTTACCTGTTTTTGTATGGTAAAATACTCATATTTCAAATTACACTTTTCATATAATTTATGTCTAACAACTCTATATATTGGTTCCATTAATATAAACTTAAACCTTATTCACTATTTAATCAATAGATTGTTGAATGTCATATATTTTATGTTTATCATTACCCATATGGTAACTGAAACTAAAATGTTGGACAAATACATGAGGAAAATGTTTCCATTTATTATTAGAGTTGAAGAGGTTGAGCCCATTAGAGTTCGTAGATATTCGAAAGATAGAGATTTTAAACTTGAGTTACGTATTTCCATATATGTTTCCCCCACACATTTCTGTGAACTAATGGATAATAGAGTTGATGTGAAATTGAATAATTATATGTTGAAAGAGACCTCATCCATGATTAAATCTATCATACCTGAGATTGATGAAAGCAGAATTAAATTCTTATTTTTTCCCGACATTGATTCCGTAACCATTTTTGATGGTTTAGATTAAACCGACTTAAGAATTACCTCTAACATCTGAATCTTTTCTCGGTCAGCTTTGGTCTTGGTATTTTTATTTTTTAGGTATTGGATTGCCTCCATAACCTCACGTTTTTTATCACTAACAGGTGCGACTTCCACAGGTTTACTTACCACCATTTGTTTCTTAACAACAGGTTGTCTAATTGAGGCGGGTTTTCTCACAACTTTACTCTTAACCACTTTGGGTGCTGGCGGTTCACTGTATATAATATCCACAAGAGCTTTAGTAGTTTTTACGTCCTTGAATATCGCTTGTAAAAATAAAGATGTGAGTAGTTTTTCCATAACACAAAGATACAAAAAACCCCCACATTTCTGTGAGGGTTTGGTTATATTTTTTTGTACTTATACTCAGTATCCAATGGTCTGTTCCCATGTTTCTTTTGTTGTAACTTCATGTGAAGTTCCCAATCAATAATTGATTCTGTTACCTGTGTGTCATCCTGTGCCATATCATACAACTTACCAATCTTTCTAATTACTTGGTCGGAAACTCGATGAAACTTATCAATTTCGGCTTTGAAGAACCCTAAAGGATTGTTCTCGTACTTTGCAACGAAATTACGGAAGTTCTTCTTAATTTGTTCCACCTTTATATCATCTTCATCGACAATACCACCTAACTGTCTTATGAATGATAGGAAAGAATCTTGACCTCTATCCACATATTCATCAAAAATCTCAATTTTTTTATTGGCAATGTTCACATAAATCAACTCTAACATCTTCTTAACTTTATCTTTGTCACTCATATTTTCAGTGTCCACACCAATTGCATCAAAGATTCTATCAACAGTATCTAAATTTTCATAAACCCCTCTAATTAACTTCTCAAAAGTGAAATTCTTGATTTCCATCATAATTTTGAAAGTTCTATTATTTTTCAAGAAATCCCTAAATTCAAACTTTTTAATTCCTTGAGTTCTGATGTTAGAAGCAACTTCAGTTGCCCTAACTGAAGATTCCATTGCGTCAGTAAAATATAAATAACGATAAAATTGGTCATCAACCTGAGGTATCATAACACTTGGTAGGTTTTGATATGCTATGTATTGAGCTTCATTACCAATAAGACCTTTCCGATTAACTTGTTGGTCATATTTGTGTTTAAGTTCATGAGCTAAAGAACTTTCGGCAACATCGCGATTGTTTTCAAACCAATCAACCAAATCTTTTGGTTCCCAATCTTCGGCAGCATAAAAATTAATATGAAAATCAGCCTCATTTGACTCCGCATTTAACCTCATCATAATACCACGGTCAAATCTAAATTGTTGTCCCATTCCCATGGAACCAAGAACAACTCCATCCTCAACTTGGTCAGTTTCATCAACCTCTACGGTTAAAGTATATGACCTGATTGGAATCTGTTTCTTGTCACCCAAATCAAAATATGTCACACCATCAAACTCATATTCGTTTTGTTTTTCTGTAATACTTTTCAAATCACGTAAAACGATTTGATACATTTTTTCAGCAACATCCAATATGTGTTTAGGAACACCTAACGCCTCATTGATTATCTTCTTCTGTTCTTTGGTGACAATAATTTTCATATTAATAAATACATCAATCTTCCAAATCGAGATTAGCTTGATTCAAAATCTTTCTCATCTCTTCCCTGATTTTCACACAAACTTTGTATTCTTCTTCAGACGCTTCATGATTTCCAAATAAACTAACATCGTGCCTTTCCACAGAACGTAATACTTGGTCCAAGTCCCACATTGCGATTTTCCATTTAGTTCCATCAAGTGCGTTTCTCGCTTCAACTGATTCCTCAACTGAATCGAATTCTAATATTATCTTTCCCATATCTTAATCTTCGTAGTCGTTATACTTTTCTCTAAATCTTTTTTCCTGTTCGTATATTTGTTCCCAATACTCCTCGTCAGTGAATCCATTACCCCATAGGAATAATTTCCACCCGATACCCCCAATAAACAATTTGATTCTTGCAATAATCGATAATTTTCCCATGTAATACTCATTTAATTTCCACAAATATAGTGAAATTATTTTAATACATTAACACTTCCTTTAAATATTTGTCTGTTATCAGTGTTGAGTGATTTCATTTCAATAATCCACACATAAATACCTATTGGTACAATCATGTTGTTATATGTTCCATCCCAACCTTCATTAACACTGTGTGAAACAAAGATAACCTCACCCCACCTATTATACAAAGTCAAAGTATAGTTATACACATCAAATCCTGAAGTGATAATTGGTTTCCACATATTATTGTGTTCGTCACCATCAGGTGTGAATGAGTTTGGAATGTAAAAGATATCTTGAGGACATTGTACCACTTCTATAACCGTTTGTTCTTGTGGTGAAGGACATCCATTAACATAATTAACAACACTTAATGTAAACATACCAACCGCATCCCATGCAATATTAAAATTTTCAGACTCAGTCGTATTACCCGCTAATGTCCACTCGTTATATCCCCCTGAGACTGTCGAGGTCACACTATAAACACTTGGAATAGAATCTCCATCACATAATTCAAAAAACTCGTTGTAAGGAGTTATTTGAGATAAAATTGGTTGTTCATACACAACAATGTTTAATGTCGTATCAAACACACAACTACTTTGAGTGTAAGTATAAGTAATGATATTGTCTAACGTATCAGCATTGGATGGATAGAAGTCATTACCCATAACACCAGGTCCACTAAAAACTCCACCAATTGGTGTTCCATTTAATGTGGTGAACTCATCATTAGAACAATATGTCCCAACAGGTGTTATTGTCGGTAATAGGTTGAAGATGTTTATGTCGAATGATACAGGTAAACTCTCACAACCCAATTGATTAATTGCAATCAAGTCAACCGCATTTGGAATAAACCCTGCAGGAAACCCTGACCAATCAATTATAACAGAATCGTTTCCTTGTGGTGAAACAATGTTACCAACTGAAGACCATTGATACGAATACCCTAAACCTAAATCTGTTGTGGTATATATCACACCATTCGATTGGTAACATACCGTGTCAGAAGCAATAATTGGATTAACAATTACAGGTGGAGGATTTTGTAAGATGATTGTACCTGAAACATTACATCCCGCCGCGTCAACGATGGTATAGTTGTAAGAGCCAGCACATAAATTTGTTATTGTAAACGATGGTGGTTGACCATTCCAAGATATCGTACTAACACCTGTACCACCATTCGCAATAACATTAATCAAACCATCACATGAACCTACACAAGTAGGATTAAATGGTACGATTATAGGATTTGGTAAATTTGGAGGTCCAGGTAATACAAATACCGTATCAGGACCTAAGTTCCCACCTTGCCCAACATTACATATTGACCATCCAGCATTACAAGTTGGATAAACTAAATGACAAGTATAATTTGCTCCTTGTTGTGGCGGTGTTACATTTATAGTAGGTCCTGTACCTATTGGAATAGGATTTCCAACCTGATACCAAGTTAATGTAGGATTTACTGTAGGTCCTGTTGGAGTCCACCTGTATGCTTCATTGGTTGCAACCCAAACAGATGAGTTTCTCCCTGTCACTGTAATACCTATTGTTCCCGCTCCATTGTGAATACCTTCAGTTGCGGTACCTCCTTGCCATTGAAGGCATGCAGGTTTGTTTTGTATATAATTGTCAATATAATTTGTTGATTCGTGAATTACGATATGAAACGTTCCTTGGTTATTCGTACAAGAAAACATAGGTACGTTTGTCCACGATACAATTAATTTACGACATGGTGCAACTCCAATTGTTTGGTATCTTATTTGACCACCAATACCAGGGTGCCAATCTTGCCAAGGTCCCATGATACAGTTTTTAGGGACATTTATATTACCCGTTGGTATTGTTTGTGTCGTGAATGTTATTGGTTGACCTGGTGAAAAAGAAATCCATCCATTTGAACCAACCCAAAATTGCGTGTATGTTTGTCCAAAGAAACAAAAAGTAAATCCAATATTGAATGGTCCTTGTTGTGAATCATCAGTCATAAACAACTGATTACCCGTATTTGTTTGATTCACATAAGTAATCGGTGAAACACTGTAGTTTGTTGTTTGGTTTGGTGTAGGACCTCCAACACCACACTGACTTAAATCAGCCGTTAATGTGGTCGAACCAACACCACAAGGTAATAATTGGTCGGGACCTAAAGCAGGACAATACTGCGTATACCCTATTGAACTCAACAGGGTCAAAAATAAAATAGTAAGTAATCTCATATTGATAAGTAGTTTTATAAATCACACCTTAGACGAACAAACACTTGTTTGGTGTGGTAGATGAATAATAATGGTAATATTTTTATCATTCAACTATTTTCAATAATTATATTTTATTATCTTTAAACACATGACAACAATAGAAAAACACATCGTTAAGTTTATAGAAGATAAGTTTAGTTTTCCTTATTTATACTACGATAAAGAAGAGAAGACTTGGGCTAATGAATTTTTCTTATTTGATGTTAACACCTCAACAATGTACGTAAGTGACGATGTTAAACAAACGTTATATAAAAAGTTTGGTAAAGACTTCATTGATAAGATTATGTTGATTGTGGTGAATGCTTGGTTCCACAGAGTTTACAAACTAAAGATTGAAGAAATAGTTTAACAACACTATTTATTTATTGTATGAGTTTAATTTCAAATATCAAAAATATAGTTGGCCGAATAATCGTCCCAAGTTACCCTGAAATCACAGATTTTGAAGTTAAAGATTTATGGGAAGATGAAGGAATAGAATCTTGGTTGGGTAATACTTTTATTGTAGATTTTATAATATCTGAGTGCCTAACCCCAAAAGAACAAATGAAAATTGATACTGATGTTAAAAATTTGTTTCGTATGTTAACCCCTGAAAAAAAAGGTCGTGAAGAACCTAAAATATCTTGTTTTTTTGATTGCGGTGATGGTCAAGGATTTAACTTTGAATCAGAATACGGTTACAAACACTAATATGTAATTATCTTTTTTATATCGTCTAACTTTACATTCATCCTAACCCTACCATCATATAATTCAACATACACATCAGGATTTGATGGAATACAAAAGAATTCGTTGATTATCCAAGTCTTTCCTTGGTATTCTATTTCTTTACCTCTAATTAAGTATGCATCTCTCATGATAATTAAATATCATGTATCTTATTTCCTTCAGATATTACCTCCTCAACATATTTTGTATGTGGTTTAGTTCTGTCCTCTCTATTTTTATAATATAAACCCCAATCTCTGTTACCATCTTGAGCAGGTAATGGTTGAACTTCCTTTATACCATTAGTCATAACCTTATTAACTATATTATCAGTGTTAACCCATTCATCCATAGATTTGGTTTCTAATACACCTACTTCAACTACTTTTTCTACCACACGTTCGATTGGATATATTGAAGAAAGGGTTTCTTTAACACCATTTTTAATAACACCGTCAATTCTATTTGTATGTGGATAATCTTCACCAATGGTTTCTTTGATACCTTCTTTTATTGTTTGAACAACTTCTCGTTGTCTATGGTGAGGGTCGTTAAGAGTTGCCTTTACTCCATTTTGAATGATATCATCAAGTCTTTCATCACCATCCTCCCAATCACCATATTCAGTATGTTTCACACCATTATCAATAACCTCTTGAACATCAAATTGGTCCGACCAATCATATTCTT
>Ga0164292_10003182_pt1 | contig 13413 bp, 10 predicted proteins | sample GEODES117metaG_FD_111486 | JGI IMG/M metagenome (GOLD analysis project Ga0164292, IMG submission 111486) | Eutrophic lake water microbial communities from Lake Mendota, Wisconsin, USA - GEODES117 metaG | ecosystem: Environmental > Aquatic > Freshwater > Lake | place: USA: Lake Mendota... | reverse complement strand
CGCAGCGGGCGCAAGGCGATAGAGCGTCTCGAGGCCGCGCTGGATGCGGTTGGCGAGGGCGATCTCGCGCACCAGGCCAGCGCCGTTGCCCTCGAGCGGCTTGGTCGAAGCCTGGGTCACGACAGCACCCGGCCGCCTCCTCGAGCCCGAGGCGTTACAAACCCGTGCGAGGCGAGGGCTTCTCCCAGGCGTTCGTTGCGGGTTTTGAGCCAGCGTTCGTAAAGGTTCAGCACGCCACGCGACGTGGCCACTCCTCGTGCGACCGTGGCGTGCGCGACTTCGGACACGACGGTGACGAAGATTTGGAAGTTTTTCGCGAGCTCACCAAAGATGTCGACCGTTTGGGTCACATCGCGCTCGCTGCCGGTGCGCAGTAGCGATCCGGCATTCTGGTAGGCGGTCTGACCGATGGTCATCACGTACTTCGTGTCGACGCCGCGCGCTTCGAAGTGGTCAGCGAAAAAACCCGACGAGTACAGAACGCCGTCCCCAAGCGTTCGCAGTTTTTCGAAGCGCTCGCCTACGGGAGCGGTGTGCAGGGCTTCGTCGAGCAGCAGCGTGAGCGGGCGCTCGAGCGTACGCTCAACAGGGCTGCCAGGTTTGGCGAGTTCGGCAAGCAGCGCGATGACGTACGACTTTGCGGCTGCAGAGGCCGACAGTCCTCGCGCCTTCATTGCATCATCGACGGCTTGCTCAAAAAAGTCGGAAACCGACGCATTCGCCACAATCGTCATTGCAACCTCCCCACTGGCCCCTTCTGTGTTAAGCGGCCCATTCGAAGATCAGTTTAACCCAATATCTTCAAATAGTTAGGTCAGGTTGAGTGGCAGCACTTGAGACGCGTGAGTGCTACGTGAAAAAAAAGACGCAGTCAGTGCGGCGATCGTTCGCAAATTCGTCAGTAAAATCAAAGGCTTGCGGCGCGCTTGGTGGAACTTCGCTTGGGTCGATGCGGGGCCCTTGACGTGGCGAAACGCGCGGTTATGTTCGGTCGCGCTCGCTAGCACTCATCGGTGGTGAGTGCTAACAGCCACTGGGCGCGAGTCATCGTGCCGAATCGATCGAAACGAACGGTTACGCCGCTCTGAGGCTATCTGGCCGGCTGCATAAGCCTGCTGCTAGCCCGGCATGAGCGGCTCGAAGCAACCCGTCAGCTACGCAAACTAAAAGGAGCATTCAAGATGAGCAACATCCGTCCCCTGCAAGATCGCGTCATCCTCAAGCGCGTCAAGGAAGAGGAAAAGACCAAGGGTGGAATCATCATCCCCGACACGGCCAAAGAGAAGCCGATCGAGGGTGAGGTTGTCGCTGTCGGCAACGGCAAAGTTCTTGAAGACGGCACCGTGCGCAAGCTCGATGTCAAAGTTGGCGACCGCGTTCTGTTCGGCAAGTACAGCGGCACCGAGGTGAAGCTCGAAGGCGAAGAGCGCCTCATCGTTCGCGAAGATGACATCCTCGCGGTGCTCGAGAAGTGAGTGAGCGGCTGCGCCTTGCCGCGCAGCTAACTCAAAGTTTTAACCCCCAATCTCAAGGATACGAACATGGCAGCCAAAGAAATCGTTTATACCGAAAATGCGCGCAATCTGATTCTCGCGGGCGTCAACGCGCTCGCTGATGCAGTCAAGGTCACGTTGGGCCCCAAGGGGCGCAACGTCGTGATCGAGAAGAGCTTCGGCTCGCCGACGGTCACCAAAGACGGCGTCACCGTCGCGAAGGAAATCGAGCTCGAAAACCGTTTCGAGAACATGGGCGCGCAAATGGTGCGCGAAGTCGCGTCGAAGACGTCGGATGTTGCCGGTGACGGCACCACGACGGCCACGGTGCTCGCGCAGGCGATCTACCGCGAAGGCTCCAAGCTTGTCGCCGCGGGCCACAACCCGATGGAGATCAAGCGCGGCATCGACAAGGCCGTCGAGACCCTCGTGACGCAGCTCAAGTCGATGGCCAAGCAGACCAAGGATCCGAAAGAGATCGCGCAGGTCGGCACCATCAGCGCCAACGGCGATCGCGAGATCGGCGAGAAGCTCGCGCAAGCGATGGAGAAGGTCGGCAAAGAGGGCGTCATCACGGTCGAAGAGTCGAAGACCGCCGAGACCGTGCTCGAAGTCGTCGAAGGTATGCAGTTCGACCGCGGGTACTTGTCGCCCTACTTCGTGACCGATCCGGAGCGCATGGAAGCGGCGCTCGATGATCCGTACATCCTCATCTCCGAGAAGAAGATCTCGAACATGAAGGATCTCCTCCCGGTGCTCGAGGCGATTGCCCGTCAGCAAAAGCCGCTGCTCATCATCGCTGAAGACATCGAGGGCGAGGCGCTCGCGACGCTCGTTGTCAACAAGCTCCGTGGCACGCTTCACTGCGCCGCGTGCAAGGCGCCGGGCTTCGGCGACCGCCGCAAGGAAATGCTCAAAGACATCGCCATCCTCACGGGCGGCCAGGTCATTGCCGAAGAGCTCGGCCTCAAGCTCGAGAACGTGACCATCAGCGATCTCGGCCGCGCCAAGCGCGTCACGCTCGACAAGGACAACAGCACCATCGTTGATGGCGGCGGCGACAAAGAGAAGATCAAGGGCCGCATCGCCGAGATCCGCGCTCAAGTTGAAAACACCACGTCCGACTACGACCGCGAGAAGCTCCAAGAGCGCCTCGCCAAGCTCGTCGGCGGCGTCGCGGTCATCAAGGTCGGCGCTGCGACCGAGACCGAGATGAAGGAGAAGAAGGCCCGCGTCGAAGACGCGCTTCATGCGACGCGTGCAGCGATCGAAGAAGGCATTGTCGCCGGCGGCGGCGTTGCGCTTATTCGCGCGCAGGCTTCGCTCGAGTCGCTCAAGCTTTCGGACGAGCAGCGCTTTGGCGTGCAGATCATTCGTCGCTCGATCGAAGAGCCCCTTCGTCAGATCGTCGGCAATGCCGGCCTCGAGGGCTCGATTGTCGTCAACAAGGTCAAAGAGGGCAAAGATGACTTCGGTTACAATGCCGCCACCGACCAGTACGGCAACCTCATTGGCCAAGGCGTCATCGATCCGGTGAAGGTCGTCCGCACCGCGCTGCAGAACGCCGCCTCGGTCGCGAGCCTGATGCTCACCACCGAGTGTCTCGTCGCGGAGCGCCCGAAGGACGAATCCAAAGCGGCCGGCGGTCACGACCACGCAGGTCACGGCCACGGCTTCTAAAGCCTCAATGACCGCGGCCTCGTTTCGGCCTCGGCGTTAGCTGTACAAGACGGCCTTTCGCTCGCATCGCGCGAGTGGAAGGCCGTTTTGCTTTGGTGGCTTGCGTCTTGCCAAGTGGCGTGTCACACCGCCGGGGCGTATCGCGCGGTGTGGCAGATGTCGCATGCGCAGAGGTAAAGGTGAGGAACATGCGTCGTCGATGGGGTCGGGTCGGGGTTGTGGTTGCTGCGATGGCCGCGCTCGCGAGCGCTTGCGGCAGCTTTGGAGATGGCGACGGCAAACCGGCGGCCGGCGCGGAGGATGGTGACCTCACGCTTCGCGATCTCCCCGTGCGCATGGCACCGTTCGTCGAAGGCACGTTTACGCAAGAGATCGACCATCCGCTTCAGGCTGCTCCCTCGGTTGGCACCTTCGCGCAGCGCTATTGGTACTCCACCGAATTTGCGACAAGCCCGCAAAGCCCGGTGCTTTTTTACATCTGCGGCGAATGGGAGTGCAGCCGTGAGGAAGGCGCAAGCTTAGCCGATTCGGCAAAAACGCTGGGCGCCGCCATCGTCGTGCTCGAGCACCGATACTACGGTCAAAGTGTGCCGTTCGTACGCTTGCCGATCGAGAACATGAAGTATCTCACGATGCGCCATGCGCTCGAGGATGCGGCGTCGTTTCAGCGCTTCGCGATGGCGAACTTGCCGCTTTCAGGCAAGTGGATCGCCGTAGGTGGCTCGTACGCCGGCATGCTCGCAGCGTACTACCGGCTCAAGCATCCGGAGCTTGTCGTGGGAGCTTGGGGATCGTCGGCGCCGATCAATGTTCAGCTTTCGTTTTGGGGTTACGATGCGATCGCGGCGCGGGCCTTGGGCCCCACGTGTGCGATGCAAGCCCGTCAGGCGCTGGCAGCTCTGAGTGACGCGTGGGACCGCAACGAGACTTCGACAGTTCTCGATGCCGTGGGCTGGGGCCGTTTTGTCCCCCAAGACAAGGCTGAATTTTTGAACTGGTTCGAATGGACGTTTGCCGGGGCACCTCAAAATCGAACGACGCGACGGTTGTGCTCGGCGCTCGCGCAGCACGAGTCGCGTCCGCTCGACGGTCTCATTGGCTACTTGAAGCCGCCGTTCGCCGACGAAGCGGCCGCCGATGCGGGCATGAGCGATGCGGGGAGTTCGATGTCCGATGCGAGTACGAGCGATGGCGGAACAATCGATGCGGGCATGAGTGATGCGGAAGGTGGAGATTCCGGCGCGACAAGTGCGAGTGATGGGGGAAGCGCCGAGCCAAGCGCGCCGCGCTCGCCGTTGAACGCGGGGACCGTCAATGAGCCACGACAGTTCCGATTGCCGGTATCCCCTGGCTCCGACGATGATTTCAGCGGATCCGAGTGGTTTTACCAAGTCTGCACCGAGGTCGGGTTCTGGCAAGTGTTCAATCCGGATCGCCTGCAATCGGTCATGTCGGAACTGAATACCGAGGATAACTTCCGTCGAGATTGTCTGCGTTACGTGGGGCAAATCCCCGATGTGGCGCTGACGCGTGAGCGCTACTACGCCCCGATCGCGCGCGGCGAGGCGAGCAACATTTTTCTTGTCAACGGCTCGGCAGATCCGTGGTCGTCGCTGTCCTTCGTGAGCCAAGCGTCGGCCCCGGCTGGGGTCACGACGTATACGATTACGGATGGCGCGCATTGTGAAGACCTCGGCGTTTTGACACGCAACTCGCTGCTCGGCGTGTTCGAGTCGCACAAGCGTTTCGCAACGCTGGCCCGCTCGTGGATCGCTTCGGCTTCCGCAGGTCAGTGACGGGTTCGAGTGCGGATGACGTGGAGTTGTCCGCGTCGCGTGTCACGCATCAGCGTGACCCGTGACTATTCTCGTCGCGAACGGCGTGCAGCGCGCGGGGTGAGCGATTACACTCGCGCGCGTGAGTGAGCCTCGCGAGGTCGCGATAGAAGGCGAAGTCGCGCGGGTGACGTTCGAAAATCGCGAGACGGGCTTTCGCGTGGTCAAAGTGGCCGTGCCGGGGCGCGCCGATTTGGTCACGCTCGTGGGTTCGTTCGTGCCGGTGTCGGTCGGTTCACGGGTTCGCGCGCGTGGCGTGCTCGAGCTCGATCGCAACCATGGCGAGCAAGTGCGGGTGACCGGCGTCACCGAGCTTGTCCCCGAAACGCTCGTCGGCATCGAAAAGTATCTGGGTTCGGGGGCCATCAAAGGCGTGGGCGCCGTGACCGCGGCGCGCATCGTCGAGCACTTCGGACTCGACACGCTTCAAGTGCTTGATGCGAACCCCGAGCGACTGCACGAAGTCAGCGGGCTTGGCCAAACGCGCGCGCGATCCATCGTCGGGGCGTGGAAAGAGCAGCGCGGCTTGCGTGAAGTAATGATTTTCTTGCAGTCGCACGGCGCAAGTCCGGCGCTTGCTTCGCGCATCGTCAAGCGATTCGGCGCCAAGGCTGTGGCGATCGTGACGGCCAATCCGTATCGGCTCGCGCTCGATGTCTGGGGTGTTGGGTTTCGCACCGCTGATCGTATTGCCGCCTCGGTCGGCGTGCAGCGCGATTCGCTCGAACGCATGCAAGCGGCCCTCATCCAGGTGTTGCGTGACTCAACCGAGCAGGGGCATTGCTACGCCTTGCGCGAAGAGGTGCGCGAGCGCGCGTCGCGGTTGCTTCGCGCTCGCGACCACGATCGGGATCATGGTGGCTCTGACAACCAAAATGCGCACAATTCCGCGCATGAAAGGTCGGCTCTTGAAGATGTAGAATGCATTTCGTTGGGCCTCGGTCAGGCCCTCGCGCAGCTTGTGCGCGAAGGCCTTGTGGTGGCAGAGCGACCTGGCTGCCTCGAGCTGGCCCCGGTTGACTCTCTCGACGGTGCTGCGCTGTATGACGCGACCATGCATGCAACCGAGTTGCGTGTTGCCGAAAGACTTGCATCGTTGGTGCATCAGAAACCAAATTGTTTTCGAGACGGCGATGCCAATGCAACGCAGCTAAAAAATGCAACAGCGGCCATCGCGGCGTTTGAGCGCGACACGGCGACGGTGCTCGCGCCGGAGCAGCGTGCTGCGATCGAGCAGGCATTTCGGTCGGCCGTGCTTGTTGTCACGGGTGGGCCTGGCGTCGGAAAAACAACGCTGGTGCGGGCGTTGGTAACGGCTTTTGAACAATCCAATCGCGTCACCCGGCTTGCGGCTCCTACCGGGCGCGCCGCGCAGCGCTTGAGCGAGGCAACGGGGCGTGAGGCGCTGACGTTGCATCGGCTTCTTGAGTTCGATCCGAAACACGGCGGGTTCAAACGCAACGCGAAGTCTCCGCTCGAAGCGGGCGCACTCGTGGTCGACGAAACCTCAATGGTCGACTTGGCCATGGCTGATGCGCTGCTTCAGGCCGTTGCAGACGGCACGCATCTTGTGCTCGTGGGCGATGTGGATCAGCTGCCGAGTGTGGGGGCGGGCGCTTTTTTGCGGGACGTGATTCAATCTGACGTGGTTCCGTGCGTACGGCTTGTGCGCATCTTCAGGCAGGCCGAAACAAGTCTGATTGTGAGCAATGCGCACCGCATTAATGCGGGCGAAATGCCCGTTATTGCTCCTCCAAGCGAATCGCTCTCGGACTTTTATGTCATTGAAAAAAGCGATCCCGAGGAGGCGAAACGCGTGATTGTCGATCTGGTAACGACGCGGATTCCGCGGCGCTTCGGATTCGATGCGGTGCGCGATATTCAAGTGCTGACACCGATGAATCGCGGCGGCGCGGGGGCCCTCGTGCTCAATAGCGCTCTTCAGGAAGCCATTAACCCCGTAGGCCCGGGGCTTGCGCGAGGCCGAACGGTGTATCGCGTAGGCGACAAAGTCATGCAGCTTCGAAACGATTACTCGCGCAACGTGTGGAATGGCGATGTCGGCGTTGTTGCAAGCATTGATGAAAAAGAAAATACGCTTTGCGTTCGATTCCCCGACGGCGGCACTGGAGCCGAGGGCAGACAGGTTCTTTATGAAGCTTCAATGCTCGATGACCTTACCCTTGCGTACGCGACAACCATTCATAAGTCGCAAGGCAGCGAATATCCTGCGGTCGTGATTCCGTTTTTGACGGCTCACTTTGTGATGCTTACGAAGAATTTGTTGTATACTGCAGTAACGCGAGGCAAGCGACTCGTTGTGCTTGTTGCCGATCCGCGGGCGGTGCGAATCGCGCTTCAACCTCGCCCCGCCGGCTTCGTGAACGACCACGATGAACAAGGTCGGGATGGTTCGAGTGCTAGCGCGAGTCCTGACACGCGGTCGCCTGCCGATCGCCGCCGCGCGACAAAGCTGGTCGAGCGCTTGAGGCATGCCTACGGCGCGAAGACCCATGCGTGATACACGGGATGAGCAAATGCCGTTTTCGATAAGACCGCTGCGCGTTCTTGATGGCCCCGATCTCGAGCCGCTTTGCGCGCAACTCGGATACCCATCGACGCGAGACCAAATCACCCGCAGACTCGAGGCTATTTTGGCGCGAGAGAGCCAAGGCGCGTGCGGAGTATTTGGCGCCCTGAGCGAGGAGCGCATGGTCGGCTGGGTGCATGTGGAGTCGCGTTATGGTCTCGAGACCGACGCGGCCGCCGAAGTGTGTTCGCTCGTTGTGCTCGAATCGCTGCGGGGAAAGGGCATTGGGCGAGCGCTTCTGCAGCGTGCGGAGCAGTGGGCGCAACACCAAAAACTCGCCGCGGTGTGGCTTCGGTCATCCGTTGCCAGGTTTGAAGCCCATGCATTTTACATGCGACTTGGATATGCAACGACCAAAACGTCGCATCTGTTCTCGAAAGCCTTGGTGGTTACTTCCGGGGCGGGTGAGACGTAAGGCGAGTGTCGCACTGGTAGATGAATTCGTCGGCGAAACCTTCCGGCAAGTCGGCAATGGCGCGCAGGGTGCCCACGCGCTCAAACCCGAGGGATTCGTAAAGCGCAATGGCAACGGTGTTGAACGCCCGCACGCGAAGCATCAGGTTCCACACGCCTGCGCGCGATGCGTGATCGATGAGAGTTTGCGTGAGCAAACGCCCGATGCCTTTGCCCCAATGACTCTTGAGCACCGCGAGTGCGATCGTCGCGCAGTGGGCTGAATACGTGGCCCTCTCGAGCGTGATGCTTGCGGTGCCAACGATGCGCGAATCAAGGTAAGCCGCCAAAAAGAAGTTTTTCGGATGCGCTCGAAAGTCTTCCAAAAATGCGCGCTCGGCATCTTCGGTCATCGCGTCGAAAAACGAGGGCGGGTGCGACAAATGGCGCGACGATTCGTGAAACAATTGCCTCGTATACGCGAGAAGCGCGCCGGCCTCGTCGCCGCTGGGTGAGCGGAGAAGAAGAGCCTCGCCGGTACGCAGTACACGTGAAAAAGATGCAACGTGCATAATCGAATTCCACCTATCCCATCGAAACCGTAAGCCAACCTCGAGCGAAGTCGGCCTCGAAAATACGTTTGGCCGCGCGTAGCCTAGGCCAACGGAAACGTCGTTTCAAGCGATCAACGCGCCGTTGCCGACATCAACCGTTGACGTCTGTCGACGGTCGCTCACATGGCGGTTGTGAGGAGAGATGCGCTTGCGCGATCGGTCGTCGGTGCTACACCGCGCTCACTCGACCGCCTCTTCGTCAGCGCGCTCCTCTCTTCGAGCAGCCCGCGGCGAATTGGTTTTTGGGGTCGGTGGTGGTGAACGATGCCGTCTGTTCTCTCGATGTGCGGATTACCGCGTATGCCGTTGCTGGCTGTTGCCCTCGTGCTCGGGGGACTGGCTGCCGGGCAGACCGTTGCTTGTGTCGACGACGCGCGCACGGTGGTCGCCAGCGAAGAGGCCGCTCTCGTTTCGAGTCGCGACCTTTTTGCTGCACCGGATGCGTTGTCCGTGAAAATCGCAGTGCCACTGGCGACCCTCTTTCGGCGCCTGCTTAGCGGTGAGCAGGATCCGCCTGAGTCAGGCGGAGCAGATGCGGGCGTGCAAATCCCCTTTGAAAAGCCGGAATACAGTGAGCTGGGGACCCTGACACTGACGGTCAATAACGAGATGAAGGCTTTTGACGTGCGCGTGTACACACGCGGCGAGTCGAGCCTTCGCGATTGCCCGTTTCCTAAGCTGAAAATTAAGTTCACGAACAAAGAACAGTTGAGGGATACACCTTTTGCGGGGCACTCGAAGTTCCGCCTAAACACTCACTGTGGCCCGGGCGACGCGAGTGCACGCAGCGAGATGGGACGCGTGTTCAACGGAGTCGGCCCGGTTCGCGAAGAGCTCGCATACCGACTGGTTCGCGCGATGGGCATCCCGACGTATTTGTCTCGGGTTCTTGCGGTTCACTACGATGACACTGCGTCGGCCGAGCAAACCCACACGTTCGCTGTCGCGATCGAAAGCGGTGACGATGCAGCGCAGCGTTTTCGGTCGACAGTGCCGCCGCTGATTGCCAAAGACGATGAGTATCTCGCGCCCTCGGTTGCGCGGGGGCTTCCGATCTCGGCGGTCAATGCTGCCCAAATCGCGATAGCCGAAGCGTTTGTTGGTAACAATGATTGGGGTGGCACGCACAATATCGATTCGTTCGGTAAGCCAAATGCTGCACAAATTATGCAGATTGCACAGGATTTTGACCTGGGCGCCATTGTGCTTGGGGACATTGCGACGTACTGGAAGGGCGTTGCCCCGGTCTCCAAGGCGAAGCCCGTCATGAACGATCGTGGCCTCGTGGAAAGCCTTCGTTCGCGAAAGCGTGACGTGCAGATGGCGTATGCCGAGGCCGAGAAGGTCGCCATCGCAGCGAGAGCTGTTCCCAGTAACGACGGCGCGACAACAACCGACCCGGGTTTTTTGGAGGCAAAACGGCGGATTGAAGAGCTGTTTACCCTTCTGGAGCAAAACGACCCTGCGGCAGGGGCTGATGATGCCGGCTCGGCGTGGTTCGATCGGTGGCATTGACCGATCGAACTACGGCGTCGGCGCCGCGCTTTTCGCGACCCGCCTGAATTTGGCCATTTGGTTTTTGATACGACGTTTATTTTAATTAACGAAAGTCGGGCGATTCTTGAGCGGCTTTCAAATTGAACTCTAAACGACGTTCAAACGAGGCGTGTCTTGGTGCTTGCAGCCGAACCGCCGGGGCCGCGGCTTGTCGTCCCGATCTGCGTCGACGCCACGCCACGACAAGCGCCGTATCGCCATGATGTCCTCGCGTCTCGACGCATGTGCACGGGGCGAGACGCAGCGGCCTTTGATTGACTGCAAAAGCGGGGTACCCTTCGAAAATTCAACGATGATCGTTCGGTTTTTTAAGGGGCTTCTACTCGGCGCCGTGATTGGTCTCGCGGCTGCAGCGTTCATGGTGGGCTCATCGGGGGCGTTGTTTTATTCGCGGAGCCAAGCGTATCTGGCATGCGCGGTTGTTGGCGCGATCACCGGACTTGTGGCGGGTAAGCCGATTTGGTCCGCGGATGGCAAGGTCGAGGCGCTTGTGAAGGCCGCGTTCGGGGCCATCGGCGGGCTCGGGTTTTTCTTCGTCGCGCACTTGCTCGGGCGCATGATTGTCGACCTCACGATGATTCGTGCGGGGTTCGGACCAGCGTCGCGTCTGCCGGCCGTCGTGCTTCCGAGCCTTGCGGTGCTGCTCTCCGTCATCTTCGAACTCGACAATACAGCGGGCTCGAAGTCCAACTCCGCATCGGCGGGCGCGTTCGGATCGGCACCGACTCGCGTGGCGTCGGGAGCGCGTGTGGGCGCGTCGCCAATGGGGCGCGGGGGCTCGCTTGGCGAGGCTCGGGGCGACCGCGATGAAGAGGGAATGGCCGAATCGTCAGGCTCGCGCACCCGCCGGTAACCTAGGCGTCTAAGCCGCGCCGAGGCTCTTCCACCGGTCTTATCGTTGCCGGCGATCGCGTTCGCTCGTCACGCCCCGGCGTCGACCTGCGAGTCGCGAGGCGCTACTCGATCGTCTCGAGCGGGCCGCTGCACGCGGGAAGCTCGACCACGAAGCGTGCACCGTGCATGTATGTTTCGTCCAACCGAATGGTGCCCGCCGCGCCCTCAACGATGCCGCGGCATACGGCAAGGCCTAGTCCTGTTCCCGAATTCCCGGTTTCGCGGCTTGATGCGCTTCGTATCGTGTTTTTCGTCGTGACGAAGGGCTCGAAGAGGGTAGCGCGGACATGCGGAGCGACCCCCGGGCCGGTGTCCTCTACGCAAAGGCTCACGCGCGCAGGGGTCAGCCTCTCGGCGCGCACGGTGATCGCGTGTTGCGTGCGATCTGCATCTTTGTGACAGGGTGCGTTTTCGTTCCTGGATTCGTGCGCGAGCGCGTGCGTCCCGAGCGTGCTCGATGAGGGGGCCACGGATTGAATCGCGGCGCCGGCATTGAGCAGTAGATTGAGTAGTACCTGCGTTAGACGCTGAGTGGAGATCCGTACGTCGATGGCTGCGTCGATCGCCACCGTCACAGGAATATCGCGCCATTGCCTTTGCGCTTGCACGAGAGCAACGGCGTAGGAAGCTGCATCGAGGAGATTGGCGATCGCGAGGTGTGAGCTCGAGGCGGGGCCGCCCATCTCAAGATGCTCGGGCCGCGAAAATTCCAAGAGATCATGCAAAATGGCGTGAATGCGTTCGGTTTCTTTTCGCATGCGTTGGAGAAAATCGTGATGAAGTTCTTTCGGTATATCAGGCGATTCGAGGACATCGTGCATTCCCATAATCGCCGTGAGAGGATTGCCAATTTCATGGGCAATGCCGGATGCGAGGCGCCCGATACTCGCTAATCGCTCACTGCCTTCGAGTTGAGCACGTGTTTGCCGTAAGTGCTCGGTGAGCGCGGTGAGCTCGTTGACTTTGGTTCGCAGTGCGGCTTCATCGGCATCGAATCGCGCGGCCATGGCGCGAACGCTCGCGCCGAGTTCCCCGATTTCGCTCGCGCCTGCGGACGGCAGCTCGAACGATGCCGCTCCGTCTGCCACGCGACTTGCCGCGCGCGCGAGCGTTTCGACGGGCCGAACAATCACGCGGGTGAGCAGCATGTACGCGAACACAAGCAGCGCTAGTGCGAAAATACCCATGTAAAGTGCAATGGCGTGCAAAGCGCGCGTCGAACGCACGGTATGTGCGTAATGCATGGAGTCTGCACTGAGGCTCTCCGCAATGGCAACCGCATCGGGATCGGAACGAACGGATTCACGAGGGGCGCTGACAGCCGATTGCGTTAGCGCCGCAATAGCGAAAAAGAGCGGCACGAATGCGATGAGCAGCACGCCGCCCAGAGCCAGCACGATCTGGAGGCGCAAGCCGATCCCGTGTTTTTGCACGTGTCCGTGTTCGCGCGGGGGTGAATGCGCGTGAAACGCCATCGCTGCAGGTTACACGTTCGTGAAAAGAGAAGCGAAACGGTAGACCCCAACCGCGACGGCGTAGCCGAGAAAGTATGTGTAAAGTGCAACGAAAGCGGGCCACTTCCAAGTGCCTGTTTCGCGGCGGATGGCCGCAAGCGTGCTCATGCACTGGCAGGCGATCACGAAAAATGCGAGCAAAGCGAGGCCCGTTGCGGTGGTGTAGGCGAAGCGTCCGTCGGGGGACTTGGCCGTGCGGAGGCGTTCGGTGAGCGGCGCTGGGTCATCGGCCGCATCTTCAATTCCGAAGATCACGCCAAGAGTTCCGACCATGAGTTCGCGGGCGCCGAACGATCCGATGAGCCCGACGTTGATCCGCCAATCGAAGCCCGCTGCAAGCGTGACAGGCTCGGCTGCGCGACCGATGGCAGCCGCGATGCTGCGATGAATGCCTGTGGCGGATGGCGCTTCTGTCTCTGCCAAAACACCGGCGCTCGTCGGAGTGCTTGCCGATGCAACCGTGATGCTGGGGCCCTGCACGGCGCTCGCGTTCGCGTCGGCAGGCGTTGCCGTGCCGGGAGCCGGTATCGTCAGAAGCACCCATAAAACCGCGGAAAAGCCAACAATCACGGTGCCCACGTCACGCGCGAATCGACGCGCGGAAAGCCATGCTTTGCGGGCAACAACACGCGGCATAGGCATGCGGTATGCGGGCATCTCGAGGACGAGGGGTAAGCCTTTGCCTCGCGTTGCTGTCCGACGCAGCACGGCGGACGCCGCCAACGTTGCACCGATGCTTGCGAAATACAGGCAAACAAAGATTCCCGAGCGAAAGAAAACCGATCGTCCTGAAAAGAAAGTGCCCAAAACGAGACCGTACGTTGGCAAACGCGCCGAGCAGGT
>Ga0164292_10003181_pt1 | contig 13414 bp, 11 predicted proteins | sample GEODES117metaG_FD_111486 | JGI IMG/M metagenome (GOLD analysis project Ga0164292, IMG submission 111486) | Eutrophic lake water microbial communities from Lake Mendota, Wisconsin, USA - GEODES117 metaG | ecosystem: Environmental > Aquatic > Freshwater > Lake | place: USA: Lake Mendota... | reverse complement strand
TCTCGGCGAGAGGTTTGTCCTTAGACTTGACGTCCAGGGTTCAGAATATCGGGCTCTTCGTTCAAGCTTAAGTTTGCTCAAGAGAATTGATTACATCTGTTGTGAAGTTACACGAGGTGAAAACGCCTATAGAAACGCTGAGAAAAGATGGAAAATCGTATTTCTTTTATTGACACAAAAATGGGTTCCGCTGTTTAATAGGATCAATCCCGTAAACTCTCATGGTGAAACTATATTTTTGCCACTGACCCAAGTTCCAAAATTCGTGCTTCCGTGTATTTACATGAGAATTGTGGCACTGCTGGACACCACTAGATATCACTTGCGAAACCTTTTAAACACTCTCAAGCGAAGCCAAGTATAAAGAATATAAATGGGCAAGGCATTTGAGGTTATTTTTTGCAATCCGAGTTTCTTCTGCAAATCAGGAGCCGCCAGCGATAGAACTTTACGACTCCAACCTCCATTCCACAAACTAGGATTATTCCAGTTATGAACTAAATCAAATGCGGAGGTTGAAAAAAAGCTCGAAGAAAGGTTCCAACCTTCCAAATCATTTAAGTGAGTATTCCACTGAGTTAATAGCGCGAAAGTTCTATGAAAAGCATTGAGATCCCTATATTTTGTCCGTTGGGTACTTTTTGCAAATTTTCTAACTGTGACCAAATGTGAACCGATGTCGCAGAGTTGATGATTTTTTCCAATTTTCAACCAAAGATCCCAATCCTCCCCGAAAATCATCTTCTCATCAAAACCACCCACAGCTGTTAAAACGTTTTTTCGAACGAAAACGCTTGACGCCGATCCGTGAATAATGAATGAATTCGTGAGTAATCTTTGAAATGAATACTCAGGATTCGTTCCTGAAGCTTTACGGTTTTCGGAGTGAAGCATGTCGATTTCGATCGATCCGGAAAAGGAGAAAGCACAATTTGGGTGATTGGCTAGATGTTGATAATGCTTGAAAACCTTTTCTTGATCCCATAAGTCATCCGAGTCCAGGAAACCAATTATTTCCCCAGTTGATTTTTCAATCCCGACATTTCTAGACTTACTTACTCCGCCAGTGGAATTTTCGACGACCTTAACCTGCGGATATTTGCTTGCATAGGACTGCAAAATACTTAATGTTTTGTCGCTAGATCCATTGTCAACTACTACTATTTCAGAAACATCGAGAGATTGTGCTAAAACTGACTGAATCGCATCTGCAACAAACAACTCAGAATTCTTGCACGGAATGATCACAGTTATGTTACTAATCTCGACTCCTAATTTTCGATACGATAAAGTAAAAGAATTCAAGAATGAGAAATTTAAACATCAAAAAACGTGAAATCTTACTCCGCAAGACTTTTTTACGATTATTAAAACGGCCGCGGCCAAATATGAAATTGACTCTCACTTTTGCTGTTGCCATTAGGGACTTCGTGCGACACTTGGACGTAAACTGTCCGGAATGCACTCTATATTGAGTGAGTACAGATTCTAAATTTTGAATTTCCCCTTGAGAAGCTAGCAATAGCCAAAGTTCATAATCTTCAGCGCCATCCAATTTAGGGTTGTAATAATTAACATGTACGAGAGCTTCACGACGAATTAATACAGCCGGGTGAGCAAAAAAACATCCTTCACTCAACGCAATCCTCAGCTCGCTATCAGTCAGCGGATAGTGGTTTGGAAATTTTCCAATAGAGTTTCCTCCGAATAAGCCTATCTGGCTACCAAGAAGAACTAAATTTGAATTCTGATTTGCGGCGTTAATCTGCTCCTGAACTCGGGTTTTTTGCATTTTGTCGTCAGAATCAATTCGGATAATGTAGGTTGCGCTAGACGCCATAATCCCGAAATTAAGGGCATCTGAAATTCCTGAACCGGGACTGTTCAAAATTTTGAATGGTGCCCTCTTGTCATCCTCGAAAGTTTTTGCGATAGCTAGCGTGCCATCTGTGGAATTGTCGTCGACCAGGATTATTTCAAAGTCATAGTCAGTCTCTTGCGAGAAGCACGATTCAAGGCACTCAACTAAAAATTCCATGCCATTTTTTACCGGTATTACTATTGAGGCGTCCAAGGATCCCATTTCTCTCCCAATGAACTAATATAGGCCCTAACTAGAGGGAGAATGCCATCACACCAGTAGTTTTCTTAAATGGAGGGCTGGGGAACCAGTTATTTGGCGCAGCATTCGCATACGCGCTTTCAAAACGTTTTCAAACAGAAGTAAAATTGTCCACATATTTTTTAGACCATCGCCCGCTAGAGATCGACAAACTTGCTTTATCTGGGTCTCTCATCATAAGCAGAGATGCCCCTAGCGTTCCTGGAAGATACAGCTCTCTCGGACAGCTTGCACTGCCGGAATTTATCGACAATTCATACATTGAGCGAGATTTTCATTTTTCAAATCGCCCATTATTCCAAAAGGTGAAATCCCGATACTATGGTTACTTTCAAAGTCCTAAGTATTTCGTCGGGCTCGAAACTGAATTAAGACAGATCTTCTCATTAAGAACAACCTCCACAACACTTGCAGGCTTGATTGAAGAAATTCAATCAGTATCAGTTGTGGGGATCCATTTACGTCGTGGAGACTATATCGGAAAAGAGCACTATCACGGACTAACTGGATCTGAATACTTCCACTCAGCATTAAAGATTTTCAAAAAAGAAGATCCGCTGATTAAGGTTGTAGTTTTCACAGAAGATATAAAACTGGCAAAAGAGATATTTCCTGATGCTTGGAAAATTGTAACTCCTTCAGAATTAGATTCGAGCTCGGAAACACTGACTCTCATGAGCCACTTTTCAAAGTTTATCGGATCAAACAGTTCATTTAGTTGGTGGGCGGCATTTCTTCATGGAGCTAGCGCTCAAGAAGTTATATTTCCACGCCCTTGGTTTGCCACAACAAAGAACAATGATCGCGATCTGCTAATGCCCCAATGGTTAACTTTGGGAAATGAGACTTCTAATTGACAACTACTGATCTGGTCGTTTGTACTAGAAATCGAACGGAAACCGTGCTGAGGCAAGTTGCCCAGATTGGAACGCTAGACAAAGCAAGTGAAGTTCGTTTGGTGATTGTCGACAACAGCGATTTTTCAACCACCAAATATGCGGAATTTGCAAACAATTTGAAAGCGTTCTCAAAGAATTTTCTAGAATTAAAACTCATGACGACAAATCCAGGCTTGGTAAATGCAAGAAATCTCGCCATGGATAATTTGATGGGTGAAATAGTAGTCTTCATAGATGATGACGTAAGACTTCCCGAAAATTTCTTCCCGATGGTGCGTGAGATTTTTCTAGAGAACACGGAGGTAATTGGTTTTGCTCCACTGATTGACGGCTTGTACTCCCAACTCCCTCCATTACATCGCAATTTCTTAAGGATTTTCAACCGACTTCAAGGAAAACTTATTCCAACAACTCATAGTTTTTGGGTGGACGAAGACACGAGCAAGCAACACAATGTAAATTGGCTTCCAGGATGTTGCATGATATTTAAGACCTCCGAAGTTAAAGAATTTAGATTTTCTCAAGAACTCCAAATGGGTGCGGCAGGTGGGTATAGCCTAGGTGAAGATGTTGACTTCTCTTCTAGGGTGTCTCGCCGCGGAAAGCTTATCTGTACGCCAAAAATAAAAATATTTCACGATCTTTCTCCGATTAATAGAACCGAAAATCTTGTTCTACAGAAAGCAATAGGTGAATGGCGAGGCTATGCATCTTCATCGCTGCCACATTGCAGCTACCCCGCAACTTTTGTCTTTGAATTTATGTATCTAGTCTTATCATTTTTCAAGGGCGGACACAAATTTAATTTAACAAAAAATCGATGGAACGGCTTTTTATCGAATACTTTAACTAAAGTTAAGCATTATGAGGATGGGAAGTAGATTTATGAAATTAGCAAATGGAATTTTGGTACAGTCTTTTCGACTTCTTCCCAGAAGAGATCGAATTCGAATTTTTCGTGTCGTATTGGCGCAGATCCTTGTTGGAATCTTTGATCTCGTTGGCGTGATTGGGATTGGTTTGCTTGGAACTCTGACCGTAACAGGTATTTCGTCTACCAATCCACCATTAGCAGCTCAATCGGCCTTGAGGACGCTAAAGTTAGATGGTTACAATTTTCAGAATCAGGTTGCAATCTTGGCAAGCGCAATCGGGGTATTGCTCCTAGCTCGCACCTTACTTTCCGTCATCCTTAGCCGTCGTATTCTGCGATTCTTGAGTGTAAAGGCTGCTGAGATTTCACAGGGATTATTCTCACGCCTTATCAATTCTAATCTAGTTGTGATTCAATCGCGATCAGTCGCTGAATATGTTCATGTACTTAGTTCCGGCGTTAGCAAAGTTGCGATAGGAATCGTTGGAACCGCAACAACCGTGATATCTGATGTGCTTTTGCTAGCCGCGTTAGGGATTGGTCTATTCGTGATAAATCCTACAACTGCCATAATTGTTTCATTAACTTTTTTTGGTGTCGGATACCTACTCTATTTCTTGATGCACACAAGAGCGTTGATGCTCGGCGAAAATAACTCGAGGCTGGGGTTGCAAATTGACGAACTCGTAACTCAAAGCTTAGATGGATTTAAAGAAATTTCGGCGAAAGGGCAAAGACCATATTTTGCCGACAAGTTTAGTTCGTTAAGTTTTGAAAGAGCGAAAACTAGTTGGGAAATCGCTTTCATGCCAAATGTCGGAAAATATGTGATTGAAGGATCTATTGTAATAGGAACCTTGCTCATCGCGGGTTTTCAGTTTTTGATGCAAGATGCAATTAATGCAATAGCTACACTAACGATATTTCTCGCGGCTGGGACGCGTATTGCACCAGCCGTTCTGAGAATCCAACAAGGTTTGATTCAAATTAAAGAAAGTTTTGGATCTGCAAAACCAACACTAGAGCTGGTGAGAGATCTTGAAAGTGAGAGCGAACTTGTCGAAGTTAATTCGACATTTGATGCTAGCCATAATGGTTTTAATCCCAGCATAAGAGTTGATTCTCTAACCTATCAACATAAGGGTGAATCCCGATTTAAACTGCAGGAAGTCTCTTTTGAAATCAAACCGGGAGAGTTTGTTGCAGTAGTTGGAGCCTCTGGATCTGGAAAAACAACACTAATTGATTTAATTCTAGGATTACTTATCCCAGATTCCGGTTCGATCCGAATTTCAGGACTCGACCCTCGCCACGCATGTTCCAAATGGCCGGGGGCCATCGCCTATATTCCTCAAAGTGCGGCCATTAGTAAATCATCCCTTGGGCAAGAAATTTTACTTGGTTACGATTCCAAAGATGTACCTCTCGAGCTTATTTCGAATGCATTGGAAATATCCCAGTTAATGGATTTAGCACCAGACATGGCTTCTCTAATAAGCCTCCCAATTGGAATCCGCGGGAGCCGCATTAGTGGCGGTCAACGGCAACGATTGAGCATTGCTAAAGGTTTGGTTTCAAGCCCAAAAATTCTGATATTTGATGAAGCAACCAGCGCACTTGATGGCATGACGGAAGCCGCAATCTCTGAAGAAATTAAACAATTGAGGGGAAAAGTCACGCTATTAGTAATTGCGCACAGGCTTACCACAATATTGGATGCAAATAAAATAATTTACCTTCAAGATGGTGAAGTTATAGACATAGACAATTTTGAAAATCTCAAAAGAAAACATGTAAACTTTTTGCAACAAGCTGAAATTTTAGGTCTATAGTCGCACTTTTCGCAAGAACTTTTTCAAAAATTTGGGAATAAAGGGAGATATTCTCGAGCGCCATAAGTACCTTCTCCGAGATTTTTCCAGAATAAATGCGGAGGCTTTTGTCTCTGATTTTGCATAAGTAGATGAGTGATTTGATAGAAAATTTACAACCAATTCTAAATCACGAAGATCTTTTGTCTCAACCCGACTGGATTTATAGAACAGGAGGGATGGGAGAGAAGCAAACTTTAAATCCTTATATTCGATAAAGAACCTAGGATCAACATTTAAGCTTTCTGCATCTAATCGATAGCCACCCGGATTTACTGTTAACAAAGAATCTAAATTTTCTTTCCGAGCTACATTTGCGGTCATGTAATCCAGATCTCGTGCTTCTCGTATCCCAAAAATCTCTAAAGGAGCGCTGCCTACCAAAACACTATTTTCGAAATCCTGTGCCGCTACCAAGCGAGCTACTCTTTCCTCTGCCCCGTACGGTGCCATATTCAAGAAAAAAATCCCATTCTCGTTTAGTAAAGTTTTACATAACTCAACAGTATCTTCTTGGAAATCGGTTCCATGTAATTTGCGCTCAAATTCAGATGTCTCTAGATTCTTCCGCAGATTTTCCTTGAAAGCCTGGATGTCAATCACATTCGTTGAATCAAATACAATTAAAGAACAATTATTTATACCAGAGGTAAAGCGTTCCGCTACAAATCTTTCCAGTAAACCTATTGTCCACCAAGAATTGTGAGAATACATTAAATCAATTATTCTTCTCTTTCCAATTTCAGAGAGATTGAATGATTTTACGCAAAGTATAGATTCAGAATTCGGAAAATCAGCAACTACCTTTCTTAGAGTTTCTGCCGGACTATCGAGTAGAACGAATGCTCTAGCCGAAGCCTTTCGGCGCACAAAATTCAAAACTAGATAATCCAAAAGGTAGTCTGGTAGTCCATTCTTCTGAAGCACCTCGTAATTTTGACACTCACTCCCTGCAGAAATCTCATCCACTGCGACATTCAAATTTAGCGATATGCACGTGGCCACTCTGTGCGCCCCATTGACTATCTGCGAATTTCGAATAGGAACGGTACTTGTTTCAGGGTCAAATCCATCTGTCTTGATGGAATTGACTAGCTTTCCAAATTCTAAAATGTAATCCAATTGAGAATATTTTGAATCTTCGCCATAAACTCCTTTGGTCATACACTTCAAATACTCAACATATACATGTAGACCCCACGTAGAATATTCACCGGAAATCAAAGCGTCCGCTAAAGGTATCCGTGCAATAATGTCCAACCTTTGAGGCGTTAAGAGATCAATCGCGGCCACATACTTAAACACCCGACCTCCTCAGACGCACAGCTCAATCAAAGATACAGATATCTTATTTAATCATTGCGGAATAAAGTCAACGCGAAGCGAATCAATTTCTAAAGTTGGCTAATCCTGGATACAACTCTATCCCGAAAATTCACAAATTTACTAAATTTGGACCAAATTTTCGCCTTGAAGTGTGACTTGTTCCCGCCCCCATAAAAAACTCTAAAAGTCTTTGGAATTCCTGAAATCCGAATTCGTTGATCCAAGCCATGCCACGGAAATTCCAGGTAGGGTCTCCCATCAATTACGATTTCTCCGTTGTAGCCAACCCAGATTCCCTTGACCGTTTCATCATCATTCAACAAATCTCTGAGCTCGAATTTCTGAAAGCCAGGTTTTTTCGAAAAAATCAGGTTTGTTTGGGTTGCGGCTCTCAAAAACCAACTCTGAGATTCCATGTAATTAAAAATAGCTAGCGCGGAATTGCCTAAATTTGTCTGTGTCGGCTGCTGTTCAAAATCTATATGAAGAGGAATTGTCGGGTTGTATTCAATGATCACAATTTTGGGTTTATACGGGATAGTCGTCTTTAGAATAAGTAAATCAAGACCATCAATATCAATGGATAAGATTCCAATTTCATCTATTCCAGCCTGAGACAACAGTTGCTGACAATTACTATTCGTCACATAAACGTTTGAGATTGAGCAATTTCCAAATAGTTTAGAATTTTCTACACACTTCCTGTAACGATAATCGTCGGCATCAACAAGCAGGGCCTGGTAGCCAGATTCAACGAAGAGTCTTGAATTCGATAAAGTTACGCCGTCGGAGGCTCCGATATCGACAACACTTTTCGACGTGGCCATTTCAGTGTTCGAAAACTCGTCGAATAAAGATCTTGCGATCAGGTCCTCGAAATTCTGTGCAAATGACAAATCCTCGAAATTTGCGGTAGATCTGGGACGAATCATCATTCCCCCCAAACTAGATTAATTTCATCTCTGAATATAGACCAAAATATTGAGGAAAAACTAAAACAATCGCTGCAGTCTAAAATATAATTTTTGAGGTAAGTTATAATCACCTGTTGGAACGCGCCCACTCCAATCTTTGTCAAAACAATCTCCTACACGAGATTATCAATATAAAAATAGGAGGGATATCAAAATTAGAATAGATAGCAAATTGTTCGGAAACTCAGAAATCGATCCGAGTTCACGGTGGGGCTCGTTTGTAGTCTTGCTAAATTCAAACGAACTGTTATCTGAGAGATTGTCTGAACCCAAGCGTGATGTGAGGCTTTATATTGATTTTACTGAGCGTGACTTTGTAGAAGAGATGTCCAGACCTGCTACTGGAGTTAAGATCCTGGTCTTGGTTGAACCACCGGCGGTGAATCCATTTCAATATAACCCAGCCATCCTTGAACACTTTCATAAAGTTTATTCGTTCAGTCAGGAGATATCAAGTCAATATGGCGCAGAATATGTTCAATTTATCGTTCCCAACAGAAAATGGACAGAAGTAAAGGAGTATTCTCGCAAGCGACCGAATATCGGAATCATCGCTGCTAACAAGAATAGCTTTCATCCAAAAAGTCAATATTTTTTGCGTAGAAATTACATAGCAAAATTAAGTGAATCAAAATTATCCTTTAGCTTTGCAGGTCCATTTTGGGAAAAATCCCGAACACAAGAGTTTTTGGATGACTTACGGTCCATAAAGCACTCGAAAAAAATGAAGTCCACCATCTCATATAGGAACTTTAGATTTCTAGGGAGTAAGCCAAAGATGCTTTGTTGTCTAGGCGCTGTCGATTCGAAAGAAAAATATTTACAGAGTTTAGATGTTGAAATTTGCATTGAAAATTGTAAAGGTGAGTTGTCAGAAAAGTTATTTGATTCGCTTCAGTCAAACACAGTACCAGCCTATATTGGCGTAAAACTAAGCGATTACGGAATTCCAAATGAAATTGCACTACATCCGCCATTGAATCCGATCGAATCGACGGAATATTTTCAATCATTATCCTGGAGAGAAATTGAAGAAACAAGAATTTGTGGCCAAGAATGGTGGGCGCTAAACAAAAATCTTTGGCTGGAAGACGTTAGGATGGCAGAGTTTGCAAAGTTAGTGCGGTGCTTTATAGAGTCTGCGCGTTAAACAGATAGAACTCTCATCCAGTGATCAACCATTTCCTCGACTAGCGCCTCAAACGTATAGGTTGGCTGCCAACCCAGAGTTTTCTTCGCCAATTCAGCATCTCCACGTAGAAGCGGAACTTCCTTAGGCCTAAAATATCGGGAATCAGACGTCACAAATTTTTCATAGTCCATGTCGAGATAAGTGAATACTTTCTCGCAAAGCTCTCTAACGGAATGCGTTTGACCGGTAGCGATGACAAGATCTAAAGGATGTTCGTTTTCGAGGAGCAATAACATGGCTCGAACATAATCAGCCGAATGCCCCCAATCTCGAAAACTATCTAGATTGCCGAGTACGAGTGATTCTGAAAAGCCCAATTTTATTTTCACGGCTTCTTTAATAATCTTTGTCGTTACGAAATTGGAACCACGTCTTGGTGATTCATGGTTGAACAAAATTCCATTGGTTATAAACAAATTGTAAGAATCGCGGTACGTCCGGGCTGCATGAAATGCATATAATTTTGAACATCCGTATGGTGAAGCTGGCATCATCGGCGTTGTTTCTCTTTGGAATCCATCTGAGTCAACCTGGGTTCCAAACATTTCAGATGAACTTGCTTGGTACACGCGTGTATCCGGGCTTAGTCTACGAACAGACTCAAAAACGTTAAGCGCCCCTATTGAATTTGTTTGTGAAGTAAATTCTGGAATTTCGAAACTGATACGAACGTGACTTTGAGCCGCCAAATTAAATAGCAAATTTGGTTTTAATTCAGAAACTATTCGATCTAAACTCGACGAGTCAAGTACATCTCCATAATGCGTGGTAATCCTGTCTTGCAAATGGTGGATTCTTGATTCCTGATGCTCGGGGACGGAGTTTCTACGAACTATTCCATGCACATCAAATCCGCGCTCTAATAGTAATTCGGCTAGATAGCTACCGTCCTGGCCAGCAATTCCTGTAATCAAAGCTATTTTCGTCATGTAAGGATTGTAGTCCAATAGTCAGTGCATAATTTGATTTAGCCAGGAGGAAATATCGGGGTATGAAGTGTGATTTGCTACATCAGAGTATTCACTTGAAAGTTGGTCGAAAAGAATAATTCCTCGGGCTGCGTCTTCTGGCGTCATATACATATGCCAACCAAGCTGCTTTACGTGATTTACTGAGTCGTAGGGAGAATTTAGGTCACGTCCGTCATATCTAGCCAGTCTCAACCATTCAGCTGCAGAGTCATCATCAGTCAAGATCGCGCCACCTCGTCCGATTGGCAAGCGTTTCTTTATTTGAAACGAGAGTACCTGCAGTGAATTTTCACCGACATACATATTTGGAGCAAATCGCGCAGCAGAATCATAAATTGACGTGTTTTCAAGTTTGTATATTCCAGACCATTCAACCTCACTTAAAACTGGAGTCGCGCCCGCATGAATAATTTGCATCGGAACTGAAATGTAGGTTCTGTTTGGAATAATAACTTCACCGGTAGTTCCTAAGTATTTTAAACACAGAAATATGCCGTTACTGGCGCAATCCACAAGTACGGCATGTTTGGATCCAGCAAAGGCTGCCAACTTACCCTCAAAAATCTCATTGATTTCTCGGGGATCGTTGAAGTCATAACCAGAATTTTTCAGAGTTTCTAATTCTTCTCGCCACCAATTCTTTGGTAGTTTTCCGAGGGGCCATGGATTGTAAACCAAAATGCCTAACCTTCCCTTGGAGTGATTGCTGAAACAGGAACCTTGTCAATCTCAGGACCGAGGTACGGCCCAGTCTTAAATTCGTAGACAATAGAACCCGAGGTGAGAGATTTGTAGTTATGGCCACCGCGTAATGTGATGCATAAATCCCCCTCTCGAAGAACGGATGTGGCCACAACTTTCCCAAAAACATCAAATAAAGTTGCTTCAATTTGCCCCGTCAGCACAATCCAAGCTTCTTGCGTATTCAAAGTTTGTGGCTGACTTACTCTTGACGGATGTATATGCGGTTCGAAAGTCTGATTAATTGCCATTTCAATTAATGCGCATTGGAGATGCTCATTCGGGGGGATTAGATCATTTCTTGCGGCGACTTTTCCGCTGTCGGGATCCAGTCGAACAATCAGATGAGTAACTTCTCCACTCGCATCATCAAAGATCTGCGTAATCACTGCTGGCAAAAGGGCCTCCCAAATTCGATTCCAATCATATTGCCAAACCAAGAAATGATTTAACTTATTTTCATCGAAGCGTTGACATGTCTTACCTAGGTCTACGGCGTCTCAGTGCTGAATTCGGACGTGGCTTACGGGTTCCACGGTTAGGTCCCTTATTTTCAATGATTGGCGCAACATATGGAATACCTGAAGGCTCTTGCGCTCCAGTAATTCTCATCAAATCCGCACTGAGTGGCGTCACTGAAACTGACTTAGGTGTTACACCAGCACGAGAAGTAAGTCCTGAGACTGACTTCTGCTGCTTTGATGTTGTAAGCGTTACAACTGCACCTGATTCACCAGCACGGGCTGTACGGCCTGAACGGTGCAGGTAATCCTTATGATCTTGTGGAACATCAACGTGTACAACAAGCGAGATTCCATCCACGTGGATGCCTCGAGCTGCAACATCTGTTGCAACAAGAGCTGCATTAGCTGAATCCTTGAAGAGTGCAAGTGTGCGTGTACGAACCGCTTGTGACTTACCGCCGTGAAGTGCTCCGACTGGAACTCCTGCGTGAGCTAACTTGTCACAGAGACGATCTGCGCCGCGTTGTGTCTTAACGAAGAGAATTGTTTTGCCGTTACGGGCTGCAATCTGTGCAGTGATGTCATCCTTATCGCCTGGGTTCATTACGAGGATGTAATGCTCCATTGTTGATACAGATGCACGATCATTCTGAAGTGAGTGTGTCTTTGGGTTCTTCAGATATTGCTTAACGAGTGAATCAACACCACGATCAAGAGTTGCTGAGAAGAGAAGACGTTGTCCATCAAGCTTTGCTTGATCAAGGATCTCTTTAACGACTGGGAGGAATCCCATATCTGCCATCTGATCTGCTTCATCTAGAACTGTGATCTGAAGTTGATCTAGTTGTACTTCACCCTTATCAAGAAGGTCGATAAGACGTCCTGGAGTTGCAACCAAGATTGCTGTTGCCTTGCGCATTGCAGTGATCTGCTTTGCATAAGGCATTCCGCCTGCGATAACAACTGATTCGTGGCCAATAGCGCGAGTTAGTGGGCGTAGAACTTCATCGATCTGCTGAGCTAGCTCACGAGTTGGCGTGAGAACAAGTGCCAAAGGTTTATGTGGCTTTGCCTGTTGTCCACTGATATTTGTAAGCAGGGCAAGGCTAAATGCAAGGGTTTTACCTGATCCGGTCTGTCCGCGACCAAGGATGTCATGGCCAGCGAGAGCATCAGGAAGTGTTGCGATCTGGATTGGGAATGGGTGTGTAATTCCTTGGATGCTTAAGGCATTTGAAAGTGCTGGCGCAATACCAAGATCACGGAAGGTTGTTGTTACCTCTGTAAGAGGTGTTGCATCGATGAGGTTGGCATCTGCAAGGTTTGTTGAGATGTAGGTATCGTCTGCACCGAAATCAACTGCAATATTTGAATGTGTCTTTGAAGCGCGACGATCATCACGAGCAAATGCTGGTGAATCATTGCGACGATCACGTGGTGGCTTCTGTGTTGAACGTGGCTTAGAACCAGGAATGAACTTCTCACGCTTTTTTGGGACGAAGTTTGGACGGCCATCGCTGCTGCGAGCTTCTTTTGCCTTAACTGCTTCGCGACGTGTTGTTGGACGACGATCTGATTCAGCCGGACGCTCGAATTCACGGGTAGCGCGAGTATCGCGATCCTTAACAAATCTTTCAGCACGTGAAGGTGGCTTAGATGCTGTGCGTTTTGTAGGGCGCTCAATGCGTGCTGGACGATCCGTACGCTCTGTGCGCTCTGTGCGCTCTGACTTTTCAGTCTTTGGTTTGGGTGCAATAGTTTTTTGGAAACGTGATGCGCGAAGCTTTGAACGCTCGAGGTTCCGAGCTTCCTTCTTCGAAACTGTTGTTGGATCAATATCTGTGTAGCGACGTGTTGGTGCTGACTTTGGCTTAGTTGTTACTGCAGCAGCTGGCTTAGTTGTGCCGCGAGCTGGTGACTTGGTAGGTGCAGCGCTCTTGCGGGCTGCCTTCTGCGCGGTTGTGTGGCGTGGCTTGCCTT
>Ga0164292_10003180_pt1 | contig 13414 bp, 7 predicted proteins | sample GEODES117metaG_FD_111486 | JGI IMG/M metagenome (GOLD analysis project Ga0164292, IMG submission 111486) | Eutrophic lake water microbial communities from Lake Mendota, Wisconsin, USA - GEODES117 metaG | ecosystem: Environmental > Aquatic > Freshwater > Lake | place: USA: Lake Mendota, Wisconsin... | reverse complement strand
GCCTTGCCGCAGCTGCCGGCCGAGCCACAGCTGCCGCAGGCAGCCGACTCGCCGCAACCGCCGGCCGAAGCCGAACCGGCCGAGGCACCGCCACAATCACCCGAGGCACAGCCACCGGCCGAGCCCGCGGCACCGGCGTCGCCGGCACCGTAGGAACCGGCCGACGAGCCAGCCGAGCCACAGTCGCCACAAGCGTTGTCAACCGGCACCTCGACGGCGACGGAGACACACTTCTGGACGGGCACTTCCTTCGTGACCGTGTGAGGAACGCGGACCGAGTAGGTCTGCGTCATCGTCTCGGGCACGTTGTCGTACACCGTGACCGAGTAGCTCTCGGTCTTCTGCTGCGGGACCATCACCGTGTAGGACTCCTCACGGCTCATGGTCTCGGGCACCATCTTCGTGACCTGGTACTCACGGGTCTTGGTTTCCGTGCGGTACTTGGTGACGTTGACGCTGCGGGACTTCTGCTCCGGCACGTACTTCGTGACGGTGTAGCTGCGGGTCCGCTCTTCCGGCACGTTGACCGTGACGGTGTAGTTGCGGGTCCGCTCTTCCGAACGGTACTTCGTGACGTTGACCGAACGGGTCTTCGTCTCGGGCACCATCTTCGTCACGGTGTAGGTCCGGGTACGCTCCTCGGGACGGTACTTCGTGACGTTGACCGTGCGGGTCTTCGTCTCGGGCACCATCTTCGTGACCGTGTAGGACTTCTGACGCTCTTCCGAACGGTACTTCGTCACGTTCACCGAACGCGTCCGCTGCTCCGCCACCTGGGTGGTGACGGTGTAGGACCGCTGCCGCTCCTCGGAACGGTACTTCGTGACGTTGACCGAACGGGTCTTCGTCTCGGGCACCATCTTCGTCACGGTGTAGGAGCGGGTCCGCTCCTCGGGACGGTACTTCGTGACGTTGACCGAACGGGTCTTCGTCTCGGGGACGTACTTGGTGACCGTGTAGGAACGGGTCCGCTCTTCGGGGCGGCAGTTCGTCACCGTGTAGGTGCGAGTCCGCTCTTCGCTGCGGGTCCGGGTCACGTTCACCATCTTGCTGCGCTGCTCCTGACGCGTACGCGACACGGAGTAGGTGTAGGGCACCTCCTCGGTCGTGCACTGGTAGGTGCAGGTCGGCACTTCCTTCGTCTCGCAGGTCGGCACCCAGACGCGCTTGCAGCACATCTTCGGGGGGCACTCGCAGCCGTTGGCGTCAACGCCGCCACCGACCTGGACCTGCTGGGTCTCCCAGCGACCACCACGGACCTGCACCGTCTTCGTGCCCTGGACCGCGACCCGCTTCTGCACGGAACGCGAGCCGGTCATCTGCTCGGTGTAGGGAACGTTCACCGTGTAGGTCTGCTCGACCTGCTCGGTGTAGGGAACCTGAACCGTGTAGGTCGAGACCTTCTCCTCGGTGTAGGGCACCATGACGGTGTAGGTGGAGGTCTTCTCCTCCTGAACCGGCACGTTGACCGTGTAGGACTGCTCGACCGACTCGGTGTAGGGAACCTGGACGGTGTAGGTGGAGGTCTTCTCCTCCGACACCGGCACGTTCACCGTGTAGGACTGCTCGACGGTTTCGGTGTAGGGAACCTGGACCGAGTAGGTCGAAACCTTCTCCTCGGACTTCGGCACCATCACCGTGTAGGACTGCTCGACGGTCTCGGTGTAGGGGACCTGCACCGTGTAGGTCGAGACCTTCTCTTCGTTCTGGGGGACCATCACCGTGTAGGACTGCTCGACCGGCTCGGTGTAGGCAACCTGCTCCGTGTAGGTCGAGGTCTTCTCTTCGGTGGTGGGGACCATCACCGTGTAAGACTGCTCAACCGACTCGGTGTAGGGGACCTGGACCGTGTAGGTCGAAGTCTTCTCTTCGGTCTTCGGCACCATGACGGTGTAGGTGGAGGTCTTCTCCTCCTGCACCGGCACGTTCACCGTGTAGGTCTGCTCGACCGACTCGGTGTAGGGAACCTGGACCGTGTACTCGGACGTCTTGGTCTCCGTCACGGGCTTGTTGACCGTGTAGTTGACCGTGCGGTTCCGGGTCTCGGGGACCTGCACGGTGACCGTGCGGGTCTTCTCTTCGGTCCGCGGAACGCGCTTGTTGACCGTGTAGGTCCGCTCGCGCTGCTCCGTGGTGTACTCGGTCGACGTGACGGTCTTCATCTCCGTCACGTACTGACGCTGGTACACCGTCTTGGTGGTCGGGCCGCAGCCGTTGCCGGCCATGACCGCACCACCCTCGACGACGCCACCCTCGGAAGCCACGGCGCCGCCGCACCCGCCCTCACATCCGCCGCTGCAATTGCCACAATCGTCGGCAAACGTGCTCGCGCACGTGACGACAACGGCAAACGCAGGGAGGATTCGAAACACGAATTTACGAATCACTGACACCTCCGGAAAGGAACAAGAAAACCAGTGGGACCGAGCAGGTTTTTTCTCGAGCCGGCCCGAACTGGCGGTCGGTCGAAGAGACCCCTCTCTTCTGACGACCGAACAGCTCGGCCGCCTGATAAGCTGGATAGATTACGTTGACTTGACCGGCTTTCAAGGGTGCCGATCAGTTTTTTCACACTCCTCCTCCGGTACCACCTGTCCCCCTCGGCAGACCGGTGTAAAAACGCTGTTTTTCGGCCGTTTCGCGCTCTGCGGCGAATCCGTGCCGCCCCCCTGAAGCCGGCCGAGCCAGGGGGGCCTTGCCTGGGGGGGCGGGAGAAACGGTGCGGCACAACCCGCACCCCGGAGCGGTGGGAGGCACCCTCACCCCTCTCGAGGAGGCCCTCCTCGCCCGTCCGGGTGCGGCACGCCGAAGGCGTCAGGCAGCCCGGTTGGAAAACAGCGCGGCAGACAATCTCGACAGCAACCAGAGCGTGCCGAGGGGGAGAATCACCGTGGAAATCGTGAAGTAGATCGCCAAGTTGACGATCGATTCGCCGACTTTCGCGAGCGTTTCGTAGAGCCGGCGGGCACGCTCGCCGACGTAATCGACGGGGTTGAAGCGATCGAGCCATCCCTTGTTCTTCGCCGCCATCTCCTCTGCCTGTTCGACCTGCTCGATTTCGGCCGTCGTGGCCGTCACCGCCGCGGCCGCCTCCTGGTAGCCGCTTTCGAGAAACTGCTCGGCGACCACCGAATCGATCCAGGCCGTCGTCGGAATCGCCAAGCGGGCGAACAGCGCGAGCCCGAACAAGCGCGTGCCCCACCCCATCAGCGACCGCCGCGATCGCCCCCCGACGAGCGAAGCGCCGGCGATCGACGCCAGCGACGGGACAAACAGCCACCAACCCAGCGCCCGGCCGATCTGCATCGCCACGCGCTGCGTGCCGAGCGCCGTCGTGCTCGTCAACAACAAACTGCCGTACTGTTCGACGAGATCGTTGACCGGATCGAGCGCTTGCCCGATGCCGAGGCTGCCGCCGGGGCCGAAGCTGAAGCTCACCTCCGAGCTTTGGGCCAGCGAGATGGCGCTGTCGAGCCCGCGTGTGGCCGCGAGCGCCGCGAGCGTCCGCGCGAACGTCGACTCGATGTAGGCCTCGCCGCGCCGGTCGGCCGCGGGGGCAAACAGGAACATGGAGACCAGCGCCACCCCCCCCAGCACGACGAGCCGCGCGGCCGGCTCGCGGAGGCCCTCGGGGAGAAACCGCAGCCAGTCCCCCCGCCACAGCGCCGCAAAGAGATCGAAGCCTCCGTCAGCGGCAGAGGCCGCCGCGACGGGCCCCGGAGCCGGGGCCGGTGCAGCGGAGGGAGTCGTCTGGTCTTCGGCACTCATCGATGAATCCCCCGGGTGGATAACGGGGCCGAGACAGGCTCACGGGGCCCCCGATCCATCCTATCGAGGAGCCGTGAAACCCGCCGGACGGTCCGTCATCGTTCCGCGGCGAGGAGCCGATCGAGGACGGAACGCATCCGCGCCGCGCGTCGGGCGTTGCCGATGGCGCTCGGATGGAGGTCGTCGTCGAGGAACGCCTCCGGATCGGGGGTACCGTCGGCCCCGATGAAATCCCCCCACACATCGAGGTATTCCACCGGCCCTCCTTCGATCACGCCCCCCGCCGCCGCGATCGCGTCTTTGATGAGGAGATTGGCGGCGGTCTGCGTCTCCCGCTCGTCCCAGCGGGACTTCGCCGGGAGGATGCCCATCACGAGGATCGGCACGGTCGGATGATCGCGGCGGATGGCGGCGACGACCTCCCGCCACGCCGCGAGCACCGCTTCGGCATCGGCCCCGCCATGGACGTCGTTGCTCCCGGCCGAGATCACCACCGCCCCCGGCTCTGCGGCGGCAAGGAGGCGCGGGGCAAAGCCTGCCAGTTCCGTGAGCGTGCAGCCGCCGACGCCGCGATTGACGATCTCGAGCCCGGGAAAATCGCCGGCAAGTGTCTCCCACATGCGGATGTTCGATGCCCCGAGGAGGACGACGGTGCCGGCCGCCGGCGGCGATTCGCGGGCGACCGCTTCGTAGCGGGCGACCTCCTCCTCCCAGCGCCCCGCATCGGACAGAGGCGTCGTCGCGGTCGCCCCACCCCCCGGAAGATCGAAGCGTTCCATGCGTCCGAGCGTCCGCGCTTCCCCCGGATCGGCGAGCGCGGTGGGGGGGATTTCCTTGACGGCCACCGGTTGCAGCGCGACGGCATACCACAGCCCGATCCCCGCGATCCCGACGAGCAACAGGCCGATCATGCCTGTGGGGAAAGAACCTTTCGCGGAAGCATTCATCGGGGCAACTCCTTTGATGTCGATCGCGGCGCGCGACGGATCGAGCGCATCTTCTCCGCCGACACCGTGACCGGCAAGCCGACATCGGCCGCTCGCGCCGTCACGCACTGCCGCGACACGCCCTCCCGCCCCCTGCTATTCTCTGACCGCATGGGCCATGGGGGATCGCGCGCGAGGGTCGCGCGCCGTCCACGCCTCTTCACCTCCGGAGTTCACCGATGCGCCGTCCATTGCCGACATTCCTCCTTCCTGCCGCACTGGCCTGCGTGGCCATCGCCGCGGCGGCCACGGCCCGCGCCGATGTCTCGCTCAACAACATGTTCGGTGATTCCATGGTTCTCCAGCAGGGGATCAAGAACAAGGTCTGGGGGAAGGCGGAGCCGGGCGAAGCGGTCACCGTCACCCTCGGCGGCCAGAAGCACGAGACGAAAGCCGGTGCGGACGGCGCCTGGCAGGTGATGCTCGACCCGGTGATGGAATACGGCGGGCCGCACGAACTGACGGTGAAAGGAAAGAACACGATCACCTTCAGCGACGTGCTCATCGGCGAAGTGTGGGTCTGCGCCGGTCAGTCGAACATGCAGTGGAGTGTGAACGCCTCGACGGACCCCGATCTCGAAAGGGCAGCGGCGAAGTTCCCGCAGATCCGCCTGATCTCGGTGCCCCAAGTGGGCACGCAGGACCCGCAGTGGAACTTCAACGGCCGCTGGCAGCCCTGCACGCCCGAGACGGTGGGCAACTTCTCGGCGGTCGGCTACTTCTTCGGCCGCCAGCTCCACCAAACCCTCGGCGTGCCGGTGGGGCTGATCAACAATGCCTGGGGGGGAAGCGCCGCCGAGGCGTGGGTGAAGCGGAGCTCGCTTGCGGCCGACGGCCGCTTCAAGCCGCTCCTCGAACGCTGGGAGAAGACGGAGGCCGAGTATCCCGCACAGAAGGCGGCCTACGACAAGGCGATGGTCGAATGGAAGGCGGCGGCCGAGAAGGCGAAAGCCGAGGGGAAGCCAGCCCCGGGGCAGCCCGGCAACCCCGACGGCAACATGTTCGGCAACCACCGCCCCGGCAACATCCACTCCGGTGTTCTCTCCCCGTCGATCGGCTACGGCATCCGGGGGGCGATCTGGTACCAGGGGGAATCGAACGCCGGCCGCGCCTATCAGTACCGGGCGCTGTTCCCGTTCATGATCAAGTCGTGGCGCGAGGAATGGGGGATCGGCGATTTCCCCTTCTACTGGGTGCAGCTCGCCGACTTCGGCAACGAGCAGCCGCAGCCGACCGAGAGCGGTTGGGCCGAGCTCCGCGAGGCGCAGACGATGACGATGAAGGCCCTGCCGAACACCGGTGAGGCGGTGATCATCGACATCGGCGAAGGGAAGGACATCCACCCGAAGAACAAGCAGGACGTCGGCAAGCGGCTCGCCCGCTGGGCGCTGGCCGACACCTACAAGGTGGCGGGCATCCCGGCCCGTAGCCCGCTCTACAAGGGAATGGAGAAACAGGGCAACAAGATCGTCCTCGCCTTCGAGCACGTCGACGGTGGTTGGCGGCCGTTCGATGTCAACGAGCCGGTCGGGTTCACGATCGCCGGCGCCGACCACACGTTCGTCCATGCCAAGGGAGCGATCCTGCCCGACGGCCGGATCGAGGTCTCGGCCGAAGGGGTCAGCGACCCGGTCGCCGTCCGCTACGCCTGGGCCGACAACCCGAAGTGCAACATGTACTCCGGCCTCGGCCTGCCACTGACGCCGTTCCGCACCGACGACTTCAAGGGGGTGACGGCCGACGCCAACTGACGGCCGCCGGTCTCGTTTCAAGCCACGGCCTTCCGGGGCCCGGTCATCGACGGCGATGGCCGGGCCCTGCGTTTTCAAGCCAGGCCCGCCGGAGTCGCGCATCGCAGGTCCAAGGCGGGCCGGTGTCGGCGCGGCACACCGGGCCCCAGTCTGGGTATCTTCGTGGAACGGCCTGCAGGAGCAGCGCCCCTCCACGAGGATCCCCGCGATGGTCTTGTCATCTCCGCTCGGCCGCTGCCTCGCCGCCACCCTGCTCCTGGCCCTCGTGCTCCCGGCCCGCACCGGCCACGGTACCGACCCGGAGGCGGCCGCGAAGCCGGCCGCGGCGGTCGAGGGGGGCGGCGGCGAGGCCGCCGACAAAGAGCGGAGAAAGCCTGTCCGGATCCCCGAGGCGACCGACAAGCCGGTCGTCACGGAGCACACGATCACCGTCGCGGGAAAGACGCTCGAGTACCGGGCCGAGACCGGCATGCTCCCCCTCCTCGGCGAGGATGGCACGCCCCGCGCCGGCGTGTTCTACGTCGCCTACACCGCCGCGCCGGCGGCCGATCCGGCCACGCGGCCGGTGATGTTCTGCTTCAACGGCGGGCCGGGGGCGGCGGCGGTCTGGCTCCACCTCGGCGGCCTCGGACCGAGACGCGCGAAGGTCAACGAGGACGGCACCCTGCCCGCTCCCCCCTTCGGCCTGGTCGACAACGAACACACCTTGCTTGCCTCCGCCGACCTCGTGTTCATCGATCCGGTGGCCACCGGCTTCAGCCGTCCGGCGAAGGATGCACGCGCCGATCAGTTCTTCGGCGCTTCCGCCGACATCGCCGCCGTCGCCGATTTCATCCGTCTTTGGACCACTCGTGCGCGGCGCTGGCGGTCACCGAAATACCTCTGCGGCGAGAGTTACGGTGTCTTCCGAGCGGCCGGCCTGGCGCGGCGGTTGCAGGACGAGCACGGGATGTTCCTCAACGGCTTGGTGCTCGTGTCGGGGCTCGTCGACTTCCAGACGATCCATCCCGGCCCGAGCAACGATCTCCCCTACGCCACCTTCCTCCCCGGCTTCACCGCCGTGGCGGCCCACCATGGCAAGCTTGCCGCCGACCTCAACGCCGATCTGCCCGGGGCGTTGGCCGAGGCGCGGGCGTTCGCCGCCGGCGAGTACGCGACGGCCCTGTTCGCCGGGGCATCGCTCCCCGCCGAGCGCCGCCTCGACGTGGCCCGGCAACTTGCCCGGCTCACCGGCCTCCCCGAGAAGCTCATCCTCGACCACGACCTGCGTGTCGATCCGGGCGTGTTCCAGGAGAAACTCCTCGCGGAGGAAGGGCTGATCTGCGGACGATTCGACGGCCGGATCACGGGACGAGACGGCTCGGCCGCAGGTTCGCGCCCGGGCTTCGATCCCTCGTTCACCGCTGCCCTCGGGCCGCTCGCAGGCACGATGAACGCCTACGTTCGGGAGGAACTCGGTTTCGAGAGCGACCTTCCCTACAAGGTTCTCGCCGGGGTCGGCCCCTGGCCCTACGAGCAGAACGCCTACGCCAACACCGCCGACGATCTCGTCGAGGCGATGCACGAGAATCCCCACCTCCGCGTCCTTGTCCTCGTGGGCTTGTGCGACCTGGCGGTGCCGTGCGACGCGATGCGTCACAGTGTCGATCATCTCCGACTCGACCGGGCCCTCCGCGGCAACATCAGCTTCGTCGAGTACACCTCGGGGCACATGATGTATCTCAACCTCCCCGATCTCGCCCGGATGGGGCGCGATCTGGGGGATTTCGTGACGCCCCGATGACGGCCACCGCGGGGATGCCCGCGGCGGAGCATCGCTCAACGGGTCGTGGTCGTTCGCGATCGGGCCACGGGGAGCGGCTGGACGACATAGACCTTCGGGTCGTCGACCACCCAGGGGGTGCTCCAGGTCTTGCCGTCGTCCTTCGTGCAGACATTGAAGAAGAACGTCTTCAGCGTCTCGGTGCGGTAGTTGTAGGGGAACTGCGAGGTGATGTGGTCGTCGGCGGTGAGGTCGTCGACACCGGGGCTGGCGTAGTAATGCACCTGACCGTCGGGCGTGAACGACAGACCGAGCGTCCACCATCCCATCTCGGTCATCTCCGGGCCGCGGATCTCACCGCCGTTGCGACCGCCACGGATCTTGAGGTAGGCCCCTTCCTCCTTCGACTTCGACTCCGCGGCTGACTCGTAGCAGATGAACATCCCCGGCCAATACTCCTCGAGTCCGAAGCGTCCCTTCTCGGGGTGATCGTCCCCGGTGATCACCGCGTGCGTGTAGCAGCCGGCGCGAAACCCGAACGTGGGGCCGCTGCGCTTCTCCCACTGCTCCATCGGTGGGAGATAGACGCGGGCGACGACGCTCGGGGAATTGCTGACTCGGATCCCCTGCCCGAAGTTCCGCTGCATGTTGTAGATGAGGTCGTCCTGCTCCATCTTGTAGCTGGGGCGACCGGGAATGCCGGTGTTGAGCGAGGCGATGAGGAGCCCGTGTTCGCTCCCTTCGAGTCCCGGCGCGGGGAGCGGCACCCGCTTGACCACGTCGGGAGTGCCACGCTTCATCCCCTCGAACCAGCGGCCGTTGACCGCCCGCCCCACCGGCTCGCGGACGCGCTTGTCCTGCTCTTCCGAGCTCTTCGGGTGGCGGTAGTTCCAGCTCCATTTCTCGTCTTCGAAGTCGTCGCCGATCGCCTCGACGACCGTTCCGCTGCCGGGGACGAACGTCACGTCGGTGGCCACCGGCGGGGGGCCGTTGAACGCCTTCGGCAGCGGGCGCTTGAGCAGTGCGCGCAATCGGTTTTGGGCCTCCGCCGGCTCGGCACCACCGAGCATCCAGCCGATCGCCAATGCCACCATGACCGCCCCCCGCACCGTGCACTTCATGGCCGCGTGTTCCCTTCGTCGACTTTTCCCGAGCACCCGCCACGCCGCCCTCCGGCGGCCACGGGGCGCGATCGCCCCGCTACGTCGGGGTATCGACGGATCGCGAGGACGACGTGGAACCCCTTCCCCGCAGCCATGGGCAACGGCCCTCTCTCCCCCCGAGCGCCGGCGCTTCCCCCCTTCGTCGATCGGCGAAGGCTTCCGGCGTTCCCCAAGCCCCCAGCCACGACGGGCGGTCGGCAAAACCCGTCTGGCGACCGTGGCCACGCCTCCCCTACACACCTGTCGGCTGCCAGCGTGCCGCCCCACCGCCCTCCGGATCCGTCGCGATGCACCCCAGAAGTCCCTGCCGGGTTTCGATCCGCATCGGGCGATCCCTGACGATCCTCGTCGGGTTCGCAGGGACCACGCCGATGGGGCTGGCGGCCGAGCCGCCGCGGTCCGATCTCCGGCCGGCTGGCGAGGTCGCGGCCGATGAGCGGCTCTCCCCCCTCGCCGGCCTCAGCACCGCCCCGGTTCCTCCACTCCTCCGCGGCCACATCGTGCTACCGGAAGGGGTGGGCTTGGTGGTCCGCACGGTCGCTCCGGGCTCCCGCGCGGAGCGCGCCGGAGTGCGGGTCCACGACGTGCTTGTCTCGCTCGATGGCCAGGGCCTCTTCCGCCCCGATCATCTCGCCGAGTTGGTCGCCGCCGCCGGTCCCGAAGCCCCTCTGGCCCTCGACGTGCTCCGCGCCGGCAGCCACTTCACGGCTCCCCTCGCGGTGCCCCCCGCCGCCGTCGACGACACGCTCCCCCCACAGCCCGACGCCCCGGCCCCGCTGGCCGAGCCGCCACCGGGCGCGGCGCCGATCCCCACCGGTCAACCGGTCAGCGAACCGATGGCGGCGACACCGGCGGAGCCGTTCGTCCCCCCTCCCGGCGCGCGGCGGCTCGGCCCTGACGCGGTGCTCCTCGAGGGGCGTGACTACTGGCTCAAGGTCTACCGGGCCGCCGACCTCTGCCTGATGGCGCGCGACGCGCGGGGGTGGCTCGTGTTCAACGGACCGATCGCCACGCCGGAGCAACGCAGCCTGATTCCCAGACAGGTCCGTGAACGGGTCGCCAAGCTCGAACAGATGCTCGACGCGGTGGCGGTCACTCCAGCTCCGCTCCCGAAGCCTCCCGCCGTCGCGACCGAGCCGCCCAAGCCTCGCCCCGCGCCGGCGGCGCCAGTCACGGCGGCGCCAGCCTCACCGGCCGCCGCCGAACCGGTCACGGAAATCGGTCGCCTCGACGTCGATCCGATCGAGATCCGCTGACACCCGGACCGTGGGGACTCACCAGCCCCCTTCCGCCGTCCGGCTCGTCCACCCCCCCGACGCGGTCGTGCCTCCGCCCGAGGATGCCTCCGGCCGGGCATGCACGGTGCGCCAGGGATCGGGCCCAGAGAAGGTGCCGCCGGGAAGCTGGATCACCCACGGTCCGGCGCCGCGCGACATCCGCACGTAGGAGTCCTCCATCTGGCGGCGCTGCATCTCGAGTTGCCGCGCGCGCCGCCGCCGCCCCGCCTCTTCGCTGGCCACGGCGAGCGCGTCGCGCGACAGGCGTTGGGCCTCGGCCGCGGCGCGGATCGCATCCTCGTAGCGGAGACGCGTCAGCAGCCCCTTGGCGTTCTCGAGCGCCACGGCGGCCGCGCTCGTATCGGGCTTGACCCCCTCCGCATACCAGCCGGCCACCTTGCGGACGTCGTGATCGGCCACCTCGATCCCCTCGAAGGCCTGGCGGGCGAGGCGCTCGTCATCGTCGGCGAGCGTCTCCGCCGACACCGCGGCCGCCTCGGCTGCATCGATCACCTGACCGGCCTTCGGCAGGTCAGGACGCTGCACGGCAAGGCCGCGTGTGGCCACCTCGACGAGGCGGTCGGCCTCACGGCACTGCTCGTTGGCCCGGACGCGGTCGGTCCGCTGCCCCTCGAGGCGGCGCACGAGCGCGCCGACACGCTGCCCCACCTGCGTGCAGCGCTGCGGCAGCGACGACCGCAGGGCGTCGAGCTCGCCACGCCTCTCGGCGACGGCAGCATGGCACTGCTCCACCCAGTCTTCCTGGCGGAGCGCCTCCTCCACCAGCGCCAGCGCCCGGAAGAAGTGCTGCCTGTCGGGGCGAGCAGCATCCTGGGCCTCGGCGATCATGGCCCGCGCCCGCGACAGCCCCTCGTCTGCCTTGACGAGGTTGTCGGCCACGTCCGACCACGATCCCTGGGCGTACGCCTCGGCGAGATGGTCGAGGGCCCGTTGCGTGCCGTCGCGGCGGCCGGCGAGGGCCTCCAGGCGGGCGATCGCGCCGGGGATGAGCTCGGCCACGCGTGCCTTGGCAGCCACGACGCTCTCCAGCAGCGCCGCCCCCTCGGCCACCGCCTTCTCGGCTTCCTCGACATGTTTCGACGATGCCTCGATCTCGCCGGCGTCGAGAAGCTGCACCGCGACCTCCAGATGCTTGCGGGCCTTGCCGACGTTGACCGCCGGATCGGCCCCCGGCTCGGTCAGCAGCCAGCCCTCGGCGCGCTTCGCCGTGACACGCTGCTCGAGATCGTCGGCCTGCGCGATCGCCTTCCGGCGCCGATCGTCGCCGGCCACGAAGGCATCGAGCCTCGCCGAGGAGGCATCGAAGTGCGCGCGGGCCTCCTCCATCCGCGTCCGCGCCGCGACCGGATCACGCTCGAGTTCGGCCCGCGCCAGTTCCAGCGCGTGGCCGACGTCGGCAAGCGGCCCGCGGAACGACGCCACCGATCGGCCGCGTTGCACGATCCCCTCGAGTCGCGTGTCAGCCGTCCCGAGCAAGCTCTCGAGCTCCCCGGCCATCGCCCGCGCCTTCTCGTGGGCCGATTCGAGATCGTCGAGCGGATCGCGGCACTCCCGCGTCACCTCGTCGAGCGGCGGTCGCGCCGCGGCCTCGTCGAGCATGCGGATCGCCTCCTCGGCTCGCGACGATCCGAGCGTCCGCTCGGCATGAATCGTCTCGTCGGCCTTCTCCCAGACATCCATCAGCGACAGCCAGCGATCGCGATAGCGATGGAGCGCCGACTGCACGCCGTCATACGCGGCGCGCGTCCGCCCCTCCATCGGCGTGAGGAAGTCGGGGTCGGAGTGGGGGAGCATGCGGTGCCGCTCCTGCTGGGCGTCGAGGAGGTCGGAGAGGGCCACCACCTCGGTCTTGAAAGCCGCCAGCTTCTCCCGCGCCTCGCGCGTCCGCCGCGTGTGCTTCGACCACTGCATGGCCAAGGCGCCGAGCACCCCGAGGCCGGCGAGCGACGCGACGGCGATGGGGAGCGTCCGCGTGCGAAACACCCGCTCGGCTTCGACCCGTGCCATTTCCTTGTCGCGTCGTTCCTTGACCCACGTCTCGGTGGCATCGACGAGCGCCACGAGTCCGGCGTCGATGCGGCCATCCTGCGCCTGCGGCCGGAACGCCTTGGCGATCAACTCGCGTTCGATCGTGTCTCGATCGAGGCCGCTCCCCGTCTCCAGGCTCCAAGGCGCGCGCATCGCCAACCGACGTCTGCCGACGTCGACGTACACGAGCACGTCCTGCGAACCGTCGAAGGCGGTGTTCGAGGTCCCCACCGGGGCCTCTCGCGCCCACCGGGCGAGGATGGCGTCGAGCACCTCGTGCGCCGACCGGTCCCCTTCAGGTCCCTCCCCGACGATGAGCACCCGGTAATCGCGCCCCGTCTCGCGCTTCACCCGTTCGATCGTGGCCCGGAGGTCGTCGAACGTGTCAGGCACCCCCGACACGAAGACGTGCTCGCCCGCATCCGCGGCGACGCGATCGACGACCCCTTCCTGGGCCCGCGACGGACCGGCACTTCCCGGCAGGCCGCCGGCGAGAGCGACCACGATCGCCCCGAGGCGGGCCCACCGTCGGCAACTGCGGCGTGACGGGGTTTCGAGGATGAAGTTCGATCCGTTCCGACTGGTCTCCACAACGCCTCCGCAGGTGAGAGTCTTGTCTGGCGGTGAGCCCCGCCGACCACGATTCTACGAACGACGG
>Ga0164292_10003178_pt1 | contig 13418 bp, 12 predicted proteins | sample GEODES117metaG_FD_111486 | JGI IMG/M metagenome (GOLD analysis project Ga0164292, IMG submission 111486) | Eutrophic lake water microbial communities from Lake Mendota, Wisconsin, USA - GEODES117 metaG | ecosystem: Environmental > Aquatic > Freshwater > Lake | place: USA: Lake Mendota... | reverse complement strand
CAGTTCCAACAAGCAATGGACCAGCAAGTCCAGGCCCACGCGTAACTGCTATCGCATCGAAATCTTTTAGTTTTACGTTAGCGACAGCGAGCGCGCGATCGAGTGTGGGATAGAACGCTTCAAGATGAGCTCGCGCTGCGACTTCAGGGACAACTCCCCCGTAACGTGCATGTTCTGCCACGCTTGAGGCAATTTCATTAGCGAGCAATTTTCGCCCTTGGACAATTCCAATTCCCGTTTCGTCGCAGGAAGTTTCAATACCTAAAACCAAAGGTTCGCTAAAACTCATCGCGCACCGCCTGCTTCACCTAACGGCTTCTCCATGACGAGGGCATCACCAAATCTTGCGTAGTAACCCACGCGGCGGGAAATTTCGGTGAAACCATTTTTTCCGTAGAGCGCGCGAGCTGGTTCATTTCCATCGCGTACCTCGAGCAAAATACTCGATGCCTTCAATTCTTTTGCTCTCTCAACGAGATGATCGAGTAATCGTTGCCCAAGACCTCTGCCCTGATACTCCTTCGCCACAGATACCGTGTGAATATCGACTGGTTCACCGATACCGGTAAAGGCAATGCCTGCATAACCGGCAATCCTTGGCTGTGCACCACTTCGATCTTCGAGCACGACGTAGTATCGAGAACGGGGTGAAAAACTTAGCTCCTCTTTAAATTGCCCCAGGGACCAAGGATCGGGGAAAAGCTCTCGTTCAATTGCAACAATTTCTCCTAAGTCAAACGAGCGAAGTTCGCGAAGATGTATCTCGGTAAGCGGCTTAAGTGCAGCGTCTGGTTTGCGAAGGTAGAGCGGTTCAGTGCGGATAGAGCGCGGATGATTCGCTGCTCGCAGTAAGCCGATAGGTGTTGGATATTCATCAACTATCCCTCTGGGAACTTCATCAACTTTCGAGACGGAAATTTCGGAGATCCGCTCACCACTTTGGTCATAGCGGGCCCAATATCTCTCCTTGCGCCGTGCATCAATAGAGATAGTTATCTCTTTACTAAATTCTAAAGAGTACGCGATTGCGTCAAGAGAGACTACGCCGATACACGGGATCGCACGCGCTTTGGCAAAACCTTGCGCAAAAATTATTCCTACCCGTAATCCAGTGAATGGACCAGGGCCCATTCCAACAATCACATGATCAACAGTTGCCAATCCTTCAGCTTTGGAAACTAACTCAACTAAAGCGCAGCCATGCGAGGTTGCACCTTCAATACTTTCGCTCCAGATAACTTCTTTGCCTTCTACAACGCCAACAATTGTGTGGTTGGTTGAAGTGTCGATAGTCAGCGCGCGCTTCATAGTTTCAATTGACCCCATCGAGAATCGGCGCCTTCAAAGGTAAAGCTGCGTCTTTCTTCTTCGCCAATTTCAAAGTTGATATGAAGTGCTTCACCAGTTAAATCGAAATTTTTGCCCCATTCGACGATATTGAGAGAGTTTTCGAAATCGATTTCTAACTCTTCAAAAGCTTGTCGTGGATTTTTTAAATCCAAGAGTCGATAGGCATCGATGTGATTGATTGGAAAGTTCCCTTGATAGCTCTTCATCATGACAAAAGTAGGAGAGGTCACCTCTGCTTGAACACCAAGCGCCTTAGTCAGGGCTTGAGTAAAAAATGTTTTTCCCGCCCCTAATGGCCCTTCTAATAAGAGCAGATCGCCAATTCGTAATTGGCTGGCTAGTAGACCAGCAAGCTCGCGGGTAGCGCGAGCAGAGTCAACACTTATTTTCGCCCTCATGGTAGTTAGAGGGTACCCCGAAGCACTACCTTTTCTTGAAACCAGCAGGACACTTAGGTGCAATGCCGGAGACTTTTCTTACCGTCTTTCCTTTTGCGCAAGTAATAGTTGAACTTTTCTTCACTTGAGCCTTCGCTTGCGAGAGTTTCACTGAAATTGTTGGGTTAGAGAAGTTAAACCCATATGCAGAGAGTTTGATCCAGCCATTTCCTTCAGTCATTGAAGTCGTGGCTACTTTCTGATCCGCTTCACCCGTAACTGAGATGCTTGCCTGGATTGGTGCATTTGAAAACCCGTATAGACACCTAGCTGCATCACCGCGGATTAGTAAATCGTAAGTGCCCTCTACAAGGGATTTTCCATCAGGCATGTAATGCATACCAGCAACTTGGTACTTAAGAGTGCCATCTTTATAGCTTGGAGAATTACCGTTGTATCCCATTGAGTTGGTGCTTACAACACCAACAACACGTGAGGAATCCATCAAGCATTTATTTTCATTACCCCAATTGGTGGAATTCACGGTCCATAAGGTGTTAAATCCCGCGACTTTATCGTTCACCAACGGCCGGAAATAATCTAGATACTCAAAAATATCTTGTTGGTCAGCTCCTGCTCCAGTAGTGCTGTTTGATTGACCATTATTCTGCCACCACTTATTTTCCTTGACATTGAACTCATTTTTAAACTTGGTGTACACGAAAGTTGGCACTGAAACTGGTTCGCCCTCAATAATTAACCGATTGTTGTTTTTAGAGAAATTCTGTATATCTACAAGCGGGTCTTTTAATCTTGCTTTAAACCATCCCGTTACTTGATTCGTGCTTCGTACTGTGAGTCGGAATTTACTCGAAGGAGGAAAATCGGTGGCTACCCCTTTCACTCCATCTTCAGACCAGACCGAACCGCGGGGACCGAAGTTAATTCGATTATTTGCTGGCAAGTTTCTATCCATGACTGGCGCTTTGTAATCTCCTGCGACTTCGCGCACAGGAACAACAGAAAGTGAAATATTACCCACGTTAAATTTCTTCGTAGTAGTGTCATAGAAAGATGAGTACATGAAATTAGTCATATAACTCTGACTCTTTGAGTTAGCCAAATTGGCGTCATTCCAAATAGAAGTGGTTCCGCCTCCGATGTAATCATAAGTAGGGTCAGATGGAATGCTCAGGCCTCCTGCAAGCGTTCGCAGAAAGTTTGCGTTTGCAAAATTAGCGCCATCATAAGCAATCTCAAATTTCTCAATGCAATTTTCAGCAGTTTGGGAGGCGCAGATAGGAAGAACTGACCAACCAATGACCCCCTGATCACCTGGCCCACTCCACGTTCTACTTTTTAGGTTGCAGGCAGGATCTGTTGTGGAATAACAGTTAAGCCACTCTCCCCGCACTCCAATTTCATCTACACCAGGTGGTTGCACTGCTAGCAGAGTCGCTGCTGGCACCGCCGTGTTACTTACAACAAAGGCGAATTGATCTCTTTGTGGCGCGAATGTGCCAGGGTCAAAGACTTCTCCAGCGAAAGATCCTTCAACGAGGAGGGCAACCATGGCAAGAGCGAGGAACGGCGCTCGCCAAATGCTTTTGAAAAATTCCAATTTCTCCCCCGCTTTTTCAGAACATCAGGGTACCAAATTGATTCTTGGAGAGAGAATAAAAACTGGGCCTGTACCCGAAGGTACAGACCCAGTTTTTACTTATTTAGTGCTTATTAACTGTTATGACCCAATTGATTCGAAGGTATCTGCATCGAAATCTTCAGATGGGTACCAGTTTGGATCACTCTCGCGAGTGAGTTGGAGAATTGATTCGCTTGGAAGACGCTTCAAACGTGCGGCCATATCCCCAAGACGGACCATATCCATCCACTGTGTTTGAGTGAATTGAACGTGTCCGGTGCCAGCGTTAAATGCTTGCTGTTTTGGAGTGCCGTCAGCATTGAATTGGGTGTACTCATCTAGTGGAGTGCCCCAGAAAGCCGCAAACTTCTTTGCCGGTGCTTTCTTCTTCTTTGCCTTAGCTGCAGCTACCGCCGCAGCATGTTGGGCGTTAGCTTTTTCAATCATCCAAGACATCATGGGCTGGAATTCCACTGTCTCTTCAACGTTGTTGAAGGCGATAGTAGGAACGTTTATTTGACCAGTCATGGTGTCGAGCTTCTTCAATTTGGCAAGCGCATCTGCATCCGCCTTAAGTGGAGCAGCAGCTTGGAAGCCTGCGACGAGTTGAAGTAGACCGGCGACGCCAGTCTCGCCTGAGAGCGCAACGTTATATGTCGCTGCTTCCTCTTCGGAGAGCTTTGCTGCGTAGTTGGTCTTCTGATTGTCTGCAAAATTCTTGTTACCGACCTGGGATTCAAGATCGTAACGAGCGAAAGTCGCGAAGCCAGCGATGTTCACCATGTTCTCAGCGACAGCTAGCGCTGGCTGAACTGCAAGTGAGAAGCCGGTGGCGGCAGAAGTTGAAGCGCTTGCTGCTGCAATGCTGGAAGTATCGATTGGAGTTCCTGTAACGCCATCGAAGCTGGTGCTTCGCATTGGCATTCCGGAGAGAAGTCCAACCATCAAAAGTGCGCTACGAGCAGGTAGCGCCGCCTTTACAGCGGCTGGAACCAACGTTGCAGTTGCAGGCCAGGTATCTGCGCCAGTTTTAGTTAGGCCGCCTTGGATGGCAACGACTGCGGCAAGAACTTTGCCGAAATCAACTGCTGCTTCACCAAATCCTGCAGGCCCCGCGGAATATCCAAAGCCCTTGATTGTTGGATCAAAGAACATCTTAAAGAGCCAAACTGCATCAGTGCCATAGCCACCATTGCTGCCGACAACTCTGTCGATGTTGTTGAAAGCCATGATTGGAAGGGCTGCATCAATCAACTTTGGATTGGTTTCTGCAAGACGTTGCGTGATTGTGCCGCCAAGTGAAGCTCCCCAAGCAACTGTGCGCTTGATTTTTGGAAACTTCTTCTTGACAACGCCAAGTAGCTCCACATTTGTCTTGACTGCAGATTCTGCATTCCAGCCTGGAACTGCAAATCCTGAGCCAGCAAGTGCGTATCCCTGATTAAGGAGCGCGTTTGCGGTGACCATGGAATCTGGCGCGCCAGGTGCGATAGTTGCACGAAGATCATTTCCGGCACCACCTAGAAGTGGAACTTGAGCTGGAATCTTTGCTACATAGGTGTAGCCATGTGACCAGAGCAAGAGCGTGCCATTGAAATCATCTGGAACGCGAACTTCGTATTTGGCTTTATCACTTGTTTCACCAGTACAGGTAGTTACTGCTGCTGCAGTTGTACAGGTTGGATCTGCGGCGGTTGCTGCACTTGGAAAGCCAAGAACCGCACCAATAAGCGCTACCGAGAGAAGGAGCGCCATATTACGGCGAGTCTTATTAAGAGTAAGTCTCATTTCTTATTCTCCTTTTCTTCGCTTACTTATTGGTTGGAATCGCATCAGCAGGCATTGCTGGGCGAGTAATTGGAGTGATTGTGGCATCGCCATTTGAAGTACTGGAATCAGCCACGTAAAGAACCGGCTTGCCGCCTTCAGCAGGGGTGATTACGCCAGTTGAGTTGAATCTTCCAACCCAATAACCGGTGTACCCAACATGATTTGCCGCATCAAACTTCGAATAGCCAGCAGAGGCAAAGGTGCTGCCCTTGCTCTTGAGCGCTGAGATTAGCGAAGCGCGAGTTGGATTCTCTCCTGCAGCGCGAAGTGCCTGAACAATCAGCATTGCTTGGTTCATTCCAACGAGTACGTTGTTATCCCAAGGAACACCCTTGTTGTATGTGGTGTTAATTTCTATGAACTTCTTCACATACTCATCTTCGGTATCAGTTGCTGCTGGAAGGAAGGAGAGGCTGAGCGCACCAGTGAGTGAGCGGAGCGTCGCAGCGCGAGCTTCAGCAGTAGTTGCACCAGCAAGAGTTAGCAGGGTAGTTGGATCAGCTCCCACTGAACCCATGATGAATTGAGGGCCCCAAGTTGTGCCATAGCCAAGTGCTCCAGCGGTGCGCATAGCAACTGCTGTTGCGCTGGTAACACCAAAGAGAATGATGACTTCAGCACCGGAGCTCTTCAGCGCAGTCATTTGCGCAGTAAGACCAACAGTTGCCTGTGAAAGTGATGCATACTTTTGAGTTCCACCAGCAACGAAAGTTAATCCAGCTGCTTTGAAGCCAGCTAGACCATCTTTACCGAAGTCATCATCTTGATAGAGGATGCCGACTTTCTTTCCTGGGAACTTGTCCTTGATGTACTTCGCCATGACTTTTGCTTCCATGATGTAGGAAGGCAAGTACATGAAAGTAGTTGGATACTTCTTTGGGTTAGCAAATCCGCTAAAGCCTGTGTTCACAAATAAATCTGGAACTCTTTGCTTGATGATTGGGGTCTTCTTCAACGCTGCTGTATGTGTTGAAGTACCAAGGTTTCCAACAAGAGCGAATACTTTGTCTCGCAAAATCAACTTGTTAACTTTGTTAACAGCGTTTGTTGGAACGTACTTATCATCTTCAAGCTTGAGGACGATCTTACGTCCGAAGACGCCGCCCTTCTCATTGATGTAATCGAAATATGCTCTCATCGCTGGCCCAACTTTGTTGTAACCAGGGGATGCTGCACCGCTCTGAGCGCTGCTCATTCCGAGAGTAATTGTGTCCTTCGTTACACCTGGAGTGGCTGCAGCTTGCGCAGGAACTCCGGAAACCACGAGCCCAGCGATAGCAAGTAGTGATGCTCCCGCAAGAGTTCGTCTCTTAAGTGCGCGAATCATGGATGTCCTTCCATTCGTGACTTCATATCTGATGTCTGCCCGGTCTAGGTTTTAGAACGGGTATGGGGTTCTGAGCCTACCTACCCGCAACCGTTTATCTACTACGAATTGGTCAATTCGTTACCTAACCGTTACTGATTTTTGCGACCCAAACCCTGATAAATGGCTGAGTATCAGGAGGTCAGTGCGCCTTGCTCTTCCGATGGCGCAGTTTGTGGAGCGCCTCTGATGGCCCCTCGGGCGCTAAGGCAATGCTCAAAAGCAAGAGCGCGCTGACGATGATCCCAGGTAGATAGGTGGCGACCCCAAGGGAGGCCTCTTCTGTCCAACTTTCGAAGATGATTGGAATTATCACCACGATAACCGCGCCGCCAAGAGCTCCAGAGATATGCGAAATGCCACCCAAGATCGCACCAGTGAGCAAAAGGAATGAGAGGGCAAGAGTGAAACCAGATGGCGAGACTAAGCCAACTGTTGCAGAGAATGAAACTCCAGCAAGGCCTGCAAAACCAGAGCTCACAGTGAAAGCAAGTACTTTGCTTCGAGCAGGGTTTATTCCACAGAGCGATGCAGCTGTCTCGTGTGCGCGGACTGCACGCCACTGTCGTCCAAGTCCACTCGACGTGAGATTCACTGCAATAACTACCGCGATGACTGCGCATAAAGCGCAAATCCAGAAGAGCCACTTGTATGGCGATACGGTATCGGCGTACTTTCCTGGGGCATAGCCGATATCAAAACTTAAACCTTGTTCGCCACCAAGAATGGGAATTGCATTGGCAAGTGCCGGGATGCCAACTGCGAAGGCAAGCGTTGCGCCCGCAAGGTATGGACCACTCAAACGTCCAGCAGATATTCCGATAATTGCGCCAAAGAGTGCAGCAGCAAGAACTGCGATAAAAAATGTGATCCAAATTGGTAATCCAAATTCCTGGACCACTATCGCAGCAGCGTAAGAACCTACAGCCATAAAAGCGCCCTGACCAAGAGTGATCTGCCCTGAATAACCAGTGAGCAAAACAATTGAAATAATTCCAACAAGGTAAGCAGCGATCTGAGCACCTTGAAATATTCGATACTCATCGATGAAGTTACTTGCGATGAAGAGCGCCAACCCAATCACAGATGCAAGAAAAAGGCGCTTTGATGCGCTAGGGCTATGTGAACTACGCACGTCGAGCACCTCGCGCTCCCAAAATTCCCTGCGGTCGGATGAGCAACACCACAATAAGAAGGACAAATGCAGTCATGAATGTGTAGGAGCCGCCAAGGTAGCCCGTCACCACGGATAACCCAATACCAAGCGCCAGGCCACCGAGCACACCACCAATCAAACTATCAAGACCGCCGATTACTGCAGCAGTGAATCCAAACACTAAGAGGAGGTCAAATGAGTTGGGAGCGATAAATGTCGTTGGTGCAACGAGAACTCCCGCAAGTCCACCAACTCCACCGGCAAAGGCCCAACCAAGAGTACGAATACGGCTCACTCGCACTCCAGATAAGCGCGTTACTTCAGGCGCAAATGCCGCAGCTCGCATTGCCAAACCTAGACTGGTCTTTTGGAATATCAATGCAGCTATCGACATAGCAACAACAACAGTTAACAGAACGAAAAGATCGTTCTGTGAGAAAGGAATCTGGTTCCCGTTAATTATCAAGCCATCTCGCGCGAAAACAGTTGGATAGGCCTGATACTCCCCGCCCCAGATCAACCCCATCACTCCCTGGAATATGCCGAGCAGACCCAGCATTGCAATCACTGGAGCGACGGTGACTGTTGCAGCCGATGTGGCGCGCTTAACTATGAATCGAACAATCACCACTTCGACAAAAGCTCCTACAACCAGTCCTGCGATAACTGCACCAATTAGAGCAAGCCAAAAATTATCTAAAGCCTTTTCGATGCTCAGACCTATATATGTAGAGAATGCTGCCTGTCCAGCTTGTGCAAAATTAACTACCCGAGTGCTCCGCCAAACCAGAATCAGAGCAAATGCAATGAGGCTATAGATAGCTCCGATACTTACCCCAGCTATCAACGTATTAACGAGATTCATCGCACCTCTCTCCCTAAAAACCTAAGTAGGCGTGGCGAAGCGCCGCATCATTCATGATTGCCTGAGGATTATCAGCAATCACTACTCGTCCTTGATCTAAAACAATTCCTTGTGATGCAATTCGAAGGGCGCTCATTGCATTTTGCTCTACAAGCAAGATGGTCATCCCTGTCTTCGCTTGCAAACCTGACAAAGTATGAAAGATCTGCTCAACGACAAGTGGAGCAAGACCCAGGGACGGTTCATCGAGTAGCAATAATTCAGGGCGAGCAACTAAACCACGACCAATTGCCAACATCTGACGTTCTCCACCTGAAAGTGAGTCGGCGCGCTGTCTCTTTCGCTCACTTAAGCGCGGAAATAATTCATATACCTCATTGATTGCCGCATACACATCACTTTTACTTTTCCGCAATCGCCAGACGCCGCCGAGCAATAAATTCTCGTGCACAGTTAATTCTGTAACAACAGAGCGCCCTTCCGGCACATGGACAATTCCAGATCGGACTATCTCTTCGGTCTGCAATTTCTCAAGCGAAGTCTCATCCCACAAAATACTTCCTGTCGTTGCACGCTTAAGCCCAGAGATTGTTCGCAAGAGCGTTGACTTACCAGCACCATTCGCGCCGATAATTGCGGTGATTGAACCGCGTGGAACATTAAAGGTCGCGTTTGAAATAGCACGAATGGCGCCATGATCAATCGTTAATCCTCGAACTCTAAGGGTCATAAGTCGCCAGCCGCTGTTCCGAGGTAGGCCGCAATGACGGCAGGGTCTTGTCGAACTTGCTCAGCACTTCCGCTTGCTATTACCTCACCAAAATCAAGAACATATAGCCGCTCACAGACTGCCATCACAACATCCATGTGGTGCTCAACTAAGATGACTGAACAGTCACGGCGTAAGTTCTTGATCAGGTGGCCAAGCCAATCGATATCTTCTTTGCCTAGTCCACCGGCAGGCTCATCAAGTAAAAGTATCTTCGGCTCAGAAATTAGAGCGCGCGCAATCGAAACTCGTTTGGTTTCTGGATAAGCCAAAGTATCGGCGCGACGTTCTGCCAATCCCCCGGCATACACTCTTTCCAGCGCTAACAGGGCCCGATCTCGGAGCGCTCGCTCATCTTTGGCAGTTCGCCCAAGTAGAGCGCGCCCCAAGCCTGTGCGAGAAAACTTATGTGCGCCAATCATTACATTCTCTAAAACCGTTAAATCTGGGAAGAGTCCCACGCCTTGCAAAGTTCTGCTGATGCCGTGCGATACCAACTCGTGTGGTTTTGGCCAATCTTCTTTTTTCCCATAAAGGGTGCAGGAGCCTGAATCGGGCTTTACTAGTCCAGAAATCGCATTGAGTAGAGTTGTTTTGCCAGCACCATTAGGACCAATTAATCCAACCACTTCATTTTTATGTAAATCCAAATAGACATCTTTAAGAGCACGCAACCCACCGAAGGTGACATTTACTTGAGCAACGCTCAACAGCGTGGACACAATTCACCCGCTCCCTATCAAAGCCGTTCCGGCTGTTCCGGTTATCTCAGTAAATCTACATCAGCTAAATTTTTACCGACTTATGGAAGATTATTATGGATTACTTATCCGCGCGAACCTAGGCACTCTGCCCCCAATTCTCGAGAGAATCTCATACGAAATGGTGCCGGCCGCCCTGGCCCAATCGTCTGCGCTACTCGCTCCCTCGCCACCAAAAAAGATAGCTCGATCGCCCGCTTTAACATTCGTTTCCGGTCCGAGATCGACACTCACCTGGTCCATGGAAACTCGACCAATAATCGGGTATCGCCGGCCCGCGATGGAGACTTCAATTGGCATCTTAAAATTTCTGGGAATTCCATCTGCGTAACCCATGGGTATCAAGGCAATAAATCTCTCCGTGGCCAATTCGACTGTTGCGCCATAGCCAACGCTCGCCCCCGCGGAGACTCTCTTGACCAGTGCAATATCGGCACTTAACTCCATCGCAGGCTTAATGGAAATCTGATTACTTACTATTCCGCCTGGAAAATATCCATAGAGAAGTAAACCGGCGCGCACCATATCAAAATGAAAATCTGGAAAATGTGTCACCGCACCTGAATTTGCCAAATGTCTAATCCCAGGATTGATCCCCTCGCTTGCCATGTAATCGAGTGCAGCCAGAAATCTTCCACATTGCTCTTCGTTTAGTGGATGAGTTGGTTCATCTGCACAAGCTAAATGTGACCATGTCCCAACAAGCATCAATCTCTCTTCATCGATTAACTCGCCTATTGTGCTCACAAGCTCTGGAAACTCATCCAGAGCTCCAGATCGCGTCATGCCGGTATCTACTTTCAGGTGCACTCGCGGCGTCACTCCCGTTGCATCACTGGCAGATAGCAGGGCTCTGAGTTGATCAAAGGATGAGATAGAGAGATCAATCGTAAAATCGAGCGCCTTCTTAAAATCTGAAGTAGGCGGCGTTAGCCAAGCAAGTATGGGAGCAGTAATCCCGGCATCGCGTAATCGCACTGCCTCATCTATGAATGCAACGCCTAAGAAAGTAGCTCCTCCATCAAGAGCAGCTCTTGCTGAATCAACAAGTCCGTGACCGTAAGCATCTGCTTTTACAACTGCCATTAGCGGCACATTGGTCGCCTCGATAATTGAACGAGTATTTCTTGTGATCTGTTCATAATCGATTGTCGCGCTAAAAATTGATTCAACCACGAGCGTTCTCAATCACAATCATTGCAACCACAACAGGACCATCGTGTGAGATCGAAAGATGAATCTTCCCGGCACCAGCTCGTTGTTTAGCAATTCCGTTGAGAACCATGATGGGAGCGCCATTGTCGGCTCGATGCACATTTACATCGTGCCACGCGAGACCTTCGGGTACGCCAAGAGCTTTTGCTAGCGCTTCCTTCGCGGCAAAGCGTCCGGCGAGAAATGATGGATGCGTCTGGTCAGCTGTCGCCAACTCACTCTCGGTAAAGAGCCGCTCGCGCATCCCTGGAGTGCGCTCTAGCGATTGAGTGAACCTGGCAATTTCCACTACATCTACGCCTATTCCTTTAATCATGAACGCACCTCTTCGGGGGTTTGCGTAATTCGATTTGACGATACCAAGCGATCTATCGCCATCACAAGTAGTAGTAGCGCTGTGCCGATACTGACGCCGCCAACGAGATCAGAGAGCCAGTGCGTATTGCGAAATAGAGAGATAAAGACGACCAATGTAGTGACTGACCCAACCGCCCAAATCGCCACCCGAGTTCGAAAACGACTTGGAGCAGAGTACTTAACCGCCAGATAAGCAAATAGCCCCCAAGTAAGAATCGCATTTGAAGCATGTCCACTTGGGTAGGACATCCCACCTGCATCGAGTAAATCAATCTGCAATTTAGGTTTAGTACGACCAAACTCCAACTTGGCTAACCCAACAACTAAATTCAAAGCCAACAATGAGATGATGGAGAGATTAATCGGTCGCCAAGTTTTAAACTTTCGACCTAAATAAACGGAGAGTGAAAGCAAGAAGATTGCAGTTAAACCACGTAAGCCAAGGTGGTCAAGGTTATAAACCACCCAATCACCCCACTCTGGAAGTTCAGGTCGTCTCCAGCGAGCAATCGTGGCATCAATTTCTGTAAGGGGTCCGCTATGTAGAACATCAAAGGTGATGTATGTAAACGCACCCATCGCCAGCGCTGCGTTACGAATATGCCAAGAGACCGGACGCTTTAGCTGATCCATTTATTCGACCGTCACAGACTTCGCAAGATTCCTAGGTTGATCTACATCATATCCCCGAATTACAGCCGACTCGTAGGCAAAGAGTTGCAGCGGCAAGACTGCAAGTAGGGGCTGAAATAAGAGTGGCGCATCTGGGATTCGAATTGCTCTTGCATCTGAAATGGAAACATCGCTCTCGGATGCGATGATTATTGCTCGCGCGCCACGTGCTTGAATTTCCTGCACATTACTGAGCATCTTGTCGTGTAGTGGACTCTTTGGACTTGGCATAATGACCAACACCGGAGTGCCCGCTTCAATAAGCGCAATTGGTCCATGTTTCAACTCACCTGCAGCAAAGCCCTCTGCATGCAGATACGCCAATTCTTTTAACTTCAGGGCACCTTCAAGTGCAACTGGATATCCCACATGTCTACCCAGAAAGAGGATCGATTGCGCCTCTTTGAACTCTTCGGCCAACTCTTTCAACCGCTCTGAGGTCTCTAAATACCTCTCAATTTTTATTGGCATCTCATCTAGTTCATCGAGAATATCGCGCACTTCATCGACAAACTTAATTCCTCGAACTTGTGCAATATATAAACCAACAAGATAAGCGGCAACTATCTGGGTCAAAAATGCTTTTGTCGAAGCGACGGCAATTTCAGGTCCTGCCTGGGTGTAAACCACTCCATCAGATTCACGTGGAATTGATGCGCCATGGGTGTTGCAGATTGAAATGACCTTAGCCCGCTGCTCTTTTGCGTGGCGAAGGGCCATCAACGTATCCATCGTCTCACCTGATTGGGAGATTGCGATTACGAGAGTGTTGCGAGTAATGATGGGGTCTCGGTAACGAAACTCAGAGGCTAATTCAACTTCAACCGGAATTCGTGACCAATGCTCAATGCCATATCTTGCAATCATGCCTGCGTGAAATGCCGAACCACAGCCGATGATTATGATTTTTTCTATGTCCCGCAATTCGTCATCGCTAACTCGAACTTCATTGAGCGCCAAGCTCCCGGTCTCATCAATTCGCCCTAGTAAACAATCAGCAAGCGCCTTAGGTTGTTCCATAATTTCTTTAGACATGAAATGTGGAAAACCATTCTTTT
>Ga0164292_10003175_pt1 | contig 13429 bp, 14 predicted proteins | sample GEODES117metaG_FD_111486 | JGI IMG/M metagenome (GOLD analysis project Ga0164292, IMG submission 111486) | Eutrophic lake water microbial communities from Lake Mendota, Wisconsin, USA - GEODES117 metaG | ecosystem: Environmental > Aquatic > Freshwater > Lake | place: USA: Lake Mendota... | reverse complement strand
GGTGCCCAGCCAGCCGATGCTGGCCGATTGAGTGGAAGAGGAGCTCCTCAGAGCTCCTCTTCCACTTCCGGTTTGATCGTGCAGTCGGCCATCGGGTAGCTCACGCAGAGCAGGGCGAAACCCTCAGCGATCTGATCATCATCCAGGAAGCTCTGGTCGGATTGATCCACACTGCCGGAGAGGATCCGGCCGGCGCACGTGCTGCAGGCTCCTGCCCGGCAGGAGTAGGGCAGATCGATACCCTGTTCCTCTGCGGCATCGAGGATGTAGGTGTCATCGGCGCAGCTGAAGCTGCGGCCGTCCTCGAGGGTGATGGTGAAGGTGGCCATCGGTAGGCTCCTGGCACGGAACGGTTGATCATCCATTGCACCCGGAGCTGGCTAGGACTCCTGTGCTGCTCGACACCTCTGTGGGCGAATCCCCACCAACCCTGCCGCCTCCCCTCTGGGACGATCGCCGCCAGGCCGGCCTGGCCCTGGCGGCGTTGCTCGGGGATCCACAGCCGGACACCCTGCTGCTGGCTCTGCCGCGTGGAGGGGTGGCGGTTGCTGCGGCGATGGCCGAGCGGCTGGCCCTGCCCCTGGCGACCTGGTGTGTGCGCAAGGTGGCCGATCCCGCCAATCCCGAACTGGCCATCGGCGCTGTTGCCCCGGGGGATGTCGTGGTGTGGCGCAACGGTGCCTCGGCCAGTCGTCACGAGGCGGCAGCTCGCCGCGGGGGGTGGTTGCAGGCCCAGCGCCAGGAACGGGCACGGCGAGGGCGGCTGTTCGGCGATCCTGATCCCGCCAGCCTGCGCGGCCAGCCTCTGGTGCTGGTGGATGACGGTGTAGCCACCGGCATGACAGTGCAGGCTGCCCTGCTGTCGCTGCAGCGCTGCTCACCAGCGTCGCTGCAGCTGGCGGTTCCGGTCGCCGACCGGCAGGTGCTGGCCGCTCTGGCGGCGCTGGTGGACCGGATCACGGTGCTGGCGGCAGTGCCCGACCTCCAGGCCGTGGGCCTCTGGTATCGCCACTTTGAGCAGCTCACCGACGTCGAGGTGCTCGACCTGCTGGCTGCAGCTCGTCGCCGCTAGTTCAGGCTTCCCATGGGCATGGGCTGCCAGCTGTTCAGGGCCCTTGGCGCATCGTCGGGCTTGAGCAGAGCTGCGGTGAGGGCGTAGATCCCTTCCTGCAGCTGGACCAGTGGCCGGCTATCGGGTTGCTGCACGGGCCCCATGGTGTCGATCGTGCGGATCAGCACCTGCAGACCGAACAGCACCTGCTGCATCGCCGGGTGCTCCAGGTTGATGGCCTGGGGTTGCCTGAGCAGGTGAAGCGCATCGTCGAGATGGAGTGTGCCCCCGCTGGCTTCACCGAGGTAGCGGGCGAGCAACTGGGGTGACAGGTTGTAGATCAGCCCACTGGCCAGGCTGGTTTCCTGCAGGTACTCCATGCCCGGCAGAAACATGCCGGTCGCCCCCGCACTGGCGAGGAACGCGTGGCCATCAAGCGCATAGCGGGCATGGCCTTGGTTCAGCAGCACCACGGCACAGTCGCTGCTCTCGTCCACCCAAAGACGGGTCGGGGTGGCGCAGGCTGCCGTCAGGCCCATATCGCCGGCGATGCGATAGCTGGAGCGGTGACGGAACGTCTGGGCGGCGCCCACCGGGACGATGTCGCGAACCGGAACGGTGAGCGAGATGTGCTCTGCCAGCTGGTCGATGTCTGCGGTGATCGTGGCTTCGTGGTTACCCAGAAGCAGGGGCTTGGCCAGCGCCCGATACCTGGAGTCGTCGCGGTGGGGCATCCGAGCCAGGCCAGTGCTTGCACCCTAGGGAGACTTTTCCGGGGGTGCGCGCCTGATGATTGGCACCCAAAATCAACAGCGGCCTGTCCGTCAGCCCTGCAGGGAGGGCAGATGGCTGCGCATCCACTCACCCAGCACGCGGCTGGCTTCCGAACGGAAGGGCTCCACGGCGTCGGCGCTCAACAGCGGATAGCTGGTATCTGTACTGGCGTCCCCGCGCAGTGGTTTCCAGTTGCTGCGCTCCTTCTGTTTGAGCTCCTCGAGAGGGGAGACATAGTCGAAGGTGAGGTTGCGGCCAGCGCTGGCCGCCTGGGCCAGCAGCTCCTCCCGCAGCGCCACCAGCTCCCGCGCCTTGAGGGTGTCCGGCAGCCCCAGCACCGGCTGCAGCTCATCGAGCAGGGCCAGCTCGGCCGCCAGCAGCACGGGCCAGGCCCCCTGTTCTCCGGCGTTGAGCTGCTGTTCGGCCTCATGGGCCAGCATCGCCTCGCGGTAGAAGGCCAGCCAGCGGTAGTGCGATTTGTCCTGCAGCGCTTTCTTCAGCGCGGCCTTGCCGCTCACGCGCTTGGGCAGGGCCGCTTCGGCCTTGCGCAGGAAGGCGCGATCCTCCGGTTCGAGGTTGATCGCTCCCCAGCGGTGGCGGTACTCCCACAGGTCCGCATAGCGGCGCACATCCTCCGCCGGCCAGCCCATGGCCTGCAGTTCATCGGCTCTGCTGATCTCGTCCTTGGCCAACGTCCATCCGTTCGCGATCCAGGCAGCGTAAAGGGCAGCCCCTGGCCTGGCTCAGCGCACCACCAGCACCGGACAGCTGCTCTGGGTGAGCACCCGCTGGGTTTCGCTACCGATCAGCAACCCCTCCAGGCCGCGGCGGCCGTGGGAGGCCATCACGATCAGGTCGCAGCCCTGGGCCCTCGCCTCCTCGAGGATCGCCTGGTGGGGCTGGGGATTCACCAGCAGGCACTGATCAGCCTCCACCCCCGCCGCCGCCGCCCGGGCCATCGCCTGGCCCAGGATCGCCTCAGCCCGTTGCTGGGTGGCGGCCATCAGGGCATCAACCGTGCTCGGCTCCACCAGCTCTCCCACCCCCACCAGGCTGATCGGGAAACTCACCTGCACATGCAGGATGCGCAGCCGGGCACCGAGCGCGGCGGCCAGGCCCACGGCCTGCTCCACCGCCCGGTCGGAGATCTCGGAGCCATCGGTTGGAACGAGCAGATGGTGGTAGGTCATGCCGGCTGAAGCGCATCCCCTGAGGATGGCGCCGGTGCAGCGGTGTTGCGCAGGGGTGGATTCCCTTTGTTGCGTACGCGGTGGGCTTGGTGGGCCCGCCCGGGTCCTTAATGCAAGGGGTCGCTGATCACCAGGGTGGTGCTGCTGAGGCGCTGCAGCAGCCGGGTGGTGAGGTCGCTGGCGGGAATCGGCAGGCCGGCCACCAGCCGCCGCTGGGAGCGCAGGATCACCAGGTCGTGCTCCACCCCCCGGCGCAGGATCGTGGTTTCCACCCCATGGTTCGGCTGCAGCTCCACGCGCACCTCCACGCGGGTGCCGGGGCCGTCGCGGTTGCCTCCTCCAGCGGGAGCGGCACTCCAGCGCTCCAGGTCGCGGCGCCGTTCGGCCAGGGCCAGGGCCCCCAGCCGGGGGTCGTGCAGGTGCAGCAGGGTGAGGCTGGCACCGAGGGCGACGGCCAGCCGTTCCGCCAGCTGAAATTGCTCCAGGGCCCCGGCGGTGAGGTCCTTGACCGGCACCAGCAGTCGCTGCCATTGGCTGGGTTCGCTCACCAGTCGGGCCACCACCACCGGGCAGGGCACCTGCCGGCAGGTGGCCTCCACCAGATCCCCGAACAGCCAGCGGCCCAGGCGGCTGGGGGGTGCCAGCCCCATCAGCACCAGGTCAGTGCCCTGCTCCATCGCTGTCCGGGCAATGCCCGCTGCCACATCGGTGTCGACCCGCAGCAGGGTTTGGCAGGGAATGGCCTGCTCGGCGCTGATCCGCTTCGCCTGCTCCAGCAGCTGCCGCCCCTGCCCCAGCTGGGCGGTGAGGGCGGCGGCGCTGGCTCCGCCGGCTTCGGGCTGGTTGGGAGCCACCACAGCGAGGGGCAGCACCCGGCCGGGGTGGTCGGCATCGCCGCCGATCAGCAGCCTGGCCAGGCTCAGCAGGGGCCGCTCGTTGTCCGGATTGGCCACGGGCAGCAGCACGGTGAGCGGGCGGCGCACCAGGGCCAGGCTGCCGCTGCCGCTGGGCTCCTCGGCGCCGCCCATGGCCCGGCCCAGCCTGGGCATGGCCAGCGCCGTGAGCGAGGGCCCGAGGGTTGCGGTGACCACCATCAGGGCGAGCACGCTGTTGAGCACCTGCTCATCGAGCAGGCCGGCCCGGAATCCCACGAAGGTGGCGGCCAGGGTGGCCGCCACCTGCGGCAGCGACAGCGACCAAAGGGTGAGCATCTGGGCGCTGTTGTAGCGATAGATCCGGCCGGCCCACCAGGAAGCCAGGCCCTTGCTGGCGATCAGGGTGGCGATCAGGCCCACCGCGAACAGGGAACCCTGAAGTGTGGCCAGGAAGGCCGGCAGGTTGAGCAGCAGGCCCAGATCGATGAAGAAGATCGGGATGAACAGGCTGGCGCCCACGAAGATCACCTGCTCCTTCACCCGCCCTTCGGGCAGCACGCCATTCACGGCCAGCCCGGCCAGAAACGCCCCCACGATCTTTTCCACGCCGGCGAGTTCGGCGGCCAGGGCGGCGAGGAACACGGCGAGCAGCACGAGCACGAACAGCTGGCTGTCGTTGTTCACCTGGCGCCGTACCAGCAGGCGGCCCAGGCGCTGGATCAGCACCAGCACCAGGGCGGCATAGGCCGCCACCTTCAGCAGCAGGCCGATCGCCCCCAGGGGACCCATGGCGCCACGGGCCAGCCCCACCGTGAGGGCCAGCACCACCAGGGCGGCGATGTCGGTGAAGATCGTGCCGCCGATGGCCACCACCACCGATTCCTCGCGCACCGCGCCGTAGCTGCGCACGATCGGATAGCCCAGCGGCGTGTGGGAGGAGAGGATCGAGCCCAGCAGCACGCTGCTCAACGGGGAGTAGCCGAAGCCCAGCCCCAGCAGCAGACCGCCGGCCATCGGCAGGCCGAAGGTGAGCAGGCCGAAGCGGAAGGAGCGCTGGCGGATGCGGGCGAATTCCACCAGGTCGATCTCCAGCCCGGCGCGGACAGCAGATAGATCACGCCCACGTCGGAGAGCAGGCGAATGGTCTCGCTCTCGCTGCTGAGCCAGCCCAGGCCATGGGGCCCGATCAGCACTCCTGCCAGTAGCAGGCCCACCAGGTCGGGCAGGCGCAACCGGCGCACCAGCGGGGGCACCAGCACACTCAACCCGAGCACCAGGGCGAAGGTCGCCATCGGGTTGTGGGCCAGGAAGGCAGTCAAGGGCAACCGCGTTCAGTCGAGGCTCAGCATGGCAACTCCTGGATGGGGCGTCGCCGTTTCACACCCGCCCCGTGCGGATTGGCAGGGTCAGGGACTCCCCTGCCAGCCAGCCAGGTGCGAGGCCGCCTCGGAGCGGGCCAGGGCCCTGGCCGCCGGCAGGGCCGGTGTGAGCTGCTGGGAGCTGAAGGGGGGCAGGGAGCGGCTGCGCAGCCAGGCCCCCCATCGGAATTCATGGAAGGGGATCAGCGGGGCAGCTTTGATCACCCCCTCCCGCTTCAGCTTCCACACCAGGCTGCGGTAGGGGTCGTCCTCCAGGCCCAGCAGGTTGGCGGGCAGGGCGGCAGGGGCCAGGGGACCGAGGCCGCGGCCGTTATAGAGGTAGAGCCAGCCCCGCCGAAGCAGCTCGGCCAACACGTCGCTGGGGTCGGCTGTGTTGAGTTGCAGCGCCACGTAGCCGAAGGCGGTGGCCTCGGGCATCAGTTCCAGCAGGGCGCGCAGCCGGTGGTGACGGTCCACCATCCACACCTGGCCATCGCCGCTGCGCACCAGCGGCACGGGTTTGCTGCCCAGGTAGTCGCGCCGTTCCCGGCTGCTCTCCACCCGGAAGTCGCTCTGGCGGCTGCGCACTTCGGCCAGGCCCACGCACATCTGGGTGGGCCGCAGGCTGGCGATCGGCACCTCCAGCAGGGCCTCGGCGCGGGGTGGCGGAGGCAGTTCCTGAAAGGGGGGGAGGCGCAGACCCATTCCCCCATCCTCGCCCGAAGCCGGATGGGTTGCTGCAGATAGGGTCAGGGGGTCAGCCGTTGCCCATGCACACCTCAGCAACCCCCACTCCGCTGCACGGTGCTCCGCTGCACGGTGCTCCGCTGAACGGTGAGCACGGGCCGATCGGCGTTTTGGTGTGCGGCCATGGCAGCCGCAACCGCCTGGCGGTGGAGGAATTTGCCCGCTTGGCCGCGGCCCTGCGCGAGCGTCTCGCTCCCCTGCCGGTGGAGCACGGCTATCTGGAGTTCGCCCGGCCGATCCTGCGGGATGGGCTGGAGGCCCTGCGCCAGCGGGGCGTGAAGCACATCCTGGCGATCCCGGCGATGTTGTTCGCCGCCGGCCATGCCAAGAACGACATCCCCTCCGTGCTCAACACCTACGCCGCCGAGACCGGCCTGCGGGTGGATTACGGCCGGGAGCTCGGGGTGGATCTGAAGATGATCCAGGCGGCGGGCGCCCGCATCCGCCACACCCTCGAGCAAGCCGACCAGGCAGGGGCTGTACCCCTGCACGACACCCTGCTGGTGGTGGTGGGCCGGGGCTCCTCCGATCCCGACGCCAACTCCAATGTGGCCAAGGTCACCCGCATGCTGGTGGAGGGCATGGGCTTCGGCTGGGGGGAGACGGTGTACTCCGGCGTGACCTTCCCGCTGGTGGAACCCGGCCTGCGCCACGCCGTGCGCCTCGGCTTCCGCCGCATCCTCGTGTTTCCCTACTTCCTGTTTTCAGGCGTGCTGGTGAGTCGGATCCGCCAGCACACCGAGCTGGTGGCCGCCGACCATCCCGCGGTGCAGTTCCTGCCCGTGCCCTATCTGGGCGACCATCCCCAGGTGCTGGACACCTTTGCCGAGCGGGTGGCGGAGGTGGTGCGCGGCGACACGCAGATGAACTGCTCCCTGTGCAAGTACCGGGCCCAGGTGCTGGGTTTTGAAACCGAGGTGGGCGCACCGCAGCACAGCCACCACCACCACGTGGAGGGGCTCACCGAGAGCTGCACCCTCTGCGAGCGTGAATGCACCGGAGCCTGTCAGCCCGATGGGGTGCCGCTGCCGCTGGGGCATGACCACAGCCACTCCCACGATCACAGCCATCACCCGCCCTATCCCCAAGCCGACCATCCCCTGGGGCCCCGCAGCCTGCGCCGCCATGGCGATCACTGAGGAACCTCCCTGCTCAGCTGTCTCGCCCGGGCTCCGGCCCCGTGCATGGGGTGGGTGATCAGCACAACTGATCATTTAGGCCTATCCCCAGCGGTGCTGGTTTTTCCCCATGCGCTTGCATGGTTTTCCCCAACCGCCTCCTGGCCGGGCCTGCTGGGCTGGTCGGGCTGGGGAAAGTGTCTGTCTGCGGATCGACCGCCCATCCCCCCCTTGACGCACCCCCCTGCCGGGGGCATCGACATCGTCGCCCAGCCGGTCCTGGATCGGCCGCCTGTGCTGGCGGTCTGTCTCAGCCTGACGTGGGGTGATTTCGACCTGAGGGCACCCCTTTGACGGCAGCGGCCTGCCTGTGGCGTACTGGGCCCAACAGCAATCCTTGCGCTCCCGCCATGACCCCCGATCCGGCCACCAGCGGTTCTGCCATCAGTCTGGAAACCGAGGTGCCGGAGGTGTTGTTCGAGGGCATGCGCCAGTTCATTGCCACCAACCCCCACTGGGATCAGTACAGGCTGATCACCTCGGCCCTGGCCAGTTTTCTGTTCCAGCAGGGCTGCAAGGACGCCTGTGTGAACCAGCACTACCTCAACGGCCTTTTTCTGCGCTGACTGGCGGCCGAGGCCCACCCCTGTGCCAGTGAAGGGCAAAAAAAAGGCGGAGGAGCCATCCCCCGCCTCAGATCTCCCTTGCCCGACCCGTTACAGGTCGCCTTGTGATTGTGCAGATCTCAACCCAGGCGGTTTGTGGCCAATGACACCAGATCTCTCGCTTGATCCTGAGCTGCACACCGGCCGCTGCTCCAGCCGGCCGCCATCCCCCCGCTTCAGCCGCTCAGCCGCCGCCGCGCAGGCCCGCCAGCTGATCGCCATCTCGGTGAGGGTGGGGCTCTGCCAGCCGGCGGAGGTCCAGCAGGCGCCGTCCACCACCAGCAGGTTGGGCGCGCGCCAGCACTGGTTCCAGGCGTTCACCACACCCGCGCTTTCGTCGGCGGCCATCGCCGCTCCCCCCAGTTCGTGGATGTAGTAGCCGGGGGGGGGCGCATCGGCGCGCACGGCCCAGCTGCGGCGCACCCAGGGCTCCAGCAGAGGCAGCACGAACAGCTCCTCCAGGGGCCGGATCGTGCCGCCGGCCGCTGCCACAACCGCCTGCATGCGCTCCTGCATATGGGCCACCATCGCCCGCTCGTTCTCGCCCCAGGCCATGGCGATATGGGGGGTGGGCAGACCCCAGGCATCCAGCAGGGCATGGTTGAGCGTCACCCGGTTGCGCGGGTCGGCCAGCACTTCGCCATGGCCGATCAGAAAGCCGCTGGCCTGATCCGGGTAGCGCCGCAGCGGCCGCGGCGGATCGAAACGCTGCAGTGCCGCCCAGATGCCGTAGCCGCGCCGGAAGCTCTCGGCCTGGCCATCGACGAGATTGACGGTGTTGGGGATGAAGCAGCTGCCGGCACCGGAGAGTTCAGCCGGTTCCGTAGCGGCTGGCACCCCCGGCAGCGAGAAGAAGCGGCAGCAGGAGATGTGGTCCATCAGACCCTCCCCGAGGCTGCCGGAGGGGTCGATCAGCCCTCCGCTGCGCTCGCTTTCACTGGAGTGCAGCAGCAGCCGCAGGCTCTCGATCGTGGAGGCACAGAGCACCACCAGCGGCGCCTCCACCAGCTCCCGCTCACCGCTGCGTCCATCCACCAGCACCACGCCCCGGGCCAGGCTCTGGTCGGGATGCATCAGCACATGGCTCACGATCGCCTGGCTGCGCAGTTGGGTGCGGCCGGTGGCCAGGGCCCGGGCCAGGCTGCTGCCCGGGCTGCTGCTCACGGGCCAGGCGGGTCCTCGCCCCAGACTGAACCCCCGGGAGTGGATGAAGGGAAGCCCCAGTTGCTCGCGCACCACCTGTCCCAGGTGGGACTCCGCCGGGGTGAAGGGCAGGGGGGGCGCGAAGCGCCCATCAGGCAGCTGGGGCAGGCCGTCCAGCTGGCCCCGCACCCCCAGCCAGGCTTCTAGCTGGTCGTAATAGGGAGCCAGGTCGGCGCTGCTGATCGGCCAGCCCGCGCCGGAGCCCTCCCGCTGGGCGGCCTTGAACTCGTAGTCGCTGAGCCGCAGGGTGATGCCTCCCCAGGTGAGGCTCTTGCCCCCCACCTGGCGGCCACGGGTCCAGAGGAAGGGCTGGTCGGCCGGGGTGGAATAGGGATTCCGCCGCTCGTCTGTGAACAGTTCGGGGTTCTGCTTCCAGTAGCCGGGATGGTGGCGCTGCAGGGCCTGCTTACCGCTGCTCAGGTTCACGAGGCGGCGCAGGCTGTTGGCCGGTTCGCTGCCGAAGGCCCGCGCGGGCTGCTGTTCCTCACCGGCCTCCAGCACCAGCACCTGCAGCCCGGCCTCGGCCAGCACCATCGCCGCCACGCCGCCGGTGGCGCCGGAGCCCACCACGATCGCATCCACGGCTGGCGGCATGGCAGGGGGGCAAACGCCGAACGCTAGGCCTCGTGGGGCGGTCGCAGCGGCAACCACAGGCTCACCGCCGCCCCGCCCAGGTCGGCAGAGCGGCTGGCCTGCAGCCAGCCACCGTGCTGCTCCACTGTGGTGCGCACCACGAACAGACCCAGCCCGCTGCCACCGGCTTTGGTGGTGCGCAGGGGTTGGCGGCCCAGATCCCTGCCGGCATGCGTCAACCCTTCGGTTTCATCCAGTCCGGGCAGCCCGGGCCCGCTGTCCGCCACTTCCAGACCGGCCAGGCCGTGGGGATGGTCGGCGCTGGGTGGTTGCCGCTTTAGCCGTAGCCGCAGCAGACGCCGTTCCGGCGCCATGGCGGCGACCGCTTCCGCGCCGTTGCGCAGCAGGTTGGCAATGGCGATCTGCAGTTGCACAGGATCCCCCACCACCGGCAAGGGGGAAGCGTCCAGCGGCCTGCCATGGAGACCTTCGGCTTCGAACACCACGCCGATGGACCGGCGCTGGTGGTGGGTGAAGGTGATCGCATGACTGGCCGCATTGGTCAGATCCAGGGGCTCCTGGTTGCTTTTCACATTGCTGAGCAGCATGCGCATACTCTCCACAGTGCGGGCCACCCGGCTCGACTCGCTGTCGAGCTGGGAGAGCAGGGGCCGCAGTCCGCCGGCGGGGGCGCTGCGGGTGGCCTGCTGGCAGAGCAGGCGGATGGTGCTCAGGGGCTGTTTGATTTCATGCCCCACGGCGGCGGCGGCCAGGCTGGCGCGCAGGGACTGGCGCAGCTCTTTCTCCCGCAGCTGGATCGCTGCCACCATCGCCGTGAAACGCTCCTGAATCAGGTTGATTTCCAGAAAGCGGTCGGCTGCCTGGGCCAGGCTTCGCTGCTGGCTGGTGTTGTGCCCGGTGCCTGTGGCCTCACCGCTCTCCACCTGCCGCAGCTGCTCAGCAAACGTGCTCACGGGATTGAACAGATTGGCGTGCAGTGTTCGGTTCTTGAGGATGAAGATGGCCACCAGCAACAGGGACACAGCCAGCGCGGCCATGGCCATCACCTGGCGTTGCTGCTCCATGGGCCGAGCCGGCACCAGGGTCACAAAGGCACCGCCGAGCTCGTACTGCTGGCCTGCGAGGGGCAGCCAACGCTCGTTGCCCACCTCAAGCAGGCCTGGGAAATGGGGGGATCGGGCCCTGTTGAGATCAATGCTGGCGATCGGAAGATCGGGATGGCTGGAGAGCATCACCAGCCCATCATTGCTGACCAACAAAAGGGGAGAACCGCTGATTGCCGCAAAGCGACGCAGGAAGTTCTGCACGAAGCTGAGATTAAGCCGCCCCAGCAATAGAGACGAACGATTGTTATCCTTGAGTACCAGATAGATGCTGGCAATCTCATCTTCTGCGGCCCTAATCACGGGCGAAGGGTCCAGGCTGCCGGGCTTTCTCGCCTCACGATGGCGGCTCTGGTCTCGGATGAAACGGGCCACTGGGCTGGCAGAAAACGAAAATCCCTGGAACACCCTGCTTCCAGGCTTTGACTTGTAAATATGCAGGATCTTCATCTGCTGATCCAGCCTGTATAGATCGGAGAAGTCCTGGGTGACTAGGTTGGCGGCTTGGCTGCGCTCTTCCGGGGGGAGATCGCGAAGAGAATGGAACTGATCCATAGCATCGCCGATATGCTCATGGAGATGAAACTGAACCCGCTCAGCGTCGGCGCGATGCAGGTTGAGGTAACGGCGATTCAGTTCCCGGGCGGCTAACCAGCTCGCGCTGCTGAGTACGCCGAGAGCCACGGCCAGCGCCATCAGATCCTGGCTGAGGCAATAACGCCAGAAGCTGATCGGCCGTCGCATCGTCAGGGCCTGTGGAAGTGGTAGGTGCCTTCCACATCGCCGCTGGCCGTGAAGCGGATTGCTCCCAGGCTGGTTTGATGTGGTTGGTTCTGCAGCAGGTGGCGTTTCACCGCCGCAGGCGTGCGCAGTCCTTGACGGAAGGCCTGATCCAGCAGCTCGATCGCCTGGCGGGTGCCGAGCCCCATGGCATAGGGCAGATAGCCGAAGCGTTGCTGATGGTTGTTGAGAAAACTGTCCACCGCTGCGTTGCTGCGCCGATCTGGATAGGGACTGGCGATCAGGATCTGTCGCCGGGCCTCCCCCGCATTCGCCAGAACGGCAGGGGAGTGGGCCCAGGGGGTGAGCAGAATCGGAGCGCTGGGGTTGGCCAGGTGAAATTGCTGAGCCAGGTTGCCCATCGTGGGCAGGAAATCGCCGCCAAGGATATAAAGAACATCATACAATTGATTCACCACTCCTTGCTCTTCTCGAGGGTCGAAGCGATCGGCTCGAAACGCCTTCACTGTGATCTGCCAGGATCGCTGTGCCTGCAGAGCCTTGAGGAATTCCTCAAGCGCTGGTTCGGTATAATGATGGTTGCGGGTGTCTCGCATCACCAGCAGTCGGCTCCCTTCCATCTGGTTGATGCGGGATGCGATGGCCCGTTGCTCCTGGGCCAGGTCGGGAATGATGCGCAGGAGGTAATCGTCCCGATTGCTCAGCTTCGTGCTGGTGGCTGACACATTGATCGCCAGCACCTGGGCATCGTCGTAGAGATCCAGGGTGGGCACCAGATGGCTGGACGTCTGGGTGTTGATCAGGAAGCGAATCCCCTTGCTGCGCACCGCTTGCAGATCGTTGCGCCCCTCGCCCGGATCGGCTTGGTTGAACATCGTCTCCAGCCGGATCGGGCTGGTGCGGTTCTGCTCCAGAAAGTGCTGGGCCGTGTTGAGGTCGGTGGGATCGACCGCCGCTCCGTAGACAATCGGTCGGTCGACTCCCACAGCCACCCTCACCGGTTGCAGGCGCTGCCGAACCATTGCTGTGAGGCCAGCGCCGGCCAGAACAGCCAGGGCAAGGCCAAGAGCACGGTGGAAGCGCCGGGCTGGCGCCGTCACGCCTGCACCCCCCTGACGAGCATGTCGTCGATCTCCGCTGGCAGGGCTTCGTAGGCGTGGATCTTGTCGATCACGCCCCGCAGCCGTGGTCGCAGTTGCGGCGGACAGACAAAGCAGCCGGCCTCGGCAGAGAGCACCACAACCTGGGTATCGCTCCCCTCAGCGGCCAGCGTCAGGGCCACCCCCAACCCGCTGCCGTCGGGCAGATTCAGATCCAGGACCAGCAGGTCGGGTGGCTGTTGCTGGCACAGGGCGATGGCTTCGGCTGCGGTGCCCACACTGCCGAGCATGCGCGTGGCTGGATGGCTGCGGAGCACTTCGGTGAGCAGCTCCCGCAGCAGAGGTTCATCTTCAACCAAAACACAGGTCAGCACGTTGGATCAGCGGCTGAACGCAGGAGGCAGCTTTGGCTGTTGCCCAATCGACGCATCTGACTGGTGTTCCCGAGATTCCATTCAACCCCTGACCAAGCGGACTGTCCATGGGGATTGATCTCCCCCCGCTTCGCTGTTGATGGATACAAGAAAAATTAATCCAGACAGGCGGTCATGCCTGCCCACAAATGACGTCCCAACAAAAGACTGCCCAACAAAAGACTGCCCAACAAAAAACCCTCGGCCTTGATTTGACCGAGGGTTTTCGGATTTGGTGGCGGGGGCGAGATTTGAACTCGCGACCTTCGGGTTATGAGCCCGACGAGCTACCAGGCTGCTCTACCCCGCGGTGCCTTCGGAATTGTACCAGGCAGGTGTCCCCCGCTACCAAGGGATGCCAGGAGCGCAGCGCTGCTCAGTCGAAGCGCAGTTCGCCGCGCACATCCAGCTGCAGGTGCGGGGCCGGCTGGAGAAACTGTTGCCGCAGCTCCTCCAGGGTCATGGGCGTCAGCCAGTCGAGCTGCTCCAGCAGATGC
>Ga0164292_10003174_pt1 | contig 13429 bp, 10 predicted proteins | sample GEODES117metaG_FD_111486 | JGI IMG/M metagenome (GOLD analysis project Ga0164292, IMG submission 111486) | Eutrophic lake water microbial communities from Lake Mendota, Wisconsin, USA - GEODES117 metaG | ecosystem: Environmental > Aquatic > Freshwater > Lake | place: USA: Lake Mendota... | reverse complement strand
TACGTGTAGGATAAGTCATGAGTGAGCGTCACTGTAAAGATCACAAGCGAAGTAGAATCTGATAGGATCGAGACGATTCCCCATCCTAAAATCGCACTTAAGAGGGATAGATTTTTGGGAATATTAAAAAAATGATCTTTTTTGAAACGAACAAACTCCATCCGAATGTAATTAAGAAATGAGAAAGCATAAATCACAAAAACCATGATTGAAATGAACTCAATACCAGGAATTTTTATAAACAAGCTAACCCATTTATAATCGTAACCGAACGGAACGGCATGCCAGTAAATCACTGGTGCCCACATGGTTAGATATATAAAGAGATCTTCAAATCGTTTTTCCCAGATTGACTTTGGCCCATCCGTTTTGGAGAAAATCTTAACAAATCCAAAATGTTGTTTAATAAAGTGAAAAATAACAAAATAAACAAGTAGTGTGTCTATAAAGGTAACAGAAAATATATTCAAAAGAATTGTCATTACAGGTAACAAAAGAAGATAAGAAAGTGGGTAAAGCCATTTATTTAATTTACTTTCAAGGGGATTCGAAAAGATTCTCGGATACTGAGCAAAGATGTGCGCCCAATCTATAATGAGTACAAGTAAAATGCAAAAGCCTAAGAATTTAGAGTTTGGAGAATCAAAAGGAGGGCTTTTGACAAATGCCAGAAAGATGAACAGAAATGGAACAAGAAAGAGTCCAAAGAAATCGGCATAAGCATTCATTATCCAAGGTTGACTTTTATTGTTCATATTCGACTTTCTTTTTTTTCAAAATATAGGAGAAGTCTTTTTCTTTTTTCCATAAATAACGATCAATAAAATAATGATGACCTTGAGTCACAAAGAAAATCGCCCACCCCAAATTAATGAGGAAGGTTGAATCATTGGTAAGATCATTGAATAATGTACCAATTAAAAAATAACTCTTATTAAGATCGAAAACGAGTTCCGCATGAATACCAACGACGAGTCTACTGACAATAAGTATTCCGAGAAGGTAAACAATTGAGCCTGGTACTGACCAAATTGAATTCCACTTAATGTGGTTGTCTGTGAGCACTTTATCTCTTCTTCCTATAAACCAGACTAAAACCATGTAAGAAACATCATGAGTGAGAACGACTGTAAAGAATATAAGAACGGGAACCTCTTTGAAAAATGAAACACACCCCCAGGCCAGTCCTGCACTAAAAATCGCGAGGAGCTTTGGAGTATTAACCACTTTTGTTCTTAGGAATCGCTTATACTCAAAGTATAAGAAAAGGATCGAAGACAAAAAATATAAACAAAGAGCTATTTGAAAAAACTCTTTAGCATAAGGTAATTTTATAAAATGTATGACCCAGTAGTATGTTTCAAAAGGGAACTCAATATGCCAAAAAATCACGGGAGTCCACATCGACAGATAAATGAATAGTCCCTCCACAAACACTTCCATCTTGGATTTCACTCCATCGATTTTTGAGTAAATTCTTATAAACCCATAGTGCTGACGAATAAAATGGTAAATAACAAAATAAACAAGAAATGATTCCACATAGGAATGGATGAGAAAAAAGGTAAGGAGCAACGCCAGGATAGGTATCAATATGAAGTAAGAAAGAGTGTATAGGTATTTAGCCTTGCGAGTTTCAGCAGGATTTAAAAATATGCGGTACCACTGAGCAAAGATGTGACCCCAATCCAGAATAAGGACAGCATAAACCACCGAAGTTAGGTCAGAACGAGATAAACCATTGAAGGGTGGTAAATTGAAAAAAGCAAGGGTAACAAAAAGAATAGGAATTGTGAAAAATCCAAGGGTGTCACCGTACCAAGAATGGATCCAGGGTTGAGATTTTAGATTCTTAACAATTTCGCCCATAATATTGGTCTAGGTATTTTTTTATAATTCCAATATAATAAGGGCATATAGACTTTCAACAAAGGTTTAAAATGAAACTTTTATATATTTTACTTTTCCTAAGCTTATCAGCTTTTGCTGATTATAATTCTGAACTTGCAGCAATTGAAAAATTTGAAGTAGATGTCTTTCGAAATCAAAGTAATTACTTGAAAGCACAGGCCGGCCAGCTTCCGGATCTAACTCCTGCCTTTAGAAAGAGGCTACAGAGTGAAGAAAAATCTCTTAAATATTTCTATGTGCTCTCGACTTGCTACCGAGCGATGAGACTTTATCAGACAGATAGCAAATTTGCCCTGTTTATTAAAAAACAATTTGGTGGGAAAGAACCTAACAAACAACAGTGGGAGAAAGTTTTTACAGTTCTTGCTAATAATGTTTTAAATGAGCCGATTTCAGAACTAAAAAAATGCCTTAGTGATAATGCTTTTTCGGATGAACATTTTGAAAAAAATATTCAAAAACTTTTAAAAACTAGACTCTAAATTCGGTTTTCTGATTTTAACTTCTGTAAATGCTTCTTGATGTTTTGAAGAGCATAGGGCCACAGGGCCTTATCTACCTCTGCATACAGTCTCTCTAACATTTCCTCAGGAGTGAGTCCCTCAGTATGAAGAGCAAAGACTTGTGCTTCTCGCTCTTTCCTATGGTTAAGAGTTTTTTCTAGAATTGTCGTACCACCAAGACCTATACCATGGGAGGGAAAAACAATTCTAGGACCTAGATTTATAACTTTTGATAAGGTCGAAAAATATTTACTCATGTCCCCTTCATCACCTCCAATAACAACTGTCCCTATACCTTGAAAAAGATCTCCGGCCAGAAACCAGCTTAAATCTTCTGAGTAAAGAGCAATTTGTCCTTCATCGTGACCGGGAACTTCCATAACTAAAACGTCATGCCCTAGCCAAGTTGTTACAACATCTCCGTCTTTAAGGATTGTCACATTGAGATCATCAAAATAATCGGGATACTTCGTTAATATTTTATCCTTTGTATACTGGCTTAAAAGTATTGGTAGGTTAAATTCTCTAGCAAGAACATTAGACATCTCGAAATGGTCTGGATGGTGATGAGTGATCAGAATTTGATCAACTCCAAACAAATGGAGTGTCTTTTTAAATTTTCTATACTCAACTTCATCTTTAGGAGATGGATCAACAATGATTTTTTTGGCAACATGATCGCCAATCAGAAACGCATTTGTCCTAGTGGCAGGTGGAAGTGTATGAGACAATGGCATGATCTGCCGAATACCCTTAAGGGATTCAATATAAGGTACAAATTCCTCACCATTATAGGAAATATTGAGATCTCCAACATGCGTAATCTCTGGAGTTTCAGAAAGTGCCTGTATCACTTTTATGACTGGTGGCACGGCCAGCAATTGACCCTTTTCATAACGGTTTAAAAGGGTTTCTGCTTTCAGCCACTCAAATAGTCTCGCCTCATTCGTGTCGACAATAAATGGTATTTTTTTTGTAAGCTCAATTTTAAAAAAATGAGTGGCAAATCTCAAAGGATTAAAATCTGGCGTAACGGCCAGTCCAAAAAAATGACAAGATCTCACGATTCCTTGTTTGATTTCGTGGTTGAGATCCACTCCTAACTCTTCCTGAATTTCTCTAACGACTGCTCCAAACAATCTCGAATCTAAAGCATCGGTCAGTGGACAGTGCGAAAAGAAATCAGAATCATTTTTTTCAACTTTTCCACCAGGAAAGGCCCAGTACCCAGGAAAAGCCGTTAAAAAGTTTTGTCTTTGAATCGCAAAAATTTCATCTCCACAGGTTAATATAACTGAGACCGCATCAATAATTTTAGACATGCTTTTTTCCCAAATATAAGGAGGCAGCTTTATATCTAACTTCTCTATAACCTTTAATATTATCCAACTCTAATAACCTATGCCGAGGTGGAAATCCTTCTAAAAGCTCTTTCCTCACCTGTTGTGAGATTTCTTTTTCTTTTTTGTGCCACTCAGGCATGAGTAGTCTCAAAGATCGAAGATGTCTCATGATTTTTAGCATCCATCTTTTCGGTGAAAAATCAAATTCAATTTTTTTCCCAAAAAGATCAAAAGCAGGTCGGTTTATATGAACAATTTCAAAGGAACTACCTAAGAGTCCATATCTCTCTTGATCAATTGCCGCCTTTAACGGCGAAATCATGAGATGAGAAACAAAGACCTCATCTTTAATCCAAAACGTTTTTGCTAAAACTCTTAATGCAACAGAAAGATCTTCAGTTGAATACTTCTTTCTCAACTGAAGAGACATTTCGTAAAACTGACCTAAAAATTTGCCCTGATCAAAAACGATAATGTCGTGCAAATATTGTCTTATATGTGAGGAAGGAATTTCTGTGAAACGCTCTCCAAACATTTTATTATAAGTATTCCAAAGATCAACAAATCTTTGACCTCGTTGCCAAGGATAGGCCACAAGTGAAACACTCTTCTCCCAAAGCTTTTTATCATCAAAAACGGATAATTGTTGGATCTCCCATCTATTTAAAAACCAATCTCTTCCCATCTGAAATGCTTCCCAGTTCGGTTCAAACTCAAGCTTGGGTAATGCTGAATTAAAAGCTAATTTAAGATCGTCCAAACTGAAAGGAAGTCTTCCAGCTTGATAGGCGATACCAAGAATCATGGCCGAGGCATAAACAGGTCTTTGAAATCTCTCAAAACTCATTTTCTTTAAAGGCGCCAAGACTAGTTGGTCACCTAACTTATTCTTTAAATCTAATCGGAGTGATTCTTGAGTTGTCACAGGCTTCTCAATTCCTTTATCTAGGAGAATCGAGAGCGGTACTTGGAATTCTTCATCCACAATCATAAGACCTGTGGCACTTAAATAGTCAATGGCACGAGCGCCTTCAAGGAGGTCTGGGGATAAAACAAGATCACTTGTTGCCAGCGGAATAACTGGGCCATGAGTTTTTTTATTTGAATAGATTGAAAGATGACTTGTCACTGAACCATTTCGTTGAGCAAGGCCTTTTTGATCAACAAATTTAAATTTTAAATCATCCCTACCGCCCATTCTTGAGGCGCCTTCGGCTATAATTCTAGAAATTGTTGTGACTCCAGATCCACCAACACCAATCACTAACGCTCTAAAATCCTGGCCGGAAGAAATTTTTTCAAAGGATTTCTTCAATTCTGGAGTTGGTAAATGATCCCAATTCGTGTTGTTCTTTATCGCTTTCTTATATTTTGTAGGATGATAGTTAGAAACTTTTACTAATTCAAAACTTGGACACGCCTTAATTTTTGTACAATAGGAATCAGAGACACAAATCTGAGGATCAATCATAACTTTTGTGCCATAGGCATCTTGAGTTTGAGATAGGCCTGGACAACCAGTCATCTCCACACAGGCCCTGCAATCTTCGCATGCGAGTGTATTAATCTGATAAAACTCGCGAACTTTTTCTGTACCACCAGACGAGAATAACTTTCTTTCTTCTTTTTTCTTACGACCATGAAAGGTAAGACCACACTCTTTATTTGAGACAATCACCTTCACTCCAGGTTCTTGAACAAAATCTAAAAGTAGGTTTTTATAAAAATATCTATCAGATGGATTGACTTCGATTGCCGTTGCGACTTTCAATGACTTGGAAACATCTAACATATTTTGTCTCGGGCGCTCCTCGCCTTCAACCGACACTCCAGATCGAGGAGTGACTTGGTGACCAGTCATGGCCGTATTATCGTTATCCAACAAAATATAAGTAATATTATGGTCCATCTGAACTGAATTTGAAATCGACGTCATTCCAGAGTGAAAAAATGTCGAGTCACCCATTAAAACGACAGATGGATTTGTGGTAAATAAATCAGTTCCTGCTCCGAGAGCACCTCCCTGCCCCATCGCCGAAAGATCATGCATTTCTTTAAAGGGCTCAAGAAATGATAAGGAATAACAACCGACATCACCATGAGAAATCAGATTAATATTTTTATCTGCAAGACTCGAACGAACATCTTTCATAATGGAAAGAGTTTCTCGATGAGGACAACCTGGACAAAAGGTTGGCAAGCGTTTCGGGATTGGCACTTCTAATTTCAGAGGTTGCTGGCAGTTCACATCTGCCATATTAAAATCCAAAAAGTCCTGCAAAAGATTTAATTTTTTATAAATCATTTCGTAACTCAGTCCTCCAAAAGCTGGAAAACCTTCGGTGCTACGAAATTCTTTACCAAAAACTTCAATGGAGAGATGAAGTTTACCTATCAAAGATCGGAGCTCAGCTTCTAAGAATCCTCTTTTCTCCTCAACAACAAGAATTGTCTTTTTTGTTTTTAAAAACGGAATAATTTGGTTCTCATTAAATGGGTAGGAGGACGCTGCTTTATACAAAGAAAATTTTTCATCTAACCCAGATTCCTGGAGTACTTGTTTGAGTGTTTCAAAAACTCCACCACTTGAAATAATTCCGACTTGTGAATTTAGATTTCCAGAAATCTGATCAAGTCCTAATTTAGCTAATTCTTCTTGAACTTTGGGGAAACGATTTTTAATCATTTCTTGATCAGCAATAAGAGAATTTGGTGGAACCATTACATTACTAGTTAAATTAAATTCACTCGGATTTAAAGTGACAGCAGTCTTAGAAACTTCTTTTTCAGGAAAGATCTCTACTCGACCTCCACCTTCTGCCATAAAGGTAGTTAGAAGGAAACCAACATACACACTCGATTCTTGAGACAGTGTGAGCGCTAATTTCATCCAATCTTTTAACTCTTGTGGTGAAGAGGGTTCAAGAAAAGGCATATGAAGATGCTTGAAAAGATATCGCGAATCTGCTGGAGTTGAAGTTGAAATAGACCAAGGATCATCGCCAACAGCGACGACGACGCCAGTTTTTTTCTCGCCTCCCGGATTCGCAAAATTACCAACGCTTAATGCATCCGAAGCGACATGAAGGCCCATGGACTTCATCGCCACCAGAACATTTTGACCGGCCATTTTTGCACCGGATGCCATTGCTGCCGCATTCGCTTCAGAATTAGCGATAACAACGCGAATACCTTTTTTTTGGAGTTCATTTTTTTCTTCGTAAAGAATGTTGAAAAAATCAGCAAGAGGAGAACCAGGGTAACCCGTATATAAACTAAAGCCGGCCTCAAGAGCGCCCTGAATGAGTAATTCGTTACCATTGAGTATCTTATGATTCATATTTTTTCTCAGTTTTTGAATACTTTGGTTATACCTTTTGAGGGTCAGTTGATCAATTAACAAAAATGAATTCAAAGACTTAAAAGTAAACGTCTAAGAGTTAGATTTAAGAAATATTCCGATGTTGTTTTTGACATTCTATATGGATCGATGTGAAATTCTTGATATTAAAATTTGGGAGATAACATGTCGCAAAACCCTGCAGGATTAAGAAATATTGATCACCTAGAATTCACGGTAGACAATATGGAATCCTCTACTGTCAAACTTTTTAGCACTCTCGGTTTTTCTCAATCTGGAGTTACTGAAGACTCAAGACTCTACTCTCAGGGACAAGTCCGTTTTTTAGTGAAAGCTTCTCAAGATAAAAATAACCACGCCAGAAAATATTTTGAGCATCACGGAGAGGGTGTTTCAAAAATTTCTTTTCAAGTCGATTCCGTTGAAAAAGCTCTCGATATCACCTTAAAAAACGGAGCTAAACTAATATCAGATTTAAAAATTGTTGAAACAGAAAAGGGGATCACCAAAACGGCATCGATCCAAGGTTTTGGAGATGTTTTGAATGAATTTGTTGAGCGACCTCAAAATGAATTCAGACCTGGGTTTATTAATGTTACAGAAGACTCCTCTTCAGAACCTCTCAAGACTAGAGTCTCAAGGATTGATCATCTGACAAACAACGTCCCCAAAGGTCAGATGGATCACTGGGTAGACTTTTATAAAAGAACTTACGGGTTTGTTGAAACAAGATACTTCGATATTAAGGGCACCAAAACAGGATTGAATTCTAAAGTCGTTCAACTGGCCGATAACTCAATTATTATCCCAATAAATGAGCCAGAAAAAGAAGGTGGAAAATCACAAATCCAAGAATTTCTTGACGTTCACAAAGGGCCAGGAGTGCAGCATATTGCGCTTATGACTCCAGATATTATTTCTACAGTTGGTGAACTTCGAGAGCGAAACGTGCGATTTTTAAACGTCCCTTCAACATATTATGAGGCGATTCCTACGAGGCCCTTCAAGGTAACTGAGGATTTAAAGGTTCTAGAAAAATTAAATCTCCTTGTTGACGGTGATTCTGAGGGGTATTTACTTCAGATTTTTTCGGATACCTATATTGGCCCACTCTTTTTTGAATACATTCAGAGGAAGAATCACTGGGGATTTGGAAACGGAAACTTCCAAGCACTTTTTGATGCAATTGAAAGAGATCAAATGAAGCGTGGATATCTTTAATTGAAGTATATTCGATAAAGATCAAATCCAAGTTTTAAAATCGTCAAAAGAACAATCGCCCTTAGGAGCCCACGAACGAACTCGTTTCCTTTGAGAATCGCAAGACGAACTCCTACCATGGCACCAGTGATATTAAATACCATCATAGGCAAAGCATACTGAAAGAGAAATTCCGTTTTAAAGGAGAAAAGCAAAATTGCAGCGACATTAGTCGTAAGATTAATAACTTTTGCATAGGCCGACCCCTGAACGAAGGTCATACCGAGTAAGCCAACAAAAAATATAATTAAGAAGCTTCCAGTACCTGGGCCAAAAAAGCCATCGTAAAATCCCATGAAACAACCAATCAAAATGGGTTTCCAAACAGGGATGAAAACTTTTTCATCATGATCTAAAATACCAAAATATTTGTTTCTAATCGTAAAAAGAAATACGAGAAGCAGCAAAATCATAAAAAGAGGCTTTAAAAAATCATTCGATAATCTTGTAACCGTATATGCTCCCAGAAGTGAAAATAAGAATGCACTTATGATCGCCGGAATAATTATCCGAAAGTAATACGGAACATGACGAGAGAATCGATAAGTTGAAACCGCCGTCCCTGTCACAGAAACAAGTTTATTTGTCGCCAGAAGACTCACAACGGGGTACTGGGGAAGAACCATTAAGAAAGCTGGAAGCTGAATGAGCCCCCCCCCTCCCACAATAGAATCTACAAATCCCGCCGAAAATGATGCTAAACAAAGAATAATGAGGTCAGTTGTAACCATACGAAATTATGACTTTATTAATTCATAATGTTAACCAAAATTCTTCCAATGTTAAGACTAGGTTAAGAATACAGGGGCCATAGCAATTTCACTCGTGGATTTATAAAATCAGGGAAAATTTAAGGGAATTTGTGATGAGAAGACTTGTATTAGTTTTAACGTGTTTATTTATTTCTGCGTGTTCGCAAAAAAGCGAAACCATTATTATTCAAAATAAAGGGTCAGATACTTTAGTTAACCTTGCTCAAGCTTGGGCAGAAGAATACAAAAATGTTAATACGAAAGTTGCCCTTGCTGTTTCAGGTGGTGGTTCAGGAACAGGTATTGCTGCCCTCATTAATGGCACGGTTGATATTGCAAATTCCTCTCGGGCGATCAAACCAGAAGAAAGAGACGAAGCCAAAAAAAATACCGGTAATGACGTCAAAGAATTTATTGTTGGTATGGATGCACTTGCTGTCTTTGTTCACCCTTCTAACCCACTTTTGGGTCTTTCTCTTGAAGAAGTTGCTTGTATCTATGGCGAGGGCGGGAAGTGCACTCATTGGAGTGATGTTCGCGGAACAATTGTCCCAGGATGCAAAGATAATAAGATTATCCGAGTTTCACGTCAGTCAAATTCTGGAACCTATCAATATTTTCGAGAGGCCATCTTAGGAAAAAAGAAAGACTTAAAGCTTGGATCGATGGACCTTAATGGTTCCAGAGAATCAATCGATCTCGTTGAGAAAACACCTTGTGCTATTGGGTACTCTGGAATGGGATATCTAAACCCAAGGGTGCGTGCCCTTTGCATCCAAAAAACATCTGATTCTGATTGTGTTGAACCGACTGTAAAAAGTGCGATGGATAAGTCTTATCCCATTTCTCGAGAACTCTATATGTATACTTCCGGAAACCCATCAGAGATCGTTCAGGCCTACCTGGATTGGACCCAAACTGATAGGGCCCACGAAATCACCGTTAAAGCAGGTTATGTTCCTGCTCCTAAAAGGTAATTATGGAAATTAAAGTGACTGAATCTGCTCCACTTGCAATGGAATGGAGACAAAAGAAAAAAGAAAAGCCGGTTAGTGAAAAAATCATCGAAGGTATGATCAAAACTGGTGGAGTAAGCTGTATTGTCTTAATTGCTGCCATTTTATTTTTTATTTTAAAAGAATCATACCCGTTTTTGGTTGGGGCGTTTAACTTTAAGGAATTTTTCTTTTCAGAAGAATGGTACCCAGCATCTGTGGTAAAAATTCGATATGGTATCCTTGCTCTACTTACCGGAACTGTTCTCGTAACGGTTATATCCATGCTGATCGCTGTTCCCCTTGGTCTTGCTTGTGCTTTCTATATCTCTGAATTTTGCTCACCAAAAGTGAGAGAAATTTATAAAATTCTTATCGAATTCTTAGCAGCTATTCCCTCCGTTGTTTGGGGTTTCATCGCCATAATGATGATTAATCCAACAATTATTCAACTATTCGATGTACCAATTGGTCTGAATATTCTTAATGCCTCAATCATTCTCGCCCTTATGTCTCTTCCACTCATCATATCCGTTGGTGAAGATGCTCTTAGGGCCGTTCCTGAAACTTATCGAGAAGCTGCAGAGGCCCTAGGCGCCACCAAATGGGAAGTTGCTACTCGAATTCTTCTTCCAGCTGCAAAAAACGGACTCATGGCGGCTGCCCTTTTAGGAGTCGGCAGGGCCCTTGGTGAAACGATGGCAGTTCTCATGGCGACTGGCCACTCTATCCAAATACCTAATAGTATTTTTGAACCAGGCCGAACACTAACTGCGACGATCGCAGCAGAATTAGGAGAATCTCCAAAAGGTGGAGAACATTATCAAGCTCTCTTTGCGATTGGACTTGTCTTATTCTGCTTATCATTTGTGGTGAATTTAACTGCAGACTATCTCATTCGTGGTAGGAGGCAATAATTATGTTTAAACCTAGTAATCACCTTTTAAATAAAGAAATTAAAGAAAAGAAATTTAAAAATCTTCTTAGTAGCATTACTTTCTTTCTCTTTCTTCCAGCACTCATTATTATCTTTTGGCTTTTTGTTAAGGGTCACTCTGCCCTGTCATGGGACTTTCTATTAATGGATCCGATTGAAGGAATGACTGCAGGAGGAATTTTTCCCACGATTATTGGAACTTTCTGGCTTGTCGTCATCAGTGTACTCGTTGCTTGCCCAATGGGAGTTATTGCTGCCATTTATCTATCTGAGTATGCCAAAGACAATAAGCTCACGAGAATTATACGTCTTGCGATTTTAAATCTTGCGGGTGTTCCAAGTATTGTTCATGCCCTTTTTGGTCTTGGTGCTTTTGTCCTCTTTATGAAAATGGGAACAAGTATTCTTGCGGCTTCCCTTACTCTTGCAGTGATGAATTTACCCGTGATTATTACCTCTACGCTTGAATCACTGAAGGCAGTTCCACAATCTTATAGAGAGGCTTCTTGGAACGTAGGTGCAAGTAAACTTCAAACGATTAGGCATATTGTACTTCCCAATTCTCTTCCTGGTATTTTGACCGGAGTGGTGTTTTCGGTTGGAAGATCGGCCGGAGAAACGGCTGCGATTCTCTTTACTGGAGTGGCCTTCTATTTACCTTTTTTACCGAAATCGGTTTTTGATCAGTGTATGGCGCTTTCTATGCACCTTTTTACAATCTCCACTCAAGTTGTAGGTGTACCAGATGCCTTCCCTTATGCGACAGCACTCGTTCTTATCCTTCTAATCCTTTCGGTGAACTCAATCGCAGTAGCACTTAGAAGTTACTTCCGAATGAAAAGGAAGTGGTAAATTTATGAATAAAAAAATTGAAATCAAAAACCTTACAGTCAATTACGGAACTAAAGACGTTATTCATAATCTTAGTCTAGATATTTATCAAAATGAAGTTTTGGCCATTATTGGTCCAGCGAACTCAGGAAAAAGCTCACTCTTAAGATCATTAAATAGAATGATGGACTTTCATCCTACGGCAAAAGTCTCAGGAGATATTAAACTAGATGGTGAGAGTATCTACCTAGATGAAGACTCCACGTTTCTTAGACGCCGGATTGGTATGGTTTCTCCGCTACCTGTAGGTCTCCCTATGAGTATCAGGGAAAATGTGACCTATGCCCCAAGAATGGCGGGTTGCAAAGATCAAAAAGAATTAGATTTCATTATGGAAGATTGTCTCAAAAAGGCTGCTCTCTGGGATGAAGTGAAAGACCGACTCGATGGTCTTGCAACAAAATTATCCGGCGGGCAACAGCAACGCCTTACGATTGCGAGGGCCCTCTCGCATCACCCAGAAGTTTTGTGTCTTGACGAATTTTCAATAGCGATTGATCCCGTAACAACCATGAAAATTGAAGCTGTTCTCCATGAACTCAAGAAGAATATGACAATTGTCATGGTCACGAATGTGATTAACCAAGCCAAACGTTTAGGGGACAGAACCGCCATGATGTTACACGGCTCAATTTTAGATTTAGATGAGAATGAGAAGCTTTTTAATGGTGTGGTAAAAGATCAGAGGACGAAAGAATATATTGAAGGACTCTTCGGGTAATTTATGAATAGAAATTATGTTGTAAACACAAACGAATTCTCCTTTTGGTATGGCCAATTCCAAGCGCTTAAAGATTTAACGTTTAATATATCAGCCTTTAAAATTACTGCTCTTATTGGACCTTCAGGCTGCGGCAAGAGTACTTTTTTAAAATGTTTAAATCGAGTAAATGAAAGAGGAACAGAAGTTTCTCACGAGGGAAGTATTCAAGTTTTTGGAGAGGATATCTATCACCCGACTGTCGCTCTACCAGAACTGAGAAAACAAGTAGGTATGGTGTTTCAAAAACCAAATCCACTTCCTCTTTCAATTTATGAGAATGTTATTTTTGGGGCCCGAACTCACTTAAAAAAAGTAACAAAGAAAGAATTAGATGAAATGGTCGAAAGCTCTCTTACGAGAGTTGGGCTTTGGAATGATTTAAAAAATCAACTTAACCGTCCTGCTCTAAGCTTAAGCCTGGAAAAGCAGCAGCGGCTTTGTATTGCGCGATTATTGCCTTTAAAACCGAAACTATTACTTCTAGATGAGCCCTGCTCTGCTCTAGATCCTGCTGGAATCGAGGCGATTGAAACACTCATAAAAGATCTTAAGAAAGATTATTCCATTATCATTGTGACTCACTCCATGAGCCAGGCAAAACGTGTTTCCGACGAAACGATCTTCATGTACATGGGGGAACTGGTGGAAATGGGTCAAACTCAAGAATTATTCGAAAAACCAAAAGAAGAACGAACGGCTGCCTATATTGAGGG